>Ga0134128_10002299_pt1 | contig 23756 bp, 23 predicted proteins | sample KB31754_FD_96462 | JGI IMG/M metagenome (GOLD analysis project Ga0134128, IMG submission 96462) | Terrestrial soil microbial communities with excess Nitrogen fertilizer from Kellogg Biological Station, Michigan, USA - KB3-175-4 | ecosystem: Environmental > Terrestrial > Soil > Unclassified ... | reverse complement strand
GAGCTCCTCGAGCCGTCGCCATCCCTCGACCATCGCGGTTACGTCCGCGACGACCGGAAACGGGCTTTCGAGCTCGCGGTTGGCCGAGTAATGGCTCGCATCGGATGCGAGAACCAGCCAGCCGATGCGCGTCCAGAGACGCACGACCTGCAATCCGAGTGTGTGGCCGCCGATCAAGTGCACGGTGAGCCCAGGTGCGAGCTCGGCATCGCCCTCGTGAAAGTGCACGCGTCCCGCGTAGACATGCCGAACCATCGACGCGACTTCATCGACTTCGTATGCGGCGGAGAAGAACTTCGTCGCCATGTGGCGTCCGGTCGCGTAGGCGAGCTCGCGATCCTGGAGGTGAAAGCGAGCGCTGGGAAAGAGATCGAAATTGCCGACGTGATCGTAATGCAGATGCGTGAGGATCACATCCCGCACGGTCGACGCGCTCACGCCGAGCGCCTCGAGTCCCTCGACCGGTGAGCGCAGGAACTCGCGCTTGCGTCGGCGCGCAGCGGCTTCGTTGAAGCCGGTGTCGATGACGTAGGTCTCGGTGCCTCGGCGAGCGAGCCAAACGAAGTAGTCCATGCGCTCGGCGGTCTCGTGCGGATCGGAGCCGATGAAGTTTTCCGCGCCGCGCCGCGCAACCGTCGCGTACCGGATGGCGTAGACCTCGAACGGCGCGGATTCCGCCGCGAGTCCGGTGCCCGTCGCCGACCGTTTCGTTCCGCCCGCCACTTTCCGGTTTCGCCCCGCTTGCACGCGCCGACGACCTCCGCGAATGAGTATCGCATGCGGGCCGTTGCGCCGTCGAAGGCGCGCTACACTCGCGCGATCGTCGAACTCCTCGAGGAGGCCCGGCATGAGCAGCGGGAGCTGGACTCACATCGGATATGCGCAGGAGATCCGTTTCGGGCCGGGACGCGTGGCCGATGCGCCGCGGCTCATCGAGGCGCTGCGCGCAGAGCGCGTGCTGCTCGTGACGACCCATCGCGGCGCGCGGTCCGCCGCGGGAAGAAAGCTCATCGACGCGCTCGCGGGGCGGCTTGCCGCGGTATTCGATGAGGCGCGCTCTCACGTACCGCAGGGCGTTGCACAACGCGCATTCGCGCAGGCGCGGGCGGAGCGCATCGATGCGTTGGTGAGCCTCGGCGGCGGGTCGTGCGCCGACCTCGGCAAGGCCGTGTGCCATTTTGCGGAGCAGGCGCGGGGGGCGGTCGGGTCATCGTGCTTCGATCGGCCCGCACTGGCGCACGTTGCGATCCCCACGACTTACTCCGGCGCGGAGGTCACCCCGTTTTACGGAATGCTCGACGAGGCGGCACATCGCAAGTCGGGAGCGGGTGCGCCGACGCTCGCTCCGGCCGGCGTCATCTACGATCCGGAGACGACGCTCGAGCTGCCGCCGCGACTGAGCGCGGAGACCGGGATGAACGCGCTCGCGCACTGTGTGGAGGCGGCATGGTCGCCGTCGCGGACGCCGGAGGCCGAAGCGATCGCCTATTCCGGCGCGGCGCGCATCTTCCACGCGCTGCCGCGCGTGATCGAGCAGCCGCACGATTTGCAAGCGCGCACCGAGCTGCTCGCGGGCGCGCTCCTCGGCGGTCGTTCATTGCAGAACGCCTCGATGGGGGTGCACCACGGGCTCGCGCAAATGGTCGGCGGGCGCACCGGAATCGCGCACGGCCTGGCGAACGCGCTCATTCTCGCGCACGCGGTTCGATTCAATCAGGAGGCCGTGCCGGAGGTGACCGCGCGGCTCGCGATGCTGTTTGGACGGCGCGACGGCGATGCGGCCGGTGCGATCGACGCTTTGCGAGCGCGAATCGGGCTGCCCGCACGGCTCGGGGAGTGCGGGGTGAGCCGCGAAGACATCGCCGCGGTTGCGGCCGAGAGCGCGAACAACGCGAATGTCGCGAAAAATCCCAGGAAGGTCGGCGAGGCCGATGCGCGCGCGATCCTGGAGGCGGCCCTCTGATCCTTCAGTCGGTGATCAGCGGCTCGATGCGCACCACAGCGACCGTGCATCCGACCGCGAAAATCGGAATGGGGGCATAGAACCAGAGCTCGCTCCGGCTACCCTCCGTGCAACCGGCGAGCGCGATGAACGTGCGGATCTCGAATCCTCCCTGACCGGCATCGCGATAGGTCTCCTCGTCGGTGTAGGCGAGGAGCTCGTCGCGGCGATTCGCGAGGAACTTCTCGAGGAAGGCGCGATCCCAGGCCTCGTTGATCTTCCCCGAGTCGGGAGTTGCCGGCCAGTGCGAAATACCGCCGGTGCCGACCACCGCGATGCGCTCCGCGGCCGCATCGCACGCCCGGCGCAGCGCTCGCCCGAAAGCCCAGCAGCGTGCGAGCGGAATGAGCGGCGGCCCCTGGCAGTTGATGTTCACCGGAATGACCGGGAGGTCATACCTTGGAGTGAGGAAATTGAGCGGCACCATGATGCCGTGGTCGAAGCGCCACTCCTGCGCATACGCGAGGTCCACCTCGTGCATCATCTCGGCGATGAGCCGCTGCGAGAGCTCCGCCGCGCCCGGGACGCGCGTCCGCGCGATCCGCAGCCACTCAACGTCCTCGATCGGCCCTTCGTACGCGTCGGCCATGCCGACGCAGAGCGAAGGCATATTGTTCATGAAGAAATTCGCGAAGTGCTCGGCTCCGATCACGACGAGCGCATCCGGGCGCGCGGCCTCGAGCTCGAGGCGCATGCGATCGAGACTGGCGTAGAACGCATCGCGCAGCGTGGGATCGGCGCGCTCCGCGCGACCGGTGATACCGGGCGCATGGCTTAAGACTCCGGCGAATACGAGACTCATGAGGTGCCGCCCGCCCGTTTGTAAAGACCGGTTCGAACCGGTCCATGGCGTCGCTCGCCCTCGCGCATCGCCTCGAGATACGCATCCCACTCGAAGCCGCGCAGCGCCGCATAGTGCATGAGCAGCTGGCCGTTGACTCCCATCACGTAGAGCAGTCCGATGTCCGGCTCGCGGATGGCGCCCCGCTCCTCCGCGGTGAGCTCGTAACCCGCGAGCAGCTCCTCGAAGTTCTGCTCATATTGCCTGCGCACCGCCGGATCGCGGTTGAGCTGATAGATGAGCTTCTGCAGGTGATAGAGGCTCATCGTTCGGTGCCGCCGCGGGCCGGAGGCGGACGCAGCGCGCCCTCGAGCTCGCCGAGGAGCCGGGAAAGCTGCCGCAGGCGCTCGGACCCGAAGCGCTCCTCGATCGCTCGATAGATCCGTTCCGAGTGCGGCGCGTGCGCGGCGATGAGCTCGAGACCTGCGGAGGTCACCGAGACCGCGGTGCGGCGCATGTCCGTCGCTACCGCGCGCCGTGCGATGAGCCCGCGCGATTCGAGCGCCGGCAGGATGCGCGAGAGACTCGGCGGCAGCAGGCAGGTGCGCGCTGCGAGCTCGCTGATCTCGAGTGGGCCGAGCGCAGCGAGCGCGCGCAGCACGCGCCACTGTTGCTCGGTGACGGCGTGCGCCCGCAGTCCCGGCCGAAAGCGGCGCATGACCGCCTCCCGGGCCTTGAGGAGCGCCATCGGCAGGGAGTCCGCAAAAGGCCGAATCGGGGCCTCCGGCCCGGGCGCGGCGACTCGCAGGGCACTGCTACGCGGCATCGTCGATGACCTCGTTGCGCAGCGTGCCGACGCCGGACACTTCCACCTCGACTGCATCCCCGGGCCGCAGAAATCGGGGCGGGTCGAAACGCGCGCCCGCGCCGCTCGGTGTGCCCGAGAAGATCACATCCCCAGGCTCGAGGGTGCAGAATGCGGAGAGATATGCGATGAGGAAGGGAAGCGGAAAGATCATCCGGTCGCTCGTGTCCTGCTGGCGCAGCTCGCCGTTCACGCGCGTCTTCACGCAGAGCGGACCAGTGCCGACCTCATCGGCCGTGACGAGCCAGGGGCCGATCGAGCCCGAGCGGTCGAAATTCTTGCCCGGTGTGACGTTGAACTTCGCGTGCCGCAGCCAATCCCGCACGGAGCCTTCGTTGCCGCAGGTGTAGCCGAGCACGTGCGCGAGCGCATCGCGCTCGGCGATGCGCCGGCCGCCCTGGCCGATCACGACGACGATCTCGCCCTCGTAGTCGAGCTGCTCGGACTCGCGCGGCCGCACGATCGGCTCGTCGTGCGCGACGAGCGAGGTGTGCGTGCGCATGAAGACGCTCGGATACTTCGGACGCTCGGTTCCGTCCTTGTATTCCTCGTTGCGCTCGGGATAGTTGATCCCGATGCAGAAATAGCGCGTCCGGCCGGTGGGGGTCAGGAGGCGCACCGCGCTCAGCCGATGATCGGGAGCGCCGGCGATCGCAGCATCGAGCTGCCTCGTCAGCGCCTCGGGCCCAATCGGCCCCGCGGCACGAATGAACTCGGTGAGATCGCTTGCCGGGACGCCGAGGCGCGCGCGCAAATCGACGATACCCTCGGCGGTGAGCACCCCGAAGCTCGCGCGGCCCGCAACCGAGAAATTCACCAGCTTCATCGCGTGCTGCGGCCGCGTTGTGCGCCCGTGCGATCGCTCGGCAGCTTCGCGGGCTCGGCGAGCAATCCGGCACGGTCGAGAACCGCATCGAGCCGCCGCTCGAGCTCCGGTGTCGCCGGCGCCATGGGGAGCCTGTGCTCATTGGCGGCGAGGAGACCGAGACGCTTCATCATGTATTTGATCGGGATGGGGTTCGTGTCGAAGAACACCGCCTGGTTGATCTCGAAGAGCCGATGATGCAGCGCCTGCGCGCGTGCGAGATCGTTGCGCCAAACGGCATCGCAGAGGTCCGCGAGCACGCGGGGCTGCAGATTGCCCACCGCGTTCATGAGCCCGCACGCGCCGACCGCCATCATCGGAAAGGAAAGCTCCTCGAGCCCGACGAACACTCTGAAATCGCGGCCGAGCTCGGCAAAGCACTCCGAGACGAAGCCGAGGTCGTTCACGGCGTGCTTCATGCCGATGAACGTCGAGGAGCGTTCCTTGAGTGTCTTCAACGTATCGATTGTGACGCTCACGGCGGCACGCCCGGGGATGTGATACACCATCCACGGCAGATCGCTCCTCGATGCAAGCTCGAGATAGTAGGCGATGAGGCCGCGTTGCGGCGGCTTGATGAAGTAGGGCGTCACGATGAGAAGCGCATCGGCGCCCGCGCGGGCCGCGTGCTCGGTCAGTTGCAGGCTGTCGGCGAGGGACTGGGTGCCCGTTGCGGCCACGACCGGTACGCGTTTCGCGGCGACGGCGACGGCCACGTCGACGAGCCGGTTGCGCTCCTCCACACTGAGTGTGGACGGCTCGGCCGTCGTGCCGTTGACGACAATGCCGTGCGTGCCGTTCTCGATTTGAAAAGCCACGAGCTCGCCGTAGGCGTCGTAATCCACCGCTCCGCCCCGGAACGGGGTGACGAGAGGCGGCATCGAGCCCTTAAGGCGCTGTAGCCGGTCGGCGAATGTCGTCGTCATGGGCTGACTGCCTTGCGCGCCATGTCCAGGGCCGCCGCGCTCATCCGGCGAGCTTCGGCACCCGGTGTGTGCCATGCGCGATGCAAATGTTCTTCGTTTCCATGTAGAACTCGAAGCTGTAGTCGCCGCCGTCGCGGCCGATGCCGCTTGCCTTGCTTCCACCAAAGGGGGTCGGCAGGTGGCGGTTGTTCTCGGAGTTCACCCACACCATCCCGGCCTCGATGCCGTGCGCGAGACGCAGTGCGCGCCCGGCGTTCTCCGTCCAGATATACGCGGTGAGCCCGTAACGCACGTCGTTCGCGATGGCGAGCGCATCGGCCTCGTCGTCGAACGGGATGACCGTGAGCACCGGCCCGAAGATCTCCTCCTGCGCGATCCGCATGTCGCCGCGGGCGCTCGTGAGCAGCGTCGGCTGCACGTAGTTCCCCGGTCCGAGCTCCTCCGCCCGCCGGCCGCCGCAGCGGATCTCCGCGCCCTCGGAGCGGGCGACATCGAAGTAGCTCAGGACCTTCGCGAGATGTCGGGCGTGGATGAGGGGGCCCACCTCGGTTGCCGGATCGAGCGGGTGGCCGATCGCGAGCCGCCCGACGCGCTCGGCGATGCGCGCGACGAAGCGGTCGTGAATCGAGCGCTGCACGAGCAAGCGGCTCGAGGAGGTGCAGCGCTCGCCGTTCAGACTGAAGATCATGAAGACGACCGCATCGAGCGCCCGGTCGAGATCGGCGTCCTCGAACACCAGCACGGGATTTTTGCCGCCGAGCTCGAGGTGCACGCGTTTCAGCGTCGGAGCGCCCTGGCTCATGATGAGACTGCCGGTCTTCGACTCGCCGATGAACGCGGTTGCGCGGATGAGCGGATGCTCCGTGAGCCAGCGGCCCGTCTCCTCCCCGATGCCGTTGACGAGATTGAGCGTTCCCGACGGGAGGCCGGCCTCCGCGACGATCTCCGCGAGGATCATCGCCGTGAGGGGACTCCACTCGGCAGGCTTGTGGACGACCGTGCAGCCGGCCGCGAGCGCGGGCGCGATCTTCCAGGTGGAGAGCATGAACGGCGTGTTCCACGGCGTGATTACCGCGACCGGTCCGACCGGCTCGCGCACCGTGTAGTTGAGATGCTGCGAAGCAGGGAGCGAGAGCCCGTCGGCAGCCCCGGGGGCGCGATCCGCAAAGAAGCGAAAGTTCTCGGCCGCACGTGCCGCGGCCTGGCTCATGAAGCGCAGTGCCTGGCCGGTATCGAGGCATTCGATGAGAGCGATCTCCTCGCCTCGCGCCTGGATCAGATCCGCGACCCGGTGCAGCAACGCGCGCCGCTTCTCCCCGGGTACTTTGCGCCATTCGGCAAACGCCGCGTGCGCCGCGCGAGCCGCCGCGTCCACATCCTGCTCGTTACCAGAGGCGACCTGCGCGAGCACACTGCCGTCGACCGGTGAGATGTCGTCGAACAGGTGCGGGCTTGCACCGAGCTCGTGTCGGCCCGCGATGAAATGGCCGAGCGGAGCGCCGCGGAAACGCTCGAGGAACCGGGCGGCCTTGCCGAGGTTCGCCTGCAATGCGGAGCTCTGCGGCGCCATGCTCAGCGTCCGCCGGCTACTGCGCGCGCACCGCTTTTCCCGCGGCGCTTCACGTGCTCGTGGATGTTGTTCTTCTTCAGGCTGAGCTCGGGATCGAGCTCGGCCATCTCGACGGAGAGGGCAAGCGGAATGGACTCGAAGAGCGGTGCGAGATGATCGCTGGCGGCCTCGAATATGCGCTCGCAGGCCGCACGCCGCGTCGCGAGATCGCGGCCGTGGCCGACCCGCACCGAGACGTGCACGAACGCGTTCTCGGGATCTCCGTCCGCGATGCGGTACGAGGCGGTCGCATACGCCCGGGTCCGCAGTCCGCCGATTGGAAAAACGCCTGTTCCGAGCGCCGCCTGATGGAGTGCGTCAACGAGTTGCGGCACATCGAGCCGGCCACGGAGATTATCGGAGTGCTCGATGACGATGTGCGCCATGGAAGGCCTCGGGGCAAGTACTTAACATCGCAAATATCTCACCGGCCGGGCATCGAAGCAAGGCGCGAGGACAGTGTGCTCCGACTTGACCGGACGCGCGGCCCCGAAGATGCTGCGCTCCCCGCCGGCCGGCGGGGCGATGAGCGGTCGAACATGAGCGCAAACGGCAAGGTGGCGGTCGTCACGGGCGGCGGTAGCGGCATCGGCCGCGCGACGAGCCTTGCCCTGCTCGCCGACGGCTGGCGCGTGGCGCTTGTGGGGCGGCACCGCGCGAGCCTCGACCGGACGATCGAGCAGGCCGGTGCCCATCGAAGGAATGCTCTTGCCGTCGTCGCGGATGTGTCCGATCCGGACTCGGTGCGGGCGCTGTTTGCGCGCACCGAGGAAGCGTTCGGCCGCGTGGACATGCTATTCAACAACGCCGGGGTGAGCTCTCCCGCCTCCGCCCTCGAGGAGGTGTCGTTCGTCGAGTGGTCGCGCGTCATCGCGACGAATCTCACGGGCGCTTTTCTCTGCACGCAAGAGGCTTTTCGCATCATGAAGCGTCAGCGGCCGCGGGGCGGCCGCATCATCAACAACGGCTCCATTTCCGCGCACACGCCGCGGCCGAATGCGGTCGCTTACACGGCGAGCAAACACGCGATCGCAGGGCTCACGAAATCGACCGCCCTCGAGGGCCGCGAGCTCGACATCGCGTGCGGCCAGCTCGACATCGGCAATGCGCGCACGGAGCTCGCCGACGGGCTCATCGCCGCTGCGCGCGCCTCCGGCCGCTCGCCCGAGCCGATGATGGATGTGCAGCACGTGGCAGACGCCGTCCTGCGGATGGCGAATCTGCCGCTCGATGCGAACGTCTTGTTCATGACGCTCATGGCGACGAAGATGCCCTACGTGGGACGCGGGTGAGCGCAGTGAGCGCAGCGGCGAGGAGCAGGCCATGTTGACTCTGTACCATTGGGAGCCCAATGCGAACTCCGGCAAGCCGATGCTCGCGCTGGCGGAAAAGGGCGTCCCGTACGAGAGCCACTATCTCGATCTTCTCAACTTCGATCAGCACAAGCCGGATTACCTGCGCATCAATCCGGATGGAACCATTCCCGCGCTCGTGCACGGCGATCGGGTCCTCGTCGAGTCGACTCCGATGATGGAGTACATCGATGAGGCATTCGAAGGACCGCCGCTCAGGCCCGCCGATCCCAAGGCGCGCTGGCGCATGCGCTGGTGGATGCGTTTCTTCGACGCCTATTTCGCACCCTCGCTCAGCATGATCGGCTGGAGCGTGTTCGTCGGCCCCGCGGTGCGCCATCGCGATCGCCGCGAGCTCGAGGGCGCGATCGAGCGCATTCCTCTCGAGTCGCGCCGCATCGCCTGGCGCAAGGCGATGTTCAACGAGTTCTCGGCGGAGGAGCTCACCGAGTCGCGCCGCCGGGCGGCATTCGGGACCGATGCGCTCGAGAAGCACTTGAGCGAGCACGAGTGGATCGCGGGCGAAAGCTATTCGCTCGGCGACATCAATGGATTCAATCTCGGCTACGCGCTGCCGCTCTCCCAGCCCGATCGCTGCAATGACCAGCGAACGCCGCATATCATGGAATGGCTCCGCCGCATCTATGAGCGGCCGGCAACCAAGGCGACCTGGGCGAAGGGACGCACGCAGATGGTGGAGCGTGTGAAGCTGCTCGAGCGCAAGGGGTGAGCGATGTCCGCATCGATCACGAAGCGCTGCTAGCGAGGGGGTTATGCTGGAACTCTATCACTCCGAACCCAACCTCTATTTCCTGAAGCCGCTGGTCGCGCTCGAGGAGGCGCGGGTACCGTTCACGAGCCGCTATTTCGATCCGGCGAGCTTCGAGCAGTACTCGCCGCGGTTTCCGCAGAATACGGAGTCGCTGCTGAATCTCGAGCGCGAAGGGCCGGTTCTGGTCGACGGCGGCACCGTGCTTACGAGCTCGTTCTTCATTCTCGAGTACATCGTCGAGGCGAATCCCGCCGCGAATCTGCTGCCCGCGGATCCCCTCGGCCGCTACCGCGCGCGCGCCTGGGGGCAGTTCAACGCGCTGCAGCTCGCTCCGGGCGTGTGTACGCTCGGCTGTGCCAGATATCTCGCGCCGGCGCTGAAGGCGCTCGATCAGGCGCAGCTCCGCGCGCGCATCGAGCGGCTCGAGCCGAAGGAGCGCCGCGCCGCATGGGCGGCGGTGATCGACGGCAGCTACGACGAGCCGCTTCTCGCGAAGATTCGCGAGCGCCTCGGGGTGCCGGTGAAGCGCATCGAGAGCGCGCTCGCCGAGCGGCGCTGGCTCGCCGGAGAGACTTATTCGATCGCGGATATCGATGCGTTCGCGCTGCTTGCGCCGCTCCCCGACCTCGCACCCGAGCTGGTGAGCGAGCGGGTGACGCCGCGCATCACGGAGTTCCTGCGGGCAGTGCGTGCGCGGCCCGCGGTCGAGAAGGCGCTGGCCCACGCGAGAACGCCGAACCCCCAGCGGGCGTTCGTTCCCGGCGCCGAACCGTCCCGCTGGGGCTAATCGGAAGAGTGTTTGCGAACATGCATCGGCGATCTCTGTATCAATTCGCTCCGGCAACGCTGGCAGCTCTGTTCACCTTGGCGCTCGCCTCGTGCGCCACGACCCCGACACGGCCTGTCGTCGTGCTGCCGAACGGCTACTACCTCACGCCCGACAAGAACGAGCAATCGGAAATCATCAAGCGCGGCGGCCGAGTCGTCTTACCGGGTCCGATCGCCGCATACGCCATTTCGCGCAACGTCGTCACGGGAGCGCTCGGCACGGCGCCGACCGCCGGGCGACTCTATTCCGACCAGCCCTACAAGGGCGGTCCCGACACGCGGTACTTCATTCTCGACACCGCGGACGGCAAGCTTCAATCGAGCCTCGACGCGGTGCAGTGGAAGGATGGGTTGAAGGCACTCGGCGCACCCGCCGATCTCGAGATCTATCCGCCCCTTCCCTGGAATCAGTAGCGCACGACAGCAGCGCACGACAGATGTGCGATCGAGCGGGATTGCCCGATGTGGGCACCCGCTCGACCGCTCGATCGTTTCCCTCGACCGCTTCTGTTTGCTTCGCCCGTCGCCTACTTGGCGGCGACGCGTGTCTCAAGTGCGCTCGACAGAACACTCGTGCCGCTGGGCGCATTCACGTTTCCGCTCAGTATCTCGTGTGGCGTCACATCGAGGCTGTGGTAGTAGGCGGCGTTGAGCGAGGTGTTCGCCGCCACATCGGTCGCTCCGACCGAGATGCCACCGAAGAGACCGCGCGCGCCGCTCCAGGCGACCACATCGGTCGGTGCGCCATTCGTCGAGACGATGTCGGCCTTGTCGGAGAATGCGACGACCGTAAGCCCGGCATCTGCGCCGAGCGAGAATCGGTTCGTTCTATCCTGGAACTGCTGCACGGCCTTGTCCGTCATGAGAATGAAGGCCATCGGACCGACCTCGCCGCCGGCCTGGAAGCCGATGCTGAGTCCGCCGAGCGTATAGAAGGCAGGTGCGCTCCAGCGGTCGCCCGAGCGGCGGGCGGTGAGCACGCCGACGCCGCCTTGTCCGCCGACGATCCACGCGGCTTTGCCGTAGTCGGGGACGACGAGTACGCCCTTCGCTTGGCGCAGCAAGGCGTCCACCTTGGGCTCGGACTTCATGCGTTCGACGACCGTCGCGGCCTTCTCGACACGGGCCTGAGCCGTGGCGGCGTCGTCGCGCTGGCTCGATGCGCTCCGCGGCGTGTGAGCGCAGGCGGTGAGCATCGCGGCGGTCGCTACGAGCAAAGCGCAGCTGGACAATCTGGCGTTCATCTCGAGACTCCAATCCGTCCGGGGTTACTGTTGCAAATGCCTGGACCTGGACGAGGTTCCACGCCTGCTCGATCGTTGCCGCGGCGCGGCAAAATCCTCGGTCCAGTAGACCCCCATGCGGCTCTTTGGATCGACGGCATACGCGATTCCCGTATCGCTGAAGGCCGCAGTCATGATGTTTGCGCAGTGCTCGGGACTTGCGAGCCAACCATCGACCGCGTCCTGCGCGCTCGAAGGTCCGGCGGCAATGTTCTCGCCGACCGCACGCCAGATGTATCCGGTGTGGGCGACGCGTTGGCCCGGCGTACTGCCATCCCTCCCGATGTGCTCGAGATAGCTGTGCGCTGCCATGTCACGCGAATGGGCGAGCGCCGCCTCGCGAAGTTGCGCTGAAGGCTGCAGAGGCCGCGCCGGACCGAAGAGTTTGCCCCCGCAGCGATGCCCCGTGGCCCGCGCTCGGTTGATGAGATCGAGCACGCGCTCGGCGACACGCTGCGGATCGGCGAGCTCCGCCGTCGCGAACGGCGCCGCCGCGAGCATCCAAAGATGTGTCCCCTGCACATAAATCCCGAGATCGCGCAGCGCGGGATCCCTCAGCTGAGCGCAGAAACGGGTCGCGAGCATGCGCCCGAGCGTGGCCTCGGAGAGATCGCCCGAGATCTCGAGCGATAGCGATTTCGCCGCGCGATAGCCCATGGCCTTCGTCGCCTGCTCGAGCGTCGCGCCGCTTGCGAGCCGCTCCGCGGCTCGATCCAAACGCGATTCTCGGCGCAGGGGCGGCGCTGCTCCGGCGTTTGCATCGCAACCACGGGAACGTATGCGATTCGTGAGAGCGAGGATCGAATTCGCCGGGCTCGCCTGTCGCCGCAGAGCGCGCGCATCCTGGCGGGGCGATACCGAGCACGCGGCGAGGGGCGCGGCGAGCATCAGAGCGAGCGACGTCGCAGTCACGATGCTGCGCAGGAACGGAGTCGGCGCGCCGCGGACCGGCGTCACGCTCACGCGGGGCGACTGCCCGGTGTGCCTGTCGGCCGTTCGCGCATCAAATCGAAACGCGATCGGCCGGGCGGTGCGATCAGCACGGACGCCCAACCATCGTGCGCGCGGGGCGGGTACCAGAGCAGCGAGCGCTCATCGAGCGATGCGAGCAGCCGCGAGCCCGCGAACGCGGTGAGACTCCTCGCGGGCGCACCGACCGCAGTCGAGCCGCCGGCCGCGGGCCCCGTCGGTGCCGCAGCCGCAGTCCCACTGGCCGCCGTGGCACCCGCAGCCGCCGTCGCGGCCGCCGTGGCACCCGCAGCCGCCGTCGCGCTGCGCCCGCCGGCGCCCGCCGCACCGCTCACGTGAAAAGCCTCGAACGGTCCGAAGGCAGAGGAAGCAAGGCCCGCATTGCTCTCGAAGTAGAGCACGACTGGATCGAGCGCTTCCGCGGAAGCGAAGCGAGCATCGGCCAGGTGCCAGTCGCCTAGCCAGGTGGCGACGGGCTCATTGAGCGCTCCGCGGCAGAGCATCCCGCCGATCAACCGAAAGAATGGGCCGGGCTCGATGCTCTCGGCCGTCGGTTGCCCCGTTGTATGAAAGCGCAGCCGCAAGCTCTGATGCGAACCGGGTGCTGCTCAGCCCAACACCATCGTGCGCGCTCAGGCGGTCGCCTGAGCGGCCCGATAGAAATTGCCCGAACGGATTTTGACGAGCGCCTGAGCCGGGTCGAAGGTCACGCCGGCGGGATCGCCGCCCTTCGCCACGATCTCCATCTGCTGCATCAGCATGCGCCTCTGCATCATGATGCCGCGATCGCTCGTGACGAGATGCTCTTCGGAGTGCAGCGAAATCGGGCCCTGGCCCGCCTGAGCCTCGTAGTCGCCCGGGGTTCTCTGGTGCTCCTCTTCGCTCATCTCTCCCCAGGTCTTTCCGTTGAACACCATGCCGCGAAAGCTCACGCCCTCGGGGATCTTGCCCACCATCGCCTGCACGAAGTGGCTGTCATCGACCGGAACGACCCACGAGACGCCTGAGGAGTGGCCCGCTTTCAGCTGCACGTCCGGCACACTCATGATGTTCGGCATGATCCAGGAGGAGATGCGATCGACGACCCGCCCGTCCGCGAGTTCCCGCAAGGCCGTGTAGCAGACCCCGTTCTCGGTCTGAAAGAAATCCACCTTCGGCATCAGCGCGAACTGCGGGTGGAATTGCACGACGCTGAACGTCGAGTGCAGCACCTGCACGTGAAACGGGTCCATCACATTGTCGTTCATGTGCAGCCAGCTGTAGGGGACGACCGCCAGGCTGCTGTCGCCGGTCGAGCCGAATCCGCCGTAACTGCTCCAGAGCTTCTCGCCGGGTGCGATGTTCTCGAGATTGTCATAGCGCGGTAGAACCGGCTTTTTCTCAGGCGGTCCGAGATAGGCGAACACGAAACCGTACCGCTCCTCGACCGGATACCACGGCTGCCGGGCGGCATCCCGATGGCGTCCGCCCTCGGGCTCACACGGCTGATCGAGACATCGGCCCTCCACGTCGAAGAGCCATCCGTGATAGCAGCAGCGGATGCCGCGCTCCTCGGTGCGCCCGTAGAAGAGGGAGGTGCCCCGATGCATGCAGCGCGGATAGAGCAGGCCGGCTCGGCCCGCGCGGTCGCGAAAGAGGATCAGATCCTCCCCGAGGATCCGTACCTTCTGGGGAAGGTCCTTGAGCTTGGCCGAGAGGCTGACCGGATGCCAGTACCGGCGCATGAGCTCCCCGAGCGGCGAGCCGGGGCCGACCTCGGTCAGAAGCTGATTTGGGTGCTGCGGCGAGCGCCCGTAGGCACAGCCGTCCTTCGAGGGGGATCGGGTCTCTGAATCGCTCATGGCACCTCCACTCGCGCGCCGAAAAGATTGTACCCAATCGGCCGGCTTGGCAACCGCCCCGCCGAGGCGCGGCCCCGGAGGGGGGCCGAGTTGCTACCTCAACGCTTCGAGCTCTGCCGCGAGGCGCTTCTCCGATACGGGCATGCGAGTGCCGAGGTCCTGCGCGAAGAGCGACACGCGAAACTCCTCGATCATCCAGCGGAAGCGCTGCGCCGCAGGCGGGGTGCGCTCCCCGGAGTGCGCGAGCTTGCGCCAGGCCGCGGCGTATGGCGCGATGCGCCGCGCAAGCTCCATGTCGCGCCGCTCGTGTCCGGGGAGCCGCTCGAGCCGCCGCGCGATCGCCTTGAGATACCGGGGGAGCTGCGCGAGCCAGGGTTCCGGCGTCGCTGCAATGAAATCGGGCGGCATCAGCTGTGTGAGCTGCGCATCGACGTCAGCCACCGCGGATTCGAATCCGAGTGCCTGCTCACGCGCCGCACGCACGAGCCGCCAGGCGAGCAGAGTCGAGCGAAGCTCACCGATTATTCTGGTGGAGGTCTCCCAGAACTCGTCGCGGCGCGCCTCGAGCAGCATCTCGAACGCCGCTCGCGTGCGAGGCGGCGGTGCATACGCGGGAACGAAACACTCCGCGAATGCGCGGTGCGCGACTGCATCCGGCAGCGGCCGATCGAGCTCGAGCGCCTGCACGAGCAGCACGAGCTCGCGGTCTTCGGAGATGCGATGGCGGAGCTCCTTCGCCTCACGAGGCAAGGCAATCTCGGCAAGGCGCGCGACGGCACCGCGGATCAGTACTTCGGCTTCGGCTTGCGTCGAGGCCTCGACGCGCGCGACCCCCAGACCGCGATCTTCGATGGCCGGAAAGACGCGAAATTGCATGCCGCCGTGAGCGACTGGGAGCTGCTCGGGCAAGTCCCCGAAGTCCCAGCGGCGATGCAGCGTTTCGCCGGGCCGGGCGGAGGCAGTGCGCGAGGTGAGCGCGCCACGCTGCCGCGATCGCGGCGCGTCCCGCGGCATCGAGTGGCTCTGCACCGTCCGCCGCTGCAGAGTCTCGCGGATTGCGCCGAGATCGCGTCCCTCCGCCAGAATCGGCAAGTCGTTCGGGCCGAGTGTGCCCGGTGGCTGGGCCGCGTGCTCGGGGACGAGGCTTGCGCCGCGTTCCGGCACGGCGAACACGCGGATATTGACTCTCAGGTGATCGGGCAACGGCAATGAGGCGAGCTCTGCCGCCGATATGCTAGTGCCCGCCCGGCGAGTGATCCACTGCGCCATCCATTCAAAAAAATCGGCGCCCGGGAGACTCGCGGGCGAGCGCGCGCCGGCCGCGTGTTCCGCCTCGAGCTCATCGAGCTCCTCGAGCGCACGGCGCGCGTGATCGGGCACCGGCACGAGCTGTTTGCGCACGGCTTTCGGCAGCGCGCGCAGCAGCGCTGCGATCTTCTCCTCACGCATGCCGGGCACCAGCCAGGCGAGGCGGCCTTCATCGAGCTCACGGACCACGCGTTCCGGCACGTCGAGCGTGACGCCGTCGTTCGCCGCGCCGGGCTCGAAGACATACTCGAGGGGGAGCCGGCTTCCGGCCAGCTCGAGAGTGTCCGGAAATCGGCTCGAACCCGCCTCTGGCGCCTCGCGCAACAGAAGATCGGCGGCGGACATCTCGAGTACGTGCGGGTCGCGCCGCTCGGCATCGGTCAGCCAGCGCTCGAAGGCTGCCATCGAGCTCACCTGGCGCGGAATACGCTCGGAATAGAACCTCACCTCCGCTTCCTCGGCGGCGACGATGTCGCGGCGGCGACATTTGGCCTCCAGGCGCTCGAGAGCGGAGCGCATGCGCCGGTTCTCCCGCAAAAAGCGCGCATCGATCTCGGCGCCGCCCGCGACGAGTCCTTCGCGAATGAAGATCGCGTGCGCCTCGTCGGGCGCAATCGGTCCGTAGTCGACGCGGCGCTGCGAGACTAGCGTCAGCCCGTAGAGCGTCACCGACTCGTATGCGACGACCGTATTCTTCGACCAGTGCGGCGCCGAGAAGCTGCGGCGTACGAGGTGGGCGGCGACTGCCTGGATCCAGCCGGGCTCGACCGCAGCGACCATGCGGGCGTAGAGACGCGCGGTTTCCGTGAGGCTCGCCGCGACGATCCACCTCGGGGGCTTCTTCGCCAGCGGGCTTCCCGGCGCGATGACGAACCGCGTGCCGCGCGCGCCCTGGTATTCGCGCCGCTCGCGCAGGTTGCCGATCGAGCCGAGAAGCCCGGCGAGAATCGCCCGATGAATGTCGGCGTAGCGAGCCCCGCCCCCGTTCGCGCGGCCGCTACGGTGTCCGTGGTCGCTCCGACGCGGGAGGTTGCTACGACGCGTCGCGCCGCTTCGGCGCGCCAGGCCGATCTCGTGCACCGCATCGGTAAGCTGCGCGCGCAGGTCCTGCCATTCGCGCATGCGTACGAACGAGAGGAACTGCTCGCGACACCATTTGCGAAGCTCGCTGCGCGAGAGCGCCGCGGCTCGCTCCGCGTAGGCTCTCCAGATATTGAGCACCGTCAGGAAATCCGAGCGCCGGTCGGCAACGGCCGCGTGGCGCTTATCGGCTTGCGCCTCGGCGCCCGCCGGGCGCTCGCGCGGGTCCTTAATGGCGAGGAACGCCGCGATGATCAGGACTTCGGCGAGCGCGTGCCGCTCGACCGCGGCGATGAGCATGCGGCCGAGGCGAGGATCGCAGGGGAGCGCGGCGAGCTGTCGCCCCGTGCGCGTGATACGGCGATCCTCCTCCATCGCGCCGAGCTCCTGGAGCATGCGCACGCCGTCGTTGACGAGCCGCGTGTCGGGCGGATCGAGAAAGGGGAACTCCTCCGGATCTCCGAGACCCGAGGCCGCCATGTTGAGAATGACGCCGGCCAGGTGTGTGCGCAGGATCTCAGGCGGGGTGAACGCCTCGCGAGTGCCGAAATCCTCCTCGGAGTACAGCCGGATGCAAATGCCAGGAGCTTCACGGCCGCAGCGCCCCTTGCGCTGGTCCGCGCTCGCCCGCGAAATGCGCTCCACCGCCAGCCGCTGCACTTTTGCCCGCACGTTGTAGCGGCTGATGCGTGCGAGTCCTGAGTCGATCACGGCGCGGATGCCGGGTACGGTGAGCGATGTCTCCGCCACATTCGTCGCCAGCACGATCCGGCGTCGCGCATGCGGCTCGAAAAGCCGCGCCTGCTCGGCTGCGCTCAACCTCGCGAAAAGCGGCAGGACCTCGATATCCGCGAGCTGCGCATGCCGCAGCGCTTCGGCCGCTTCGCGGATGTGCTTCTCGCCCGGCAGGAACGCGAGCACGTCGCCGCGCGCGACCGTGGGTGCCTGCGCGAGCTCGCGCACTGCCGCGACGATTCCCTCCGGCAGCGAGAGCTCCGCCGCATCCTCGTCCTCGCCGCCGAGCGGGCGATAGCGGACCTCGACTGGGAAGCTCCGCCCGGAGACCTCGATCACAGGGGCATCGTCGAAGAAGTGCGCGAGCTTTCCCGGATCGAGCGTCGCTGAGGTGATCACGACTCTGAGGTCCGGCCGGCGCGGCACGAGGCCCTTCACGACGCCGAGGAGCAGATCGATGTTGAGGCTGCGCTCGTGCACCTCATCGAGGATGAGCGTGTCGTAGCGGTGCAGGTCCGGGTCCGCCGCCAATTCGCGAAGCAGGATGCCGTCCGTCATGACTTTGATGCGGCAATCCGGGCCGGTGCGGTCGTCGAAGCGCACCTGAAACCCGACGCCACCGCCGACCGTCGTGCCGATCTCCACGGCGAGTCGGCTGGCGAGGGCGCGCGCCGCGATACGCCGCGGCTGAGTGTGTCCGATCATCCGGCCGTTGCCGCGGCCCGCCTCGAGGCAGAGTTTGGGCAGCTGAGTCGATTTACCGGAGCCGGTCGCGCCGCAGACGATCACGACGGGGTCGCGCGCGAGCGCCTCGAGGATTTCCTCGCGGTGCGCCGTGATGGGAAGGCCGGGGTCGAAGCGGATCGGCCGCAGGGCGGCCGCCGGGGCATTGCCCCCCGGGTCGGGTCGTGTCATAACAGATCGAACGCGCGGGCGCGCGCGCCTGCGCCCCGCCAGATCGAGGGGAATTTTCGATGATGACCGCCACAGAGCGCCGCATCGCCGGCGAGTGCTCTTCGGAGCGCCGGAGCGTCCGAAGAGCCTGGATCGCAGTCCTCGGGACGTTCACGATCGGGCTCGGAATTGCCGGAGCCGCTTCGGCCCATCACTCGTTTGCACTCTTCGATCATGTTCATCGCGTCACGGTGACGGGCACAGTCACCAAATTCGACTGGACGAATCCCCACGTCTACGTCTATCTCGATGTCCCGGACGCCGGAACCGTCAAGCATTACACAGTCGAGTGCGCGAGCCCGAACGTGCTCACACGCGTCGGCTGGAAGTGGAACGACATCAAGCAGGGCGACAAGGTGACGCTGCTCCTCAATCCTTTCAAGACCGGCCAACTCGGTGGCATGCTCGAGAAGGCGACCTTCGCCGACGGACGCACGCTCGGAGATGGCAACCCGCCGGGCGGAGTCTTTCCCCGCGGGCGGCAGCAGCAGGTCGAGTAAGAACTAGTCGAGTACGAGGAGCCGCCCGCTATGAGGTTCGCTTTGCATCTGCCGGCGGCCGCGCTGATCGCCGCCGCGACTCTGCCGCTCGTCTCGGTCTCGGGCGCGAGTCCGGCTCGTGCCTCGCAGGCCGACCCATCGAGCTCGCACGAGGGCCCGGCGGCATCCTGGGCGCGACAGCCCGTCGATCTCACCGGCGCATGGCAACGCTACGGCTTCATCTCGCGCCCCGGCGTCGATCCGCGCTATGCCGCCCCGCCCGAGGGGAAGTTGATGCTGCGGCCGGCCTATGCCAAGCGCTACAACACGCGCACCAAGGCAGAGGAGGCCTCGGACGCGGCGGGCAAACCGATCGCCGCCCCCGGCGTCGACTGCCTGCCGTACGGCATGCCCGAGATGATGTCGGCCATCTATCCGCTCGAGATCCTGCAAACCCCCGGGCAGGTCACGATCATCGCCGAGGCGTTCAGCCAGGTGCGCTACATCTATCTGAATGAGCCGCAGAAGAAATTGGGCGATGTGCCGCCCGGCTATTACGGACATTCGGTCGGGCGCTGGGAAGGGGACACGCTCGTCGTCGACACGATCGGCGTCAAGGACTCGGTGCTCGGACACGAGGAGATGCCGCACAGCGACAAGATGCGCATCACCGAGCGCTTCCACCTCGTCGCGCCCGACATCCTGCACGATGACATCACCGTCTCCGATCCGGTGACGCTCGAGAAACCGTGGCACTTCAGCTTCGCGTACAAGCGCATGAAGGGCTACCAGCTGCAGGAATACGTGTGCGAGAACAACCACGAGTACATCGACGACAACGGCATCACGCACGTCCGTCTGCACGACCTGTCGCAGTGAACCCTTCCGCGACGACCCGACTTCGAGGAGCACTCACATGAACGCCGTCGTCAAGCCCGAGCTTCAAGCACGCACTGCAGGATTTCTCGCGCAGCGCCACAAGTTATTCATCAACAACGAGTGGGTCGATGCCGAATCGGGAGGCACGATAGATGTGGTGAATCCCGCAACTGGAAAGGCCTTCGCGAAGGCCGCCGCGGGAGGTGCGCCCGACATCGACCGCGCGGTGCGCGCCGCGCGTGCGGCATTCGAGAGCGGACCGTGGCCGAGCATGCCGCCGGTCGATCGCGCGCGGCTCATCTGGAAGCTGGCCGACGCCGTCGAGGCTGCCGCCGACGAGATCGCGTATGTCCTGAGTCTCGACAACGGCATGCCGATGGCGATGGCCAAGTTTGCAGGCGCGTTCGGCACCGCGCGAAATCTCCGCTATCTCGCCGGCTGGTGCGGGAAGATCGACGGCGCCGTGCCGACGTGCGCGGAGCCGGGCAAATTCGCGTATACGCTCAAGGAGCCCGTCGGCGTCGTCGGAGCCATTACGCCCTGGAATTTCCCGTTCGCCATGGAGGCGGACAAGGTCGGGCAGGCGATGGCGGCCGGCTGCACGCTAGTGCTGAAGCCGGCGGAACTCACCCCGCTCGGGGCCATTCTGCTCGGGCGGCTCGTCCAGGAAGCGGGGGTTCCACCGGGCGTTATCAACATCGTGACCGGCTATGGCGATCCGGCGGGCAAGGCACTCGTCGAGCATCCGGATGTCGACAAGATCGCGTTCACCGGCTCGACTGCGACGGGCAAGTGGATCGTGCAGGCCGCGGCGGCGACGCTGAAGCGCGTGACGCTCGAGCTCGGTGGCAAATCCCCGACGTTCATCTTTCCGGATGCCGACCTCGAGCGGGCGATTCCCGGCGCGGCGATGGCCGTGTTCGCCAATGCCGGCCAGATCTGCGTGGCCGGCTCGCGGCTCTACGTGCACAGACAAGTCTTCGACCGCGTCGTCGAGGGAGTGTCTGGAATGGCGAAGGCGCTCAAGGTCGGTCCCGGCCTCGAGCCCGAGACTCAAATGGGGCCGCTCATTTCGCAGAAGCAGCTCGAGCGAGTCACGGGCTACATCGCTTCCGGCAAATCCGACGGTGCGCAGGTCGTCGTCGGCGGCACGCGCAAGCCCGGCGAAGGTTTTTTCCTCGAGCCGACGGTGCTCGCGGAGACCAACCGCAACATGCGCGTCATGCGCGAGGAGATCTTCGGGCCGGTCATCTGCGCGATGCCGATCGACGATGAGGATGTGGACCGTATCGCGAAGGTCGCGAACGACACGACTTACGGACTTTCAGCGTACATCTGGAGCCGCGACGTGAGCCTCGTGCACAAGCTCGCGCGGCGGATCAAAGCCGGCACCATTCAGGTGAACGGAGGTGTCGGGCTCGATCCGGCCGTGCCGTTCGGCGGCTACAAGCAATCCGGCTGGGGCCGCGAGCGCGGGCGCGAAGGCGTCGAGAGCCTGACGGAGACCAAGGCCATCGGACTGTCGTTGTGACGAGCCCAGCGGCGACGGGCCCGGCTGCGACGAGCACGGCCGTGAAGCGCGTCGGCTTCGTCGGGATAGGCAACATGGGCTACCCCATGGCCGGCAATCTCGCGCGCAAGGGCTTCGCGGTCAGCGCGTACGACAAGGACCCGAGCCGGGCGGTGCATTTCGCCAAGGAGCACGGGGCCGGCTGCACGGCCGCCGCAGCTCCGCGCGATCTCGCCGCCGTCGAGGCCCTCATCACCATGCTGCCGACCGGGGCCGACGTGCGGAAGGCGTTGCTGGAGGAGGATGGCGGCGGCGGCATTGCCGCGCACTTGCGCCGCGGGACGCTAGTCATCGACATGAGCTCATCCGACCCCGTCGGTACGCGCTCCCTCGGACGCGAGCTCGAGTCGCGCGGGCTCGTGTTCATGGATGCGCCGGTCTCGGGCGCTGTTCCGCGCGCGCATACCGGAACGCTCGCCATCATGATCGGAAGTCTCGATCGGGCGGCGATCGAGCGCGCACGCCCCATTTTTCTTGCAATGGGAGAGCGGTTGTTCGAGGTCGGTCCGCTCGGCGCGGGTCATGCGATGAAGGGCCTTAACAACTTCCTCGCGGGCACCGGATTTGCGGCTGCATGCGAGGTGCTGCTCGCCGGCAAGCGCTTCGGCCTCGACCCGACGACGATGATCGATGTGCTCAACGTCTCGAGCGGACGCAGCTGGGTGACCGAGCTCGTGATGAAGGAGCAAGTCATCGAGGGGCGGCACTCGAGCGGATTTGCGCTTGGACTGCTCGCGAAGGACGTGAAGATCGCCGCCGATCTCGCCGCGGCTATGCAGCTCGATGCGCCCGTCATGCGGCTCGTGGCGGAGCGTTGGGCCGAAGCCCGCGATGCGCTCGGCTACAACAGCGACAACACGGAGGCGATCCGCGCCTGGGATCGCGACCGGTAGGTCAGCGCCATGAACGGCACCGGTGGCTTACCGGCAAACATGTTCCCATCCCTCGCATCGGAGCTGCGCAAACACTGGGGGTGGCTGCTCGCACTTGGCATCCTGCTCACCATCCTAGGCATCATCGCGCTCGTGGATTCGGTCACCGCCAGCGTCGTCTCGATGCTCGTATTCGGATGGATTCTCGTGATCGCGGGCATCATCGAGGGCGTGCAGACGGTGAGACACCGAGGCAACGGGCACTTGTTCCTGCACCTCGTCAACACGGTGCTCGCGATCGTCGTCGGCGTGATGCTCTTGCGCAGACCCGTGGCTGGGGTGGTATTCATCACGCTCCTGCTCGCAATCTACTTCATCGTCGCCGGGGTGTTCCGTATCGCGATGGCGTGGAGCGCGCGCGTGCCCGGCTGGGGTTTGGGCCTTCTCAACGGTATCGTGACGCTGATCCTCGGCATTCTGATCTGGGCACACTGGCCCGGAAGCGGCTTGTGGGTGATCGGCCTGTTCATCGGCATCGACCTGATCTTCGTCGGCGGGGCGCAGATCATGACGGCGCTCGCCCTGCGCTCGCTTCCGGTAAGCAATGCCGCCGGATAGCGAGGGTACGCGTGTCCGCTACGTCTGCGCAGCCTGCACGGCGAGGTTGCGCCCCATCTGGATCGCATCCTCCCGGCGCTGATAGTAGCCGGTGACCCGACCGGTCTCGCGATACCCCTTCGACTCGTAGAACGCGCGCGCCGCGGCGTTCGAGGCGCGCAGCTCGAGCTGGACCACGAATGTGCCCGCGACGATGGCGGTCTGCTCGAGCCAGCCGAGCAGGGCGCGGCCGATGCCGTGCCGCTGGCTCGTCGTCTCTACCGCCAGTAGATTGAGATGTGCCGCGGCATCGCCGTACTGCATGATGGCGAAGCCGAGAATGCGGCCGGAGTGCCGCGCGGTGAGCACGACGCTGTCGGCGTTGCGAATGTGGCGCGCCACGCGCTCGGCCGGCCAGGACGGCGTGAGTCCCGCCTCGATGAGCCGCGATGACATCGCGGCGATGACCGGTGCATCGGCTAGTCGGGCGAGCTCGAGGTGATGCTCACGCGTCCGCATGGGCTTGAGATTCCGCTCGCGGCGGGCGCCCGTCAATGCCTGTAGAATCCGCCCCCCATGGAAGGAGTCCGTCCCGCCCTGAGCGTCGTCGTGCCCGTGTTCAACGAGCAGGCTTCGCTGACCGCGCTCTTCGCGAGGCTATATGGGGCGCTCGACCGTCTCGAGGTGCCGTACGAGTGCATCTTCGTGGATGACGGCAGCCGCGATCGCTCGGCGGCCATGCTGCGCGAGCAGCAGCAGCTGCGGCCGCGGGAGACACGCGTGGTGCTCTTCCAGCGCAACTTCGGCCAGCATGCCGCGATCCTCGCCGGTTTCGAGCACGCACGCGGAGAGCTGGTCGTGACGCTCGATGCCGACCTGCAGAACCCTCCGGAGGAGATCGGGCGGCTGCTCGAGGCGGCGCGGGCCGGACACGACTACGTAGGCACCGTGCGGCGCGGCCGCAGGGACCCCCTCGGACGGCGCTGGATGTCCCGGCTGATCAATCTGATACGCGAGCGCACGACGCCGATCCGCATCACCGATCAGGGCTGCATGCTGCGCGTGTACTCGCGGGGGATCGTCGATGCGATCAATGCGTCCCCGGAGATGAATACATTCATTCCCGCGCTCGGCTATTTGTACGCGCGCGATCCCGTCGAGATCGAGGTCGCGCACGAGGCGCGCCATG
>Ga0134128_10002298_pt1 | contig 23756 bp, 20 predicted proteins | sample KB31754_FD_96462 | JGI IMG/M metagenome (GOLD analysis project Ga0134128, IMG submission 96462) | Terrestrial soil microbial communities with excess Nitrogen fertilizer from Kellogg Biological Station, Michigan, USA - KB3-175-4 | ecosystem: Environmental > Terrestrial > Soil > Unclassified ... | reverse complement strand
TAATCGGCGGCAGCCATGCCGGTGAATCCACCCTGCGGCTTGGTCGCGAAACGAAAAACGTCGTCGCGCAATCGGAACCGATTGCCTTCATTCAAGTAGAGCAAAGGACCGGAAGCACGAAGCACAACTAGATCCTGCCGGCCCGAGTTACGCAAATCGAGAAACAGTGCCGACGACGTATCGTCGAGCAACCCAACTCCCCAGGCATCCGTGATATCTACGAAATGGCCGTCGCGATATTTGAAAAGCCGGTTGGGAAGGCCGCCCGGCTGGCAAACATAAATTTCGTCCACTCCGTCGTTATCGATATCCCCAACCGCTATGCCGTTGTTGCCATATATATCGATGCCCGAAGCAGGGTCAAGGCGCGCGCGCCAATACGGGACGCCGCGAGAGAACTGCTCCTGAAAGGCCGCGCAGCCCTCGAACGCAGCCCCCGTTACATCTCGAAACATCGGCTCCGTAAGCGAAGCTCGCGTTTCTTCCAGCGGTGCAAGCGATGCGAGTCTATTGGCCTGCCAACGAGCTTTCCAGCGGCCAACCGTGTATAGCAGGCGATCGCCGTTGCGGCTCACTACCTCGTACCGGACCATGTCATCCGGCACTATGAAGAATCGCGAACGACGAATAATTCCCAAGGAATCGAGCCAACGCGTGAAGCCGGAATCCGGAAGCGCCTCGTCACCTTTGAATACGGCAACGTCAACATCCGGACCGGCAGACCGCCAGTCGGCGGCAAGCAGGCTAACTCCGCGGAAATCCGGGGGAACCGGCAACACGCGTGCGGTGACGGCTTTTTGCAGCGCCGCTTCCGCCTGCATTGCCGCTGCTTCCTCGGGAAATTCATCGTGCCCCGGAGCCAGAAAGGCTTCCAACTTCAAATATGGCGCTTGATGAGCAGTCTCTTCACAGTAGGCCGGAGGAGGATCGAACAACTGTGCAAGAACCGGAACTGCGCAGGCCGAAGCGAGGAACGTTCTACGCCTAATCGGTTTCTCCGGCCAGTTCACTGCTGTCCTGCGTTTTCAAACGGAATTTCCTCAAGTTTATCGCGGCCTTCCACCGCGCGGACGGTCCGATCCGTCCCGACATTCGTCCAGCTTTGCGCCAAACCGTTCGGCCAGCGAACCTCCAACTGATCCACCCGCGTGCATGGGCCCAGGCCAAAATGTAGCGTGAATGAGTTCTGCGAATAAAAGCTGGAGCCGCCCAGCAAGGAACTGACGCGCTTCCGGCCTCCCGCCGTGACAGTCACTAGCGCGCCGATTGCGCTCCGATTCGATTTCGTTCCGGTGAGCGATACGTTCAGCGAGTGCCCTGACGGAGGCGCAAAGTTATGCAGCAGCGTGGGCGTCGAGTTCATGTTGACCAGTACAATTTCCGGTCTGCCATCGCCGTCCAGATCGCCAATAGCTAGACCGCGAGAAGGCCGAGGAGTCCTAAATCCGGCGCCTGCCGATTCCGTGATGTCTCGAAATTTGCCATTTCCAAGATTTTGGTAAAGGAGCGTCGGCTGGTAGTACGTATCACCGAGTTGTTTACCCTCAACTTCGGGATAAACGTGGCCGTTCGCTTCTATCAGATCCGGCCAGCCGTCGTCATCCACATCGATAAACGCAGCCCCCCATCCCAGGAATTGATGCACGCCGAGCCCGGCCTCGCGTGAAACGTCCGTGAAGAACTTTCCGTCATCGTTATGGAACAGAGAGGAGAGGTCGCCCGAGAAATTCGTCTTCGCAATATCCAGCCGTCCGTCGCCATCGTAATCGGCCACGGCGACACCCATGCCCGCCTGTAATTGCCCGTCGAAGTTATAAGCGACTCCGGCTTCGACGCCGCGCTCTTCAAACGTGCCGTTGTGGAGGTTATGGAACAGCAGGCTCGGCGTCATATCGCAGGCGACGTAAAGATCCGGCCATCCGTCATTATCGAAATCGGCGGTCACGGCGCCGAGGCTGTAGCGGCCCCCTGGCTTCAGAATCCCCGACTTTTCGGATACATCCGTGAACGTGCCATTTCCATTGTTGTGATACAGAATATTGTGCGCGAGCGGTAGACCTCGTGGCCCGCACATCACCGGAATGCCCTTCCACTCGCAATAGCCGCCTTTTCCGGGACGCGGCGTATTCGCAAGATCCAGATCGACGTAGTTTGAGACGAACAGATCAAGATAACCGTCGCGGTCGTAATCGAGAAACGTGCAGCCGGACCCGTATCGCGTCCCGGTGACAGGCAGATGTGCTTTCTCCGTAACATCCTCAAATGTGCCGTCCCCGCGGTTCCGGTAAAGAATGTTGTGACCGAAGTACGTCACAAGCAGGTCGGGATGGCCGTCGTTGTCGTAGTCGCCGACGCAGGCGCCCTGCGCCCAGCCTTCCGCGGTAAGCCCGGCTTTCACCGCGACATCGGTAAAACGGCCCTTCCCTTCATTGCGATAGAGTTGCAAATGCGGATGAACTCCGGACTGAGAGGCATCGAGAGTCGAACCGTTCCCGATGAAAATATCGCTGCGCCCGTCGCCATCGTAGTCGAAGATAGCGGCGCCGTTCCCGGTCGTTTCCAGTATGTAGTCTTTGTGTTTCAGGCCGCCGTAAACATTGCGGCCGGTCAAGCCGGATTGCGCGGCGATATCGCGAAAATCGAGGGCGCTGGGTTTCGGCGTCGCCAGCACCCATGCGGCGGCAAACAACGACGCAAAAACCACGGCAATCCGCATGTAATGGACATTGTAGCTAGTTCAAAATTCGAGCGCTTCAGGCGCATTGTTATAATTGCGTTGAGCCCTTGGGAGGTCGTCTAATGGTAAGACTGCAGACTCTGGATCTGCGTATCGGGGTTCGAGTCCCTGCCTCCCAGCCAACATCCTCCTAATTGCGCCTCATAACCGTCCTATCGGTCTGCGATAACGGACGGATCGGCTCCAATCGTTCCCACCAGTGCGGTAAGATACTTATCCCGTTTCACTCTCATTAACTGCTCACGAGCTGCGGTAACGCGGTAGTTGCAATCGATTTGATAGGGCGGCGTGCTGCTCGCCATGTGTTCGTTAAGGGCCGCAGTGTGACGAGTCCAAAGCGCGATGTCGATTGATTGCTTTGCGCTGAGGCGTTCGCGATACCAATCGCTTGCCAGCAACGATTCGCGTGTGAACATCTTCAGAATACAAGGATCGCTCTCGCGCATGCCTTGATACTCGCCATGGGCCATGATGTGCAGCAGCACTTTGACCGGCGGGCACGCAATATCAATGCTCCCATCCTTGAAGTAATTCAGCGCCACGGAGCGCTGTGCTTCGGTAATGGCTTGGACGCCGGACGCGAACATCCCCAGATCTTGCGTCTCGGGACGCAAAATCTCCTCTGGAAAAACGGCGCTCGGCATTTCAAAGATGCGTCCCAGAAAGCGATCGACAAACAGCTCCGTAATGCGATATCCAAGCCTGCTTGCCAGAACCGTTTGTCCATTGAAGTCGAAATCTTCCACCTTCTCCAGTAAACCGTTATCAATGAGGAATTTCGGATCGCGCTCCGCAACTCTCATGCGGCACCAGACTTCCGGCACTAACATGCTGTTGTCGTGATCTACGCGGTAATACGGACCGATATATCCGGCGGCGGTGGTGAAGCCGGAATACCCAGTCAGGATAGCGGAAACCAAGGCGTTATTGACGTCCACAACCGGCAACATGGCGTTGAACGGTCCCTTGGTCAATGCGCCTTCGCTGCCGAATCCGGTGGTCGATGGCGATTTCCCGGTCAAGCTGCAGATGAAATCCATGAAGAGCTGCGGCAATTCCTGATAGTGGATCGGGTTATACACCGCAAGCGGCGGCACGCCGGTTTTTGGATCGGGTGGATTGTTTCGACGTCCGGCTAGTACTGAATTGACCGGGAAATACACGGGCTTGTCACTCGGGATCTCGCGCGCCAGGCGCGTTCCTATCTCCGCGATGTACAAATCGCGTGGGTTCACGAGGTCCGGGCGCTTCTGCAGATATCGCGGATTCTTCGAACGCTGCCCATCGACCACTCGGGGATGCGCCGACGAGACCACGAACTCGGTCGCCGGCCTCTCCACAAAATCGCGGAGCAAGCGCTTCATCGATTCGGTGTACTTATCGAACTCAACAATGTGATCGACGATTTCGCGAGCCTGTCCGGCGCCGAGAGGCTCGAAGTTCGAGAGAAAATTTCCCGGAAGCGAGAGGTCCCGCTCCGCCTGCTTATCGAACCCGCGATGAATGGCGTCGTCCGGCCGCTGAAACAGAAGGTTCTCGCAGTTGGTAACTAGTTTGACGCTCTCGTTGTGATACTCGGCATCCAAATATTCGAGGCTTGCGCTCGGCAGCACCGCGGACGCCGTGATGTCGTCTTCCACCTGAACCTTGTCGGCGGGATTGAAATCGGGGCGTAATTTAAAGATGCGCCAGGAACCCTTCGGATCGTGTCCCACACGAAGATAGTTGGCCACCAGTTTCTGGCGTTCGAACTTCAACTCGTGGCCTGGGAGGCCGTTGATGCGGTCCACTCCGAAATGGCGGCGCCAGTTTTCACCCCAATCCGGCCGGTAATAGCGCTTTACAGTGACCAGCAGTTGCCGTATGGTTTCTGGAATCGTCTCAAGCCACTGGTTGTGCGCATCCGTGTATTCCGGCGAGGGCGTCATCAGTTTGATGACGGAACCCAGCGAGCGTTCCGGGCTCAAGATGGGCCGCTTCGCGCGATGCTCGGAACGCGTCTCCTTATAAATGGTGGAAAAGTCTTTTTCCAGGATTTCCGCGACTTGTTCGATTTCACGTTCGAAATCGCTTACAAAGACGGGACCCGGAAGCATGAGGCTACCGATCGATTTCGAGATTTCCGATTTGCCTCCCCCGGAAACGGTGCAGGGCTTGTGGCAGAGTGTTGGGTCCGCGCGGGATGCGACGAGGCGCCAAGCCGTCCCACCGGTTTGCTTTTCGAGGCGAATTTTCGTGCCCCAGGGAAGTACGTACGTTTCACACGCCCGCAATATCAACTGGTGCGTCTGTCCATCCTGCCGCTGCCATTGCACACTATCTTCGCGAACGCTAAACTCGGCATTTTCCGGAACGTAGAGGATGTCCGGAAAGCGACGATCGATCGCGTAACCTTCGGGCTGGATATCCACCCGGTCACCGAGCCAGTGCATGGCTTCCGTGAACTTCACCTGCTTCGTGAGCACGGTGCGCCCGGCATAAAATTGCTGCCCCAGTACGTACGCCGGAAAGGCGATTGCGCCGCCCGCGTGCTCTTCCTCGCAGAAGCCGAATAAATTTGCCGCGAAGCTGATCTGGGTTTTTACTTCCTTCTTGCAATATCCGTAGTAGTTGTCGGCGATGATGGTCACCATGACCCCGCGATGGTCGCGGCAGACCAGTTTGAACGGCTCGCCATCGTTGTACTCCTCGTCGGAATCGCGCCAGCACACGCCCTCCGCGCGCTGTCGCCCGGTCGCCTCATCGTAATGCGGCAGCCCCAGCGCCTTTTTTTTCAGGCCCAACAGATGCGGCGCCAGGATGACGCAGCCGGTGTGCCCCGTCCAATGCATTACGTCGAGCGCGGCATCGTTTTCAGGAAGGTAGGGATCGCCTCCGTTGCCAAAGATGCCCTCGACAAAATCGAGATTACTAACGAGACTCGCGGGCGCAAAGAAACGAGTCTCCATCGTCTTCGCGGGATCGGATCCCGTTGCCGGACAGACCAGCGGGCGGAGGAGCAATGTAACAAAGAGGCGCACCTGTTCGTGCTGATTTGCGGTAAACGGCAGCGCCATGAGATCTGGCGGCGGAGACAGGGCCGCAGCGAGCAACGAGACAAATGCACGCTTGGGAACGGCGATTTTATCGGCGGGAACAGGGAAGCCCCCTTCGGCGATGTGGAAGACCCCTTTCGTCGTGCGCCGATCGCTCTTTGGATTGTGAAGAATGCCCTGGGCCACCCGGTAAGACTGCAAATAGGGCGACGCCAGGGCATCCCGGTCCGGCGGGAGGGACATAACACGAGCGAGGCCAGGCCGATCCAGCACGAACGTGTCGCCTGGCAGGCGCGGCGCTCCCTCCGGCGCGATGTCGCTGAAATATGCGTCCAGAAACGCCTGGATGCGAGCGTCAGCCGGACAAAGGCGATATCCTAGCAACCGGTCTTTCTGATAATAATTTCGAAGGAGTGGACCAGCGATTTCGAGAGCGTGCCGGTCGGCGGTGCTCTCGCTGAAGGGTTGCCCGAGAGCCGATAATTTCAGATTGATATAGCGGAACAGTTCTTCTTGACGTTCTTCGGAACAGACATCTTGCGGTTGCAAACTCACCGGATCTCCTGTAACTGAAAGCGCGGAAGCGGCTGGAGTAATGTGGCGCGCAAATTGCCGGTTGTCCAGCATCTCGCGAATCCGCTCCATTCTCCGGAATGCCGCAGTTTCGCGGTCCAAACGAAAACTTGGCGTTTTCGTCGCGCCTATTATTATTGTCGCCGATTGAGGTCGGGGCCCAGGGAATTGATGTTTGGTTGAACACGTCCGCTCGGTTGAAGACGCTCTGAAAGCGCTGGGCGCGCGGTTGTCCGAACCCGCTCGCCAACGCGAGGCAGCTCTGAGTGGAGGCAATCTGCAATCGGAGCCGCCGCACGCCAGTGCGTGGGTTGTACGGTTGTAGGAGCGTCCGTTGAAGACGTCGGTAAAAACGTCCGCTCCTTGACAGTCGCGGTTCGGTGCTGACATGCGGGTCAGTTTGCAGGATTGCGCGGAGAAAGCGAGCGCGGGCCTACAGGATTCGCGGTCGAAGTTCCTTGCCGGCGATGAGAGGGCACACACCGGCTTTATAAATCGCTTCCTGCTCGCTCGTTTCCTGGGCTTCGCGCAATATTTTGAGCACCCGCGCGTTAACGTGCGGCGGCTCCGTTTCTGGTTTACCTCGACACGGAGCGGCATTGCGTGAGCAAGCGGGTCGGGACAATCGCACAACCTTCTCGTACTGGCGCATCAGGCGCTGTCCGTAGATAGAGAGTGTGGAGCGATGCCGGACCGCGAAAGCCGGCAACCGAGCAGATGAGATTCGCGATTATCGCAATGGGCGGCCACGGAGAGATCCGGTGCACGACCTTGCCAGTTTTCCCGACGCGACGCCCGGACTGGCGCATTCGCTCTGATTCGTTCCAGCATCTTTCAATAACCAAGTTCGGGCCATACCTCCATCCCCGAAGTTGCCCGCTAAATGCCCCGGCATTGCCTTAGAAATGCTGCCGCCGTCATCATGTATATACCCTGATAGCTACCCATCCTGAGCAAATCTTTGTCACCCGTCACAATCGCCTCGCTTCCAGCAGCCACGGCGCATTCCACTATTCGGTTATCGTCAGCATCATCCGGAACAACTTTAAGTGTCTGCGTAGGAACCACCCAATGCGTACATCCTTCGATGAGCAGTTTGGCGCGTTCCAAGCTTTCTGGTGGCGCTTTGAATTTCTCACGCTGCACCCTCAGCACTTCTTGAAGAATGGCATCTGAAATTGCGATTTGAATATTCCCGCGCGCGCCCATATCGAGCAGCAGCAGGGGTATTCCGCGAAAGTTAAGGGCGGAAAGGTAGATATTGCTATCGAGGGTTACGCGCCGCACTAGCTACGATCACGCTGTTCGTGGCGGAATTGGTGAACGACCTCCGGCACGTCTTCCTCGCGGATTCCCAATTCTTCCGCACGGCGGCGATTTTCATCTATGAAGTCTTGCCACTCCCGGCTGTTCAAGTCCATTTTGGAGCGCTCCTTCAGGAGCTTCTCGACCGCTTCTTTAGCCAAATCGTCGGCCGTGCGGTTTTCGGCACGGGCGACCTCTTCCAGTTTCGGAAGCAGGTCTTCCGGCAGGGTGATGTTACCTGTCGCCATCGCCTTATTTTCTCAGATTTTCACGGGTATTTCAGATAGGAGATGCCCGCGTGGGCATGTCCCCCAGTCGCGTGCGGCGACTCCGTTTATGGTTTGCCTCGATACGGGCCGCATTGCGTGAGCAAGCGGCGAACTGAAGTTCACCCCAGCACGCTGAGGACGTGCGTCCAACGGGCGCTTGGCGAACGCCACCAGCGGCTCGATGCTACAACAGTTGACGAGACCTCGTAACGCTTGCCGACATCCTATGCCACGCCTGATCTGCCATGTCGACATGGACGCGTTCTTCGTCTCTGTGGAAGAGCTGTTCGACCCGTCGCTGAAAGGGAAGGCGGTCGTAGTAGGCGGAAAAGCCGATCAGCGGGGCGTGGTTTCGGCGGCCTCATACGAAGCCCGGCGCTATGGCGTCCATTCCGCTTTGCCGCTGCGTACCGCCGCCAAGCTATGCCCGCACGCGATTTTCGTCGAAGGCCATCCGGAACGCTACCGTGAATGCTCTCAAAAAGTGTTCACCGTCCTGAACCGCTTCACGCCACAGGTCGAAATGGCTTCGATTGATGAAGCCTATCTCGATCTGACCGGAACGGATCGGCTCCATGGACCTCCACTACGGACCGCGCACGCTCTGCACGAAGCCATGAAGCGGGAAACAAATTTGAATTGCTCGCTCGGGTTGGCATCATCCAGACTGGTGGCCAAAGTCTGCTCGGACCAGGCAAAGCCAAATGGAGTGCTTTGGGTGCTGCCCGGGCAGGAGGCCCCGTTTCTCGCGCCACTCGACATTCGGAAGATACCGGGAGTAGGCAAAGTGACCGAGGCCTCTCTCAACAGCATGGGCATCCATCATGTTGGCGATCTCGCGAGACTCGATGAGAATTTTCTGCGAGAGCGGTTTGGACGGTGGGGACTCGCGCTGGCGGGCAAGGCGAAGGGGCAGGACGCGGGATCGTGGTTCGATGGCGAAATAGGCGCCCTGGAAGATCCGAAATCGATCAGCCACGAACACACATTCTCCGAGGACGTTGCGGACCGCACAGAACTCGAAACCGTGCTGGTGAAATTATCGGAAATGGTGGCGAAGCGTTTGCGCGAGCACAAGCTGTATTCGCGAACCATTCAACTGAAATTGCGCTATCGCGATTTCACGACGATCACGCGCGCGCACTCGCTCGACCACGGGACGCAATTCGATGGCGATTTAATCGCTGCGGTGCTCGATCTGCTGCAGAGGAATTGGGACGGGGCCACGCCGGTACGGCTGCTTGGCGTACATGCCGGATCGCTCAAACGGAACGAAGGACAAATGAGCCTGCTGGATGAGCCAGCGGCGGAGCGGCTGCGAAGCGCGTTTCGGGCAATCGATAAAATCCGCGATCGCTTTGGCGTATCGAGCATCTCGCTTGCCCGAAGCATGCAGACCAACCTGCGCGAAAAGACGCACGAAAATCCGTACGATCTGCCGGGAAAAGCGCCGCAAGAGAAAGAGGAATCGATCCCGCCCGCGCGGAAACCGAAAAATTGATTACGCTCCGTACGCCTGATCGATCAGCTTGTTCAGAAACGCAATGGAAGCGCGGATGTCCGACTCCTGCTCGGGACCGGAAATTTCCCGCTCAATCGTAATCGGCCCCGTGTAGTCGATTTGCCGGAGGCGGCGAATTAGTTCCGGAAAATCGACGCGACCTTTGCCGATGGCGACTTCTTTACCGAGATCCTTGGGATTCGTCGGATAGTGGCCGTCTTTCGCGTGCAGACCGCGCACATGCTTGCCGATCACATCCATGGCGCCGACGGGTTCGCCCTTGCCGTAGAGGATCAGGTTCGCAGTGTCCAGATTCGCCGATAAATTGTCCAGGCCCACGTCTTGAATGGCTCGCAGCATGGTGACAGGCGTCTCCTGCCCGGTTTCCATAAGGAACAACTGGCCATTGTTTTTGCAGTAGCTCGCGACCTCGTGGATCGCTTTCACCGCTTCGGGGTACATGCGGTCGTTCGGGTCCTCCGGAATGAATCCGCAATGGGTGTGGACCGCTCCGATACCGCATTGCTTCGCGAGGTCGGAGGCGCGCTTCAACGCAGCAATGCGCGCGGCACGCGTGGCGCGCGGGACCAAGCCAATGGTTTCCGGGCCGTGGTAGAAATCCCAAACCATCGGGCCTCCTCCGAGCGTCATGGCGGCCGTGGCTTCCACACCATACTTGTCGAGCGCCGCTTTCAGCGGAGCGGCAAGGCTGGGCGGCGCTTCTCCGACACTGACCTGGCAGGTAGGAAGTCCGAAGCGGTGGACGCGCGCAATCGCGGCATCGGGAGTTTCCTTGCCCCCGACACCGACGACCACTCCGAGCCGGGGCCGGTTCGCGGGTGCGGCCGTGGCCTTTATCGCGAGGACGCCAACCGCAGCCGCCGTGATGGTTTGCAGGAAGCCGCGCCTCTGTGGATTGGCAGGTGAGGATTGCGAATTCATTAGGGACATTCAATCTCCTGAGTAGATGAAGTGCGCGAGAGGCAATGCCAAATGCGAAGGCGCGCTTAGGAATCAGGGTTGCTTGCGCCCCAGCTCAATTACAAGGTGTGCATCGCCGTCGTGACGTTCTACTGTATCAGGCTGCGTGAACAATTTTGCTGAACGATTCCGCGTCGAGACTGGCGCCGCCAACCAGAGCGCCGTCGAGATCCTGCTCCTGCATAAGGCGCTCGACGTTGTCCGGCTTGACGCTGCCACCATACAGAATGCGAACGGCTTCGGCGGCATCCGAGCCGAATCGTTTTTGGGCCTCGGAACGGATCAACCGGTGCGCATCCGCCGCGATGTCGGGAGTGGCGGTGTGTCCGGTGCCAATCGCCCATACGGGCTCGTAGGCAATCACTACTTTCGAGAACTGCTCTTCGGTAAGTCCGGCCAAGCCGCCCGCGAATTGCTCGACCAGAATCTGCTCCGTTTTTCCGGCTTTTCGTTCTTCCAGTTTTTCACCTACGCAGACGACCGGCGTAAGACCGGCTTCGAGGGACGACTGCGTTTTCTTCAGAACGTCGGCATCGGTTTCGAATCCATAGAGCCGCCGCTCGCTATGCCCGACGAGAACCCATTCGCATCCCGCCGCCGCCAGCATTCCGGCCGAAATTTCGCCGGTGTACGCGCCCTCTTTTCCCCAGTGCACGTCTTGCCCCCCCACTTTGATTTCCGTGCCGGCGGCAGCGCACTGTGCCGCGGGAATGTTGACAAATGGCGGGAAGATCACGACGTCGCATTTGTGAACTCCGTTAACAAGCGGATTGAATCGCTGAAAGAATTCGATCGTCTGCTGGACGGTTTTGTACATCTTCCAGTTCCCCGCCATGATGCGTCGTCTCATAAAGGGCTTAGTTGCCGCTTATCCTTTCTGCATGACTCTCTCGAAAATTCTACAGCTACGGTTGGGATGGACAGATTCTCAAATATCTGGACACGCCGCTAGCTCTTGGACGATTTGATGCTTATCAGGTGTTCCTGCTGCTGAGGCAAGGGTTCAACCGTTCGCGTTTGTTTGCCGCGAAAGAAGTCGAAATAGGAAATTTGATGCACGCAGGAAACCGTGCAAAGTGGCGCGCAGGATTTTTGGGTGATGTATTCGCGGCGGATATCGTCGACCGTATAGTCTTCCAGCGGCTTCGCCGGATAGCCTCGTTGCTGCGAGCAATAGTGGACCAGCCCATCCTCGCAAATATACAGATAGCGGGAGCCTGCCCGGCACCGCCAGTCGCTTGGCTCGCCTTTGGCTATATTTTCCTGAAAATAGTTAAGCCGCGAGAAATGGCTTTTCTCGAATGTCTTCATCTCCAGGAATACTTCGCGTTCGCGCGGCCCAAGCGGCCGTAGTTGACCGTCGCCGTCGTGAATGATGCCCACGGTGGATGTGAAGCCGAGCGCCATCGCTCTCCGGCCCACGGTTAATGCATCTTCGGGATTATGAATGCCGCCGCCCAGAACGCTGTTAATGTTCACATGGAAATCGGCGTAGTCGGCGAGCATCTGCAGCTTCTTGTCCAGCACCTTCAGGCTCTTCTTCGACACGTCGTCGGGCATCACGTTGTCAATGCTGATCTGCAGATAATCGAGCCCCGCATCGTTCAGGCGCTGAATGCGGTCGGGCATCAACAGATAGCCGTTGGTGATCAGCCCCGCCATGGAGCCTACCTGGCGAATATGGGCGATGATTTCATCGAGTTCCGGATGCAGCATCGGCTCGCCGCCGCTCAACGTGATGACGGCAGTCTTCAGCCCGCCCAGAAGATCAAGCCGGTGCTTGACGGTCTCGAGCGGCACGGGTTTCGAATAATCGTCGTATTCGTTGCAGTAAGTACAGGAAAGGTTGCAGCGCCGGATCGGGATAATGTGCGCCATGATCGGGTGATCCGTCGAGGCGGCCCCTTTCAACAGCAGCGCTGCTTCTCTTAAATGTCTGCTTAGATTACGCTTTCGCCGGTGGCGATGCAAGTGACTCTCTGACATGGGTCACGAAAGTACTATTGTATGCACACTAGGTAACTGCAGGTCTGCAAATTGCCGCTGAGTGGGCGGATTTCCAGTTAAAGAGCACCTCCAAGCAGATGTATGGCGACGCGCCAATCGGGTCACTGAGGAGGTTTCGGCTGTGGCGTTTGATTCGGAGGCTTTGCGGGCTGCTGCGGCACGTCCACCGGATTATCCCCGAATTTAATATTCACGTCGCTACCAAACTTCTTATAATCCTTATACTGGACGATCACTTTAATCCGCTGCGGGCCTGTCGGGAAATTCAGCACATCATCCGCGTATGTATACGTAGGGAACCAGTACTTGCCGTCGATATTTTCGCGGTAGGTCTCGAACTTCGGGAACTCCTGCCCTTTGTGCTTCAAATAGCCGACCGCGCGACCGTAGGTCTTGACGATTTGTAGGTCGTGGTCGTCCACCCAGACCTCGCCTTCGAAGTAGCGCTTGCCGGATTTGTCGAGAGCCTTGGGTTTTACGGCGAATACATAACAGCCGATTTCGTCAACCTTCTGCCATCCGAGATACCGGATGTAATACTCATCGACCTCGTTCGACGTGAGCACGAACGGCATGGTTGTCCGCAGATCCTGCTCGTCTTGGGGCGTCATTTGAATCCGCGACAGCGTGCTCACGGGAGCGAACACCACATTTTCCGAACGCTTCCCCTGGTCGTTGAAGGTGATGTCGGTGACCATCTCATAGTGGCCGCCCGGATTGCCCTCGTCGTCATATTCGATGATTTTTGAGATCTGCCGGAATGTGTATTGATCGCGGGCTTTCGCGAACTCCGTCTCTTTTTCGGCGAATTTCTGAATGATCGATTGAGCCTGTGCATCGGTCAGGTTATGTGACGGGGGCGTCGTCACCGCTTTGGCCAACGGGCTCGCAGCAGCGGCCGCGAGTGCCGCAAGAGACAAAAAATAGTTGCGCCGTGTCATACAGCTACCAGTTTGACGATATCGGCCGGACGTGCGTTGCCGCGAAAGCCGGGCAATGACTTAAGGTACAAGTCTCTCATCGAAAATCCTAGCGCACCGATTCAAACAAGGCTCTGGCGATGACAGCCTTTTGCATATTACTGGTTCCTTCGTAAATTCGCCCAATCTTCGCGTCACGATAGAGTTTTTCGACCGGGTAGTCCCGCGTAAATCCAACACCACCGAAGATCTCAACCGCCTTAGATGCCACTTCTTCGGCAATCAGCGAAGCGTAGTATTTTGCCATAGCCGCCTGGGTGACAAACGGCTGCCCGGCATCACGAAGACGGGCGGCGTTGTACACCAGCAGCCGTGCGGCTTCGACCCGCACGGCCATTTCCGCCAGTTCGAACTGGACACCCTGAAATTCGCCTATGGGCTTGCCAAATTGTTTGCGCTCCCTCGCGTAGCGGAGCGAGTGTTCGAGCGCGCCTTGAGCAAGTCCAGTCATCTGTGCGCCAATACCAATGCGGCCTTCGTTCAGGGTCTCAATCGCGATCTTGTAGCCTTTGCCGGTTTCGCCCATCACGTTCGCGCGGGGAACCAGGCACTCATCAAAGATAAGCTCGCACGTAGAGGAAGCCCGGATTCCCAGCTTGTCTTCTTTCTTGCCAATGCGAAAACCGGGCGTGCGGGGCTCGACCAGAAAGCACGTAATGCCCTTGTAACCCGCGCTGGCATCGACAGTGGCGAAGACAAGGAACACTCCGGCTTCGACCGCATTGGTAATCCACAGTTTCCGGCCGGAAATTGAGAACTGATCTCCCGCCGCCCGCGCGTGTGTTGTCAGGGCGAACGCATCGGAGCCCGACTGTGCTTCCGAAAGCGCATAGGCGCCAGTCATCGAGGTCGCCAATTTCGGCAGGTACCGTTTCTTCTGCTCGTGGTTTGCCCAGCGCTCAATTGCGTTATTTACCAGAGTGTTTTGGACATCGACGATGACCGAAACCGCCGGGTCTATCTTGGCGATTTCCTCGATGGCGAGAATCGATTGGAAAAATGTGCCCGCCTGGCCCCCGAATTCCTCTGGAACATCGATGCCCATTAAGCCCAATTCGAACAACTCACGTAGCAGATCGTCTCGAACGTGACCGGCCTCGTCCATTTCCCGCACATGCGGCGCCAGCCGCTCACGCGCGAAGCGACGCACGGACTGCTGGAACAATCGTTCCTCTTCGCTCAGAATCGTCAAGGGAGAGGGAACGTAAGCGTCGGAAGTGGTGGGCATGGAAATACCTGTGAGCTATTGTCTAACGTGCGCGCTCTGACGGCCGCTTTCATGAAACGTTTGGTGGAATATAGGAGCTATGCCTGAATCCGAGGACGAACGGAATCGCGCGATTGTGGACGCGATGCGATTGACGCTGGCCGAAGCGGTTGGCCGGCTGGCTCCCGACATCGAACCCGCTCTTCATTACTCACCTGTTGCGGGTTCCGAACTTGCCGAAGAATCGGAGGACGACCAATGACGGTACGAGAGATCGGGAAGATGCTGCGCTCCGGCCAAGCATCCTGCGTCGAGATCGTTCAGGAAGCCTTACGGCGGATTCAGGAGCGGGACCGCTATCGCACATTCATCACCCTTATGGCACGGGAGGCGCTCGAAGAAGCTGCGAAACGCGACAAGGAGCTGGCTTCCGACATTGACCGGGGCCCGTTTCATGGAGTTCCCATCGCGCACAAAGACCTGTTCTATACGAAGGGCGTTCGCACCACCGCCGGATCGCTGTTGTTCAAAGACTTCATTCCCGAATACGACGCCATGGTGGTCGACAAGCTTCGAGCGGGTGGCGCCGTCAGCCTCGGCAAATTGAATCAGCATGAACTGGCCTACGGCACGACCTCGAAGAATCCGCACTTTGGGTTTGTCCTGAACCCACGCGATCTCGAACGCGTGCCGGGCGGATCGAGCGGAGGTTCGGGCGCCGCCGTCGCCGCCGGTTTCGTCCCGATGGCGCTCGGAACGGATACTGGCGGATCCATTCGGATTCCGGCATCTTATTGCGGCGTGGCCGGGCTGAAGCCGACGTATGGGCGCGTCAGCCGCTATGGTGTGCTGCCGCTGGCGTTCAGCCTCGATCATGTCGGGCCGCTCGGTGAAACCGTCGAAGATTGCGCGCTTGCGATGGCCGAGATTGCCGGACCCGACAGCCGCGATCCGACGAGTTCTCAAGTTCCGGTTCCCAACTTTTGTGGCGAAGCACCGGCCCGGCTTGACGGCCTGCGCATTGGCGTGCCCACAAATTTCTATTTCGATCACGTCGCCGGCGACGTTTCCGCCTCGGTATATAACGCGATCGAGGCGATGCGGCGGCTGGGCGCCGGCACTGTCGAAGTTCGGGTTCCAGACATGCTCGAGCTTAATGCCGCACATCAAATCGTACAAGGCACCGAAGCATCTTCGCTCTACGTGAGCCAGCGCAACGGATCGCAGATCGGCCTCGATGTGTGGAGGCTGCTTGAGCAAGGCCGGCTGATCAGTGGGCCCGATTACGTGAACGCACAGAGGCTCAGGACTGTCTACCGCCGGCAATTCGATGCGCTTTGGCAGTCAATTGACGTTCTGGCGACGCCGACGACCCCGATTGTGGCTCCCCGGCTGGAGCAGGATGAGGTAGAAACGAACGGCTATCGTGAGAGTTCCCGGATGGCTGCAACCCGCTTGGTTCGCGCGGTCAACCTGCTTGGCGAGCCGGCGCTTTCCCTGCCCTGCGGACGTTTGGTGGACGGGCTGCCAGTCGGGCTGCAACTGGTAGGAAAGCCGTTTTCGGATGCGAGACTACTTGGGATCGGCCGGACAGTAGAGCGGCACTTGTTGTAGGTGTTGGAAGCAGGCTTTCGCGAGTTGCCGTTCGGTTGAAGACCATCGGCAACGTCCGGTCCTTCACTGTCGCGGTCCGGTGCTGGTGAGAAAGCCCGGTGACCAGTTCGCCCACATCGAGGACCCGGCCTCTGCTCACTTGTGTTCTTTCGAACCCGAGCGCATCGCCGGCGCGGCGCGGCGCTTGCGGGGCGCGCGATCGCCGAGAAAGCCCTCAAAGAAGCGCCGGTCCCAGGGATGCGTTGTTCGCAGGCTTGCGGCCCCCGACAGCACTGGCCTCATTCGTATCTCGACTTCGACTTCACCATTCGGCAAAGCGGCCGGGAGGTCCAAGTGAACGACACCGTCGTCATCGGCACGAGCGCGGATTTTGGTGGTTCCGATCATCTTACTCCCTGCAGTGTTGGAAGATCGACACCGCTGACGGGTTACAAGAATCTGAAGACGTAAAGGTTCTATTCCCCAGATTCTAGTGCGGTTACTCTATCGCCGCTAGTATCTCGGCAGAGTGCCCTTCTACTTTCACCTTAGGAAAAATTCTTTTGACGATTCCGTCTTCGTTTATCAGGAATGTAGTGCGCTCGATGCCCATATATTTCTTGCCGTACATGCTTTTTTCTTTCCAGACTCCATAAGCCTCGGCGGCTTTGTGGTCTTTATCGGCCAGCAGTGTGAACGGCAGATCGAACTTTGCTTTGAACTTGGCTTGCGCTTCCGAAGTGTCCGGCGAGACTCCCACAATCACGGTGTTCTCTTTTGTAAATTTTTGGCCATCGTCCCGGAAAGCACATGCTTCTTTCGTGCAACCCGGAGTGTCCGCTTTAGGATAGAAATACAGAACAACTCGTTGCCCCCGCAGGGAGGACAGGTGAAACTGCTCGCCGGTATCGGTGGCGCTTGAAATCTCTGGGGCCAAGTCGCCTTCCTTCAATTCTTTTGCCATGCCCTACTGATGATGCGGCCAGATTGCGCGTCGCAAAGTGATTGCTGGGGCGAACCGGAGTTTTCCGGTGGTAAGTGACATTGTCCTTCCAGTTTCGATTACAGAGAATCCGATTCCTACTATGGCTAGTGATACTCGTTTGTTCCGGGCACGACAACAGAGGAATCCGATTTCCGCAGTGGCGAGTAACGTTCCTCGCTGCAATCACGATTGCGGAGGAACCCCATTTCTGTGGCAGCCGGTAACGTTCCTCGCTGCCATCACACCAATGTGAAACAAACTTTGACCCCGATTTTATGAGGGTTTGCCGCTTTCTGGGTGTTTACCGGATTTGGTTTCCTGTGCTATGGTGATGATAGCCTCTTTGGAAGACCTCCTCCGAGGCACGCCTCTCAACAACTTCCCCAAACGGAGCTAACAACACGAACGAATGAGTTTTACGGTATTCCTCGGAAATCTCCCTGTCTGGGTGACGGCCGACGATATCAAGTCATGGCTAGCCGCAGACAACCTGGTCGCAGACGCGGTCAAGGTAATTCGCAACCCCGAAACGCAGGAATCCAAGGGATTCGCCTTTATCGAAGCACCGAACCAGGAGGAGATGAACTCAATCATCCGCCGGTTTGATCGTGCCCCTCTCGAGGATCGCTTACTCCGCGCAAATCCTGCACAACCGCCGAAAGGTAGAGGACAAGCGCCGGGACCTGTACGAACTGCCGGTACGGATCGGCCGCCCAGGCGGACCGGACCCAACGGCAACGCCGGTCCTCCCAGCGCAAATCGAGATCGCAGAACTGGCGCTCGACGCCATGCTGGTTCATCCGCTGGAAACAGCGCTTTTGCAGAGGAGCTCGCGAAGGTTCTCTAACCAACGCGTGCTCCTTTCTCTTCCCTTTTCCTTCCGCGCTTCCAGCCCGCCGGGCCGTATCCAAGCCACAGAAATGCTGGCTTTCTTGCGGTATTGCCCGAGTGCCCTCCGTCCTCCCGAATCTGCCCGACGGCATTCGCCCCCTCTAAGTAGCCGGCCCGAATCGGCCTTTTTCCCTATGCTACGATTCAAAAGAACCCGCCAGAACCGGAGAGGTGGCTGAGTGGTCGAAAGCAGCGGTTTGCTAAACCGTCGTAGGCCTTTAAAGTCTACCGGGGGTTCGAATCCCCCCCTCTCCGCCACTTCAGAACAGAAAATGCGAATGCCTGGCGTAGCCGACTTTACGCCCGCAGCATCGGCGAGGGTTGTCGGCAGATCGCCTGTGGTCCCATGATGCAGACTTCGCCGTCCGCGACGTCTACACGCTGTGAGGATACAGCGCGCCAGCGCTCGACCTAGACGAGGTCGCGTCCATGGCTGAAAATTCAAACGCAATACCGGACAGCACGGCGGTGCGCGTGGCCTTGTGGAGGGCGCTGCACGTCGAGGTCGATCCGTCGCCGCATGTACTCGAAGACGAGATTGGCCTGCGGCTGGTAGCTCCGGACGACGGCTGGCACAGCCGTCCGGATATGGACCCGCACTTCACGAGGCGCTTCCGAGCATCCATCGTAGCGCGTGCTCGTTTTATCGAGGATCTGGTTGTGGAGCAGGCTGGACGCGGCGTCATCCAGTACGTCATCCTCGGCGCTGGCCTGGACACTTTCGCCGAGCGCAGGCCGGAGATCGCCTCCGGCCTGCGGATATTCGAGGTCGACCAGCCTGGCCCCCAGGCCTGGAAACGGCAGCGCCTGATCGAACTCGGTTTTGGCATCCCTGGATGGCTGCGGCTGGTGCCGGTCGACTTCGAGGCGGCGGGCTGGTCTTGGTGGGAGCGGCTGGCCGGCGCCGGCTTCGATGCCGGTCGGCCGGCGGTCGTGGCCTCCGCTGGCGTTAGCATGTACCTCACCAAGAACGCAATCGCGGCCACCTTGCGCCAGATCGCGGCGCTAGCTCCTGAATCCACGCTCGCCATGACATTCCTGTTGCCGCTAGAGCTCGCGGACCCTGAGGAGCGCCCCGGGCTTCAGCTCGCGGAGAAGGGCGCGCGAGCAAGCGGGACGCCTTTCATCAGCTTCTTCACGCCACCGGAAATCCTGGCACTGGCCCGCGAAGCAGGGTTTAGAGAAGTTCAGCACGTCTCGGCCGCCGATCTTGCCCAACGCTACTTTGCAGGCAGGGCAGATGGCCTTCGCCCGCCAAATAATTCGGAGGAACTGCTGCTGGCGACGACCTAGCAGTTTGTTACATATTGTGGCCTTTCCTCGGCAATCGGGAGCCGCTTTCGCCATCTCACGCAGGCGTGACGCAATCTGGTAAGTTTTAGAGGGCTTTAGCCTGGACATAGTACGCATCATCGCCGGTCCTGGCCGCAGGAATGCAATCTGCTCGACGATCGGCCCGTGTACGGCCGCAAGTTTCACAATCCGCTGCTTTTGTTATGCTCGGAAGTTAAGCATAATTAGGTTCACTGTTTGAGGTTTCTGCATGTCCGGACATAGTAAATGGGCGACCATTAAGCACAAGAAGGCCGCCACCGACGCCAAGCGTGGCCAGGCGTTTACGCGGCTGATCAAGGAAATTCAGATCGCGGCCCGGAGCGGCGGTGATCCCGACGCCAATTCGCGTCTGCGGACCGCCATCACCGCGGCCAAAGCCGTCAGCATGCCCGCCGACAATATCAAGCGCGCGATCATGCGCGGCACCGGCGAACTCGAAGGCGGCCAGATCGACGAGATCCTCTTTGAAGGCTATGGCCCGGGCGGCGCTGCGGTTTTGGTTTCTGTTGCGACGGACAATCGCAACCGCACCGTAAGCGAAATCCGGCATGCCTTTTCAAAAAACGGCGGCAATCTGGGCGAGGTAGGCAGCGTCGCCTGGATGTTCGAGCGCAAAAGTCAGATCGTCGTCGATGGCGAAAACGCGACGGAAGATCAATTGATGAGCATTACTCTCGATTCCGGAGCCGACGATATTCGCGATCGGGGCGGGGCGTGGGAGATTCTTTCTCCGCCTGAGGCTCACGAGGCAGTTTCCCAGGCCCTTGAGAAGGCCGGCATCGCCGTGGAATCATCGGAAATCGCGATGACGCCGAAGAACACCGTCAAACTCGAGGGCAAGAACGCCCAGGCGATGCTGAAGCTTTACGAAGTTCTGGAAGAGCACGATGATGTCCAGAACGTCTACTCGAATTACGAGGTAGACGAGTCGGACGAGGCCCTTACTTAGGCTGGAACGCGCGTTCACGCGCCGCCGACGATTCATGCGCATACTGGGCATCGATTGTGGAACCGAGCGAACCGGCTATGGACTAATCGAGTCGGATGGGCGGCGTCATTGCCTGGTTGACGCAGGCGTCATCCGGTCGAACACAGCCGATCCGTTGGGTACGCGTTTGGCGCGTATCGGAGGAGAATTGCGGCGCCTGTTGCAAGCTTTTATGCCTGATGCGGTGGCTGTGGAAGAAGTATTTCACTCCGTTAACGCGAAATCGGCACTCAAATTAGCGCACGTTCGTGGCGTTGCCTTGATGCTTGCCTCGGAGGCCGGTCTTCCGGTAGCCGAATACTCGCCGCTATCGGTTAAGATGAGCGTCACCGGCTACGGACGCGCCGAGAAGCAGCAGGTTCAACTAATGGTGCGAACCCTGCTTTCTGATGATTCCCGCGAATTCGAATCGTTCGACGCATCCGACGCTCTCGCGGTGGCTATCTGCCATGCGACCCACAGCGCAATGCCGACCGCCGCGGGAGAACGTTCATGAAATTAGGATTCCTCCTCGTTGCCTGCGCCGTGTCCGTTGCCGCGCAGGTTCCCAGCATCACGTACACCAAGGAATTTCGCGGAAGCCAGCCGCCCTATTTTTCCATCGAAGTTACGAAATCCGGCGACTTGACGTACAAAGAAAGCCCCACGGACAAGCAGCCGGTGACGGCGCACATGAAGGATGCAGCCGTTTCCGCGCTGTTCGACATGGCCGAAAAGCTGAACGACTTCCGGTCGCCGCTCGAATCCGGTCTCAAAGTCGCCAAGACCGGCGAGAAGACATTTCGCTATGACGACGGCAGCGGCAAGATCTCGGAGACAGTGTTTAACTATTCCACCAACCAGACTGCCCAACAGCTCCTGGAAAAATTCGAGCTGATCGGAGAAACGGAGCGTGCGTATCTCGATCTGGAACGCACTTCGAGATTTGACAAATTGGGAGTGAACGATTCTCTGGCCGAAGTGGAATCGCTGTGGCTGCGGAAACAGCTTGCGGCGCCGTTGCAATTTATTCCTCTTCTGAACCGTGTGGCGTCGCATGAAAGTTACATGCATCTGGCTCGGGATCGCGCCGCTCGCTTGCGAGATGAAATCCAGGCGGCCGGCGGAGTTGCAAAAACGGCCCCAGCGGCTGACAAATGAACTTGAACTACATTTTTCGCGCGGCGTTATTTGTGGCCGTTCTCGGTGGCGCTCTCCAGGCGCAATCCGCGCAAACTGCGAAGCCTCCACAGACAACTCCGCAATCGGCGTTGGATCGGGAACGGCAGGATTTGACGCTCGCCGTCCAGCAGGCCGGACCCAGTTCTGTCGATTTTATCCGCGCGCTCGAGCGGCATCTTCGGAAATATCCGGATTCGCAGATGAAGGCGCAAATCGACCGGGCGCTTTTCCGCGCGGCCAAAGAGACGAACGACGAGGTGCGGGTCGCAAAGTACGGGGATGCGCTGCTCGCCACGGATCCAAACGATATCAGCCTGCTCGAAGACACCGGGAAGGCGATGAATTCGTTCGGCGACCCCAAGTTATCGGCCAAGGCGTTGAATTACGGCAAGAAGCTCGAAACGCTGCTCCACCAGAATGAGCAAACCTCGGAAAATGTGCCAGGCGATACCGGCAAGGGCCAATTGGAACAAGCCAGGCAACTCGGAAATGCGCTCTTGATTCAGGCCGATGCGATGGGCATTTCCGGCAATTTCGCGGCGGCATCGGACCTCGCAAGCAAGAGCTTCCAACTATTTGCCCAGGCGGAGGCGGCACGGTCCGCCGGGCGCTGGCTGGGGAAACTCGGCAAATACGACGAAGCGGTTGAGTATTACGCGGATGCGTTCGCTCTTTCGGACAGCGCGGAAGCGCACGCCGGTGATCGCCGCCGGATGTCGGAGCTGTACCTGAAGTCTCACCCGAGCCAGACCGGATTAGGAGACATGGTGCTTGCCGCTTACGACCGCATGACGGCAGTAGCCGCGGAGCGCAATAAAGTGCTGAAAAGCTCCGCGCCGTCGAGTCCCATCGAATATAAACTCGCCGGCCTCGATGGCAAAACCCTCGCCCTTGATTCGCTGAGAGGCAAAGTGATCGTAATGGATTTCTGGGCAACCTGGTGCGGTCCGTGCCGCCAGCAGCATCCGCTTTTCGAAAAGGTGAAGGCGCAATTCAAAAACGATGCCCGCGTGGCGTTCCTTGAGATCAACAATGACGACGATTCGTCGGTGGTCGCGCCGTTTCTGGACCAGCATAAGTGGGATCGTGATGTTTACTTCGCCAACGGTTTGGCGCAAACGCTCGATATTCAGAGCATTCCGACAACTGTTCTGCTGGGCAAAGATGGGAATGTTTACAGTAAGATGATCGGATTCAACCCGGACGCCTTCGCTGGACTTCTGACGTCGCGCATTCAGGACGCTCTTTCGGAAACAGGCGCAAGCGCGCCGGCAAAGTAGGGAAATGGAATCTGCTTTCGAGCGCGTCATTTGGATAGTCCTTGACAGCGTCGGAATTGGCGAAATGCCGGATGCCGCGCAGTACGGCGACGCAGGCAGCGACACTCTCGGCAATATTGCGAAGCGGCGAAAACTGCACCTTCCGAATTTGTGCCGGCTTGGGCTGGCGAATATCAAGCCCTTGGAAGCCCTGGAACCTGCTTCCGATCCCGCAGGCGCGTTCGGCAAATGCGCGCTCGCTTCTCCAGGAAAAGACACCACCACCGGACATTGGGAGATGGCCGGCATTCATCTTGCCAAGCCGTTCCCGCTCTATCCGCACGGCTTCCCGCCCGAGATTATGAAAGAGTTCGAGCGCCGGATCGGACGCGAGACTCTGGGCAATAAGCCTGCATCCGGAACCGAAATCATCAAAGAACTGGGAGAGGAGCATCTCCGCACCGGCTCGCCGATTGTCTATACCTCGGCGGATAGCGTGTTCCAAATCGCGGCACATGAATCCGTGATCCCCGTTGCGGAACTGTACCGCATGTGTGAGATCGCACGAGAGATTCTGCATGGGCCGCACGAAGTGGGCCGCGTGATCGCCCGCCCGTTCGAAGGCCGGCCCGGCCGGTTCACGCGTACGACAAATCGCCACGATTATGCCGTGCCACCTCCGCCCGGCATGCTGCTCGACAAACTCGCGGAGCGCGGCACCCCGGTTTACGCCGTCGGCAAAATCGCCGACGTCTTTTTGAACCGCGGCATCGCGCGTTCCGTGAAAACAAAAGATAACGCGGACGGCATGGCGAAGACCGCCGAGGCCATGAAAGAGCAGAGGAGCGGTCTGATTTTCGTGAATCTGGTCGATTTCGATCAGCAGTACGGACACCGCAACGATGTGGAAGGGTATGCCGCGGCGCTTGAAGCTGTCGACCAATGGCTC
>Ga0134128_10002297_pt1 | contig 23758 bp, 15 predicted proteins | sample KB31754_FD_96462 | JGI IMG/M metagenome (GOLD analysis project Ga0134128, IMG submission 96462) | Terrestrial soil microbial communities with excess Nitrogen fertilizer from Kellogg Biological Station, Michigan, USA - KB3-175-4 | ecosystem: Environmental > Terrestrial > Soil > Unclassified ... | reverse complement strand
CGGGACGCAGGGCACCGCGAACCCCTGAGGTCTGCGCGCTCTTGGCGCCCTCAGCGAGCTTCGCCCCGCCGCGCACCCGGGTGATCAGGCCGGCGCTCGTCAGTCGTTCCAGATCGCGGCGAATGGTCGCAGGCGATGCCTCTACGCGCCGCTCCAGATCCTGAAAGGAGACGAAGCCCTTGCGGTCCAGGTACTCCAGGATCAGTCGTTCACGCTCGGCAGAATGCATGGCGGCTCGCGGTGGACTCCAGAGCGTTACTGTGGAGGGTCCGCGGCCTCAATACAATCAAAATCGCGCGCGCGCAGCAGTCACACAATGCCGGTCCCCGGGCCGAGCAGACGCCGCTCGCGCGCCACCCGCTCTCGCCACCCGCTTGCACGATAGGTCGCAAGCGTGTCGATGGCGCCGCCGGCACGCACGCGGGCATTGGCAAGGATCGGCGACACATCGGTCCGGTAGCCCTGTCGCAGCGTCTGGAAGGCCAGCATCACGTCGTTCGACTGCTGCGCATCGTGCAGGGCAGCGCGATCGACCGCCAGGGCCTTCGCGTACGCACCCGCGATTGCCTCCGCCGAAGACAGCATGCTTTCGATCGGATCGGTGACGTTGTGCGACTGGTCGATCAGGTAGGCCGGATCGAACCCGGCACGGGGATTGAGCTCCGCCTCGACCAGCTCGTTGAACACCAGGAACAGCTGGTGCGGGTTGATCGAGCCGGAGTCCAGGTCGTCATCGCCGTATTTGCTGTCGTTGAAATGGAAGCCCCCGAGCTTGCCGAAGCGATGCAGCCGGGCGACGATCTGCTCGATGTTGACGGTCGGGGCATGATGTCCGAGGTCGACGAGGCACTGCGCCTGCGAGCCGAGCTGTTGCGCGGCGAGGATGGAGGAGCCCCAGTCCTGCAGCACCGTGCTGTAGAACGCCGGCTCGTAGAGCTTGTGCTCCAGCAGCATCCGCCATCCCTGCGGCAGCGCGCCGTAGATGCGTGCGGCCGACTCCAGGTAGCGGTCGAAGGCACGGGTGAGATCGTGCTGGCCGGGGAAATTGCTGCCGTCGCCGATCCAGACGGTGATCGCCGTCGACCCCAGCTGGACACCTATGCGGATGCACTCGAGATTGTGCTCGATCGCCTGCTCGCGCACCGCACGGTCGGTTGAGGTGAGCGAGCCGGAGGCATAGCTGTGCTTCTGCCCCGGCTGGTCCTGGAAGGTGTTGGAATTGACGGCGTCGAACCCGACGCCGAGGCTCTGCGCCTGTTCGCGCAACGCGCGATAGTCATTGGTGTTGTCCCACGGGAAATGCGGAGACACCCGTGGCGTGATCCGGCACAACTGCTGTACCACCGCGCAGTCCGCGAGCTTCTCATGGATGTTGGTGGGAGCGCCGGCAAACGGAAACTTCGCGAACCGGGTCCCTCCCCGGCCCGCGCCCCAGCTGGGCAGCGCGACCGAGAATGCCGCCACCTCGTGCTCGATTGCCTGGATATCCAGGCCGCGCCGCCGGAGCTGGCGCCCGAGGGAGTCATAGTCGTCCTGCAGCGCCGCCGTGCGGCGCGCGTTGGCGTCCTGGATGAGATCGGCGGAGAGCGGCAATTGCTGGCCCATGGGTCTGCTCCTTGGGACTCTTCCCCGGCCCTAGCGCGTGAACGCCTGCGCGTTGCCGGCATCCACGTTGATCATGTTACCCGTGCACTTGGCCGACATTTCGGATACGAAGAAATAGACGGCCTCGGCGATATCGCCAGGCAGCACCTCTCGCTTCAGCAGCGAGCGGTTGCGGTAGTGTGCTTCGAGCGCTTCCCCGGAATCGATTCCGTGCGCATCCGCCCGCTCGCGGCGCCAATCGCTGTCCCAGATGCGCGAACCCTTGATCACAGCGTCCGGATTGACGGTATTCACACGGATGCCATGCGGAGCGCCCTCGAGCGCCAGACAGCGCGCCAGATGCAGCGCCGCGGCTTTCGCGGAGGCATAAGCGGCCGCGTTCACGGTGGCGGCAACGGCGTTCTTTGAGCCGATGAACACTATCGTGCCGCGCTTTTGCTGCTTCATCAGCGCGAATGCCTCGCGAGCAGTCAGAAAGTAGCCCATGGCCAGGACATCATGATTGGCGTGCCACAGCTCCAGCGAGGTCTCTTCGATCGGAGCCGAGGAGGCAATCCCTGCATTGGCCACGAGTATGTCCAGGCCGCCGAATTCCCGGGCGCACTGCTCGAAGGCGCTTCGGACCTGGCGCTCATCGGTGACATCGCAGCGCGCCGAGCGCACCAGGTCCCTGCCGGCCGCTTTCTGCAGCTCGCGCGTGCGCTCCTCCAGGACCGCCTCGTCACGGTCGAGCAACATCACGCACGCCCCTTCCATGAGCAGGCGCTGCGCCGTCGCGCTACCGATCCCGCCCGCGCCGCCGGTGATGATCGCAATCCTGCCCGCCAACGGCTTCGGCCTGGGAAGCCGGCGCAGCTTGGCTTCTTCCAGGGCCCAATATTCGATGTTGAACGCCTCGCGCTCAGCGAGCCCGACGTAGTCACCGACCGTCCCGGCACCGCGCATGACGTTGATGGCGTTTCCGTAAAACTCACTGGCGAGCCGCGCCGTCGTCTTGTCCGCCGCGAAGGTGATCCGACCGAGCCCGGGGACCAGGATCACGATGGGATTGGCATCGCGCATCGGCGGGTCCCCCGGACCGGCGCAGCGCCGATAGTAGGCAGCGTACGCCGCACGGTAGGACTCCACTGCCTCCTCCAGATACGCCGCGTCATCAAGGCGCGCCTCATCCAGAGCGAGCGGCAGGATCTTGGTGAGTAGAAAGTGGTCCGGGCAGGACGTCCCCTTGGCGGCGAGCTCGTGGAAGTCGCGCGCGCAGACGAATTCCAGCGTCGCCGCGTCGTCGCAGAAATCTCCAACCTTCGATCGCTCGCCCGACACCAGTGCGCGCAGCTTCGGCATCAGCGTTGCTGCCGCAGCGGCTCTTGCCGCCGCCGGGAGGGGTGCGATCCGCGGGCCTCCGAACGCCGGCGCGCGCTGCAGCCGCTCGTTCAGGTAGCGTGCGGCGTCGGCTATCAGCTCGATCGTGTTCTGGTAACAGAGCTGCGAGCTCTCGCCCCAGCAGATGATGCCATGGCCCGCCAACATGACCCCACGCAGTCCGGGATGGGCGCTGACGTAATCACGCAGCCGCAGCCCCAGCTCGAAGCCCGGTCGCTTCCAAGGCAGCCAACCCACGGCCGTACCCCAGATTTCCTTCGTTACGCGCTCACCGGCGGAGGACGCGGCGAGCGCGATGATTGCGTCCGGATGCACGTGGTCGATATGAGCAAACGGCAGGAATGCGTGCAGCGGAGTATCGATCGAGGCCGCGCGCGGGTTGAGATTGAAGGTACAGTGGGGCAGGTAGCCGACGAGCTCATCTTCGTGCTCCACACCCCGGTAGAGCTTCTCCAGTGCGAGCAGCCTGTCCAGATAGAGCGTCGCGAAGCCCTCGAGCGGCATGGAGCCGAGGTCCCCTCCGGATGCCTTGACCCACAGCACACGGACCGGCGCGCGCATCAGCGGATCGGTCTCGGAAAGCTTCGCGGAAGTGTTGCCCCCGCCGAAATTGGTGACCGTCAGATCGGAGCCCAGCAGATTCGAGCGATACAGCAGCAGGCCGGCGGGCGAAGGATCCGGAGGGCTGGTCCAGCGGTTCTCCGGGACGGCGAAGGGTTGCGATCCGGTGGGACCCGGCGGCCGGGCTTTCAAAACATCACTCATCGGGCACTCTTGTCGGCGGCGGGACCCCGGTGGCGGTCTTTGTAGCGAAGGGGGCGGCAATTTGCAATCATCATCGATAATTATCGCTCATTTTAGGTCGCGAAGACCACCATGACGGAACGCGCCGCCCTCGTCCTGGACGTCGGTAAGACCTTGTCCAAGCTCACTTTGTGGAGCCCCCGGGGCCAGTTGCTGGAGCGCCGGGTCCGGCCGAATGAGCGGGTCGAGACCGACACGGGGTACCGGGGACTGGATGCCCTCGGGATCGAGGGCTGGCTGGCGGGCGCATTGGGGGACTGTGCTCGCATTGCCGAGGTCGGCGCCATCATTTCCGTTGCGCACGGGGCGGCGGCGGCCCTGCTGGGCGAGGAAGGACTGCTGCAGGCCCCGCTGGATTACGAGCAGGCGATCCCGGACGCGGTACGGCAGGCCTACGACGCCCAACGCGAGCCGTTTGCTCTCACGGGGTCGCCCGCCCTGCCGAACGGCCTCAACCTCGGTGCGCAACTGCACTATCTTGAAACGGCGCAGGGCCGCCGCCTCACGCAGTCGGTGAGCATCGTCCCCTGGGCCCAGTATTGGAGCTGGGTGCTGTGCGGAGTTGCCTCGGCGGACCTCACCAACCTGGGGTGTCATACGGACCTTTGGTACCCGTTGTCCGGGACACACTCGAAGCTGTCGATCGAGCGCGGCTGGGCCGCACGCATGGCGCCACTCACTCCCTCCGGCGCAGCGCTGGGGCGTCTGAGTCCGCGTTGGGTCGAGCGCACGGGACTGGAGGCTGATGTGAGGGTCCATTGCGGACTCCACGACTCGAACGCTGCCCTGCTGGCCGCCCGAGCTCATCCCGAGATCGCGGGGCACGATGCCACCGTGCTCTCGACGGGGACCTGGTTCGTCGCCATGCGCACCCCGTCCACTCCGCCCGACATCGCGAGCCTGCCCGCAACGCGCGACTGTCTGGTGAATGTCGATGCGTTCGGCAAACCCGTGCCGTCCGCGCGATTCATGGGTGGGCGGGAAATCGACATCCTCGGCGCCGGCCAGCGTGTCGATGCGTCAGAGCATCAGCCCGGCCTGCTGCGTTCAGTGGCGTCCGTCCTCGCCGGCGGAACGATGGCCTTGCCAACGTTCACTCCCGGTTCGGGGCCCTACGCTGAAAGCCCGGGGCGCTGGATAGGCACTCCCGGGAATGAGGCAGAGCGGCTGGCCGCGGTGTGTCTGTACGCGGCACTCGTGGCCGATGAGTCACTGGAGCTCATCGGCGCCCGGGATCGACTCCTCGTCGAAGGTCGCTTCGCGCAATGCGAGGTGTTCACGCGCGCGCTCGCAGCACTTCGCCCGAGGACCGCCGTGTATGTCGCTCACTCCGAAAGTGACGCCTCCTTCGGTGCACTGCGACTGCTGAGGCCCGACATTTCACCGCCCTCCTCTCTCACGCACGTCGAACCGTTGCACGAGGACCTGCGAGAGTATCGCCAGCGCTGGCGTCAGCAGGCCCGGCAAGCTCATGACCCCGTACGCGTTGCGTAGTAGTTGCCCAGGCCGATGACGATCGTGGAGAACACCAGGATCCCGATCCCGCCGCAGACGCGCAGACGCGTGCGGAAACTGGCGCCCTTCCATTCCTTCAGGGCGAAGCCCCACAGCGTCGAGAACAGAATGATGCTCGCCATGTGCAGCGTCCACGAGGAGAACCCGTAGCGCCCCATCTGACTCTCGCCCATGGTGTAGAAGAAGAACTGGAAGTACCAGAGCGTTCCCCCCAGGGCCGCAAGCAGGTAGTTACGAGTCATCGGGGGACGTGTGGGGTCCTTTGTCCGGCCGACGAATTCCCCCGCGGTGCGGTTGCGCGCGATCAGAATCGCGCACCAGATGAGGTTGGTCGTCAGTCCGCCGGCCAACACGACACACAGCACCGGCAATCCCTGCCACAGCGCGTTGGTACCCGCGGCGACGGTGGCCTCGCGAATCTCCTGTCCGGCATCCAATCCCCAGGCGAAGCAGCCCGACATGATTCCCGAGAACACCGCGATGAGCAGCCCTTTGCGCAGAGCGAACTCCTCCACGCCCACGGCCCTCGCTTCGGCGCCGAGCTCCTGCTCCTTTGCGCGGCCGGCGAGTGCGACCACGACGATGCCGATGAGCGTAACGGCAATGCCGATGAAAGTGACTCGACCACTGAGAGTCGCCGCCAGCTCGCCGAGCGAGCCGTGAAACACGGGCGGCCCGAGCGTACCGATCACCGTCGTCAATCCGAGCGCGACCGCCATCCCGAGCGACAGCCCCAGATAGCGCATGGTCAGCCCGAACGTGAGCCCGCCAAATCCCCACATGGCGCCCCACAGCCAGCACCAGAACAGCGTGCGCCCGGAGGTACCGGAAAGAACATGCAGCAGATGGTGCGTCTGCAGGCCGGCGATCAGCCACGGCGCGAATACCCAGGAAAACAGGCCTCCGGTGATCCAGAAGATTTCCCAGGACCACCGCCTGATGCGCTTGTACGGAACGTAGAAGCTAGCCGACGATACTCCGCCGAGCCAGTGAAAGAAGACCCCCAGCAACGGATTGGGTGCCGTCATCGAATCCCCCGCGTTTGGACGTGTACCCAGTCGAAATCCGCGCTGCCCCCCTGGGCTAGGGTGTTGTAGGTGAAGAGCGCCGGGCGGGCCGCCTTCCACCAGCTGAAGAGCATGCGCGCCCTCGAGCCCAGCGACTGGAAGCTCTTGCCGCCATCGAGGCTGTAGGAATACTTCACCCACCCGTCGTCGACCTGCATGCGCAGCAGCACGAATCGCGACGCAAGCGCTCCCGCCGTCGTGGAGCGCGCCCCGGCCTGTTGGCTTGGCGCGCCCGCGTGTTCGCGCGGTGGATGGCCAAGCACCTCACCCGGCGTCTCGACTCCGGCCGCGGCGAACGTAACTCGGCGAATGCCGTGGCTCTGCGCGACGCCGATCCAGCTCGGCAAGCGCCCGAACATGGCGAGGCCCGCCTTCTGACCGTCCTTCATGTCATCCACCGCCATCCGTGTGGTGATCTGCGCAGCCCGTCCCTGCAGCATCTGCGTCAGCGTGTCCCGGGCGCTCACCAGATCCGCCGCATGCAGGGCTTTCAGCCGCAGAAAGCCGGGCCGCTCCGTGAGACTCCAGCGGCTGTCGTCAGGGTTGTGATTCCACTCCCATTGCGGCCCGAGTGTCTCGCCAGTGAACTCGTCCGAGGTCTGTGGATGGACGGCGGGAGAGTTGCGACCCGCGTCGGGCATTGAATGCGACCGCACCGGCTGACCGCCCTCCGTACCCGCGATGCGCTCGCCGATGATGGGCCAATCGTTCTCCCAGGTTACCGGCTCGAGGTACACGATCCGGCCGTAGGCACCGGTACTGTTGAAATGGATGAACCAACCCTGCCCCGAGGGGGTCTCCACGTACCCGCCCTGATGCGGCCCCTGGACGTCCGTGCTCCCCTTGGAGAGCACCGTCCGGAAGTCATAGGGTCCCTGGATGTCCCGCGAGCGCAGCACTGCCTCGGATCCCTGCTCGACTCCGCCGAAGGGCGCGAAGATGTAGTAATACCCGTTGCGCTTGTAGAGCTTGGGGCCTTCGAGGGTGGGCAGGTGTACGGGGTCGTTCACGATGACCTTGCCCGCATCCAGCACGCGCTTGCCATCGGGACTCATCTGATGCAGGACCAGCGGCCCGGCGCCCACCCGGGAGTGAACCAGCCAGGCGCGGCCGTCCTCGTCCCAGAAGGGACAGGGATCCTCCAGGCCCGCTTGCCCGATCACCTTGACGGGCGGATCCCAGGGGCCGGTCGCCTGCGCCGCCGAGGTCATGAAAATACCCTCGGTCGGTGTTACGAAGTAGACGTACAGGCGGCCGGCGTGAGCCCGGATGGCCGGTGCCCAGATACCGCTCGCGTAGCGATAGCCCAGCGAGTAGTTGAGCCTGGAGTGCTCGGTGGAGTCGGTGAAATCCAGCGGACCGGGCAGGTCATAGCGGGGATCGAAATCGAGCCGCGCGAGCGCATGGCCGATGATCCTCCAATGCACCAGGTCGCGAGAGCGCAGCACCGGGATTCCCGGTGAGAAATGAAACGACGAGGCGATCAGGTAGAAGTCGCTCCCGACGCGCACGACATCCGGATCGGAATAGTCCGCGTACAGAATCGGGTTGCGGTAGGTCCCCGCCGGGTCGGCAACCGCGCGCGCCGCCAAGGGGGCCGAGAGCAGGATGCTCGCCAGCGAAACCAGTGCTGCGCATGACCGCACGCGCACTGCAATGGCTCGCGCGCGGTAACTGGAGGTGCTCATCGGTAGCGCTACCATCTCGCGTGAGCCGCGTAAAAGCAATAGGCGTCATCTCGACGGTCCTCGCGGGTAACGCTACCATCCGAGCCACGCAAACCACAGGTGGGGACCGAGTGCGCCATCGCAGACCGCAGTCCGGCGCCCGCAACGACCCTGCCTCGCTCGTGGCGGCAGCTCTGTTGGGGCTGTGCCTGCTGTTGGCATCGTTCGGGGCCTGCGCGGCGCGGCAGAACCCTGTCATCCGCCGCGCGGAGGCAATTGCTTCCAGCCACGAAGGCCCGGCGGCGCCGATCGATCGCCGCGCTCTGGTGAGTCGTCACGACGTCACCTTCCGGAAGATCGATCCCCACTCGGCCCTGATGGTGGGTAACGGCAATTTCGCCTTCACTGCCGACATTACCGGCCTGCAGAGCTTCCCGGAGCAGTACTCCCCGCTCGTACCGCTGCTCACGCAGTCGCAATGGGGTTGGCACAGCTTCCCCAATCCCGCGCACTACACATACGCGGACAGTCTGGTACCCGTGCAGGTCCACGGGAGCACTCAGTACTATCCGTGGCTGCGCGACTGGTCCGAAGCCGACAAGCCGGCGATCGCCTGGCTGCGTGAGAATCCGCATCGCATCTCTCTGGGCCGGCTGTCGCTCTACCTGCTCTCCAGGGCCGGCCACCCCATGCGGTTCTCCGACCTGTCGGCCACTCAACAGACGCTGGACCTGTGGAGTGGCACGTTGCACAGCCGCTTCGTCTTCGATGGCGAGCCGGTGGAAGTGCAGACGCAGGTCCATCCCGATCTGGATATGCTGATCGTGACGCTCACCGGACCGGCAGTGGCGGCCAGGCGTCTGGGCGTGGAGTTGAGATTTCCCGGGGTCTCACCCCGTCTGGAGCCGGACCCCGCCGACTGGAATCATCCGCAGAGCCACACGACGAAGGTCACTGCCCAGGCCGCCCGCCGTCTGTCACTCGAGCGGCAACTGGATGCGACACGTTACTTCGTCACCGTGGGAGCGAGCCGGGATGTCGCGTTTACCCGCCTGGCACCGCACTCCTTTCGCATTCTGCCGGACGGAAGCGGCGACTCCATCACTTTGATGGTGCTTTTCTCGCAGCAACCGCATCCGGGTGCTCTGCCCGCGGCATCGGTCGCACAAGCGGCAGTGCGCGACTACTGGCGCCGCTACTGGAGTAGCGGCGGCGTCCTCGATCTCTCCGGCACCCGCGATCCGCGCGCCGCCGAGTTGGAACGGCGCATCGTCCTGTCCCAGTACCTCATGGCCGTGAATGCCGCGGGAGCGCTCCCTCCGCAGGAGGAAGGCCTGTTCTCCAACAGCTGGTACGGGAAGTTCCACCTCGAGATGCACATCTGGCACGAGGGGCAGTTCGCGCTGTGGGGCCATCCCGAGCTGTTGGAACGCAGCATGCCGTGGTACCTGGCTCACCTTGCGGAAGCTGGAGCGCGCGCGCAGGCGCACAGTGCGCAAGGGGCATGGTGGCCGAAGATGACCGGGCCGCAGGGACGCGAGAGCCCGAGCACGATCAACCCCTTCATCATGTGGCAGCAGCCCAGTCCGATCTACCTGGCGGAGCTGATCTATCGCGCGAAGCGGACACCGCAAACGCTGCGCAGGTACCGGGATCTGGTATTCGCGACCGCCGATCTGCTGGCTTCCTTCCCCTGGTTCGATCGGGCTCACGACCGATACATCCTCGGACCGCCGATCGTCCCGGCACAGGAAGTGTTTCCCCCGCTGAGCACCTTCGATCCCACCTTCGAGCTGGAATACTTCCGCTTCGGTTTGCGAACCGCACAACAATGGCGCGAGCGGCTCGGATTGCCACGCGACGCACACTGGGATGCGGTGCTCGGCAAGCTTGCCCCCTTGCCACAGCGCGAGGGTCTCTACCTCGCCACCGAATCCTTCCCGCAACTGTGGGACCAGGCATCTTCCCGGGCATGTTCCAACGGCCACACCGCAACTCGGTGTTGGAATCGTGATCACCCCTCATTCCTCGGCGCGCTGGGTTTCTTGCCGGGAGAGGACGTCGATGCCCACACCATGCAGCGCACGTTGGCCGCCGTGCAGCAGCACTGGGACCTGCGGCAGACGTGGGGTTGGGACTTCCCCTTGATGGCGATGACTGCAACCCGGCTCCATGAGCCACAGAAAGCCGTCGACCTGCTGCTGTATGACGCCCCGAACAACCACTTCGGCCCCACGGGAATGACGCCGCGAATGCACCTGCAGATCGACGGCGCCGGCGGTGCGGTCGATGCACAACCGTCTTATCAGCGCGATGCGGACACCTACTTCCCATCCAACGGCAGCCTGCTGTTCGCCGTTGCGCTGATGGCAGCGGGATGGGACGGAGAGTCGCATCCGGCGCCGGGGTTTCCGCAAGAGTGGCACGTGAGAAGCGAGGGCCTGCACCCTCTGCCGTGACGATGCGGCTCCACCAGTGGCGCTGGTGATGCTGCCACCCGGCCGTATCCCCGGCGCGTCTCTGTCAGCCGCTCCCGGATGCCCCTGGCACGCCGTTGAGGGGACCCGTCGCGATGACTGGCCCCGTCGGTTGTCCGGTCGGTGAGCCTCCAGGGGGCTCGACCGATACGGCCAGTATGGCCGTGGCAGCTATCCGCGCCAGCAACGTCGCGTTCAACGGAAGCACGTTGGTCGCGCCGGGCGCAAACACGCCAACGGAAATTGGCGACTGCCCGGCCGGGATCAGCCAAAGCTGGGTACTGCGTCCGCTGGGGATGGCCGTCGTCGCCGCCGGCACCAGAATGACCTGCCTGCGATCCAGGTCCACGGTCGCCGTCCAGTCCGTCACCCCGTTCTGGCGGATGGTGGAGACCATCAGGTGCCCGCTCTCGCGGACCGGCCCTCGCAGCAGCAACACCGCGAATGCAATCGCGACTATCGAGGCAGCGAGGCTGATCCATTGCCAGGGCCGCGCGTTGGACCAGAAGCGGCTCGCCTGCGAGGCTGCTTGCGTGTCCCATCCCAGTGCGCGGCGAATACCCGTCCACACCTCCGCGGACGGAGTGATGTGCGGCAGCGTTTCCGTCATCGGAGTCAGGCGCTGCTGCCAGAAGGCAACGGCGCGTTGGGCTTCTTCGCTGCCGGCCAACTCACGCTCGACCGCCGCCCGTTCGGGAGGATCCAGCACACCGAGCACATACTCGGCGTAGCGCAGACCGTTCTCGTCGTCGTCGAACGGAGTATTCATGACTCGAGACACGCGCGCAGTTGCAGGAGGCCGCGCCGCACCCAGCTCTTCAGGGTGCCAAGCGGGACGTGGGAGCGCTCGGCGAGCGCGCTGTAGGTCAAGCCGCTGAAGAAGGCTTCCTGGATCGAGCGTCGCTGCTGGGGATCGAGCGCCTCCAGGCAACTCTCCAGGCGGCGATACTCCTGGCCGCGCTCCGCTCGGATGGCGGGAGTGGGCTCTTCATCGGCGATGCTCTCCAGCTCGACGCCGCGGCCGCCAGGGGAGTCGCGACGTTGCCGCAACCGGTCGATCGCCTTGTTACGAGCCAGGGCGACCAGCCAGGCCATGGCGTGCGCGCGCGAACGGTCGAAAGTCTTACCTCGCTGCCACACGGTCACGTACGCTTCCTGCAGCACCTCCTCCGCTTCGCGCCGATCCGCGAGCATGCGCACGCAAACACCGAGCAGCCGGGGCGAGGTCCGGCGATACAACTCCGCGAAAGCTGCGCGATCGCTCTGCGCGACGCGCAACATCAGCGCATCGAGCTCATCGTGCTCGGGAATGGCGCTCGTAACACTCATGGAGGGGGGAACGACTCAGCCTTGATTGGCCGGCGGTGAGCGTAGCCGAACGGATTTGCGCACGCCATCAATGCTCCGCAGCGTCGCGGCGCAATTTCAAATCCTGCGGACACGGGAACGGCGCGGCATTCGAAATGCCTCGGAAAGACCTGCGAAAAAGGCCATTGCCCGCTCTATACGTACGAAGCGGCGTCCCGGATGCAGCTCGCGTGCTACGCATGCTGCATTGCAGCACCGCCCGCCGCGACCGTCGCGGCAGTGCCGACTCGATTGCCTTACCGTCCATATTCAGCCCAGTCTCCGCCTTCGTGTTCGGATGCAGGCGGGCGCCGTGAGAAAGATCCAAGTTGCACTCCTCGCGTTGACAATCACCACTGCCGCGGCCACGGCGCAAGCCGCCATCGACAATGCGGCGCTGTCGAACGAACAGGACGGGAGCGACTGGCCGGCCTACGGCCGGACGTTCAGCGAAGGCCACTTCAGTCCGCTGTCGCAGATCAATGCCTCCACCGTCACGCGGCTGGGACTCGCCTGGTCGCTGGACCTGGACTCGCCGATGGCTACCTGCACGCGTATTCCGCCCGCACGGGCAAGGATCTCTGGTCATTCTTCTGTGGCGTCGCCGTCACGGGAGTACCGATCGCCTACCGCGTTGGAGACAAGCAGTACATCACCATCACCTCAGGTCCTCTGGGGGGGTGCGTCGGCCGCTTTCGGGTCGATCTCCGCGCGCTGGGGCTGGGACCCGCGCACCCATCCGCGACGACTGTTGACGTTCGCTCTGGATGCAAGCGCGAAACTGCCGCCGACGCCGCCACGTCGCCGCGCAATCCCGCTCGTTGCCCCGGAGTTTCATGTGGACGCCGCCAAGGTTGCCGCGGGTGCGCAGGAGTATTCGCGTTTCGACTCTCTGCGCCACTTCATCCGGCAGAAGGCGCGGGACTCGGCGGCCCAGGCACCCAAACCCAACTGAGCTGCGGTAGAACGCGTCCACGGTGAGTCGAGGGTCGCAATCCGGCGACGGCGCGGGCCGCTGCGGGCGCCCGTCCTCAGCGCGGTACTCCACTGGACACGCCATGGCGTTCCGCAGGCCACGGGAAGAGAATCCGTCCTCCTACTATGGACACTGATACCCGCATGCCCCAGAAACTGACGCCTGCCGAAGCCGCGCTCCGCGAGGCCGCCCTCGATTACCACCGCCTGCCGACCCCGGGCAAAGTCGCCGTCTCACCGACCAAGCCGCTCACCAACCAGCGGGACCTCTCGCTGGCTTACTCCCCTGGCGTGGCCTACCCCTGTCTGGACATCGCGGAGGATGCGCGCACGGCCGCCGACTACACCTCGCGCGGCAATCTCGTAGGCGTCGTAACGAACGGCACGGCGGTATTGGGACTCGGCGATATCGGCCCGCTGGCGGCGAAACCGGTGATGGAGGGCAAAGGCTGCCTGTTCAAGAAGTTCGCCGGCATCGATGTATTCGACATCGAGCTGGCCGAGCGCGACCCGGACAAGCTGATCGAGGTCATCGCCGCACTGGAGCCGACGCTCGGGGGCATCAACCTGGAGGACATCAAGGCGCCGGAGTGCTTCTACATCGAGCGCAAGCTGACCGAGCGGCTCAACATTCCGGTCTTCCACGACGACCAACACGGCACGGCCATCATCGCGGCGGCGGCGATCCACAACGGCCTGGAGCTGGTCGGCAAGAATATCGGCAAGGTGAAACTGGTGGTTTCCGGCGCGGGCGCGGCATCGATCGCGATCCTGGACCTGTTGGTGGGGCTGGGCCTCAACCGCGCCAACGTCTTCGCCTGCGACTCCAAGGGTCTCATCTACGAAGGCCGCGGCGACTCCTACAACCCCGAGAAGGCGCGTTACGCGCAGAAGACCCACCTGCGCACCCTCGCGGACGTGATGCCGGGCGCCGATGTGTTCCTCGGCTGTTCGACCGGGGGCGTGCTGAAGCCCGACATGGTCAAGGGCATGGCCCACAAGCCGATCATTCTGGCGCTCGCCAACCCGGAGCCGGAGATCCGCCCGGAGCTCGCCCTGGCCGCGCGTCCGGACTGCATCGTCGCCACCGGCCGCTCGGACTATCCCAACCAGGTGAACAACGTCCTGTGCTTCCCCTACATCTTCAGGGGCGCGCTCGACACCGGCGCAACCAAGATCACCGCGCAAATGAAGCTCGCCTGCGTCAAGGAAATCGCCGACCTGGCGAAGGCCGAGATCAGCGAGGAAGTCGCGAGCGCCTACGCCGGGCAGGACCTGGCTTTCGGCAAGGACTACATCATCCCCAAGCCTTTCGATTCGCGCCTGATCCTGCGCATCGCACCGGCGGTCGCCGCCGCCGCGGCCGCTTCGGGTGTCGCGACGCGCCCGATTGCCGATCTGGATGCTTATCGTCAGGAGTTGGCGCGCCAATTCTCCTCAGGCGGCATGCTGACGCGGCCGGTATTCGGCACGGCGCGCGCCTCCAACTGCAAGCGCATCGCCTACGCGGAAGGAGAGGACGAGCGCGTACTGCGAGCGGCACAGGTGGCGCTGGATGAAGACCTTGCCTCGCCCATCCTCATCGGCCGCCCGGCAGTGATCGAGGCACGCATCAAGAAGGCCGGGTTGCGCATGAAACTGGGCGCGGATGTCACGGTAGTCAACCAGGACGACGACCCGCGATTCAAACAGTACTGGCAGGCCTACCATCGCATCATGGGCCGCCGCGGCGTGAGTCCCGATGCGGCAAAAGCCGCGGTGCTGCGCTCAACGACGACCGTGGCCTCGCTGATGGTGCATCTGGGCGATGCCGATGGAATGCTCTGTGGCCTGCATGGCCGCTATGACGCCCATCTGGAGCACATCCGCGACGTCATCGGACTGCGGGAAGGCGAGACGGCGCTGGCGACGTTGTCGGGCATTACCATCGACAAGCGCACCCTGTTCATCGCTGACACCTACGTGAACGATGTTCCTTCAGCCGAGCTGCTCGCGTGCATCGCGCGCCAGGCGGTGCGTGAAGTGCGCTTGTTCGGCCTGACACCGAAAGTCGCGTTCCTGTCGCACTCCAACTATGGCTCCTCGCGGCGCGAGTCCGCCAAACGCGTCCGCAGTGCTTACGATCTGTTCGTAAAGCAGAACCCGGACGTGGAATGCGACGGCGAAATGCACGGTGATGCCGCGCTCTCCGAGATCACCCGCCGCGGCTTGCTGATGGAAGGCCGCCTCACGGGCGAGGCCAACATTCTCATCTGCCCCAACATCGACGCCGCGAACATCCTGTTCAACGTGCTGAAGATCGTGGACGGCGAAGGCACGACCGTCGGCCCGATTCTGATGGGAGTCGACCGTCCCGCCCACGTGCTGACGCCTTCGTCCACATTCCGCCGCGTGTTGAACATGACGGCCATCGCCGCGGCGCAAGCCGGGTTGATCGCCAGCACGCGCCGGGAGGAAATGAGGCGGCTGGTCGCCGTCGAAGCGGCGAGCTGAGCGATCAGCCGCGCCTATCTGAGCTGCACTGCCACCCGCGCGCCCACAGGCGCATTCAGATCTGATCGCGCGCCAGCCGCACAGGCGCTGCGGCGGCGCCCGCTGCCTGAGGCGCGCCCGCCATCAACTGCCTGAGCAAGGCAGCCGTTTGCTCATGAGCAATGAATTGCCCCGCGTTGCGGCCATGACCGTCTGATTTGCCCAGAGCGGTATCCACTGGCGTGAAACCGCGCAGATCCTTCGCGTACAGGTTGGCGTGATTCGCAACGAGATACTTGATCACATCATCCCGGCCACAGTAGGCAGCTCCATGAAGCGCTCCCTGGCCTTTGTTGTCGACCACGTTGATATCCGCACCGGCCGCGAGCAGGACTCCAATGGAGGCGATCAGGTCCTGTTGGGTCGCGAATGCTCCCCGGGTATCGATCTCGTCGGACCCCAGACCCGCCGCCGCCATGAGCGGGGTAATCCCGAGGCTGTTGGGCAGGCTGGGGTTGGCGCCGTGTGCCAGCAGCAACTTGATGGCCTCCGTGTCTCCGGCTTTCGCGGCGCGAATCAGCGGGGTCGTACCGATGGTCAGCATCAGATCGGCGCCGCGGTCCGCGCCGATGGAGCGGAACGGCGGGAACAGCTTCAGTTGCGCATTCGGATTCGCCCCTGCCTGCAGCAGCAGCTCGATCATCTTCAGGCTCGTGGTGCTATCGAGTGACAGATGGTCGGGTCTGCCTCCCGTGGGCAGCGTGTGCATGTCCACGGCGGCGTAGAGGGGAGTGCGACCCCACCAGTCCCACTGGTTGGGATTGGCGCCCTTCTTCAACAAAAACGCCGCCACGTCGAAATGCAGGTTCTCAGTAGCGATCAGCATCGGGGTGATGCCATCCGGGTCCGGCAGGTTGGGATCCGCGCCCGCCTTCAGCAGCGCCTCCACGCAGGACAGGCAGCCCTGGCGCGCCGCATACAGCAGAGGAGTCATTCCGCCGGGTGGTCGCCACTGGATGCGCGGCTCGGAGCTCACCTGCCGGCGATCGCGGTCGATCACGGAGCGCGCCTGCGGATCCGCGTGATGCTGCAGGAGCAGCTTCACCATATCGCCCTGGCTCTGGGCTGCTGCCCAATGCAGCGCGGTCTGCCCGCGCACCTGCTCGGTGGCGTTGACGTGGGCACCATAGTGGAGCAGCAACTCTGCCGCCGGCACATTCCCCGCACGCGCAACGAGCATCAACGCGGTCTGTCCGTCGGCGTTCGCCGAGTCCGGGTCTGCGCCGGCCTTCAGCAATTCCTTGATGACCGCCGCATCCCCAAAACCTGCGGCCTCGGACAGAGCCGTCGCACCATAGCGGTTAGCGGACTTGACGTTCGCGTGCGCCTTGAGCAGAGCGTCAACCAGCGCTCGATCGTCCCTGTGCGCGGCCCACATCAACGCCGTCGTGCCATCCTTCGACGGTGCGTTGACCTCGGTACCCTGAGTGATCAGCGCAATCGCCGCCGCCGTCTGGCCGCTTTCCGCCGCTGCCACCAGTGAGGACTCGCCGGCCGCCTCAGCACCCAGTGCGGCTACGGAGGCTGCCAACAAGGCTACGCCCAGCCAGGCTGCTCTCATGAGTCAGATCTCCGCAATCTCACCCGTGCTGTCGCCGACCTTGTCCTGCGGCACGCCGGCGCGGCGCAGCAGGGTCAACAGCAGGTTCGCAAGCGGCGTGTGCTCGGGATACACCAGGTGCTGGCCGCCTTTGATCTTCCCACAGGCTCCGCCGATCAGCGCCGTCGGCAAGGGATACTGGTTGTGCGCGTTGCTGTTGCCCATGTTGCTCCCGTACAGGACCATGGCATGGTCGAGCAGCGTTCCATCCCCGTCGGGGGTCTTGGACAGGCGCTCGAGGAAATCGGCCACCTTGTGCGTGTGATAGGTCTGGATCTTCGCCAGCTTCTCGAGCTTCACCGGATCGAACTGGTGGTGGGAGGTGGGATGAAAGGGATCGGGCACGTCGATGAAGGGGAAGGTCATGTTGCTCCCCTCGTGGGCCAGGGTCATGCTCGAGATGCGGGTCATGTTCGCCTGCCAGGCGAGCGCGATCAGCTCGAGCATCAGCGCCTGCTCCTGCGGAAAGCTGGTCGGCATTTCCTCCGGCACCTTGGGCACGTTGAAGCGTGACAGGTCTACTTTCTGCAGCTCCTGCACGCGCCGCTCGATCTCGCGCACGCTTCCCAGGTAGTCATCCAGAACCGAGCGATCGGCCGGACCGAGCTCGCGGCGCAGCGATCCGGCCTCCCCGGTGACGGCATCCAGAATACTGTCGTAACGTTGCCCCACGGCTTTGCGCGCAGCCGGGGTATCACCGCGACCAAACATCCGCTCGAACACGACGTGCGGCTGGTGCTCCATGGGCAGCGGCATGGTGGGTGTCCGGAAAGAGATCGTCTCGGAGAAGCTGCATCCATACGAGCGATCGCAGGTGCCGGCATTGCCGCCAGCCGCCGCCTCGGTGCTCACCTCCAGGGACGGCATCGGCGTGTCCTGGCCGATGTGTTGCGCGGCGATCTGGTCGATGGTGACACCGCCATGGGGGGCCTGCGTCTCCTGAGGGTGTACGCACGACAGCCAGGTGCCTGGAACGATGGCATGGGGCGAAGCGCTCTCCGCCGGCCGATTACCGAGATTGCTGACCACCACGAGCTGTTTCTGGTAGGGAGCCAGCGGGGTGAGGATGCGGGACAGCTTGAACTCGCGCCCCTGTCCCTGCGGCGTCCATTGATCGTTCCCCGGGAGCATGACGGCGCCGTGCGGGAAGTAGATGAACGCCATTTTCAACTTGGGCGCCGCGGCCGTCTGCGCCAGGGCCGTGGAGGCGGGAACCATGGCATCCAACAGCGGCAGCGCGATCGATGCGCCTACCCCGCGCAACACCGTGCGGCGGGAAAGATGCTTTTTGGTGATGAACATTGCTTTCTCCTCGAACGCTGCCGCTGCTGCCTACCGGGCCGATTGCGCGGGTGTGCGCATGACCTGAGCGGTCTTCAGGCTGCCCTCGCCTTCGTCCCCGCCGGGCAGGCGCTGCATCTGGAATGCCGGACTGGTGACGACGCCCAGAATGATTGCCGAGAAACGATCGTCGTCCTTGGCCGCCGCTCGCACGATGGCCCTGACCGTGGGCATGTCGTAGGACTCGAGCGGCCGTCCCAGCGCGTAGGTCATCAGCTTCTCCGCGACCGTCTGCACGAACTGTTGCGGGCGGGCCATGAGTGCCTTGCGGACATCGCTCGGTCCCTTGACGGCCATGCCGCCGGCCATCTCTCCCGAAGCCTCGATGGGCGTGCCGGTGTCGTAATCCTTCTGCCGCCACCGGCCGATGGCGTCGAAATTCTCCATGGCGAGCCCGATCGGATCCATCAAGCCATGGCAGGCATTGCAGGAAGGCAGCGCCCGGTGCATCACCATGCGCTCGCGAATGGTCAGCGGTTTCGCGCCCGGCACATTCTCCTTCAGCGGCGGAATGTTGGCCGGTGGAGCATGCGGGGGCTCGCCGATGATGTCGTTGAACACCCACGCTCCGCGCAGCACCGGAGCAGTCCGATTGCCGTAGGAGGTGCCCATCAGGATCGCCCCTTTGCCCAGCAATCCCCAGCGGTTCGGATCCTGGAGGGTCACGCGGCGGAACTCGTCCCCGCGCACGTTGGGGATGCCGTAATGCAACGCCAGCCGTCCGTTGACGAAGGTGTAGTCGGCCGTCAACAGGTCGCAGACATCGTGGTCCTGCAGCAGAACGCTCTCCAGGAAGAGCTTCATCTCCTGCTTGAAAGCCGCGCGCAGATCCTGGTCGAAGTCCGGGTAGATCGAAGGATCGGGAGTGACCCCATCCATGTCGCTCACCTGCAGCCACTGGAACGCAAAGCTCGTCACCAGCGACTCGGCCTTCGGATCCGCGAGCATGCGGTGCACCTGGGTCGCGAGGACCTGCGGGTCGTGCAGCTTGTCCGCCACCGCCAGGTTGAGCAGAGTCTCATCCGGCCCCTGGCTCCACAGAAAGAACGACAGGCGCGAGGCCAGCTCGACATCGCTGAGCCGGAACGTGGCGCCGGCCTGCAGGTTGGCCGGTGTGTGCTCGATGCGGTAGAGAAAGTTGGGACTGGAGAGAATCGCGATGATCGCGTTCTCGATCCCATCGTCAAAGCTCCCGGCCTTGCGGCCCTGGGCGAAGAACTCCATCGGCACGGCCAGGTCGGCTTCCGTGATCGGTCGCCGGAAGGCCTCGCGCTGCAGCTTGGAGATGATCTGCCTGGCGCACGGCAGCTCCTCGGTCTGGCTGGCTGGATGGCAGATGAGAATCTTGCGGCGGCTCGGCGTGTCGCTCACTCCCAGCGGCTGCAACGGTCCCACGACCTGCAGGCTGGACAGCTGTCCCTGCCGCTCCAGGCCACCGCTGGGGTCGAGCGGCTGCAGCCAGTCATCCCCTTCCGCCTGGGATCTCTCCACGAAGGCGACGCCGATCTGGTGTGGCCCCGCAGTCACGTGGACGCGAACCGGCGGGAGGCGTTTTTTCAGCTCCTCGGCCCAGGCCAGCCGATGCTGGTCGGCCTCCTTGAAATCCTTCGCTCCGCCGAGAGTCTGCTCGAACACCTGCGTGCCATCGATCAGCAACAGCAGCCGGTCCTCGAACTGCAGGCCGCCGTTGTAGCCTCCGCCGCGGCGGCCACCGCCCCCGAGCTCCAGCTCATACTCGCCGTCGGCCGGAAAATCGTGCCGCGTCACGAACCCGCCGCGCGTGCCCAGCGGCAGTCCCTCGACGTGCTGGTTTTGATCGTGCGGCTCCGCTTTCAGGGTCACGGTCTTCCTGGGAGCCTGCGGGTTGCCCATCGCAAGCGTCGCCACCGTGCTGGCGGCTGTGATGTACTGATCGAGGAAGGTCGGAGAGACCTTCAGCACGTTGGCAATGTCATCGAACCCGTCCTCGAGCGTGTCCTTCGGGAGCAAGGTGCTGACATCCACCGAAACTCCCAGGAGCTGCTGCACGGAGCGCGCGTACTGCGTGCGGTTGAGGCGATGCAGGGTCACATACCCGGGGTCGGTATTGCCGGCGTGATCGAGGCGGGTTTCCATCCAGGACACGAAGCCATCGAGCGTCGCCTGGCTGGGTTGCTTCTCTCCGGGTGGGGGCATGAGACGCCCCTGCAGCTTGCCGACGGCCTCCTCCCAGACCTTGGTATTCTGCGCGATCTCACCCGGCTCCATCGTGTCGAACGCGACACCTCCGGCCCAGTCCGTCACGTTGTGACATTTTTCGCAGTAGGTGCCGAGCATCTGCCAGTGCTGCTGGCCGGCCGCATCCGCGGCCTGCGCTGCCTCGTTCGCGCAGGCGGCTCCTGCGGCCGACATCGCAATGCCCACGACCGCGGCAAGGAGGAAATGGCGCGTCACCTCAGACAACCCCCTTGCCAAGATATTCGGCAATGTGGCCGTACATGCCCTCATAGGCGTTGGAGATGAAGAGGTCGGGGTTGCCCCACCGGGCGTCGTACTGGGCGGTCGGACGCGCGGCGATCATGTCGTTGGCCGACAGGCTCTCGCGCATCATCTTCCACAGCGTCGTATAGACCGCGGACAACATGTCGTGCTCGGCCTGCAGGTCAGTGCGAGTCTGCACGGGCCCGCTCCCTGGAATGATGCGTGTATGGTCATCGGTCAGAGCGAGCAGCTGCTGCGTCGCATGGGTCATTCCGACGATCCATCCGCCGGTGCAATAGTCCAGGACCGGATACCTGCCCACCGAGAGAACACCGCCGGCGACCAGGACATTCTGGCCACGGAAATAGACATAGATATCCCCGTCGGTGTGAGCCTGGGGCAGGTAGCCGTACTCGATCGGCTCGCCGGCGAACGTCATCCTGCAGGATTTGTAGTAGAAGGTCTCGGTGGGCCACGCCTCGCGTGGACGGGGCTGGTAGACGCGGTTCTCCCATTGCTCCCGGATCTGCGTGCCCATCCATAGCCGGGTGCTCTCGTGGGCGATGATCCTGGCGCCGGCACGCCTGAAGAGCTCGTTGGCCCCGGTGTGGTCCACGTGCCAATGCGTATTGAACACGGTGTGGACGCGCCCTCCGCCGGGCAGAGTGGCCAGAGTCTGCTGCAGGCGGCGCGAGTGCTCGGCCGCTCCGCAATCGACGAGCAGTGTGCCCTCCGGCCCGCTCAAAGCCACCACATTGCCGCCCGCTCCGGAGATCAACACCAGGTTGTCGCTCAGCCGGGTGACGGCCAACGCCGGCGCAGAGCTGGGGAGCAGTCCCGCGGCCGCCCAGCGGGACATGGTGAGGCCCGCCGCACCGGCCGCCGCGGCCTGAAGAAATCGCCTGCGCTCCACCCTCATCCCCTTATCTTAATGGCGCCCACGGGTCAGCCTCATTCTGCTTTTTGAATAGAGGCTATGCGCACCGCCACATGGCCGACAACGACACTCCCGGCTGTCCTCAGGAGTGGGTTTTGAGAGCGCGTCCATAGTGAGCTCGTGCCCGCGTGCCCCTGCCCGCAGGCGTGCGGCCGTCCGCCACCGCTGTGTGGTCGTGAAAGGCGCCCGCGATCAGCGAGCGGAGCCACTTGCTGCGTGCATCGTGGCGGAATTTGGAGTGCCAGTGCTGGCGAATCTCCACGGCAGGCAGAGAAAACGGCAGCTCGACCTTGCGCAACGGAGCCCCGAGCGCCAGGAAATGCTCCGCCAGGCGCCGGGCGACGGTGATGATCATGTCCGATTCGGCGGCGATACTCGGCAGCGTGACCACGTGCGGGGAGATGAATCCGACACGACAACGGATGCGCTTGCGAGCCAGATGCAGATCGAGCGGCTCCTGGTGACGGATCGGCGCGCGCACCACGGCATGCTCGAACTCCACGAACTGCTCGATACCGAACTGCGCGGCCGTGATCGGATGACCGGCGCGCACCAGGCTCACGTAGCCATCGGTGAACAGCGTCTGCTGGAAGAAATTCCGCTTGCACAGGTCCGGCAGATAGCCGACCGCAAGATCGATCTCCCCGGACTCGAGGCCGCGTGCGATGTCGGCGACCCGCAGATTCACAGAGCGGACGGGCGCGTACGGTGCCGCGCGCCGCAGGAGGGTCAACATTCGCGGCATCATCACCGTTTCGCCCGCATCCGAAAGAGCCAGGACGAAGGGCCGCTCCGTGGTCGCCGGATCGAAGCTGTCCTCGACGAACAGATCCTGGTCGATCTGCTCCAGGACGCCGCGCGCCGACTTGGCGAGTACCACAGCCCGCGGGGTGGGCTGCATGCCGTTGGTGGTGCGCACGAATACCGCATCGTTGAACAGCTCGCGCAGCTTGCCGAGCGCAACACTCACCTGCGGCTGGCTCATTCCCAGAAGCACCGCGGCTGCGCTCACGCTCCGGGTGTCATCCAGTGCCACGAGAACGGCAAGCAGATCCAGATCGAGTCGGCGGCGGCGTTGCCCAGCACGCAGCGCCGCTGAAGGCGCTTCAGCGTGACGCCGAGAATTCTTCCGCAGATGCATGTCCTCTCGAAGCGACGTGGCTTGTCGGCCCCGACCCGGCGCGCCTCATCTGTTGATGCAACACGTAGCGGGGTATCACACCCATCGATGGCGGGTCAACGCTCGCAGCCGCCCGGATTCATTGACCGGATAACACTTGATACTTCTTCACGCGGCCTGCCCCGCACATTCGGATTTTCGAATAGGCGCTATTTAATTCCTCACATTGCCCTGACGGATATCGCCTTGCGATTCTGCGGCGGTTCACAGAACAGGCTCGCTAGTCAGGGGAGAGAGCGCGCCGGCATGCCGGGTCTCGTTCCATGCCGGAGCACGCGCATCGATGTACTCAATTGCAGACATCCCCCGCGACCGATTTGACGCTCTGGAAAGGGGGAAATCGAATGAAGATGAAGCTCGACGTGCTGCGCGCGGCATCCCTGCCGGCCGGTGCAATCCTATTTGCTCTCGCCGCTTCCACCGCCTGTGCCCAGGGCGCGGCTGCTGCCAAAGGCCCGGCCGCCGCCGCGGTGAATGCCACCGACCAGGACGGCGGCCTGCAGGAAGTGGTCGTCACCGCGACCCACGTCGAGGAAGGCGTCAATCACGTCGCGATCACCATGTCCGCCGTGACACAGGATGCCCTGGACAAGATCGGCATCACTGATGCGTCCTCGCTCGCCGCCGCCGTTCCGGGACTGAATGCCGGCAACGGCATCGCCGGCAAACAGACCTTCACGCTGCGCGGCATCGGCTCGACGGTGGGCGCCGCGACCACCGGCGTATACCTCGACGACACCCCGCTCACCCAGTACCAGGGCACGGGCGTGGACCAGAGCAACGGCGCTCCGGTGCCGGAATTCTTCGACCTCGAGCGCGTTGAAGTGCTCGAGGGCCCCCAGGGCACGCTCTACGGCGGCTCCTCCGAGGG
>Ga0134128_10002295_pt1 | contig 23764 bp, 23 predicted proteins | sample KB31754_FD_96462 | JGI IMG/M metagenome (GOLD analysis project Ga0134128, IMG submission 96462) | Terrestrial soil microbial communities with excess Nitrogen fertilizer from Kellogg Biological Station, Michigan, USA - KB3-175-4 | ecosystem: Environmental > Terrestrial > Soil > Unclassified ... | reverse complement strand
TTTCCTGCGGCAGACAAAGAACGCTCGTTCCGATTCGTCGCCTGGCGTATCTCCGGCGGAGTCGGCGAGATCCAGTAGTTCGAAGCCAGATGACATTGCTTCCAGGATCTGACGGATTTCTACCGCGAGCTCGCGGAACTGGCTACGATAGAGCCGATACTGATCGCCGGCCACACGCTCGAATATCCGAAGCTTCCACTCGTAAACAGGGCTCTTTTCGGCGCTCACGTTTATGATGACCGTGTTGCCGTCGAATTCGCGCACCTGAGGCTGTTCGCACGCCACCCTGTTCAGGTGGCCAACTGTATTGACGTCAAAGACGAACAGTCCGTCCTTTGTCAGATGCTTGCGTACACACGCGAAGCATGAGATCCAGCGACTAAATTCCGCCAGATGGTTCAGGACGTCATAGGTGCATACAATAACGTCGAATCTGCGCCCAAGGTCAAAGGATGAAATTTCACCCTGTATAAACTGTGCGCCCGGGAGCCTCGCCCGCGCGACATCAAGCATATTGGGCGAGATATCCATGCCGGCCAGTGAGCCTACCGCCGAGAGGCCATGAAGTACCGCGCCCGTCCCGCAGCCGAGTTCAAGAAGGGAGGAAGCGGCTGGGCCATAACGATCAATGCAGCGCATAATCTGCTTGCTTCTGAGCGATGAGTCACTCATAAGCCGGTCGTAGAATTTTGCAAGCAGGTCATAGTCGGCCATGTACCAATGGTACAAGCCCGCAGGTGACCGGCGCGTTCCGCGAATTGGGAGGCTGAGATGACCGCGCCAAGTCGATTCGACACCATCAAGACCGAACGGCTGCTGATGCGCCGCTGGCGCGACTCGGACCGCGCGCCGTTCGCGGAGCTCAACGGCGACCCCGACACCCTGCGGTTCTTTCCCTCGACGCTGACCAGGGAGCAGAGCGACGCGTTCGTCGATGAGATCGAGTCGCGTTTCGAACGGCAGGGTTTCGGGCTGTGGGCCCTCGAGGTCGCGGCCACCGGGCAGTTCATCGGCTACACCGGCCTCAACGCGATGCCGCAAGGCGTGCGCGGGGAGGGCGGAATGGAAATCGGCTGGAGGCTCGCCAAGACGGCCTGGCACCACGGCTACGCGACCGAGGCGGCCATTGCCGCCAGGGACGTGGCGTTCGCCGGCGTTGCCCTGCCGGAGATCTGGTCGATGACCGCGGTGCTCAACGAACCGTCGATGGCGGTCATGCGCCGCATCGGCATGGTCGAGGTCGGCCGGTTCGATCACCCGAAAATTCCCGTCGATCACCCGACCCGGCCCCACGTGCTCTATCACCTGGCCCGGCCAGCCACCACCTGACCGCGCGACCAGTTCAATCCGGGCAGACGTCGTGTACCCAGCTGAAATCGCCTCGGCGGCGGGCAGGCTGTCCGGCCTCGAGTTGGCGATCGCACTTGCTGCAGATCCGCCCTGGTGCATGCGCGTAGTGATCACCGGTCACGTGATCTTGCGGGGTGAAGTCTTTGTGCTCCAGCGCTATCACGTCGCTAATGATCTTCGACTGAGGTATGTACATCGACATCGAGGGCCTCCAGCCGGGTTCCCGGACAAACACCGACCATTTCAGTATGCCGCCAGGGAACTAATAGTCGAGCACGGCATGGTTGACGGCTCTGGCCTCGCCCGCCAGCTCAGCTAGCTCGACGACTTCGGTGCCGCGCTCGGCCAGCCAGTGAGCTCCCCCGCCGGGCTGGAATACCGGTGGCTCTCGCCAGGCGATGACGATGCGCCGGATCCCGCTGGCCAGGATCAGCTCGGCGCACGGCGCCGGCCGCGAGCTCCGGCGCAGGCATGGCTCAAGCGAGCTGTACAGCGTCGCTCCGGCCAACTCGGCCCTGGCTGCCGTGGCCCGGCAGAGCGCGACCTCCTCCGCGTGGTCACGCGGATCGGACTGCCGCGAGTACCCGGTCGTGATCATTTCACCCGACGAGGCGACGATGATCGCGCCCACGCTGAACGCCGACAGCGACGGCGGGCAGCACCGCGACAGTTCGATCGCCTCGGTCAGCCAGCGCCGGTCAGCGTCGGGCTCACCTGGGACCACCGGCCCTCAACCTCCACTTCGCTATTAGCCGGCTACTGGACGGTAACCGGCGCGTCACGGCCGTATCATTCGGCTACTTCGCAATGATTTACTTGCAACCAGGAACGACCAAACCGAAGGACGGGTGCGCGGGCTATGGTCACCACGGTACGCAACCAGGGACACAAGCAGGGACACAAGCAGGGACAGTCCGGCCTGGTCAAGACATTCGACTCGCTGAACCCGGCGACCTCGGAGCCCATCGGCACGTACCCGATCTTCGAAGAGCACGACGTGGCCGAGACCGTCGCCAAGGCGCGCGAGGCAGCCAAATGGTGGTCAGGCCTGTCGGCCAAGGAGCGCCAGACCAAGCTGCTGGCCTGGAAGTCCTATCTGACCAGGTACATCATGCGGCTGGCCGAGTTGGTGCACGCCGAGACCGGCAAGCCGGTCGCGGACGCTCAGCTGGAGATCCTGCTGGCCGTCGTGCACATCGACTGGGCGGCCAAGAACGCCCGCAAGGTACTTGGCCCGCACAAGGTCAAGCCCGGCCTGGTGGCGATCAACCAGGCGGCGAGCGTGGAATACCAGCCGCTTGGAGTAGTCGGCGTGATCGGGCCCTGGAACTACCCGGTGTTCACTCCGATGGGCTCGATCGCCTATGCCCTGGCGGCCGGCAACTCGGTAGTTTTCAAGCCAAGCGAATTTACTCCGGGAGTCGGCGGCTGGCTGGTCAGCTCCTTCAACGAGGTCGTGCCCGAATATCCGGTCTTGCAGCTGGTGACCGGGCTCGGGGAGACCGGCAGCCATCTCGCCCGCAGCGGGGTCGACAAGATCGCCTTCACCGGATCGACCAAGACCGCCAAGAAAGTGATGGCGGCCTGCGCGGAGAACCTCACCCCGATGGTCGCCGAGTGCGGCGGCAAGGACGCCCTGCTGGTCTCTGCCGATGCCGACCTGGACGCGGCCGCCGACGCGGCGGTCTGGGGCGCGCTGTCCAACGCCGGCCAGACCTGCATCGGGGTCGAGCGCATCTACGTAGCTCAGGACATCTACCACACGTTCGTGGAGAAACTGGCCGAGCGGGTCGCCACCCTGCGACCGGGAGATGACCGCCAGGCCGACTACGGGCCGATGACGATGCCGGGCCAGCTCGAGGTGATCGAGCAGCACATCGCCGACGCGATGGCCTGCGGCGGCCGGGCGGTGGTGGGCGGTCTCGGCAGCATCCGCAAGCCGTACGTCGGGCCGGTGATCCTGGCCGACGTCCCCGAGTCGAGCACCGCGGTCACCGACGAGACGTTCGGGCCGACGATGACCGTTACCCCGGTCGCGAACCTGGATGAGGCCGTCAGGCTGGCCAACGGCGGCCGGTACGGGCTCGGCGGCAGCGTGTTCGCGAAGAACAAGCGGGACGCGATGAACGCGGCCCGGGCCCTGCGCTCAGGCATGACCTCGATCAACTCGGTGATCTCGTACGCGAGCGTGCCGTCGCTGCCGTTCGGCGGTTCAGGCGAGTCCGGGTTCGGCCGGATTCACGGAGCCGACGGCCTGCGCGAGTTCTCCCGGGCGAAGGCCATCACCAGGCAGCGCATGAAGCCGATGGTCAACGTGACCAGCTTCAACCGGTCCGACGCCGACATGAAGAAGCTGATGACGCTGGCCACGCTCCTGCACGGCAAGCCACCGCGCTATCAGCCGCCGTCCAAGAAGCGTTAAGGGGCTCCAAGCGTTAAGGGGCTCCGGCCAGCGCCAGGTCGGCGGGCTCGAGCGCGGCGAGCGGGGCCCGCCCTCCGATCAGGTCGGCCGCCCGCTCGGCGATCGCGATGGTCGGGGCGTTGGTGTTGCCTCGGGGCACGGTCGGCATCACCGAGGCGTCGACCACGCGCAGCCCCTCGACGCCGCGCACGCGCAGCTCGGTGTCGACCACTCCGGCAAGCCGGTTGGCGTCGAGCTGGGACCGGCCGCTCATCGCGCAGGTGCCGACCGGGTGGTAGATCGTGGTCACGTCGTGGCGGATGAAGTCCCGCAGCTCAGCATCGGTGCGCACGTTCGGCCCGGGCGCGAGCTCGGACTTGCAGATCTTGCGCATCGGCTTGACGTCCGCGATCTCCCTGACCAGGTCGATGCCACGGACGAGGGCGTCGACGTCGGCCCGGTCGGCCAGATAGCCGGGGTCGATCAGCGGCTTGTGCCTGGGGTCGTTGCTGCGCAGCGTGATCCGGCCCCGGCTGGCCACGTCAACGAGCGTGACCAGCACGGACATGCCGCGGTCGGTCGGGTCGGCCAGGCCGCCGTTACGGAACGGCACCGGGAGCGCGTGCCACTGGATATCGGGTGCGGGCAGCCCGGTCTCGCTTCTGACGAATCCGCCGGCCTGCGCGATGTTGGTCGTCATCGGGCCAGAGTGCGTGAGCTGCCAGCGGAACAGGTTCTTCGGGCCCGCGAGTTCGGCCAGGCTCTTCATCCCGGGCGTGGCCCACAGGGCGGTGACGATCGGATGATCGGACAGGTTGGCACCGACGCCCGGGCTGTCGGCCACCACCGGAATGTCGTGCTCGCGCAGGTGGTCGGCCGGGCCGATGCCGGACAGCATCAGCAACTGCGGGCTGTTGATCGCTCCGCCGCACAAGATGACCTCGGAGCTCGCCCTGGCAACCTGCTCGGCGCCGCGCTGCAGATAGCGAACCCCGACCGCGTGCCCGCCTTCGATGATCACCGAGGTGGCGAGCGCGTCGGTCTGGACGGTCAGGTTCGGACGGTCTTCGGCGGGATGCAGGTAGGCGTCAGCGGCCGAGCAGCGCCGACCGTCCTTCTGGGTGACCTGGTAGAACCCGACGCCGTCCTGCTGAGCGCCGTTGAAGTCCTTGTTGGCCGCGGCACCGGCGTTGATCGCCGACTGGACGAAGGCGGTCGAGGCGGGCGAGCGGAATTTCGGGTCAATGACGCTCAGCGGGCCCGAGCCGCCGTGGTAGCCGATCGCGCCGCGCGAATTGCGCTCCGCCCTAATGAAATAGGGCAGAACGTCGTTATAGCCCCAGCCGTCACAGCCGTACTCATCACGCCAGGTGTTGTAGTCGTACTTATTGCCGCGGATGTAGATCATCGCATTGATCGATGACGAACCGCCGACCACCTTGCCTCGGGGCCAGTACACCGACTGCCCGGCCGCGCGATCCTGCGGCATGGTGCGGAAACCCCAGTCGTAGGGGCTCTGGAAGAGCAGGTTGACCGCGGCCGGGATGTGAATTTCGTCGGCGTCATCGGGCGGCCCGGCCTCGATCAGCAGTACCCGTACCGACGGATTCTCAGTCAGCCGGGCCGCGAGCACGCAACCAGCGCTGCCCGCGCCGACGATGACGTAGTCGTACATTCCGACTCCCACACCCAGAGCGATTTTATGAGCAAACCCTACTAGCCTCCCACTACACCCCCCGCCCGCCGCCCATATCTTCGAGGCCGGTCAAGATACGGTAGGGCGCATGCCTAAAGATCGCACCGATACTCCCGTCGTCCTGTCCAGCATCTACACCAGAGTCGGCGATGACGGCACGACCGCGCTTGGCGACGGCACCAGGACCGCCAAGACCGATGTGCGGCTGGCGGCGTACGCCGACGTGGACGAGGCGAACAGCGCCATCGGGGTGGCGGTGACGATGGGCGGACTGCCGACCGACATCATCAAGCTACTGATTTTTATACAGAACGCATTGTTCGACGTTGGTGCCGATCTATGTAACCCGGTCACAGCTGACCCGCCCTATCCTCCGCTGCGAATCGATCAGAGTTACATCACCGCGCTCGAGCGGGCCTGCGACAGCTACAACGAGAAACTGCCCACGCTGCGCAGCTTCGTGCTGCCGGGGGGCACCCAGGGAAGCGCGCTGCTCCACGTCGCCAGGACGGTCGTTCGCCGGGCCGAGCGCACCGCCTGGGCCGCCATAGCCGAGCACGGCGACACGATGAACCCGCTGGCCGCCAAGTACCTGAACCGGCTGTCGGACCTGCTGTTCATCCTCGCCCGGGTGGCCAACGAGTCCGTGGGTGATCTGCTGTGGAAGCCCGGCGGCGAGCGCTGAGGATCCCGCTTTAGATAACGGTGCGGAACCAGGACTGGGGGCCGGCTTCCATCCAGGCGAGCATTCCGGTCAGCGCGTCCTGGTTCAGCGCGAACCAGACCGGGCCGCATTCGGTCCCGGTCTCGAAGCGGACCACGACGGTCTGCTCGACCGCACCCCGCGGGAAGGCCATCGGGGCGCTGCCTTCGTCGTGCCTGGCGACGAGCTGCAAGGCCCCTCGGTCGAAGGCGGCGTGGGGCCGCAGCCCGACTCCGTAGTGGCGGAACCAGAACAGCTGATCGGTGCGGTAAGCGACGACGCCTTGCCGCCAGCGATCGTCGCCGTCGTGGCGGAAGCTGCACTCGACGGTGCCGCCGGGCAGCCTGATCGCCGCCCGGCGGAAAGCCAGCGCCCCGAGCATGACCAGCGGGGTCAGTGCGAGCACGATCAGGATCCAGTCGATGAGGCCCAGATCCTGTCGCAACTGAAGTCCCTAGCTCAGGACTCGTCGCCGGCGGCCCGGAGCTGGGCCCGAAGGTAGCCCGCGGACTCGGGCTCGTTGCTCGCCGCCGCTACCTGGGACTCAAGCTCGGCCCTGACTGTCTGCTTGTCTACATCGGCCCCGAGTACCGCCTGCCGGGCGAGGATCGATACCCGGTCGGCGGCGACGGACAAGAATCCGCTGTCGACCGCGGCCTCGATCCAGCCGCTGGTCGCGGCGCCCTCGGGCAAGATCCGCACCACGCTGCCGGGGGTAATGATGCCGAGCACCGGCGTATGGCTGCCGAGGATGCCGATGTCGCCGTCAAGGGTCTTGGCGACCACCCGATCGGCGGTGCCCGCCCAGATCTCTCCTTCGGGCACCACCAGCTTGACGCGGAGGCTCACCGCTCAAGCTCCCTAGCCTTGCGCTCAAGGTCCTCGATGCCGCCGCACATGAAGAACGCCTGCTCGGGCACGTGGTCGTACTTGCCTTCGCTGATGGCCTTGAACGAAGCGACGGTCTCCTCCAGCGGCACGAACGCCCCCTCGATGCCAGTGAACTGCTCGGCGACGAACATCGGCTGGGACAGGAACCGCTCGATCCGCCGGGCCCGCTGGACGGTGACCTTGTCCTCTTCGGACAGTTCGTCGATGCCGAGGATCGCGATGATGTCCTGAAGTTCCTTGTACCGCTGCAGGATCCGCTGCACCTCACGCGCGACTGAATATTGCTCCTGGCCAATGTACCTGGGGTCAAGGATCCGCGATGACGAGTCCAGCGGGTCCACGGCCGGGTAGATGCCCTTCTCCGTGATCGCCCGGCTCAGCACGGTGGTGGCGTCCAGGTGCGCGAAGGTGGTGTGCGGCGCGGGGTCGGTGATGTCGTCGGCGGGCACGTAGATCGCCTGCATCGAGGTGATCGAGTGACCCCGGGTCGAGGTAATCCGCTCCTGCAGCTGGCCCATCTCATCGGCCAGAGTCGGCTGGTAGCCCACCGCCGACGGCATCCGGCCCAGCAGCGTGGAGACTTCCGAGCCGGCCTGGGTGAACCGGAAGATGTTGTCGATGAACAGCAGCACGTCCTGCTTCTGCACGTCGCGGAAGTACTCGGCCATGGTCAGCGCGGACAGGCCGACCCGCAGCCGGGTGCCCGGCGGCTCGTCCATCTGGCCGAAAACCAGCGCGGTGTCCTCGATGACACCGGACTCGGTCATCTCAAGGAACAGGTCGTTGCCCTCACGGGTGCGCTCGCCCACTCCGGCAAAACAGGACACGCCGCCGAAGTTCTTGGCGACCCGGCGGATCATCTCCTGGATCAGCACGGTCTTGCCCACCCCGGCGCCGCCGAACAGGCCGATCTTGCCGCCGGAGACGTACGGGGTCAGCAGGTCGATGACCTTGATGCCGGTGACGAACATCTCGGTCTTGGGCTCGAGCTGGTCGAGCGGCGGGGCCTGGCGGTGAATTGGCCAGCGCTCGGTGATATCGAGCGAGGCGGTCGGCACGTCCAGTGTCTCGCCGAGTGCGTTGAAGACGTGTCCCTTGGTGACATCGCCGACCGGCACCGAGATGGCGGCGCCGGTGTCGGTCACCAGTGCGCCCCGGACCAGTCCGTCCGTCGGCTGCATGGAGATGGCCCTGACCGTGTTGTCGCCGATGTGCTGCTCGACTTCGAGCGTCAGGGTGCTGGTACGGCCGGCCATCGTGACGTCCACGTGCAGCGCGTTGTAGATGTCCGGCATGTCGTCGGCGGCGAACTCCACGTCGACCACCGGCCCGATCACCCGAGCGACCCGGCCCGTGCCCTCGGCAGCGGCTTGCGCCCCGGCGGCGTGCTCTGCGGTTGCGGTCATGATCTCACTTACTCCCGGTCGACTCGGCCAGCGCGTTCGCGCCGCCGACAATCTCGCTGATTTCCTGGGTAATCTCGGCCTGCCGTGCCTTGTTGGCGTCCCTGGTGAGCTTGTCGAGCAGCTCATTGGCGTTGTCGGTGGCCGACTTCATCGCCCGGCGCCTGGCCGCGATCTCGGCGGCCGCCGAGTCCAGCAGTGCGTGGAAGATCCGGCTCTCGATGTACCAGGGCAGCAGCGCATCGAGCACATGCTGCGGCGACGGCTCGAACTCGTAGATCGGAATCGGGCCGGCGGGCCGGTCCGCTACTTCCGTGATCGTCAGGGGCAGCAGCCGGTGGATGACCGGCGCTTGCGTGAGCATAGAGACGAACTCGGTGTAGACGAGGTGGATCTCATCGACCCCGCCCGCCTCGCTTGGCCGCTCGAAGGCCTCGAGCAGCGCGTTGGTGATCTCGGTCGCGTTGGCGTGCCTAGGGGTGTCGGAGAAGCCGGCCCACTCGGCGGCCATCGACCGGTCCCTGAACCGGTGCCAGCCGAGGCCCTTACGGCCGGCCACGAATGGCACTGCCTCGATGCCGCGTTCGGCGAGGTTCGCGTTCAGCCCCTGCGCCTCGCGCAGCACGCTGGAGTTGAATCCGCCGCAAAAACCCCGGTCGCTGGTCAGGATCAGGACGGCGGCCCTGGTCGGGTTCGCTGGCTCGGTGGTCAGCGGGTGCGTGATGTTCGACGACCTGCTGACGACGGCCTCCACCGCGGCGGTGATCTCACGAGCGTAAGGCTCGGCCTCCCTGGCCCGCTGCTGCGCCTTGATGATCCTCGACGAAGCGATGAGCTCCTGAGCCTTGGTGATCTTGGCGGTGGACTTGACCGTGGCGATCCGCCGCCTGACCGCGCGAAGCTGTGCTCCCATCCGGCTACGCTTTCTGGTCCGCAGGCGGCGTCACGTGCTTGCTGATGGTGTCCTTGGCGATTTCGGAGTCGGCAACCGGGTCGGCCGGCTCGTCGGTGACCAGCAACTGCCCGTCGCCGGTCTCGAACTCGCGCCGGAACTCGTTGATCGCGTCCTTGAGCGAAGTGGCCGTGTCATCGGACAGCTGGCTGGACTCCCTGATCGCGTCGAAGATGCCGGGTCGCTCGCGCGCGATGTAGCCGAGGAACTCGGTCTCGAACCGGCCGACGTCACCGACCGGAACGTCATCGAGCTGACCGGTAGTGCCGGCCCACACCGAGACCACTTCACGCTCGACCGAGTACGGGCTGTACTGGCCCTGCTTAAGCAGCTCGACCAGGCGGGCACCGCGATCGAGCTGGGCCCGGGACGCGGCGTCGAGGTCGGAGGCGAATGCGGCGAACGCTTCGAGGTCGCGGAACTGGGACAGTCCGAGCCGCAGCGTGCCCGCCACCTTCTTCATGGCCTTGATCTGGGCGTTGCCCCCGACCCTGGAGACCGAGACACCGACGTTGATGGCCGGCCGCACGCCGGCGTTGAACAGGTCGGTCTCAAGGAAGATCTGACCGTCGGTGATCGAGATCACGTTGGTCGGGATGTAGGCGGAGATGTCGTTGCCCTTGGTCTCGATGATCGGAAGGCCGGTCATCGAGCCGCCGCCGAGCTCATCGGACAGCTTGGCGCACCGCTCAAGCAACCGCGAGTGCAGGTAGAAAACGTCACCGGGATAGGCCTCGCGGCCCGGCGGGCGCCGCAGCAGCAGCGAGATCGCCCGGTACGCTTCCGCCTGCTTGGTGAGGTCATCGAAGATGATCAGGACGTGCTTGCCCTGGTACATCCAGTGCTGGCCGATCGCTGAGCCGGTGTAGGGGGCGATGTACTTGTACCCGGCCGGGTCCGAGGCCGGCGCTGCCACGATCGTGGTGTACTGCATCGCGCCGGCTTCTTCCAGGGACTGCCGGACCTGGGCGATCGTCGAGCCCTTCTGGCCGATCGCGACGTAGATGCAGCGGAGCTGGCGGGTCGGATCGCCGGATTCCCAGTTGTCCTTCTGGTTGAGGATCGTGTCGATCGCGATCGCGGTCTTGCCGGTCTGCCGGTCGCCGATGATCAGCTGCCGCTGCCCGCGGCCGATCGCGGTCATCGCGTCGATCGCCTTGATGCCGGTCTGCATGGGCTCGGTCACCGGCTGACGCTGGACGACCGTGGGCGCCTGCAGTTCGAGCGCGCGCAACTCGGTGCCCTCGATCGGGCCCTGGCCGTCGAGCGGCTCGCCGAGCGGTCCGACGACGCGGCCGAGGAATCCGTCCCCGACCGGCACGGACAGCACCTCGCCGGTCCGCTTGACCCGCTGGCCTTCCTCGATCTTGCTGAAGTCACCGAGGACGACGGTGCCGATCTCGCGTACATCCAGGTTCAGCGCCAGGCCGCGGGTGCCGTCTTCGAACTCGAGCAGCTCGTTCGCCATCGCCGAAGGCAGTCCTTCGACCCGGGCGATGCCGTCGCCGCACTCGGTGACGATCCCGACCTCTTCCTTGGCGGCACCAGCCGGCTCATAACGCTCGACGAACCGCGTCAGAGCGTCCTTGATCTCTTCGGGCCGGATAGTTAGCTCCGTCATCTTCCTCGCGTCTTTCTCGTCTGGTTGCTCGTCATCCGGTCAGGCCGCCAGGTCTCGCCGCAGTTCGGCGAGCCGGCTCGCAACGCTGCCGTTGATCAGCTCGTCCCCGATCCTTACCGTCATGCCGCCGACTAGCTCGGAGTCGACCACCACGTTCAGGTGCACGTCCTGCCCGTAGGCGAATGCCAGCAAGGCGGCCAGCCTGGCCCGCTGCTCGCTGCTCAGCGGCAGGCAGACGTGCACTTCGGCGACCAGTCGCTCGCGCAGTGCGGCGGCGACGTGCGCGTAATACTCAAGGCTCGCGTCCATGCTGCGGCCTCGCGGGTGCGACGCCGCCTGGCTGATCAGCAGCAGTGCCGGCTCGCTGGACTTGCCCGTCAGCAGGTCTGTTACCAGGCTACGGCGAGCTTCCGCCGGAACGAACATGTTGGACAGCGCGTACCGCAGCCCTGGATTGCCTCCGACGATCCGGCCGAACCTGAACAGTTCGTCTTCGACCTCATCGAGCTGGCCTTCACGGTCAGCGGCCGTGCAGACCGCCAGCACGGCTAGTTCTTCGGCCGCGTCGGCCAGGTCGACCGGCTCGGACCACCGGTCCGCCACCAGCCCGCTGACCTGAGTCACGGCGGCGTCGGAGATCCGGCCGGACAGCAGTGATCCGGCCAGTCCGCTGCGAGCGGCCGCGTCGATCGACGGATCGGACAGGTTCCGGCGCAGCGCGGGCTCGCGATCGAGCAGCCCGGTGATGGCGAACAGCTCGCCGCCGAGCGACGCCGCCTGCGCGGAACTGGCACCAGCCAGCGCCGCTGCCAGCCGGTCCTTGGCGGCTGACAGTGAGGCCCGGCTCGCTCCCCTCATCGGGCCGCTGCCCCGGTGCCCTCAAGGTCGGCGAGGAACCGGTCGACCATGCGGGATTGCCTGGCTTCGTCGGCCAGTGACTCGCCGACGATCTTGCTCGCCAGCTCGACGGCCAGGGTGCCGACCTCGGCGCGCAGCGCGTGCAGCGCCTGCTGGCGGTCGGCGTCGACCTGGGCGGCCGCGGTCGCGATGATCCGCTCGCGCTCGGCGGCACCTTCGGCCCGGCCCTCGGCGACCAGCTGCGCGGCCTCTTCCCTGGCCTGCTCGCGCAGCCGGGCGGCTTCGTGCCTGGCCTCCGCGAGCTGGCTCCGGTACTGATCGAGCACCTTGTTGGCTTCGGTCTGCGCCGTTTCGGCCCGCTTCAGCCCGCCTTCGATCGCATCTGAGCGCTCTTCGAGCGTCTTGCTGATCCTCGGCATCAGCACCCTGGCAAGCAGGATGAACACGATCAGGAACGCGATCGTGCCGATGATCAGTTCAGGCCAATGCGGAATCAGCGGGTTGGAAGAGCTTGCGGCTAGAAAGTGTGATGACATCTCTACTGCGCTCCTTGCCGCGACATAATCCCTGCTTCACTTCCCGTCGCGACTAGTACTTGAAGATGAAGGGGATCACGATTCCGATCAGCGCCAGCGCCTCGGTGAGCGCGAAGCCGATGTACATGTTGGACCGGATCATTCCGGCCGCTTCCGGCTGGCGCGCCATCGCCTCGACGCCGTGACCGAAGATCAGGCCGATGCCGATGCCAGGGCCGATCGCCGCGAGACCGTAGGCCACCGCACCGATGTTGATGCTGAGAACGGACTTCGGGGTCCCGGCGGCGAGTACGTGGTGAACGAGGTCAAGCATCTGTGCTTTCCTTTTCGGTATTGCCGGCGGACATTCCCCCGGCGGGTACGTAGAACATCAGTGACCCGAACATCAGTGCTCCGCTTCGAGGGAGCCACCGATGTACTGCGCGGTCAGGATCGTGAAAATGTAGGCCTGCAGCCCCTGGATCAGCAGTTCGAACGCCGTCAGCACGACCGTCAGGACGAACGACGTAGCGCTCCACAGCAGGCCGATGCCCGCGCTGATCAGGTACCACGTCGCGAGCGTGAAGACCAGCAGCAGGATGTGGCCGGCGAACATGTTCGCGAAGAGCCGGACGGCGAGCGTGAACGGCCGGACGATGATGTACTGCAGGATCTCGACCGGGGCCAGGATCACCAGGATCCCGACCGGCACCCCCGAGGGGATCATGTTCTTGAAGTAGCCGCCGAACCCTTGGTGCTTGATCCCCAGGTAGGTGTAGAGGCCATACACCATGAGCATCAGCGCGGCGGGGAACGCGATCTCCGACATCCCCGGGAACTGCGCCGCCGGGATGATCTCCATTATGTTCATGATCCAGATGAAGAAGAAGAGCGAGACCAGGAACGGCAGGAAGCCGTCGCCCTTCTTGCCGATCATCGGCCGGAGGATCTGATCGCGGACGAACAAGATCCCGAGTTCACCAAGATTTTGAGCGCCCTTCGGCACCAGTTTCGGCTGCGCGAACGCGCTCCAGAAGAACAAGCACACGATCGCGGCGCAGATGACCGCCAGCAGCATCGGCTTGTTGAACGTGAACGAACCAACATGGAACAGCGGGCCGTAGATGAAGCTTCCCGGATAACCAGGCGCCGGGAACCCGCAATGCGAAGCCTGATTCAGGTGCGCCGACGTCTCCGTGCATTTTTCGGCGAAGAGCGCCACTACATCAGCGGCCAACTCGGTCTCCTCCAGCCTGGCGCGAGCGCGCGGAGCGGGTCCGCGTGCGCGCGAGGTCGGTCAAAGCCACGTGAGATTCCTTCCAGCCGACCATCTCGGGCCGGCGACCGCGAGGGCCCGGCCACCCGGGGTCCTGGCGGTCAGGTGAGCGTAACGGTAGGTCGATGATGGGTTTGCGGCGGGGTTGGGTTGAGATGGGCCCGTCACTGCCGTCCGTACTTGTAGATGACCGCGAACACACCCACGCCCAGCCCGATCAGCATGCCCAGCGGGAACAGCAGCGACAGGTGCGTCCAGTGCCCGATCAGCCAGCCAAGTCCGCCGTAGAACGCCATCCCCGAGATCAGGTAGCCAAAGGCCGACCAGCCGGCGTTGTGCGAACTGTCCGCCATCAACACCCGCCCCGCTTCGGAGATCCGGCACGGTACATCACCGTCCGGACGGTTCGACGTAAGGCGTCTTGAGCCGCATCGACCACAAGACCTGAGAGGCTGACCAGGCCAGGATGCAGACCAGGGCGGTAAGTCCGAACAGCCGGGCATTAAAGGCCGTGGTACTCGAGAACCGCACCACGAAGAAGAGCAGAAGCAGTACCTTGACGATGTACGTCGTCATCGCGGTGATCATCATCGCCTGGGGGCTCTTGCGCGCCGCCCAGCCAACAGCCACAACGCTGAGGCCGAAGAAGACGGCGACCAGCGCAATCCCGAGCGCCGCGCCGATCAGGCCCTTCGAGCCGCCGACGGCGAGGCTGATGACGACCATGATCGCGCCGATCGCGGCCGTTGTGATGGTCGACCGGCGTACGATCTGGGCGTAGTTCGCCAGCATCGTTATCTGACTCCGGAGGAGCGGGCCGGCGGCCGGTTGGCCAGCCGGGAGGTGCGGAAAACAATCGGAACGGAACGACTTAGTTTCGGTGACACTACGATCACCTCCTCGCGCTGGCAAATCGTGCCGCGCTCAGGCGAGCGAAACGTATCACAGAGCCGTACAGCCGACGGTGCGCGGCTGCATGTGAAAGATATCACAAGCTCTCCGACCTTGGCCGCGGGAGATCACCGAACGTGACGAAACTAGGCGATGCGGAAGCCTAGCGAGGGACCGAATCGGCCTGCCCGTAGTCCGGCCGCTCGATCGGCAAGCCGGAGTTCGCCCCCGATAACGGCACGATCGTGCCGGAAGCTCTCGTTACCCGCTGCGTGGCGGTCGGGTCAGCCGAACTAGCTTCGGCGATTCCGCCCGGAGGCCGCGGCGGGGGCTGGATTCCGCTGTTAGCGATACTGCCGTCGGTAACGGAGAAATCATGCCTGGCCGGGACCGGAGTGGTCGGCACGGGCTTGCCGCGACGCTCCCACCAGCGCAGCCTGGGGATCGAGAACAGCACGAGCACGAGCACCGCGACCAGGGTCACGCCGGCCAGCACAACCAGGGGCGCGGTGGCGATCGACAGGCCGACGACCGCGCTGGTGAACAAGGCCGCCCAGGCGTACAAGATCAGAACCGTCGAGCGGTGCGAATGGCCGATGTCGAGCATGCGGTGGTGCAGATGCCCCTTGTCGGCCGCGAACGGTGAGAGCCCGGCTCTGGTCCGCCGGATCACGGCGCGCAGCATGTCGGTGTAGGGAATCACCAGGACCGCGGCCGGCAGCAATAGCGGCAGGAGTTCCGCGTACCGGTTAGCCCGGTGGGCCAGGCTGGTGAAGTCGAACTCGGAGATCGCCGAGATCGGGATATAGGCGAGCAGCAGACCGAGCAGCATCGAGCCCGTGTCGCCCATGAAGATCCGGGCCGGATAGAAGTTGTGCGGCAGGAATCCGATGCACGCGCCCGCCAGCAGCACCGAGGCCAGCGCGGGCACCGCTTCGGCCGGCAGGGCGTTGGGTCCGGCGGTGACGATGGTCAGCGAGTAGTAGTAGATGAAGAAGGAGATCGCCGAGATGCAGACGATGCCGGTCGCCAGGCCGTCGAGCCCGTCGATGAAGTTCACCGCGTTGATCGTGGCGACGACGATCAGGATCGTCAGCACGATGCCTTCGTTTTGGGTAAGGCTGAACACGCTGTCCTTAGGCAGCGGGAAACTGGTCAGCTGAACCCCGTTGGCAACCAGTACCCCGGCGGCAGCGACCTGGCCGGCCAGCTTGCCGATCGCGTTGACTCCCCACCGGTCATCGATCACGCCGATCACCACGATCAGCCCGCCGGCCAGAAGAAAGCCGTTCACCAGACCCGATCGGCCGGTGATGCCGGCGAACGGTACGAGTTCGGTGGCCGCGAGCAATCCGGCCGCGACGCCCACGTACATGGCCAGCCCGCCCATGCGCGGGATCGGCGACGCGTGCACATCGCGATCGCGGGCCATCGGGACGGCACCGATCCTGATCGCCAGCCGGCGCACCGGCGGCGTCATGAGATAGGTAACCGCTGCGGTTATCAGCAGCGTGAGGATGTACTCGTACGTGCGCACCGCAAGGTCACCGGGCCGGATTATCGTCAGGCATCGTGACAACTCTATGGCACGTCAGGGCGCGAGGCGGCTCAGACAGCGCTCACGGCCAGGTGGCGGTCACGAACCGGTCGAGGCCGGCCAGGTCGCTGTGATTGCGGGTCTGCTGCCAGCCGGTTTCCTCGGCGAACACCCAGTACACCTGGGCGCCCTGTGGCGATCCGTGCTCGACCGCGACCTTGCCGCCCGGCCGCAGCAGCCGCCGGGCTGCGCGTTCCACGACGCGGATCGCGCCCAGCCCGTCGCTGCCCGAGTACAGCGCGGCGCTCGGCTCGTACTCGCTTACCTCAGGCGGGAGCTGGGCGTCGACCGGGATGTAGGGCGGATTGCTGATCACCAGGTCGACGATTCCGTCGAGTTCGGCCAGCGCGACATCGAAGTCCGCGGAATGCAGCGCGACCCGGCCGGCGGTGTGCGGGGCGGCCGACGCGCACCTGGCGATGTTGCGCTCGGTCCAGGGCGTAGCGAGCGGGTCTCCCTCGACGGCGTGCACCCTGGCCCTTGGCACCTCCTGGGCGATGGCCAGCGCGATCGCGCCCGATCCGGTACCGAGGTCGACGACCACCGGCTCGGCGACATCCATCTCGTTGAGCTGGTCGATCGCCCAGCCGGTCATGACCTCGGTTTCCGGTCGCGGCACGAACACGCCCGGGCCGACCTCAAGGTCGAGGTACCTGAAATAGGCGACCCCGGTGATGTGCTGCAGCGGCTCCCTGGCCTCGCGGCGGGCCACGTCGTCCCAGAACTTCGGGTCGAAATCGGCATCGGGCACCAGGTGCAACTGGCTCCGCTGCACCCCGTGCCGGTGCGCGGCCAGCAGCTCAGCATCGGCTCGCGGTGATTCCACACCCGCCTCGGCGAGCCTGATCACGGCCACCGCGATCTCGGACAACAGCAGGCTCATCGACTCGTCACTGGGCGGCGGACATCTTGTCGGCACGGTCGGCGTCTACCAGGGCGGCGATGACCGCGTCCAGATCGCCGTCGAGCACCTGATCGAGGTTGTACGCCTTGTAGCCAACGCGGTGGTCGGAGATCCGGTTCTCCGGGTAGTTGTAGGTGCGCACGCGCTGCGAGCGGTCAACGGTCGCCACCTGGCTGCGCCGCTCCGCCGCCGCGGCCGCCTCGGCTTCTTCCTGGGCGGCGGCGAGCAATCTCGCGCGCAGGACGCGGAGTGCGGCTTCCTTGTTCTGCAGCTGGCTCTTCTCGTTCTGGCAGGACACCACGATGCCAGTCGGCAGGTGCGTGATCCGCACCGCCGAGTCGGTGGTGTTCACGCTCTGCCCGCCCGGGCCCGAGGATCGGAAGACATCGATCCGCAGCTCGTTCTGGTCGATGCTGACCTCGACCGGGTCGGCCTCGGGCATGACGAGCACGCCAGCGGCCGAGGTGTGAATCCGGCCCTGCGACTCGGTCACCGGCACCCGCTGGACGCGGTGCACGCCGCCCTCGTACTTCAGCTGCGACCACGCGCCGTCCGGGGTGCCGGCCAGGCTCCCCCGCCCGGCCGCCTTCACCGCGACCGTCACGTCCTTGTACCCGCCGAGACCGGTGACCGTAGAGTCGAGGATCTCGGTCTTCCAGCCCTGGCGCTCGGCGAACCTCAGGTACATGCGCAGCAGGTCAGAGGCGAACAGAGCGGACTCCTCGCCGCCTTCGCCCGCCTTGACCTCGAGGATGACGTCTTTCTCGTCTAGCGCGTCGCGCGGCACCAGCAAATGCTCGAGCCTCTGCTCAAGCTCGGCCTTGCGGCGGGCGAACTGCTCGGCCTCGGCCGCGAACGACGAGTCCTCGGCGGCCAGCTCAAGCGCGGTCTTCTCGTCATCTCCGACCGTGAGCCACTCGTTGTACGCGGTCACGATCGGAGTCAGCTCGCTGTACCGCTTGCCGAGCGCGCGCGCCTTGTCCTGATCGGCGTGCACGGTGGGATCGGCGAGGTCACGCTCGAGTTGCGCGTGCTCGGACGCGAGGTCGGCAAGCCTCTCAAGCATCGCTTACCTCCTCAAATTTGTTGACGTTCCGACTCAGGGCAGCAAAAGACCCGCCCCCGCCACGGGCGGCTGGGTAGGAGTGCCGCGGGTGGGGAGGCGGGGCTGGTTAGCTACTTGGCCTGGTTACCCTGCTTGCCGAAGCGGCGCTCGAACCTGGCGACCCGGCCACCGGTGTCCAGGATCTTCTGCTTGCCGGTGTAGAACGGGTGGCAGTTCGAGCAGACATCGGCGTGAATCTCGCCGGTCCGCGACGTGCTGCGGGTAGTAAAGGTATTGCCGCAGGTGCAGGTGACATTGGTCACCACATACTGCGGGTGAACGTTCGGCTTCATCGTTTCTCCTGGTTCCGTCGGCCGCCGGGTCGCCTGCTGTGTTTCACACATCAAACGTGAACCGGAGCCGCTCTGTCGGCACACCAGTGTGCCACATCGTCAACCGCCAGACCGCCCTGACGATTCCCGGCCGGGCGGTCTGGCGGGCAAGCTAAGACGCGACCGTCGTCTTCTGCACGTGCAGCAAGAACTCGGCGTTGCTCTTGGTCTCCTTCATCCGCTCCATCAGGACCTCAAGCGCCTGCTGCGGCTCGAGCGCGTGCAGCACCCGGCGCAGCTGCCAGACGATCTTGAGCTCCTCCGGCGTCATCAGCAGCTCTTCCTTCCTCGTGCCCGACGCGTCCACGTCGATGGCGGGGAAGATCCGCTTGTCGGCCAGCTCGCGGCGCAGCCGGAGCTCCATGTTGCCCGTGCCCTTGAACTCTTCGAAGATGACCTCGTCGGCGCGGGAACCGGTCTCGATCAGCGCGGTGGCCAGGATCGTCAGCGAGCCGCCGTGCTCGATGTTCCGCGCCGCGCCGAAGAACCGCTTCGGCGGGTACAGCGCGGTCGAATCGACACCACCGGACATGATCCGGCCGCTGGCCGGGGCGGCCAGGTTGTAGGCCCGGCCGAGCCTGGTGATCGAGTCAAGCAGCACGACCACGTCGTGGCCCATCTCGACCAGCCGCTTGGCCCGCTCGATCGCGAGTTCGGCGACCATCGTGTGGTCCTCGGCCGGGCGGTCGAAGGTCGAGTGGATGACCTCGCCCTTGACCGAGCGCTGCATGTCGGTGACTTCCTCAGGCCGCTCGTCGACCAGGACGACCATGAGGTGGCACTCAGGATTGTTCTTCGTGATCGCGTTGGCGATGGCCTGCAGGATCATCGTCTTGCCGGCCTTAGGCGGCGAGACGATCAAGCCACGCTGACCCTTGCCGATCGGGCAGATCAGGTCGACGATCCTGGTGGTCATGATCGTCGGGTCAGACTCGAGGCGCAGCCGCTGCTGCGGGTAGAGCGGCACGAGCTTGGAGAAGTCCGGCCTGGCCTTGGAGTCCTCAGGGTCAAGGCCATTGACCTTGTCGAGGCGAACCAGGGCGTTGAACTTCTCGCGGCGCTCGCCTTCGCGAGGCTGCCGGATCGCGCCTTCGATCACGTCACCCTTGCGCAGGCCGTAGCGGCGCACCTGCGACAGCGAGACGTACACATCGTTGGAGCCGGGCAGGTACCCGGTGGTACGGACGAAGCCGTAGTTGTCGAGCACGTCGAGAATGCCGGCGATCGGGATCAGCACGTCGTCTTCGGTGATGACCGGCTCGGAGTCGCCTGAGCCGCGCTCCCGGCGCCGGTTGGTGCCGCCCTGCTGGTTCCGGTTGCGGTCGCGGTCACGGTCACGGAACCGGTCACGGTCGCGACTGCGCCGGCTCTGGCCATCGCGGTCGTCGTCGCGGCCGGGCTGGTCCCGGTGGCTCTGGTCACGGCCCTGCTGGCTGGAGCCGTCGCGCTGCTGATCGCGGCCTTGCTGGTCGCCACGGCCCTGCTGGTCGCCACGGCCCGCGCCGCCGGACTGGTCGCCGCCGTCGGACGAGCGGTTCTGGTCATCGCGGCGGCCGTTGCTGGTCCGGCTGCGGCGGTCGTTGCGCTGGCCGTCGCGCCGCTGGCCGCCGTCACCGTTGGTCCGCCGGGGCGCGGTCTGCTCGCCATCGGCAGCGGCGTCGCCCGTGGTGGCCTGCTCAGTCTGGCTGGCCTCGGCGCCCTGGCTCGCTGTCGTGCCACCGTCGGCGACGACCTCGCTGACGCTGGTCTGCTCGGTCTTGCTGGCAGCGGCCGGCTCGACGGCTTTTTCTGCCGCCGGAGCCTGCGTGACCGCGTTCGCGGCCGCGGCCTGAACGTCGGCCGCTCCCCCGTTGCTGGCAGCGCTAGCTGCGCGCGCCGGGCTCGTCACCTCAGTGCTCGTCACCACGGGGGTACCGGTGGCGGCAGCCTGCGCCGCGCTCACCACCTGGCTACGAACATCGGCCGCAGCCGGCCGGTCCGACACCGCAACTGGGGCAGCAGAGCCCGCGCGGTCGCTGACATCGGGCTCGGAAAGCCCGGAGGTGAACTCACTGACCATGCTGAGCTGCCCTGATCCTTCTGATTCCATGGCGTCCTGCTCAAAGGGGCGGGTCGGGCCGGCTCCCGCAGGCGCATCCCGCTTGACTGAATTTCCGTTTATTTCGCTTTGGTTTTGTTCAGCTGGCTTCTGCTCGCTCGGCCGCTCCACCGGGCCGGAAACCACTGGCCGGGAGCCCGCATCATCGCGTCCCGCACCGGCAGAATGCGAACTCTGCTGACGCTCTTGGATCGCAGCGATGATTTGACCCTTGCGCATTCGGCCAGTACCGGTGATGCCGAGCGATTGCGCCATCCGCTGCAACTCGGGAAGCAGCATCGTAGTTAGGCGCTGAGTCCCTGCTGTCCCCTGTGGGTCTTCAGCGTCCCGGCCACCCAGCCAGGAGCGTACTGCGCCGCTCTGCTCTAGGGAAGACCCCGCACTATTAGAAGCGCGGTCCGGCTCAGCAGCCGCGTCGGCCGCATTACCGACAACGGCAGAAGGCGACTCCGGCGAGCCCGGGTGGTTCGAGTCGGAGAACAGATCGGTGGTTTCGGTCACAAGGGGTCCTTCCAAGATGCGGATTTACCGAGGCGCGATCGCCTTCCGCTTTCGGCCACTCGGCTCCCGCTATCGCCGCCGACCTGACCTATCAGGCCGGTTGTAATACATTCCGCCAACGCAGTACTTATCCGCATCCGGTCAATTGCCGCATGCGCGCTCCATCCGGGCCTCTGGTTAGGCACGTGCAGGCTTTTGAGGTCTCCCGACGGATGGGTGTCACCGAGAGCAACCCGCCCACAGACACCTGAAGGGTGCTGGCCTGACGGGATGCGTATATGCACCTCGCCCCAGGACGGGGCAACTGGTGCCTCGCCCAGTCTAACACCATCAGCGGCCACGGCATTCCTTCTGGACCTCTGGCTGTACCTCTGAACCTGCCCGAGCACTAACTGTCGCCGACCCAGGTGGCGTCAGGAGGCTGCCCAAGCTGCGAGCTTTCGACTCCGGAGAGGCACTGACCGACCAACTGGTCGACTGGTCGCGGTCTGGCCTGTGGGGGTTGAAGTACGCCGATATCGTCGACGCCTTGGGGGCTTACACGGCATGCGATACCCGCTTCGGTCACGCTTGAACCTCGGCAGACAGAACACTGTTGCCACCGGTAGCGGATTGATATCAGGCTGAAGTTATATGAACTGGGAGTTTCTGACAAGAGTGCTGCCAGCAGATTTGTTCTCGGCACTGGCCGACCCGCCCGAACGCCTCGACCGGCACCCGGCCAGACCGGCTCTGGCAGGGCGATGCGAACCCCCGGAATGCTTTCTGAATAAAGAAGTCCGGCTAGTCGTACGCCGAGCTCGGCGCTCCCGCAAGCTCGCGTACGACGCGGATCATCTCGGCCGGGTCGAACGGCTTGGTCAGGTAAGCGTCGACGCCCACCTGCCGGCCCCGGTCGCGGTCGTCCTCCTGCGCGCGCGCAGTAATAAGGACAACTTTGATGCCGGCCGTGGCGGGGTTGCGGCGGAGCTGGGTCGCCGTCACCCAGCCGTCCAGCCTGGGCATCATGACGTCGAGGGTGATCACGTCGGGCTGGACGTCGACTACGCGGTCCAGGCAGTCCTGGCCGTCGACGGCGGTGAAGACCTCGAAGCCCTCGAGCGTCAGGTTTACGGCGATAAGCTGCCGAATGACCTCATCGTCATCGACAACGAGCACTCGCCCGAGTCCCTGTGCCACGGCGTGAGGTTACCGGCCTTGGCCGGTGTTGCGCTGGCAGATCGAGCACGTGTCTCTGAGAAGGTTGAAGACTGGTACTGTTGCTGCGATCCCGCACGGAGAGATCCGACGGGTTCGAGTCGCCCGCCCCCATAGCTCAGGGGATAGAGCAACGGCCTCCGGAGCCGTGTGCGCAGGTTCGAATCCTGCTGGGGGCGCATCGAACGTAGCTGCGAAAATTTGCTCTGGCCTGTGGGATCCGGGCTTGGGTGAGTTAGCTGCTGTCCAGCTGAGTCCAGCCGAATCCGGGTCTTTCGTGCTGTGTGCGAGAGAGACGCGAGAGAGTTACGAGAGAACCTCGGCTGGGCTTAGCCTGCTTCTGGGTCGGCCATCTCGTCCAGAGCGCGCTCGATTCGGCGGTTGACGGCCTCTTCTTGGTTGTCGAGGCAGCCTGCGTAACGGCGGAGCAGGACTTCGACCGAATTGCCTGCTCGCCTGGAGACTTCGGCTGCTGAGATGCCGGCATTGAGCCAGGTGCTGAGAGCGGCGTGGCGAAGGTCATAGGGACGGCCTGCGAGCGGCGATTGGACCTGGGATGGCGTGAAGGCGAAGTTTCGCGCTTCCTCCCAGGCTCGGGAGTAGGTAGTGGAACCCAGGATGCCGTCGCGTTCGTTGCGGAACAGGCGACCGTCGGTGGCGACGCCGAACTCTTTGATGTGCTCTCGGAGGATGCTCACCAGTCCGGGCGGGATCGGGACTATCCGGACGGCGTTGGGGTCGCGTTGCTTGAGTCCCCGTTTGTCGTGGCGCTGGCCGGAGTCTGTCCATTTCTTGGTCGTGACCGGGAGGGTCTCGGCCAGGGTCAGTCTCCCCCAGCCTTGGTCAGGGAGATCACAATCGGCGTCTTTTAAGGCGACGGCCTCGGCTGGTCGCACGCCTGCGTAGTACATGACGGCGAAGAAGCCGACCAAGCGGCGGCCGCGGGCGCGGTGCCAGGATCCGACGTAGGACATCGAGGTGAGCAGTTCGCGTGCTTGGGCCGGCGTGACGACTACGCGCGGGTCGACGCGGTCGTCGACGGCGATCCGCTTGGTCTTGACGCGCTTCAGCGGGTTGTCGTCGAGCTTGCCGGATTCGACGGCGAACTCGAGCGCGGCATTCAAGCCTCGGCGGCGGCGGCGATAGGTATCCCCCGCTGCCGGCCGATCGTCTAAGGTCCGGCCGAGCTGGTGAATGGCCTTGCGGACGAACTGCGGGTCCGAGAGCGAGTTGAGCGGTCGCGAGTGCTTGCCGAGCCAGTCGACGCTGTCTAGTACATCCTTCGGCGGCTCGGCTTTGGCGTTCGCGGGCAGCACTGCCCACAGGAAGGCTCGCCGGAGGTCGCGGGGCGTTGGCCGGTCGGATCTGGCTTCAACCATGACCGGGGTTGCGGTCGCGAGGCTGTCGCACACGGAGTCGCGAGTCTTGGGAGCTATTTCGTCCCATCGGGCGGCGACGTAATCCGTGCAGAAC
>Ga0134128_10002294_pt1 | contig 23772 bp, 25 predicted proteins | sample KB31754_FD_96462 | JGI IMG/M metagenome (GOLD analysis project Ga0134128, IMG submission 96462) | Terrestrial soil microbial communities with excess Nitrogen fertilizer from Kellogg Biological Station, Michigan, USA - KB3-175-4 | ecosystem: Environmental > Terrestrial > Soil > Unclassified ... | reverse complement strand
TTTCGGCTGGCGATCGGATCCGATCGACGGCGCGACGAAATTTCACAAGGGTCTCGACCTTGCCCTGGCGCAGGGCACGACGGTGTACGCACCGGCGGAGGGACAGGTCGAGTCCGTGGGCCAGCAGACGGGCTACGGCCTGACGGTCGTCGTCCGGCACGGAAACGGCTTCGAGACGCGCTACGCGCATCTCTCGGCCGCCAGCGTGCGCCCCGGCGATACGGTCGCGGCCGGCGAGCCGATCGCGCAGACCGGGAACACCGGCCGCTCGACCGGCGCGCATCTGCATCTCGAAGTGCTTCAGCACTCGCAGCCGGTCGATCCGACCGGGTGGGTGAATGCGGTGGTGGCCCCGGCGGCCCCCGCGGCGGGGACGCGATGACGCGCGCTCCTTATCTATATGCGGTGACGGATCGTGCAGCGGCGGGTGGCCGTGTGAAGTTCGCGCTAAAGCCTCCCGCGGAGCGGCCGATTACCAACGTGGACCCGCCCACCCACGGAGCACACCATGAAGGTTGAATCTCACCGCGCGTATCTCACCCCGGCCGATCTGGGACGCACCGAGGACGTCAAGGCTGACAAGACGTCGTCCTCGCGACAGACGCCGACCGGGACCCCGTCCGATTCCGTGTCGCTTTCGAGCGACGTCAAGCTGGCTCAGGCGGCGCAGCAGGCCGCGAGCGACGCGCCGGCCGTGCGGCCCGACAAGGTCGCGCAGGCCAAGGCCCTCCTCGCCGAGGGCAAGGTCGGGACCGATCTCGACTCGCTCGCGTCGTCGATTCTGGATTCGCTGACGAAACCATGACGCGTACGCCCGTCGCCGAGGCCGTCGACCAGCTGCGAGGCGCGATTGAGCGCCTCTCGAACGCCCTCGCGTCGGGTGATCCGCGAGCGGTGCTCGCCTGCGAGCTGCCGCTCGTCGACGCGGTCCGCGTCGTCCGTTCGACGCGCGGGCCGATTCCGCCGGCCGATCGCGCCAGGGTGGCCGCGCTCGTCGGCGACGCCCGGGCGGCGCTCGCGCGATGCGCGAAGCTGGGCGAGACGGTCGCGGCGATTGCCAACGCCGCCATCGTGCCGCAGTCCTACGGCCGCCGGGGCGCACCGCCGCCCGCCCTGGGCCGCACGCTCACGTCGAGAACCTGACATGCCTGGACTCTTCGACAGCCTCTCGATGGCCACGACGTCGCTCGACGCGCAGAGCCGCGGCATCGACGTCACCGGCCAGAACCTGGCCAACGTCAACACCAACGGCTACAGCCGCCGGGCGCTGCTCCTGGCCGAAGCGCCGCCCGAAGGGCCGGGCGGCACCGGGGGCGGAGTGATCGTCCAGGGCGTGCAGGCGCTGCGCGACTCGTACGTGCAGGCGCAGCTCGACACGGCCACGCAATCGGGCGCCTACGAAGGCGCGCTCACCAATCAGCTCTCGACGCTCTCGAGCGCGCTCGGCCTTCCCGGGTCGTCCCTCGACGCGTCGCTGTCGTCGTTCTTCAACTCGTTCTCGCAGCTCTCGACCGATCCGACGTCGATCGTCTACCGGACCGGCGTCGTCGCGCAGGGCCAGGCGCTCGCCCAGTCGTTCAACACGATGGCGGGGAACCTGACCGCGGCGCAGCAGTCGTCGGACGCGACGGCCCGCGGTCTGGTCGACCAGGTCAATGCCCTCACTACGCAGGTGGCCACGCTCAACCGCCAGATTGGCGACGGCGCCGACGCCAACGTCGAGTCGCTCATCGACCAGCGTCAGGTGGACATCACGAAGCTCTCGAGCCTGATCGGCGCGGTCGCCGTACCGTCCACGGACGGTACGATCGGCCTCACGGTCGGGAACGGCCACGCGATCGTCATCGGCACCTCGTCGTTTCAGATCGGCGTCGGCTCGGACGCGCAGGGGCTGGCCACGTTCACGCTCCAGGACGTCAACGTCACGAGTCAGCTGACGGGCGGCCAGGTCGGCGCCATGCTGCACATCCGAAGCACGCTCGTGCCGGCCTATCAGGCGCAGCTCGATCAGCTCGCGTACAACGTCGCGACACAGGTCAACACGCTGCATCAGGCCGGCACCACGCTCACCGGCAGCACGAATCAAGCGTTCTTCACGGCGCCCACGGGCGTGACGGGCGCGGCGGCGTCGCTCACGGTCGATCCCACGCTCGCCGGCGATCCGAACCTCGTGGCGGCGTCGACGACCGGCACGCCGGGTGACAACCAGACCGCGCTGGCGATCGCGAATCTCCAGGCGACCGGCTTCGTCGGGTCGAACGGCGCCACGCCCTCGGAGGCCTGGAGCCAGCTGGTCTACACCGTCGGTCAGGACACGGCCAGCGCGACGAGCGCGCAGGCCAATCAGCAGCAGATCATCACGCAGCTCACCCAGCTTCGCGACGCGGTCTCGAAAGTCTCGACTGACGACGAGGCCGCGCAGCTCATCAAGTACCAGCAGGCGTACCTGGCAAACGCGCGCTATTTCACCGTCATCAACGACACGCTCGCCAACCTGATGACCATGGTCACGACGACAAGCTAATGGCTCTCACCTTTGACATCGTTCGAGACGGGATTCCCGCGATCAACACGGCGCAGGCCGCGCTCGCGCAGGCGCAGCAACAGGTGTCGACGGGCCGGGCCTGGCAGTCCGTCGCCGCCGATCCGGCGGCCGCCTCGCGCGCCGTCGGCGAGCACACCGAGCTCAGCGTCATCGACGCCTACAAGTCCACCGCCAACGCGGTGGCGTCGCGTCAGTCGGCCGCCGACTCGACGTTGACCGACATCATCCAGCAGTTGACGTCCGCGATGGCGAGCCTCACCGGCGCGCAGGGCTCGACGGCCACCCAGGCTACGCGCGACGCCGCCGCCGACTCGCTGACCGGCGTCCGCGACGCCATCGCGAGCGACGTCAACACGACGTATCAGGGCACCTATATTTTTTCCGGCAGCCAGGTGACGAAGGCTGCCTACGCGAACACGGGCGGCGTCTGGACCTACCAGGGCGACAACGCGCCAGTCAGCGTGTCGATCAACACCGGCACCAAGGTCGCCGATACCTGGGACGGGCAGGCGATCCTGCAGGGCAGCGACAGCACCGACCTGCTGACGACGCTCGACACGCTCGCGACGGCGGTCCGCAGCGGCGACGCCGCCGGCATGAGCGCGGGCATGACGGCGCTCCAGTCCGCGTTCGGCCGCGCGACGCAGGCGCAGGACCGGCTCGGCACCGACGAGAACAGCGTCGCCAACGCCACGTCGCGCCTCACCACGCTCAGTCTTGCCACCGACACGCGGCGCTCGCAGGACGAGGACGCCAACATGGCGGCCGCCGTCTCGCAGATGAGCCAGGCGCAGACGTCGCTCCAGGCCGCGCTCGCCACCGTGGCGCACGCGAGCCAGCTCACCCTCTTCGACTTCCTGCGATGACGAGCGGCACGACACACGCGGTGGCGACCGCGCAGGACACCATCGCCTTTGCCGAAGGACTGCCGGGATTCGAGACGCATCGCGAGTTCGTCCTGATGACCTCGCCGGCGCTCGAGCCCTTCGCGTGCCTGCGCGGGCTCGGCCCCGACGCGCCGTCGTTCCTGGCGATCGACCCGCGGCGCATCGTCGCCGACTACCGCTGCCAGTTGAGCGAGGCGAACCAGGCACGTCTTCGGGCCTCGTCCGGCGCGCCGCTCGTGTGGCTCGCGCTCGTGCGGCCCGGCGACGCCGGCGCCAGCGTCAATCTTCGCGCGCCCGTCGTCATCAACCCCGAGACCATGCGCGGGCTTCAGGTAGTCGACGCGGACGATTCCTATCCGCTCGATCTCCCGATCGCGGGGGCCTGAGCCGTGCTCGTCTTCACCCGCAAGCGCGACGATGCCATCGTCATCGGCGACGGGATCGAGGTGCGCGTCGTGCGCATCGGACGGGACAGCGTCCGCCTCGGCATCACGGCGCCGGCGCACATCGCCGTCCACCGGCGCGAGGTCTACGACGCCATCTGCCGCGCCAACCGGGCCGCGGCCTCGGATCCGACCGTCCTCGATCGGCTCGCCGCGCGGTTGCGCGGCGCCGTCCTGCCCGGGCCGTCCAGGTCATGAAGCTCGTCGATTGGCGCCAGCTCCCCGTGGCGACGGCGACGGCGCTCCTCGACCAGGAGGGCCGCTGGTGGCAGGGCCAGCTCGGCTGGAATCTGACGCCCGCGTTCGCCGACGTCGAACGCGCGAGAGAACTGGGTCGCCTGCCGGGCGTCGTCGTGACGACCGACGACGGGCAGCCGGCCGCGTGGGCGTTTTTCTCAGCCGAGGGTTCCGTCGTGCAGATCGGTGCAATGGCGGCCGCGACGCCCGACTCGGGCCGGCTGCTCATCCGCACGATCGTCCAGGCGTCCGTGGACGCGCAGGCGTCGGCGATCGCGGCGCTCGTCCGGCCCGGCGTGCCGGGCGTCACCGAGGAGTTGGCGGCGCGCGGCTTTGACCTCGAGACGTATCGCTACCTCGAAGCGCCGACGGACCGCTTCCGCGACTTCGCCCCCGACCTGCGCCTGTGCATCGCGGCCGACATCAAGCGGCTGCCCGCGCTCTTCGCGCGGGCCTACGCCGATTCCGCCGAGGTCAGGCCCTTCGCCCCGAACGGGACGCCCGAGGAGTGGGACGCGTACGTCCGGCAGCTCGTGCGCACGCAGGGCTGCGGGGAGTTCCAGGTGCGCGCCAGCGTCGTCGCCGGCGGCGCGACGCTCGAAGGCGCCGCGATCATCACCGCGCTCAGCGGATCCACGGCGCATCTGGCCCAGGTGGCGGTGGACCCGTCGGTCCGGCACCGGGGGCTCGGACGGCGGCTCGTCGTCGCAGCCGCCTCGTCGGCTCGCGCGCGCGGCCTGTCTCGGCTCACGCTCTTCGTCGCGGCGGCGAACACGCGCGCGATGGAGTTGTACGACGGACTGGGGTTCAGGCCGACGACGACGTTCGTCGCGGCGGTGCGGCGTCAGCCGCGGCCGTTGATGAGCGTCGCCGACGCGACCGGCGGCGCGAGCACTTTCCGGTAAGCGTTCAGCGTCATCTCGCCCTGTCCGATGCTGGCGAGCGCCAGCCGGCGCGCGGCCTCGGCGTCGGTCATCACCCGCAGCGATTCCTGATCCACGGCCAGAATCCGCGCGATGAGGTCCTGCGCTTCCTTGTGGAGCGCGACGACCCGCGTGTAGTTCGGCAGCATCGACGCTTCGCGGCGATGCGCGGCGAGGCGCTCGCGGATCGGCCGGAGACGCTCCTCGATCGCGAGCAGCGCGTGCGTCAGCTCCTCGCGAGGCTCCGACGCCTTGTTGAACGCGGCATAGTCCTTGACGAGCGTGATGTCCCGCTGGCGCTTGGCAATCGTGTCGAGCTGGGCCAGCAGCCGCAGCTGCGCCTCGAGACCGGCCTCGTATTCCTCGATCACGCGGGGCAGCGCGTCCTCGGTCACGCCGACTGCTTTCGCGCGTCGGCGGCGATCGCGCGCCAGCCTTCCCGGAGCGACTGGAACACCGCGAGGCACTCGTCGATTGGCCGCGCATCCTGCAGCCGCGCGGCGTCGAGCAGGCGCGCCGTCACGAAGCCGTACAGCCGATCGAGCGACTCGGCGACTTCTCCACCCGCCGCCATGTCGAGGGTGCTCTTGAGCTGGCCGACGATGGCGTGCGCGCGCGACAGCGCGTCGCGCCGCGCCGGGATGTCGCGCCGGCCGATGGCGTCCTTCGCCGCGTCCATGAACCGAATGGCGCCGTCGTAGAGCAGGACCACGCGCTCGAGCGGCGAGCTCGCCTGGACCTGCGTGGCCCGGTAGCGGGCCGCGGCTTGAGCGTAAGCGGACGGAGGCATGGACATGGGATGCGTGGGCTAGTGCTGGCTGAGACCGGGCGCGGTGAGGCTGCCGAGCGACGTCGACTGGCTTTGCAGCGTCGAGATCGCCGTGTCGGCCGCCGTGAACTGCTGTTGGAGCGTCGCCCGCTCGATGTTGAGGCGATTCTGCATCGCCGTGATCTGGCTGCCGAGTTGAGTGACCTGCGAGGTGAGCGCCTGCTGCGCGATCGAGATCAGGCCGTTGCTCTGCGTGTACTCCGTGATGGTGCTCGACACCGAGTCGAACGCGTTCGACGTCCCGGCCACCAGCGACTGCACGGCGTTCGGGTCCTGGGCGATCGCGGCGTTGAACGTCGCGCTGTTGAGCTGCAGCGTCCCCGTCTGCGTGAACTCGACGCCGATTTCCGCGAGGTGCTGGAAGGTCCCGCTCCCGTACAGGCCGCGGATTGTCGAGCTCAACTGCTGCGTCAGGCCGCGGAAGAGCGACTCGTGGCCGATGCTCGTGTGGTCCCCGCCGGCCGCCGCCTGCTGCTGACTCGTCACGAACGACTGAAAGGTGTTGTAGGCCGAGACGAACGCCTGCAGCGACGACTGGAGCGACGCGCCGTCGGCCGCGACGTTGATCGCGATCGTCGCCGCCGGGTCCTGCCGCGACAGCTGCAGCGTCACGCCCGGAATCGCGGCCGAGACCGTATTCGTGTCGCTCACGACCTCGACGTTGTTCACGAAGAAGTCCGCGTTGACCGCCTGCTGCGCGTTGTCCGCGGTGGAATCGCCCGACACGCCGTCGCTGTTCGTATCGGTGAACGTCACGCCGGCGCCGCCCGTGAGCGCGTTGGTGACCGTGAAGGCATGCGACGCGCCCGTCGTCTGTCCCGTCAGGACCAGACGGAAGGCCGAGGCCCCCGACTGCACCACCGACGCCGTCACGCCCGTGCCCGCGGTTGCGTTGATCTGGCTGGCGAGCTGCTGGAGGGTCACCGAACCGGCGATCGTGACCGTCGCGCCGCCGATGACGATCGATCCGCCGGTCGCGACGACCGTCGTGTCGGCGTCCGGCGCCGTGCTCGCGGATGCCGTGACCTGCGCCTTGGCCAGCTGCTTGACGACGACGTCGTATTCGCCCGTGGTGGCGCCGCTGCCGATCGTCGCCGACACCGCGGAGCTGTCGCTGCTGGTCGCCGAAGAGGTAGTGACGTTGCCGCTCGGGCCGAGCGCCTGGGCGGCGGTGTTGAGGGTGCTGAGCTGCGTCGCGAGGGTGCCGTACGTCGTCGACTGCGCCTGGACGTTCGACTGCTGCGTCTGCAGCGCCGTCAACGGCTGACTCGCCTGCGCCATCAGCGCGGTGAGCACCGTGTTGAAGTCGATGTTGTTGAACCCGCTGAAGGTAATCGGAGAGCTCATTTTTACTCCGGGGGGCTTCGCCCCCGCGGACCCCCCTACGCGCTCACTCGTGGGGCCCCTTGGGTCCCCGCTCCGTTCGCGCGGCTCGCTTTTCGCTCGCGAGAGCAGGGTGCCTACGATCTAGCAAGAAAAGTGCCACGGGCGGGAAGAGGGGATGTCCCGCCCGTGGCCAGTGACTAGCCGAGGAGCTTGAGGACGGCGGCGCTGGACGAGTTCGCCTGGGCCAGAGCCGAGAGGCCGCTCTGGGTCAGGATCTGATACTTCGTCAGGTTCGCCGATTCCTGCGCCACGTTCGCGTCACGCAGACGGCTCTCGGCCGCCTGGTCGTTCACGATCTGGGTCTGCGACAGGCTGATCGAGTAGGAGAGACGGTTCTCGATCTGACCGACGCTGCCCTGCGTGCTGCCGAGGTTCGAGATGGCCGTCGCGATGGACGCGACAGCCGTCGCCGCGTTCGTCGCCGTATCGACCTTCTGACCTGTCAGGCCGAGGGTGGAGACGTTGGCCGCGCCGATCGTGCCGGCGATGACGCCGTTCGTGCCGTTCGAGCTCACGAACACCGAGAAACCGCCCGAGGTCGTCAGGCCGGCCACGTTCGCTTCGCGGTCGATTTCCGAGAGGACGTCCTGGAACTCGTTGTTCAGCACGGTCCGGTTTGCCGTCGAGGCCGAGGAGGCGGACTCGGTGGCCAGGGTGGAGAGGCGGTCGAGCAGCGTCGAGATGTTGTTGAGCGCGCCGTCCTTGATCTGCAGCGTCGACAGGCCGTCGTTCGCGTTCTGCACGCCCTGCGTGAGCACCGCTTCGGTCGATCGGAACTGGTTCGCCACCGCCAAGCCGGCTGCGTCGTCGCCCGAGGAGTTGATGCGGAGACCGCTCGACAGACGGGTGATCGACTTGTTCAGGCCGATGTTCGTCGCCTCGAGGTTCGCCGTCGCGTTCGACGCGGCGATGTTGGTGACAACTGAGAATGAAGCCATTGCTGTGATTCCTCCGTGAAACTGCGTGCCGGCGTCCCTGCCGGCCAGCGCGGCGACATGCCGCAACTGCACAGTGGTAATCGGGTGCCCCGGAGGTTCCTTGAATCGGGCCCAGGAGTTGGCAAGATTCTCGCCTCTTCACTGGCCGCAAGGAGACGGCCATGGCCAGTGCAACGGTGGTTCCCCAGCGGCAACATGGCGGTTTTCCGGCGGAAATCGGGCCGGGAATCGACATTACAGCTGCCATCCAGACGCCCCGCGCCGACGCGGGCCTGACGGTCCTCCGATTCCCGAGCGTCAGCCAGCCGACACCCCGGACCCCGGAGGCACCCTCCGGCGCGCCGGCATACAACGCCATCGCGGCCTCGGTCGCCGTGGCCGTTAACAGCCTCGAGGCGCTGGGCCGCAGCCTGCTCGCCACGGCCCAGAGCTTCCGGGACAGCCGCCTGCAGGACGCCAACCTCGAGCTGGTCCAGATTGCGACGGGCCTCCGGCTGCTGACGACGCTCGCGGACGCCTCGGCGTCTGCCGCGGGCCTCGACCTCTCGGACCTCGGCAGCTCGGGCCGGCTTGACGCCATGGGCCGGGCGCTCGACGAGCTGACGTCCTTTCAGTTCGCGGAGGACTGGGACGGCGTCGCCGACACGCTCGAGCACCGGGTGCTGCCGGCGCTCTCGGGCTGGCGCGAAATCTTCACGGAAATTCTCATTCACGCCGACGGCCGGTTCCGCCAGCCGCACGCCTCGTAGATGGCCTCGGCCGCGTTCGTTCCCTTCGCTCCGCCGGCGATTGGCCCGGAGGAGATCCGCGAGGTCACCTCGGCGCTCGAGTCGGGCTGGCTCTCGACCGGCCCGCGCGTGCGCCGTTTCGAGCAGGCGTTTGCCGAGTACGTCGGCGCGCCGCACGCGGTGGCGCTCAACTCGTGCACCGCGGCGCTGCATCTCTCGCTCGTCGCGTCCGGCATCGGGCCGGGCGACGAGGTCGTGACGACGCCGCTGACGTTCTGCGCCACGGCGAACGTCGTCGTCCACACCGGCGCGACGCCGGTCTTCGCCGACGTCGATCGCGCGACGGGCAATCTCGATCCGGCGGCGGCGGCCGCGGCGATCACGCCGCGCACGCGCGCGGTGATTCTCGTGCACTACGCGGGCCGGCCGGTGGACGTCGAGGCGTTTGCGCCGCTCGCGCTCCGCCACGGGCTCGTGACCGTGGAGGACGCGGCGCACTGCATCGAGGGCATCCGCGGCGGCCGCAAGATCGGCACGACCGCGGATTTCACCGCGTTCAGCTTCTACGCGACCAAGAACCTCACGACCGGCGAAGGCGGCATGCTGACGACGGCGTCGAGCAGCGTCGCCGATCAGATCCGCACCGCGTCGCTCCACGGCATGAGCCGCGACGGCTGGACGCGGTACGAGCACGGCGGTTCGTCGCGCTACGACGTCGTCATGGCGGGTTTCAAATACAACATGAGCGACGTGCAGGCTGCGATCGGCCTGCACCAGCTCGCCACGATCGAGGCGCGCCTCGATCGGCGCAACGCGATTTGCGCGCGCTACGACGAGGCCTTCGCCGACCTGCCGCTGGTGTCGTTCGCGCCCGTCCCGGCCGGCGATCGCCATGCGCGGCACCTCTATCCCGTGCTGATCGACGCGGAGCGGTGCGGCCGTACCCGCGACGACGTCGAGCAGGCCCTCGCGGCGGACGGCATTGCGACGAGCGTCCACTTCCGCGCGCTCCATCTCCATCGCTTCTACCGTGAGCGCTACGGCTTCGAGCCTGGACGCTTTCCGCACGCCGAATACCTGGCCGATCGCGTGTTGTCGCTGCCGTTGTCGGCGCGGCTCACCGACGAGCAGATCGGCCGCGTCGTCGACGCATTTCGACGGGTGATGGGGCAAGCCTCGTGAGCGCACCGCGAGTCCTCTTCGTCGTCGCCGCGGGGCCGCGCATGGGCTTCGGCCACGTCGTGCGAAGCCGCGCGCTCGCGCGCGCGATCGGCGCGCCGCACGTCGTGGCGCTTCGCGGGACCGCCGCGACCGCCGGCAGCGTCCGCGCCATGGGCGCGACGGTGATCGCGCGGTCGCCGGATGCAATGGCCGCGTTTCGGCCCGAGGTCGTGGTGATTGACGACCCGTCCGCCTCGGAGGCCGACCGCGCGATGAGGATGGCGCGCGCGATCGCCGTGCCGGTCGCGAGCGTTCATGATCTCGGGCTCGCGCATGTCGCGTCGGATCTGGTGATCGACGCCAGCGTGATCGCGGGGCTGCGTCCGCACGGCGTCGACCTTGCCGGTCCGCGATTCACAGTACTCGACCCGGCGCTCATCCGGCTGCGGGTGCCGCAGCGATCGCGGCGCCCCGACTCGGTGCTCATCGCGCTGGGCGGCGGCGCCCATGTGCTTCGGTACGGGTCCACGCTCGCGTTCGGGATTTGCGACGCCTTGCCGGCGGCGCGCGTCGTCGTCGCGCCGGGCTTCGCAGGTGGTGCGCGGCCGGTGCTGCCGGCGGGCGCGGCCTGGCTGCCCGAGCCTCGGGCGCTGCCGCGCGCGCTCGCGCGGTGCGCCGTTGCCGTCGTCGGCGGAGGCGTCACCGTCGCCGAGGCGTGTGCGCTCGCCACGCCCGTCGTGGCGGTCGCCGTCGTGCCCGCCCAGCGGCGGACGATCCAGCAGTTCGCGCGCGCCGGCGCAGTGATCGACGGGGGCCGCGTCGATGCGCCGGGCACGGCGCGCCGCGTCGCGGCCGCGGTCGCGCGGCTGTTCGGCGCCGCGCCGCACGTCCGGCAGATGACCGCGCGTGCGCGGGGTCTGGTGGACGGCCGCGGCGCATCGCGCGTCGCGTCGGCGCTGACGGATCTCGCCGTCCGGGACGGGAGGTCGTGGCATGCGGCCTGACGTTCGCGCGGTCGTATTCGACCTCGACGACACGCTGTACCCGATGCGGCGCTACTCGCACAGCGCGTTCACGGCCGTCGCGACGCACCTGCATCGCCGGTGCGGGCTCCGCCCCGGCCGCAGCCTCGAGATCCTCATGGGGTCGCTGGACGCCGACGGCGGCCCGGGCCACGAGATCGACCGGCTCATCGACTTGTGCGGCCTGCCGAGCAGCTGGCTGCCCGAACTCGTCATGGTGTCGCGCAACCACGAGCCGGCGCTTCGGCTGTCGCGCGGCATTCGCCGCGTGCTGCTCGCGCTTCGCGACTCCTGGCAAATCGGCATTCTCACCAACGGCATCCCCGAGGTGCAGGCGCGGAAGATCCGCGCCCTGGGCCTCGGGCCCCTCGTCGACGCCGTCGTCTTCGCCACCGAACATGGCAGCGGCGTCGGGAAGCCCGAGGCCGCGCCGTTCGTCGAGATCTCGCGGCGCCTCGGCGTCGACCCGGCGCGCACCGTCTTCGTGGGCGACGACGAGGCCCGCGACGTCGCGGGCGCCTCGGCGGTCGGCATGCGCACGATCCGCGTCACGACCTGGTCGGGCAGCCGCGCGGCCGTCGCGACGGAGGCCGACGCCGTCGCGCGTTCGCTCGTCAGGATTCCGGAGCTGGCCGACGGCCTCGTGGGGAAGGCGGCGGTGCATGCAGCCTGAGAGCGCTGGCATGCGCCTCGGCGGCCGCGCGATCGGCGACGGATCGCCGCTCTTCGTCATCGCCGAGATCGGCCTCAACCACGGCGGGTCGATCGACCGCGCGCTCGCGCTCGTCGACGCCGCAGCCGATGCCGGCGCCGACGCCGTCAAACTCCAGACCATCGTCGCCGACGCGCTCGTCGCGCCGGGCTGTCCGGCGCCCGCGCACGTCGAGGCGGCGTCGCTTGTCGAGTTCTTTTCGACGTTCGAGCTCGATGAAGCGGCGCATCTGCGCCTCGCCGAGCGGGCGCGCGCCCGCGGCCTCGTGCTGCTGGCGACGCCCTTCTCCGAACCGTCGGTCGACATGCTGGTGCGCATCGGCGTCGACGGCTTCAAGATCGCCAGCGGCGATCTGACCTGGCATCAATTGATCGGCCGCGTCACGGCGACGGGGAAGCCCGTCATCATGTCGACCGGCCTCGCGGCGATGCACGAAATCGCGGCGGCCGTTGCCGTCGTGCGCCGGGCGGGTGGCCGGTCGCTCGCGCTCCTGCATTGCGTGTCGGCGTACCCCGTCCCGGCGGGCGCCGAAAATCTCGAAGCCATCGACGTCCTCGGCCGCGCCTTCGGCGTTCCGGTCGGCTTGTCCGACCACGGCGCCGACACGTTCGCCGTGCCGATGGCGGTCGCGCTTGGCGCCGCGTTGTACGAACGCCATCTCGCTCTCGACGACGACGACTCCGCGATCGATCGGGCGGTCTCGAGCACGCCGCTCGAGCTGGCCGCGGCGATCGCGACGGCGCGCCGCGCGCACCGCGCGCTCGGCGATGGCCGGAAGACGGGGCAGGGCGCGGATCGATTGAATCGCGTCGCCAGCCGGCGATCGCTCTGCGCGGCTCGGCCGCTGCCGGCCGGGCACGTGTTGTCGCCCGCGGACCTGATCGCCCTTCGGCCCGAGACGGGCCTGGCGCCCGCCGAGCTGCCGCGGCTGATCGGCGCGAGGTTGAAACACGCCGTCGATCGCGGTCAGGCGCTGCGAGACGACGATCTGGTCGCCGCCGCCGCCCGGAGGCCCCGTGCCTCTTAACGTCCTCATCACGGCCGGGTCCCGGCGCGTGCCGCTGCTCCGCGCGTTCCAGGAGGCGGTGCGGGCGCTCTCGCCGCGCGGGTCGGTCATCGTCACGGACGTCAACGCGCTCTCGCCGAGCGTGTACGCGGCCGATCGGTCGTACGAAGTGCCGCTCGCGACCGATCCGGGCTATCTCGACGCGGTCGCGGGCGTGTGCCGACGCGAGCGCGTGAAGCTCCTCGTGCCGACCATCGACGACGAGCTCACGATCTTCGCCGACGCGGTCGATCGGTTCGCGGCGATGGGCGTGCGCGTCGTGGTGTCGCCGCGCGAGACGACGAGCCTCTGCGACGACAAGTACGCGACGTGCCTGGCGCTGCAGGCGCTCGGCATCGACGCCGCCGAATCGTTTCTGCCCGCGACGCTCCCGGCCGATCCGCGGTTTCCGCTCTTCATCAAGCCGCGCGTGGGACGCGGCGGCGTGTCGGCGTTCCCGGTCCGGAACGCGCGCGAGCTCGCGTTCTTCACCGACTACGTGCCGAATCCCGTCATCCAGGGCTTCCTCGACGGGCCCGAGTTCACGATCGATCTCCTCTGCGACTTCCACGGCAGACCGCTCAGCGTCGTGCCGCGCGAGCGCGTCGTCGTCCGCGCCGGCGTCGTCGACCGCGGACGCACCGTCGCGAATCCCGCGCTGATTCAACTCGGCCTGAAATGCGCGGCGGCCCTCAGGTTCGTCGGCGCCGTGAACATTCAGTGCCGGCTGGTGGACGGCCGTCCGGTGGTCTTCGAGATCAACCCGCGGTTCTCGGGCGGCATTCCGCTCACCATCGCCGCGGGCGCGGACTTCCCGCGCTGGATCGTCGACCTCACGCTGGGGCGCGAGGTGACGCCGGCCGTCGGCCGATTCTTCGACGACATCTGGATGACCAACTACGAGTCGTCGATGTTCCTCTCCGGCCCGTCGGTCGGATTCACGGCGCCGGGCCGCGTCCGCCCGACGCGGGAGGTCGCATGATCGCGCGCACCACCGTCATCGTGCAGGCGCGCATGGGCTCGCGCCGTCTGCCGGCCAAGTCGCTGGCCGCGCTCAACGGCCGATCGCTGCTCGCACAGTGCGTCTGGCGTCTCGCGGCCACCGGGCTGCCGGTCATGGTCGCGACCACCGACCAGCCGGAGGACGACGCGATCGTCGACGAGGCCGTGCGATCGGGCGCGGGGGTCTACCGCGGCCCGGCCGACGACGTGCTGGCCCGCTACGTGGGCGCCGCCGAATCGTGCGGCGCCGCCTACGTCATCAGGGCGACCGCGGACAATCCGGCCGTCGACGGCGACTCGGCCGGGCGCGCGCTCGCCGTGCTGCGGCGTACGCACGCCGATCACGTGATCGAGTGCGGCCTGCCCTTCGGGGCGGCCGTCGAGGCCGTGACGACCGACGCGCTCGTGCGGGCGGCCGCGCTCGCGACCGAGCCCTACGACCGTGAGCATGTGACGCCGTTCATCCGCCGCGACCGTCGATTCACCGCCATTCGCGCGATCGCCGCGCCGGTGATCCGGCGGCCCGAGCTGCGGCTCACCGTCGACACGAGAGAGGACCTCGAGTTCATGCGCGCCGTCCTCCAGCCGTTCGCCGGGCGCGTGAGGCCGGCGGCGCTGGTCGAAATCATCGGCGTCGCCGAGCAGTTGTGGCCTCAGCGCGCCGACGCGCCGGTCAATCAGGTCGGCCCAATCGGCAACGGTGGGCACGTCGGGCAGGTCGGGGCGTGAGGCAAGCGCGGGGGCGCCGGCCCCCGGAGGAAGAGCGAATGAGAGAGCCGCGTGGAATCCTGAGTGCGTTGGGTCTGGTCCTGGGCGTGGCCGTCGTGGCGGGCGCGCATCTGGCCGGCGGCGGCGATCTGCGGCTGTTCGCGCAGCCGACCGCGCTGCTCGTCGTCTTCGGCGGCACGGCCGCGGCGCTCATGACCAGTTTCCCGACTCGAACGCTTGGCCGCTCGCTCGCGACCGCGCTCCGTGCGTTCACCGAACGCGCCGCGACGCCCGAGGCGCTCGTCGCGACGATGACGCAGCTCGCCTACAAGGCGCGCCGCGAGGGCGTCATGGCCCTCGAGGCCGACATCGCGCGCGCCGGCGACGGGTTCCTGGCGCGGGCGCTCGCGCTCGCGACCTCCGGGCTGGCGACCGAGGTCGTGCGCCAGACGCTGGACATCGACGCGCGCGCCGCCGCCGAGCGCGACGACGAGCTCGCCGAGGTCTTCGAGTCGGCAGCCGGCTACTCGCCGACGCTGGGGATCGTCGGCGCCGTGCTCGGCCTCATGGGCGTCATGCGCCACATGTCGTCGACGACGTCGATCGGCGAGGGCATTGCCGCGGCGTTCGTCGCCACGATCTATGGCGTCGGCGCGGCCAACCTGATCTTCCTGCCGATCGCGACGCGGCTGCGCGTGCGCGCACGGATGGAAGCGCTGCGCCGCGCGATCACGATCGACGGCATCCTCGCTCTGCACGATCGACTGCAGCCCAGCATCGTCGAGGAACGCCTGACGGGCTATCTGCGGAATCCGCCGGCGGATCCGCGACAGGCGGCGGCATGATGACCAGTGCGCCGACCGGCCGCCGGGCGTCGCGGACCCGCCCATCGCGCGATCGGTGGATCGTCGCGTACGCGGACATGACGACGCTGCTCCTGGCGTGCTTTGCGAGCCTGTACGCGGCAGCGATGGCGCGGCCCGTGAGCGCCCTCGGCACCGGCCTGCTCGACGGCCAGGGCCGCGCGCTCGCCTCCGCGGCGCCGCCGGCGATCGCGCCGCCGTCATCGGAATCGACGAATACGGCCGAACTGGCGCCGCTGCGCGCGTCGCTCGGCGCCATCGTGCGGGCGCACGGCGAGCTGTCGGACTTCGATCTCAACGTCGACGCGCGCGGCCTCGTGCTGTCGTTGCCGGAAGCGGGATCGTTTCCGAGCGGCCAGGCCGACCCGACGGCTGACGCCCGGGCGGTGCTCGCCGACATCGGCCGCGTGCTCGCCACCGTGCCGAACGCGATTCGCGTCGAAGGCCATACCGACGACGTGCCGATGCTGTCGGCGCGCTACGCGTCGAACTGGGAGCTGTCCACCGCGCGGGCGACGCGCGTGGTCGAGCTGCTCGTCGAGCGCGCGGGACTGCCGGCGGGCCGCCTGTCGGCCGCGGGCTATGCGGAGTTCCGGCCGCGCGTCGCCAACGACTCACCCGAACACCGCGCCCGCAACCGCCGGGTCGACATCGTCGTGCTCTCCGCCGAGGCGGCGCGCGACGAGCCGACGTGGGAGGCGCGATGACGCCCGAGTTCAGCGAGCGCGACCTCGAACGCCTGCTCGGGCGATCCGTCCGCGCCCGCCTCGAGTCCGAGGACCGCGCGCTCTTCGTCGGCCGACGCGTCGTCGTGACCGGCGCCGGCGGCTCGATCGGATCCGAGCTGGCCCGGCAGATCGCGGCGTGCGCGCCCGAGCAGATCGCCCTCGTCGATCGGTCGGAGTATCACCTCTTCCACATCGAGCGCGAGCTGCGTGAGATCGCGCCGCGCGTCGACGTCGTGGCGCACCTGACCGACGTCGCGCGGGTGGCGCACGTCGAGCGGGTGTTCGCGGCGACGCGGCCGCACTTCGTCTATCACGCCGCCGCCTACAAGCACGTCCCGATGGCGGAGCGGGCGATTGCCGTCGCCGCCGAAACCAACGTCCTGGGCACCGCCGTGGTGGCCGGCGCCGCGGCCGCCAGAGGCGCGCGCTTCGTGCTGATCTCCTCCGACAAGGCGGCGTCGCCGGAGGGCGTCATGGGCGCGACCAAGCGCCTCGCCGAGCTGGTCGTCGCGTCGCGCGCGACGCCGTCGTTCCGGCCGGCGATCGTCCGGTTCGGCAACGTGCTCGGCAGCTCCGGATCGGTCGTCGAGATCATGCGCGACGCGATTCGCCGCGGGCGGCCGATTCCCGTCACCGATCCGTCGGCGACGCGTTTCTTCATGACCGCCGGCGAGGCGGTCGCGCTGGTCGTCCGTGCGGACCGGCTCTCGTCCGAACCGCACGTCTTCTGGCTCGACATGGGCGATCCCGTGCGGATCGGCGATCTCGCGGAACGGCTGCTCGCGATCGAAGCCGAGCGGGGCCACGCCGGCGCGGGCATCGACGTCGTCGGGCTGCGGCCCGGCGAGAAGCTGCACGAGCAGCTGCACGACCCGAATCTCGTGTTCCATCGCACCGCGGACCGGCGCATCTGGCGCGGGGCCCGGGGCGGCGTCGATCGGGTGGCGATCGACGGCTGGCTCGGCCTGCTGCGCCTCGCCGCCGATCGCGCCGACGACGGCGCGGCGCTGGCCGTGCTGACGCACGCCGTCGAGGGCTACCGCCCGGGCCGCACCGCGCGCGCGACAGCCGGCTGGGTGCCGATCGGATCGCGCCGGTCGGACGGGCGGGCCGCGTGAACATCCTCCACCTCGCGACGTTCCTGCAGGGCGGCGCCGGCCGTGTCCTCGTCGACCTGGCGTCGGCGCAGCGGCGCCGCGGGCACCAGGTGACCGTCGTCGCGTCGCGCACTCCGGCGCCGGGCTACGGCCACTACGACGACTTCATCGCGCGGCTCGCGCACGCGGGCGTCCCGGTGTGGCTGGTCGATTCCCTTTTCCATCGCGAGATGGCGCAGAACCTTCGTGCCGTCGACGTCGTGAACCGCGTCTCGGCCACCGCGCCCCCGGACGTGATCCACGCCCACGCGGCCGTCCCGAGCCTCGTGGCGCTTCTCGCGGCCGGCCACGCCCGCCGGTCCGTCCGCATCGTGCAGACGATGCACGGCTGGGGCGTGTCCAAGACGCCGCAGCAGGCCGAGGCCGACGTGCGCGTCATGAATCTCGTCGATCGCGTCGTCGTGCCGTCGGTGCACGCCGCGCGGGAGGTGGGCGATCTTGGCGTCGATGCCTCTCAGATTCGCGTCATTGCCTACGGCGTGAGCCGCGACCGCACTGCGCTCGTCGGCGGCGACGCCGTGCTGGCGGCGGAGCTCGCGTCGCGGCGGCGCCGCGGCGCGCTCGTCGTCGCGTGCGTGGGGACCATCGGGGCGCGCAAGAACCAGGCGCTGCTCGTCGACGCGCTCGCGCGGCTCGATCGGTCGCTCGACGTGTTCGCGGTGTTCATCGGCGACGGCGACGCGGCCGCCTTGACGAAGCAGATTGCGCGCGCCGGACTCGACGCGCGCGCGGCCGTTCGCGGCTACACCGCCGGCGCACGCGCCCTGGCGCGGCAAGCCGACGTCCTGGCGCTGCCCTCCGCAAGCGAAGGGCAGCCACTCGCCGTGCTCGAGGCGTTCGCCGATCGCGTACTGGTCGTCGCAAGCGACATCCCGGCCCTGGCCGAGCTGGTCGACGACGAACGGACGGGATTTCTCCATTGCGCCGGCGACGCGGCGTCGCTCGCCGAGGTCATCTCGCGCGTCCACCGGCTGTCGCCGGCCGTCCGGCAAGCCATGGTCGAGCGCGCGGCGACGGAGCAGGCGGTGCGCTTCACCGCCGACGCGATGTACCGGCACTACATGGACGAGTACGCCGAGCCGAGCCTGCGGCAGGCCGTCTAGGGGGCCGACCCCCTCGTAAACACCACGTCCCTGAAGAGCGCGTGGCAGTACCAGTCGACGCCGACCGGGCGCGTCTCGATGGTCAGTTGGTGATGGTCGGTGGCCGAGGCCGGGATGTCGATCGCCAGTTCGACCCAGCGCCGGTCCGGCTCGTGATGCGCCGGATCGAGGACGGCTGACGCCGAGACGCGGCCGTCCACCAGCACCGAAAACTGACAGATGCCGGCGTCGCGCTTCGTCCACGCCTCGGGGTGGATGGCGACGGCCGTCGTGAGCGTCCCCGCGGCGCCGGTCGGAATCGTGGCCTCGACGGTGCCCGGCGGGTGCAGAAAGATGGTCTGGCCCGAGTAGTCGGCCACCGTCACGTTCCAGATCGCGAATCGCTGGCCGGATCGATCCGACGGCCTCGCCTCGTGCACATGCTCGATCAGCGACCAGCGCTCCTCGACGCCCCGGTCATCGGGCGAAGCGGCCGCGCGCGGCCAGCGGCCGCTCATCCGGGCGTTGGCGGAAATCAGTTCCGCGGCGGCGTCCTGGGCGTCGGCGAGCGCGGCGGCCACGCGTTCCGGCCAGCGTGAGGCCACGCGCTGGAGCGCCTGGACGCGCGACGCGCGCATCCGCGCGACGTCGTGACTCATCGCGGCGGGATGCAGCCGGTAGGAGGCGAGCCGGTCGGTGACGAACGCCGCTTCGTGACCGGCGGCGATGATGCGCAGCCAGAGCTCGTAGTCGGCATGCCCGCCGAGCGAGGGATCGAAGTTGCCGACCGCATCGAGGACCGCTCGCCGGACCAGCGTGCTGCTCGACGTGAAGAACTCGCCGAGGATCAGGGAGTCAAGGATGTCGCCCGTGAGCCGCGTCCGCGAGGCCGCCACCGACAGCGCATCGGCGGGCTCGCCGAACCGATCGACCCGCTGGATTTCGCAGAACGCGAACCCGGCTCGCGGCTGGTCGAGGAGCACGGCGGCGAGGCGGGCGGAAAACGTCGGCGCCAGAAAATCGTCCGCGTCCAGGAAGCAGACGAACTCGCCGCGCGAGCTGGCAAGGCCGCGATTGCGCGCCGCGGCGACGCCGGCGTTGGCCTGACGGATGATCGTGACGTTCGGCCGCGCCTTGTACTCGGCGAGCACCGCCGCCGTGCCGTCGGTCGATCCATCGTCGATGACGATGACCTCGACGGGCGTGTGCGTCTGCGCGAGCGTGCTGTCGATCGCGCGGCCGACGAACGCGTCCTGATTGCAGGCCGGGATGACGAAACTGACGAGCGCCACGGTGCCCTCAGTGTACGGGTGTCAGCGGATCGGGTGACGACCTAAGCGAGCGACACCTGATGCGTGAGGCCCCCGACCCGGACAGGGTCGAGGAAATGGACGAACTGGCGGCCCGCCGAGAGGCCGAGGTCCGTCAGCTGCTTTGCGATGGCCGCCTTGCCTGCGAGCGACGCGACGATGACGACGTCGAAGCCGCCCGAAGTGAGCGAGGCGGGCGAGCGGACGGGGAGATCGTGCGCGGTCTGGTCCCACATGCCCGGATTGTTGTCCACGATCCACGCGACGGTCCACCCGCAGGTTCGTGCGAGGCGAATCGCGTGGTGACCGTGGTCGCCCGAACCGAAGACTACGGCCGTTCGCACACTGTCGAGCGACGCTGGTGCGCGCCGTTCGGCTTCGAGCGCCCGCAGGGCGTGGTTCCACTGGCCGTTAAGCCACGTGTTAGCGACATGGAAGTCGGCCGCGACATCCTGCAGCTGGGCGAGCGCCGGCGCGAGGCGTGCCGGCATTTGGCGCGCGGCCTTGTCCAACGTCCGGATGCGCGTGTCCCGCATCTGGTCCGTGTCGTGGCTCATCGACTGGCCGTGCATCCGATAGAACGCCAGGCGCTCGCTGATGTGGACGGCGGCGTGACCCGCCCCGGTGATGCGGAGCCAGAGGTCATAGTCCGCGTGTCCGCCGAGGTCGAGATCGAAGTGGCCGACCGCGTCGAGCACCGATCGCCGCACCAGCGCGCAGTTGGGCGTGAAATACCCACCGATCACCAGTGACTCGAAAATGTCGCCGTTCACCGTCCGACGAGCGGCGCCGACCGAGTAATCGTCGACCGGCGCCTCGAACTGATCGACGCGCGTCACGTCGCTGTACGCAAAGCCGACAGACGCGTCGTCGATGAGCGCCACGCTCAGTGTGGCCGCGAATGTCGGCGCCACGTAATCGTCGGCATCGAGGAAGCAGACGAACTCACCGCGCGAGCCGGCCAGCCCGCGATTGCGTGCTGCGGCCACTCCGGCGTTCGGCTGTCGAATGATGGTGACGTTCGACCGCTCCCGGTACTCCGCGAGCGCCCGGGCTGTGCCGTCCGTCGATCCGTCGTCGACGACGATGACCTCGACGGGCGTGTGCGTCTGCGCCAGCGCGCTCTCGATCGCCTGCCGGACGTAGCGGGCCTGGTTGAAGGCGGGGATGACGAAACTGATGAGCGCCACGGAACCTCAGTGGACCAGCGTCAGCCACGCATGCGCGGTGCGTTGGCGAGCCGCGTCCCAATTGGCCGCGGTGAGCCCCGTGGGCCACGGCGGCATCAGACAGTGATCCAGTCGATCGAGCGCGGCGTCAAAGGCCAGGCCGTCGCCGTGCGAGGCGGCCAGCAGGAGCGGCAGCGCCGCATAAATCGACTGCCGAATCGAGCCCGACGGCTCCTGGCGAGCGGGCACTGCGGCTCGTGCCAGCGCGTCGAGGCACCAGACGTTATCGGCAGAGATCACGCCGGAGTTCGACGTCATCAGGTCGTAGTACGCGCGGGCCGCGTCGGGCGCGCCGGCGACGCGGCCGGGGACCACGCGGGCCGTCGCGTCAATGAAGGCGTCCAGGAGCCACTTCGACGCGCGAGCGGCCAGGTCGAGGAGATCGCCCGATTGGGCGCGAGTGGGATGGAGCTTGAAGGCGTAGGCGTCCTGAATGGCCGCGAGTCGATCGGCGTCGAGACCGAGCCCCGGTGCGAGCCACGTCAGCCGCTCGAGCCGCGTCCGATACGAGCACGCGTAAGCGCCGTGCAGGATGAGGGGGGCATCACCGAGGGCCATCAGCGCCTTCATCGTCTGGTTTCGCAGATACCGTCGTTCTTCGGCTCCCAGTGGCGACGGCGCGGTGAACGGTCCACGGAGCCCCGTGAGCAGCCCCGCCATTCGGTTCATCAGGAGCAGGACCGCTTCGATCGGGTGCACGTCAGTCGCGGCGTACGCGGGCAGCGCCGAGAGCGCGTCCGGTGGTCCCCACAGGACGTGGTGGCCTTCACGAACGTCGAAATGCGCGAGCGTCAATGGCGTTGAGGGATCGACTCGCGGCCACCAGCTGAAATGGACGTAGTCGATGCCGAAGCGACCCGCGAGTGCCTGGCCGAGCGACGCCAGACCCGCGCCGTTGACGTCCGGTGCGACAAGCAGAAGGTCATAGTCGTTGACCGGACGGTACGTGCCGTCCTCAGCGGTCATGACACCACCCTCGCCGCGGCCGAAGCTGCCGGCGAGAATGACCGCGGTCACGCCCGGCACCGCCGCGCGGGCGGCATCGACGACCTCGGCCATGTGGCGTTCGATCATCGCGTGCGCGGCCGGGTCCGGGTGCTGCGTGAAGACGCGCGATTCGCGTGATGTCGCCACCGCGCGTGTCGCCGTCGGCGCCGCGAGCCCCAGCGACACGCGCGCCCGTTCGTAGACCGCTCGAGGTGAGACGACGCCCGCGACTTCGGCGAGACCGTTTCCGCCGATTCGAGACAAGAAGTAGCCCTGATTGTCCGGACAGTCCGGGTCGTACCCGTGCATCCCTTTGACCGGGCGACCGCTGCGCTGAAAGAAATTCGGAAGGATCAGGACGCCGGGATGCGCGAGGAAATACAATTCGCCGTTCCGCCGGTCGCATCGCGCGAGGTCCAGCCTCTCGAGGTCGCGATCGTCGAGCACGCGTCCTGCGAGTGACGAGAGCGCGTCGACGACGTGCCGGCGGGCGCATCGATTTTTGAACCAGAAGCGCGCCATCGTCGAGTCCAGGAAGAACGAGATGTCGCGGCTGAGATCAATCGGCGCGGCGGTGAGGGCGGACCAGACGTCTGTCGTGCCGGTCACCGGCACCATGCCGTGGTCGCCGAACAACACGATGTCCACTTCGTCGAAGCGTCGCTCGAGTTGGTCGATCAACTCCGCCAGCAGCGCGTCCGTGTGGGCGAGGGCTCGATGAAGTTCCGCGGACTCTGGTCCGTGGGCGTGGCCGATGGCGTCAAGTTCCTGGAGGTGCAGATAGGCGAATCGGCACGGCGGCCGAACGTGGGCCAGTGTTTCCGTGACGAGGCCGCGATCCGAGTGATCGAGCAGCGTATTGGTTTCAGGCCAGCCGCATGCAAACCATTCGTCGCCCCGGTCCTGAAGCTCCATGAACAGGGATCGATAGCCCACACGCGGATCCCAGGGCGCGTGTTGTTCCACGAGCGCGAAGTCCGGAAGGAGCTCGAGAGGAATCTCGATCGTCGAGAGGTAGCTCGCCGCGAACGGCGGAACACGCTGGCGCGCGTGTTGCTCGAGCCATTGCCGAACCTGAGAACGCTCCTCGACGTCGCCCTCCAGCGGGCTCCTGGCCACGCCGCGGGCGATGCCGAAAGGCGAGCGGGCCGGATCGAAGGCGTACATGTTCGTGAAGCGACATTCAGCGGTCGAGAGCCCGCCGAAGTAGGCGGCTCGTGGCAGGAAGCCGAAATCCTCGCGCAGTCGTCCCGATGCCGCGCACGCCTCCACGGCCCGCAGAAAGGGCATGCGCCGCACGTAGTCGTGGCGGAGCGCGTCGACGAGCACGACGAGCGTCAGGCGAGTCACGCGAGCGACACCTGATGCGTGAGGCCCCCGACCCGCACAGGGTCGAGGAAATGGACGAACTGGCGGCCCGCCGAGAGGCCGAGGTCCGTCAGCTGCTTTGCGATGGCCGCCTTGCCCGCGAGCGACGCGACGATGACGACGTCGAAGCCGCCCGAGGTGAGCGAGGCGGGCGAGCGCACGGGCAGATCGTGCGCGGTCTGGTCCCACATGCCGGGATTGTTGTCCACGATCCAGCGCACCTGCCAGCCGCACGTGCGCGCGAGGCCGATCGCCCGTCGGCCGGCGTCGCCGGATCCGAAGACGACCGCGGTCCGGACGTCATCGAGCGGCTGCGCCGGCGGGGCATCGGGCGCGAGCGCCGGCTGCGCGGCGAGCGTCACGAGGTCGCGCAAGGGCGGCGGCACGAGCGCGAGGTACGGCCGCAGCGCGCGGAGGTGGCTGGCGGTCTTCGGCGTGGTGTGGGTGATGCCCGTGGACATCTGGCGATAGCGCACGAGCGC
>Ga0134128_10002291_pt1 | contig 23784 bp, 23 predicted proteins | sample KB31754_FD_96462 | JGI IMG/M metagenome (GOLD analysis project Ga0134128, IMG submission 96462) | Terrestrial soil microbial communities with excess Nitrogen fertilizer from Kellogg Biological Station, Michigan, USA - KB3-175-4 | ecosystem: Environmental > Terrestrial > Soil > Unclassified ... | reverse complement strand
GCGGCCCCGCTGCTGGCGGGCTGTACCAACGACTTCATGAATAGCGGCGGTCACGACCCGCGGCCGGTCAATCTGGATGTTGTGGCCGCTCGTGACAACGACGTGCCTGGCGTGAGGCACTAGACCAGCGCGGGCCTGGCCTGGTAGCCGGACCATACATCCGCTGCTGAGTCCAGGCCCGACACGAGCACGACCGTCGGCGATCCAGTCCCGCGACACTCCAGGTAGATCTTGCGGCCGTCGCCGATGGCGACCCGTCCGGCGTAGTTATCCCGCGCAGGCGCCTTGGTTGCCGCCGTCGTGCCGCACCCGGCCAGTAGCACAGCGGCGCTGGTGAAGAGCAGGCCAACACCGCGCCCACCAGGCATGCAGTGCCAACGGTTAGTGATCAAGTGGCTACTATAGGTCAGACTCGCTGGCCGACGCCCAGTCCTGGCTTCGCGGGCTCTTGAGTGCGAACGGCCAGTCATCCCCGGCTTTTCCCCGACCCGGCCCTTACCGGGCCGAATCAGGTGGCAGCGGGCGAAGGGGCGGCTTAGCCCCTGACCTTCAGGTGGCGGGCGTTGGCCAGGAGGTGCCGGGCCGCCGGGCCGAACAGCGGCGGCAGCGACGGGCTGGCGTCCTGCGCGAGCTGCAGGGCCTGCTGGCCGAACCAGGCTCCCGCGGCCGGGTCGTCAGTGCCCCACAGCGGATCGAAGAGCGCCTGGTCGGCCGCGGTGGTCGGCCAGCCGGGCTGGTTGTAATCGGCGTAGTCCCAGGCCCGGACGCCGCCGGCCGCGTCGCACTGGCCGTCGGACTGACCCGGCGTCTTGACCCACAGGTAGGCATCGAGCAGTGGGACCCCGGTGCTGGTAGTGGGCCGCAGGCCCAGGCCCGAGCCGGGCGGGTTGCACCAGTTCCCCGAGGCCAGGGTGCCGATGACGCTGGCCGGCTGGTCGAACGGTGCGCTGGCGTAGGCCTGCATGTTGTTCGGGCCCTGGCCGTTGCGGCTGGTGTCGATCACGTAGTGGGTCGAGGCCACGGCGCTGCCCATGTTCTGGGCGTACCACGCGGTGGTCAGGCCCCAGGTGCTGAAGTCGCTCTGGGTGGCCGGGAAGTACTGGCTGGCGCAGGCACTCGGGTTGTTGAACAAGGCGTTGGACGGGTCGGTGACCATGGCGATGCAGTCGGAGATCCAGGAGCCGTAGTCAGCCAGCTCGGCGGTCGGCTGATAGTTCGACACGTCCAGGAAGAATCCCTGGGCGCTGGTGACATCGGCCTCCAGCAGCCGCTGGGTTATCGTGCCGACCGACTGCCAGGCGCTGTGGGTGCCGTCCAGGTAGACGGCGGTGCGCGGGTCCTGCTCCAGGGCGCCGACCGCGTCCTGGAGCTCGGCGATCCGCTCGCTGTCGGTGAACGGGTACACCGACGCGGGCAGCCCGCAGCCCGACGGCATGTTGCCCAGGGCGTCCGGCTCGAGGATCACCGCGGCCGGCCGGCCGCCGATGCCCTGGGCGAACGCGCTGATCCAGGCCTCGTAGTCGGCCTGGCTGAGCGCCCCGCCGGCGGAGTACTGCGCGCAGTCCCGGCCGGGGATGTCGTAGGCGACCAGCACCGGCACCGCGCGCTCCGCCTGAGCCTCCGCCATCGTCTGCCTGACCTGGGCCAGGACCTGGGCCGGAGTGCCGCCGGTGAACCACACCGCGCGGGGGACCGCTTCCATCTCGGCGATGCGCACGGCGTCGGCGACATGGCCGGAGGTCAGCAGGTGGGCGATCTGCTGCGGGGCGCCGTCCGACGGCGGCGGGACGAACAGCCGCGACCCCGGCACCAGGCCGCGCTGGCCGGTGCCGTCGTGCCGGACCGCCGCGGCCGCGCCCGGCCCGCCGGGACCCGCGGCCAGCAGAGCGGTCATGACCGATGCGGTGATAGCGACGATGGCCGGGCCGCGCATTAAGCGGCGAAGGAACAGAGCCCGCATGAACAGAGCACGCATAGCCACTCCCGGAACTTTTCTGGAAATATTCCCGGTCGTGAACGTAACAACAGCGGCTTAACAGGTCAACGGCTAGCCGCTAGGTCGTCGCGGCTCCGTGCGCGGCCCTGGGCGTGGCCCTGGGCGGCGCGGTCGACTCCCGGACCACGAGCCTGGTCTCCAGCTCGACCCGCAGCGGCTCGAGACGCCGGTTCTCGATCTGCCGGAGCAGCACGCTCACCGCCGTCCGGCCCATCTCGGCCAGCGGCTGGCGCACCGTGGTCAGGGGCGGAACGCCGATCAGGGCGTCGGCGGTGTCGTCGAAGCCGACGACCGACAGGTCGGCGGGAACTCGCAGGCCCGCATCGGCGGCGGCCTGGATCGAGCCGATCGCCATACGATCGCTGAACGCGAAGATCGCGCTCGGCGGCTCATCCAGGCTCAGCAGCTCACGCGCCGACGCGCGCCCGCCGTCGACGCGGAAGTCCGAGTACCTGACCAGCGCCAGGTCAGCCAGCATGCCCGCCTGGGCCATCGCGGCCTGGAAGCCCCGCATCCGCTCCTCCGTCGCCGCCCACCCGTGCGGGCCGGCGATCACGCCGATCCGCCGGTGGCCGAGCTCGAGGAGATGCTCGGTGGCCTGGGTCGCGCCGGAGGAGTGGGCGGCCCGCACCACCGGGACGCCGGCCGGGATGTCGCCGAGCGGATCGACGACCACGATGGGAAAGCCCGGGCGGGCCTGAGCGACCAGCTCCGGGCCGGTTTCCTCGGGCAGCACCACCACGGCGCCGTCGGTCTCGCCCTCGGCCAGCTGGTCCAGCAGCGACATTTCGCGATCATGGGAGTGGCCGGTCGGGCACAGCACCACGCCCATCTGGCGCTCGCTCAGCGCCTCGGCCATCCCGGCCAGCAACTCGGCGAAGTAGGCCGGATGGATCATCGGCAGCGTCACGCCGACCAGCCCGGTCAGGCCGCCCGGCAGCCGGGTGGTCTGGTAGCCCTGCTCCCGGATCACCCGCTGCACGACTTCCCGCGTCTGCTGGGATACGTCGGCGTGACCGTTGGCCACACGAGAGACCGTCGCTACCGACACCCCGGCGAGCTCGGCGACGCGCCGGATCGTGACCCGGGGTGGCCGCCCGTCATCCGCCCTGTCCGACACCATGCCCGCATTGAAACACGTTACGGAGGTCACCCGGGAGCCGACCGTCCGCTTGACGCGTCAGGCCAGCTCCTGGGTGATCTCCGCTTCGGTGTTTACGGTTCGGCGCTAGCGCTGGCCGCAGAACGCTATCTCCGTGGCCCGCTTGACATCGCGCTGGAAGGCCGGGGTGCCGCTCCCGCCGCCCTGCTTCGGCAAGCTCATCTTGAAGTCGTTGTAGACCATGACCGCCTGCCGGGAGCCGTTCGGGCTGGTGTAGGCGAAAGACTTGAAGCCGCCGGGGTAGCCGCCGTCGTGTCCCCACGCGGTGCCACAGGGCAGGTGGACGCGGTAGATGCCCAGCCCGTAGCGCTCGGCGAACAGCTCGCCCGAGTCGTGGACGGGGATGGCCGACAGCAGCTCGCGCCGCTGCGCCGGGGGCAGCAGCCGTCCGGTGAGCAGGGCCCGGTAGAACCGGGCCACATCACCGACGGTGGAGATCATCGCCCCGGCCGTCCAGGCGACGGACGGGCTGACCCCGTTGGTGACATCGAGGGGGCCGAAGTACCCGTGCGCGTACGGCGCCGGGATCTGCTTGCTGATCAGCGGGAACGAGGTGGCGTGCAGGCCCAGCGGGACCAGGATCCGGCGGCGGACCTCGGTGATCGGGCTGTGCCCGGTCACCTTCTGAATGATCATGCCAAGCAGGATGTAGTTGGTGTTGGAGTACAGCCAGCCGCGCACCGGCGGCCCGAGCCGCAGTGCGATGTTCACCAGCTGTTGCGGCCGCCACCGCCGCGCCAGGTTCGGGGGTGTCACGAACCCCGGCTTGGATGTGTAGTCGCGCAGCCCGCTGGTGTGCTGCAGCAGCTGGCGGATGGTGATCCGGGCCGGGTGGTAGCCATGTTCCTTGATGACGCCGGGCAGCAACTTCTGCACGCTGTCGTTCAGCGACAGCCTCCCCTCGGCCACTAGCTGCAGCACCACGGTGGCCACGAAGGTCTTGGTGATGCTGCCAATGTGCACCCGGTCCTGCGGCCGCATGGGCTGGCCGGTGGCCTTGTCGGCCAGGCCGGACACCACGTCAGAGACGTGCCGCCCACGCCGGGTCATGATGATCACGCCGGGCACGCCGTCAGTGACCAGACGGTCGGCGGCCCGTTGCAGCCCGGCCGGCGGCCGTCCGACCGCTGGGCGGTGGGCTACCGCCTGCCCCGGCCCGTGCTGGGCCGCGAACGCATAGGCCGTCGGCCCACCCACCAGCAAGGACGCCGCTGTCAGGATTCCGGCCGTCCGCAGTACAACCTTGCGGGCCGGGCTTGAGAGCACAGGCATGATTTCGTCTCCCTAGATCTTTTGACTTTCACCTGTCAGCGACGCTAAGTCGCCCGCCTGCCCGCGGCCCATACGGCTAGAAGGCGTCTCGGGTACACCTAGGTACACCCCTCGTTTTGGGGGCTAAGCGTCACTGCGTTCGCGGCGGGCCGGCCGGCACACTGGCCGTACATGACATGCGACAGGCGCCACACGACGCGGAAGGATTAGGGCCATGACTGGCAAGACGGCGGCCACTGGGAGCTCAGCCGGGCTCAGGCGGCGTGGTTCCTGGGTGGGCACCGGCTGGGTGGACTCGGTCCGGGGGCTGGCGTTCCTCGGCCTGGCCCTGGCCGGGGTCGGGCTGCGCGTGGCGCTTATCCTGGAGCTGGGCCTCGCGGTCTTCGCCTACCCGCTGCTGCTCGTCCCGCCGACCCTGCTGGCGGTGCGGCGGCTGGCCGGGCGCACCCGGCGGCTGTCCGGCGAATGGTGCGGGGTACCCATCCCCGTGCCGTACCGGGCCTATGCCAGGCCCGTCAGCGGCGGGGTCTGGCGGCGCTTCGGCCGGGCCAGCGGGCAGCTGGCAACCGACCCGGCGACGTGGCGGGACCTGCTGTGGATGACCGTGGACCCGGTGACGAGCGGTGTCCTGGGCGTCTTCCCGGCCGGGGCCCTGGCCTGGGGCGTGTTCGGCGTGCTGATGCCGGCCTACTGGAGCCCGATCGTGCGCGCCGGCGGCAACAACTGGTACGCGTTCATCCATGTCAACAGCACGGCCAACGCGTGGCTGTGCGTCCCGCTGGGGATCGCGTTCATCGCGCTCGGTTTGTGGCTCGCGCCGCTGATGCTGCGCTTGTACGGGCGCCTCGCGCACTCGATGCTGGCGCCGACCAGGCAGGCGGCACTGGAACGGCAGGTGACGCGCCTGTCCGAGAGCCGCGCCGAGGCCGTGGACACCGGCGCCGCCGAGATCCGCCGGATCGAGCGGGACCTGCACGACGGGGCGCAGGCCCGGCTGGTGGCGATGGGCATGACGCTGAGCGCCGCCGAGCAGGTGATCGACGACAACCCGGACGCCGCACGGGCGCTGGTGGTCGAGGCCCGCGACGCGTCGGCCAGGGCCCTCACCGAGCTGCGCGACCTGGTCCGCGGGATACACCCGCCGGTGCTCGCCGACCGCGGCATCGCCGAGGCGGTGCGGGCGCTGGCCATGGACAGCCCGCTGCGGATCCGGGTCACCAGTGAGCTGGCAGGCCGCCCTCCGGCGCCCGTGGAGTCGGCGGCCTACTTCGCGGTCAATGAGCTGGTGGCCAACGTGGCCAAGCACGCCGGCGCGCACCAGGTGTGGATCGACCTGCGGTACGAGCGGGGCATGCTGCGGATCGATGTCGGCGACGACGGCCGGGGCGGCGCCGACCCGGCCCAGGGGACCGGCCTGCGCGGTATCGAGCGGAGGCTGTCGGCCTTCGACGGCATACTCGCCCTGAGCAGCCCGCCGGGCGGGCCCACCCTCGCGACCATGGAGCTGCCATGCGAGTTGTCATCGCCGAGGACCAGTTCCTTCTGAGAGACGGCCTGATCCGGATGCTCGGGGCGCTCGGCTTCGAGGTCCCGGCCGCGGTGGACTCGGGCGCCGGGCTGCTGACCGCGATCGACGAGCACCGCCCCGACGCCGCCATCGTGGACGTCCGCCTGCCGCCGACCTTCACCGACGAGGGGCTGCGGGCCGCGCTGGAGGCCCGCCGCCGGGTGCCCGGGCTGCCGGTCCTGGTGCTGTCCCAGTACGTGGAGCCGATCTACGCCCGTGAGCTGCTGGCCGACGGTTCCGGCGGGGTCGGCTACCTGCTCAAGGACCGCGTGTTCGACGGCGCCCAGTTCGCCGAGGCGCTGCGCCGGGTCGCCGCCGGCGGCACCGCGATGGACCCCGAGGTCATCTCCCGGTTGCTGGCCCGCAACGCCGGCGACGGCGAGGTGAGCGGACTCAGCCCGCGGGAACGGGAGGTGCTCGAGCTGATGGCCGGGGGCCGCTCCAACGCCGCGATCGCGCAGCGGATGGTGATCACCGAGCGGGCGGTGGCCAAGCACACCTCGTCCATCTTCACCAAGCTCGGCCTGCAGCCCTCCGACGACGATAACCGCCGCGTCCTCGCCGTCCTGGCCTACCTCGGCCGCTGAATGGTCCCGGCGTGCCGGCTCGCGCGTCAGCGGCGAGTTCCGCGTGGAACCGGGTTCGCTGGGCAGATAGCGGCCATGCCGATGCTGATCGGGACGTCCGGCTGGCAGTACCGCGACTGGCGGGGCGGTCTTTACCCCGAGAGCGTGCCCCAGCGCCTGTGGCTCGAGCACTACGGCCTGCGCTACCAGACGGTGGAAAACAACAACAGCTTCTACCGGCTTCCGTCGCGCGAGACGTTTGAAGGCTGGCGGAAGCGGTCCCCGGACGACTTCGTGATGGCGGTCAAGGCCAGCCGGTACCTGACCCACGTCCGCCGGCTCCGCGACCCGGCCGAGCCGGCGGCCCGGCTGATCGGCGCGGCCGCCGGCCTGGGTCCCAAGCTCGGGCCGGTCGGCGCTGTGCTGGGCCGACCGGCGCGGTCGCCCCAGCGCGCCGCTGTGGCGCACCGCCACCTGGGGTTACCTGCGTTTCCACGAGGGCACGGCGCAGCCCTGGCCGAGCTACGGGCCGCGGGCGCTGCGGTCCTGGGTGCACCGGCTCACCGAGACCTGGCCCGACGATGCCGAGGTGTACGTCTACTTCAACAACGACCCGGGCGGGGCCGCGGTGATCAACTCGGCCCAGTTCGCCGCCATGGCCCGCCAGGCCGGGCGGACCGTGAGCCGCACGCCGCAGGTCGGCCAGGTCGCGGCGACCACGGCCATCCCGACCTGGTGAGGCCGCGCACTACAGTCGGCCTATGGCACTTACGGGAGAAATGTCTGCGCTGGGCAGGAAATTACTGGCCGCTGGGGTCGGGCTGGGCTTGGCCCTGGTGCCGCTGAGCGGCGCCGGCGCCGCATCGGCCCGGCTGCGTGCCTCCGGGCCGACCGCGGCGCCAGGGCGATCGGTGGCGTTCTGGGGCTCGTTCGCCGGGAGTAGCTCACGGCACCTGTCACCGGTCGTCGTGACCCTGCCCGCCAGGGTCACCGAGGTTGGCACCTCCAACTCGACCGTGTACGCGCTGCTGGCCAGCGGCGCGGTCTACGCCTGGGGCACGGGCACCCGCGGCCAGCTCGGTGATGGCCGGAGCGCGAACTCGTTCACCACTCCCGTCCGGGTCAGGTTCCCGGCCGGGGTCAAGATCGCGTCGATCGCGGTCAACTCCGATCCCTGGGACACCGCATTCGCGATCGACAGCACGGGGCATGCCTGGGGCTGGGGGGCCAACGGCAGCGGCGACCTGTGCCTGGGGAACTCGGCCGAGCACCTCACTCCGGTCAGGCTCCCGTTCAGCCACGTGATCGCCGTGGCCGGAGCCGCCGACCACGCCACCTACGACGCGGGCGGCCGCCTGTACTCCTGCGGGATGGGCGTGTACGGCGAGCTGGGCGACGGCTCCACCCAGACGAGCAAGGTCCCGGTGCGGGTGAAAGGGCTGGGCGGCGCGACCGTCACCGCCCTGACGGCCGGGTTCGGCAATACCGGCGCCCTGCTGTCGGACGGCGATTACTACGACTGGGGCCTGAACAGCCAGGGGCAGCTGGGTAACGGCACCACCGGCCGGTCATCGGACGTGCCCGTGCGGGTGAGATTCCCGCATCAGGTGCGGCACGTCTTTGAGGGCGGCAACGCTCCTGATGACGGGCAGGGGCTGGTGCTGCTGTCGAATGGCTCGGTCTACGCGTGGGGCGCTGACGGTGCCTATCAGCTAGGCGATGGCAAGCGGGCCGCCCGGCCGTCGCCGGTGAAGATCTCCCCGCCGCGCGGCGTGACCTATGAGGCCGTGGCCAGCGGAGGCGATACCTCCTACGGCGTCTCGACCGCCGGCGAGGTGTACGCGTGGGGCGCGGGCAAGTCCGGGGCCGTGGGCGACGGGACCAGGAAGATCGTCCGGATCCCGGTCAAGGTCAAGTCGGGCGCCACTGTGCTGATCTCCTCGACCTCGGACGTCGTGGCCGTCGCTCTCAGCGGATAGCCGCGCATGGCGAGCCGGCCGGCCCGGCTCACCGGCGCGGCCGTGATCAGCAGTCCGCCGAGCATCGACAGGTTCTTGAGGAGGTGGATGCTCTCGGAATCAGGGTCGCGGCCAGCATGAACGCGGTTGGCCGCGGGAACCGGCCCAGGGCCCTGCCCATCGAGCGGGCCGGAAAACCGCGAGGCGACCGCCATGAGTACGGCTTGATCCGGGTAGCCTGGCGGGCCGCCCACGCGTCATGGTGGGTGCTGAGGAGGCAACATGGCGACGCACATTGATGAGAAGGCACTTCAGTCGGCCCTGCGAGGCCTGCGGGAAGCCGGGCTCGCCGCCGATGTGGTGGCGGTGCTCAAGCGCACGGTGGACTCGGTCAACACGGTGTTCGGATACAGCGGCGCGGGCGTGATGTTCATCACCGAGTCGGGCTACCTGTCCTATATCGCGGCCTCCGACGAGGCCTCCCGTCAGCTGGAGGAAGCACAGGCGTCCGCCGGCCAGGGGCCGTGCTACGAGTCGTACGTGTATGCCAGCGAGATCGTCACCAGCGACGTGTGCGCGGATGACCGGTGGCCGCAGTTGCGGGAGAAACTGACCGCCCCCGTGCGGGCCGTGGCCGGGACTCCCATTCGGCTGGGCGGCAGCCCGGTCGGCACCCTGAACGTGTATCGGGACGAGCCGGTCGACTGGGATGCCTCTGACATCAACGCGCTCACCGCTTACGCGAACCTGATCAGTGAGGCGATCGGGGCAGCGCTCGCCGCGCAGGAGCACAGCGCGGTGGCGGACCAGTTGCAGTACGCCCTGAACTACCGCGTGGTCATAGAGCGTGCCGTCGGCTACCTGATGGGAGCCCGCGGGCTGGATGCGGTCACGGCCTTTGACCTCCTGCGCCGCCAGGCCCGCGACTCGCGCCGGCGTGTCGCCGACGTCGCCACCGACCTGCTCGGTCAGGCCATGGGGCCCAGCCAGTGATGCTCGGGCGGCGGCCGACCTCCCGCTGCCTCGGGGCGCGGCGGTGTTGCTGGTAGGCGACCAGGCAAGGTAGATTTTGGACGTTCCTTTCCGCCGTGTGTCCGCGGATCTCACCCAGGAGGTGATGATCTGTGGCATGCGTATTGCCAGGCCAGGACCGCCCGGGCAAACCGGTCCCCTCGAGCCTCTCGCTGGAAGTCTCCGCCAGGGACCAGGGGCAGACCTGGGTCCTGCGCCTGGCTGGCGACCTTGACATCGGCAACAGAGACCAGTTGCGCGCGGCCATCGCCAGCGCGCTTGCCCTTCGTCCGCAGGTGCTCGTGCTCGACCTGTCAGCGGTGAAATACGCCGATTGCAGCAGTCTGTCGGTCATCGTGTGGGCGCATCACGCGCTGGCCAGTGACCGGCGGCAGCTGTGCGTGGCCGGAAGCCGCGGGTCAGTTCGGCGGCTGATTAATCTCACCGGGGCCGACAAGACCCTGCGCCTGCTGGAGGCGTTCCCTTCCGGAGGCGAATAGGCCTTGTTGCCGATGGAGCAGACGGTGTCCGCGGCCATCTGCGAGGCCAGTGATGAGATAGGCGGGCGGGTGCGGACCGACCCCGGGCCGGATGCCAGCTCGATCGTGGGTTCCAATCGGGCGGTGGCCGTGTGCCTGCCGTACCGGTCTTCGCATGCCTCCCGGCAGCCTCTGAAACCCCAGATGCCCCAGGATGCGGCCGATCAGATTCGGGGTTGTGACCTGGCCGGAAAGCAGGCCTACGACGTGGTTGTTGCTGTCACGTCGCTACAGCGACGTGACAGCAACAACCACGTCGTTCGGCGGTCCGCGTCCAATCTCGGCCAATCATGATCACATAGCACCTTTGGCGCCCAGAAAGGCACGAAGCTGCCGTGCAGCGCACATTCCACATCAAATGAGCGCCGCTCCGCAGCCGATTGAGGGGATGTATGCGCAAAGCCCACCGGGCGTTCACGCGCCCGGCGGGCTCTGTCGTTGGCGGATGTAGCTAGCCGGCGGGGGTCAGCTCGTAGCCGAACTGCTCTCCCTGGGCGTTGACGGCGGTGCCGACGATGACTCCGCTGTCGTTGATGCTGGCCGCGGTAGTCAAGGTGACGCCCGAGCCGGCTGGGATGAGGGTGTTGAGGTCGGTGGCGGTGCCGTTCTGGTAGACGAACGCGTCGCCGTTGCCGCCGTCGCCAACGACCACGCCGCTGTCGTTGATCGCGTTGGCGGTGGAGTCATTGGCGTCGGCGCCGAAGTGGAGCTCGGTCGCCTTGCCGTTGGCCCACAGCACCGGGTGAGCGTTCCCGTCGGCGAGGACCGCGGAGCCTACCGCCTCGCCGGAGCTGTTGATGTCCACGGCCTCGGAGGTGAGGGTGCCGGACAGGTTGGCCAGCCGGCTGATCTTGCTATTGACCCACTCGACCGCCTTGAAGTCCTGGGTACTGGTGTCGGCCTGGCCGACGATGGTGCCCGTGTTGTTGACCGCGATCGGCTGGGCGTCGAAGCCGCCCGACGGCAGCACGGGCAGCTTGGTCACCTTGCTGCCCTGGATGGTGAAGGGCGTGTCGGCGTCCTTGACGTTCTGGCCGTAGCCGACGATCAGGCCGTTGTTGTTGATCGACGTGGCCATCGTGCAGAACAGGCTGCTGGCCAGGAACGGCAGCTGCGACAGGTCGGTCGGCGTGGCACTGTCCGGCCACTCCAGCGCGGTGAAGTTGCCGGTATCGGACTCGCCGACGACCTGGTCGGAGTTGGTCAGGGCCTCGGCCGTCACCAGCGGATCGTCGGCGGCCTGACCGGCGGGCGCGTTGAGCAGCAGCGGGGTGGTGGACCCGGCCCTGAACAAGGCCGCGGTCGCGAAACCGTCTGTGCCCGTGGCGTTGCCGATGATGTCGCCGTTGCTGTTGATCGCGGCGTAGCCGGTGTTGGCATTCGGGTTGAGGGTGAGGGTGTACTGCGAGGTGGTCGCGGCCTGCGCCGGCCCGGCGATGACGGCGGAGGCGAAGGCCGTGCCGGCGACCGCCAGGGTCGCGATCAGCGGCCGGCGGACGAGGCGGCGTGAGCGGTGGGACACATGTGCTCCAATCTGGGCGAATCCGCATCTACTAACCTACTACGTAAATTAGTAGATATCGGTTCACGTCAGCAGAGAAGGACAATGCGCCTGACGCCTGACTCTCGCGGCTCGGCCGGCCGGAGTGAGCGCGGCTCAGCCGCCGCGGACCGGCCCGAGCACCAGCGCGATCACCGCCGGGACCAGCGCCAGCACGACCGGAGTGAGCGCGAGCGCCGCCACCCCGGCCCGCAGCAGCAGGCGGCGCCGGTGACCAAGCGGCTCGGCCGGCCGCAGCAGCCGGGTCACGCGCCGGACGACGTCGGTGCCGGCCGCGGCCATCGCGGGCGCCGCCGTGCCGCTGGTGGCCAGGATGACCAGGGCGGTAGCCAGCGGCCGCGAGTCACAGGCCCGCGCCGCCTCGTCGTCGGCGTGCAGTTCGGCCAGCCGCGCCACTTCGGCATCGGCCTCGCGCAGCAGCGGGATGAAGGGAAGCGCCTGGCGGCCCGCCCTGGCCAGGGTCATCAGCAGGTGGTGGCGGCCGGCCAGGTGCGCCCGTTCATGGGCCAGGACGGCGGCCAGCTGGCTGGGGTCGAGGACCTGCAGCGCGCCCGTGGTCAGCACCACCGTCGGCTGCCGCCCGGCCAGGCAGTAGGCCATCGGGTGCGGATGGTCCATGACGGTGGCTCCCAGGGCCGGCATCTGGCGTCCCACCAGCCGGGCGACCTGCGCGTGGCGCAGTGCGTCCCGCCGCGCGGCGCCCAGGCGGACCGCCCCGGTCAGCACGGAGCGGGCCAGGACCGTGCCGGCCAGGCCGACGCCGGCCAGCCCCGCGGCCAGGCCACCGGGCGTGGCATAGGCGCTGCGAAGCCGCCGCACGCAGGCCCCGATCAGGTCGCTGAGGCCACCGCCGAGCGCGGTCCCGTGGACGGCCAGCGTCAGCCCGGCCAGCCCGATCGCCGCGATGACGGACCAGGCCGCGACCAGGTAGCAGGCGATCGCCAGCCGCGGGGCCCGGTCCGGCCACGTCGCCCGTCGGGAGAGCCGCGGCCCCAGCATGCCGACGCCGGCCGCGTAGGCCAGCAAAGCGCCTGCGATCAGCACTACATCCCGCCCGTCTCGGGTTCGGGGCGAGCAAGGTTGAGGGCCTGCTGGAGCAGCGCCGCGTCATGCGGGCTGAGCTGAAGGACGAAATGGGCCAGCGCGGTGCGGTGATCCGGGTTGGCGTCGAGCGCTTCCTGCATCAGCGCCGCCGTGTAGTCCGACCGCGACCTGGTCGGCGTGTACCGCCAGGCCCGGCCGTCCCGCTCCCGGCGCAGCCAGCCCTTGCGATACAGGTTCTCCATCACCGTCATCACCGTCGTGTAGGCAGGCGGCCGGTCCGGGCGCAGCCCGTCGGCCACCTCGCGGACCAGCGCTGGCCTGCCCAGCTGCCAGAGCCGGTCCATAATCGTCGCTTCCAGCTCGCCGAACTGGTGCATCCGTGAACTCCTAGCTTCGGCCGCCACCATAACCGGCGGCCCCGGACGGCGGCGACGGTGCCCGAGCCGGCACCGTCGCCACCGTCACGGGGCCGCCGCGGCGAGGGCCGCCCTATCCCGACCCCTGGATGCCGTCCCGCCCGGTCCCATCGGTCAAATACTAACAGGCTTAGTACTATGCGCAGTAGGGCAGCCAGCAACAGGAGCGCCGTGGCGTCCTGCGAGCGGCACGTAGCCGCTAGCCTTCGTGGTTCTCCCGCAGCTCCTCCAGCACTTCCTCGGTTACCTCGGCCAGCTGCCTGGCCTGCTCGGCTACCGCTTCCGCCTGGGCCTCGACGATCTGGTTCTGCTCTTCCAGGGCCGCGTTATCGGCCTTGATCTCCTCGACCGTCGCTCGTGCCTGCTCGGGCAGCAAGTTCGTCCCGGTGTCCTCGGGCTGCGTGGACGGGTCCGCATGATCGCTCGATGTCGTCATGCGCGGCAGGTTTCCCGAGGAAGCCTCAGTATTCGCTCCGTCTCGGCTCACGTGCTGGGCCGATCCTCAGCCCGCTGAAGCCGCGCCGGCCTCGCGCGTCGTCAGCAGCGGGAGGCCGGATTTAATCGTGAATCCATAGAAGTTGATTTGGCGGGTAGGTGCTCCTGACCGCGCGGCGCCCGTCGCTTAGCTCGGCGCCGTGCACATTCGCCGGCCGTTTGCCGGCGGAGGAGAGGATCTGCCGTGCACAGGAACAAAGCCTCGAACGCCTCGGAAGAGACGCCGGTTACCTCGGGGGAGGCTCAGGAGGACCTGGCCGCGGGTGGCCCGGCCGAGCCTGCGACCACTGGGCCTGCGACCACGGGCGGCCCGGCCCAGCCTGCGACCGCGGTCGCCGACCGGGAGCCGGTCGGTGCGGCCGCCGCGACCGACGCGGGACCTGACCACGTGGCACGCGTGGCCGAGACCGGCTACGGGCGGACGGGCATGATGCGGATTGCCCGGTCCAGGGGGCTGCTGGCCGGGCTGCTGCTGGCGGTGCTGGGCATCTGGGGCGCTATCGTGCCGTTCGTCGGGCCCTACTTCGGCTACGGGCTGGGCACCGCCGGGCCCTGGTACTTCACCCTGGGGCGGCTGTGGCTGGACGTGCTGCCTGGGGCCGCTGTATTCCTCGGTGGCGTTGTGCTGGCCATGAGCCGCAATCGCGCCGTCGCGTGGTCGGCGGCCTGGCTGGCCCTGGCCGGCGGCGTCTGGTTCGTGGTCGGTTCGCAGATCAGTCGGCTGTGGACGGTCGACGGGACCACGGCGGCGGGCACCGTCACCGGATTCACCGGCCACCAGGTCGCCCAGTACATGGGGTACTTCTTCGGGCTGGGCGCGGTTATCTGCGTGGTGGCCGCCCTGGCGGCTGGCCGGCTGGCGGTGCGCAGCATCTTCGACGTGCGCGCCGACCTGGCCCGCCGCACCAAGCTGACCCACCGCGCCGTCTGACGCGACGCGGCCCGGCTGGGGCCGAGCAGGAGCCCCAGCGGGAGTCCTAGCCGGGCAGAATGCGGCTTGTGCCGGGTATCCGGGGGCCGGTCGGCGGTGATCGGGGCGCCGACCACAAGCCACAATGTTGGTGCCGCCTACGAGCTCACCGTCCCCTGACGGGCCCGGGCCGGCGTCCAGGCATCGTGCATGCGGTGGCGGCCTCCCTGGCGGACTCCGTTAATCTCGGTGTTAGCAGAAGCAAGGAGACTGCTGGGAGCACTCACAAATCGGAGCCGAAGGCGCGTTCGTGGCGCGAGCGGAGCCGGCGGCCGTTCAGGACCCTGGCGGCACATCAACAGCCCAGCGCTGTCCGTCCCCAGGAGCCACCATGATGCGAATCCCCGAACAGGCCGCTGCTGCGGCCCGGCCGCCTGTGCCGCCCTCTCAGGCCGAATCCGCGGCGCCGCGCGGGTCCGACTACGCCGAGTTGTCCCGCCTGGTCAAGCAGGCCGGACTGCTGGAACGTCGACGATGGGACTACATCTGGCGCATCACGGTGGCGGCCACGCTGCTGCTGTCCGGATGGGTAGTCTTTGTCCTGGTCGGCGACTCATGGTGGCAGATGGCCGTGGCCGCGTTCCTGGCGGTCATGTTCACTCAGCTTGGGTTCCTGGGCCATGACGCCGGGCACCGGCAGATCTCCGGCTCCCGCCGGGTCAGTTACGTCCTGGGCATCCTGCTGGGCAACCTCGGAATCGGGCTCGGCTACGGGTGGTGGGTAGACAAGCACAGCCGCCACCACGCCCACCCCAATACCGAGGACGCAGATCCCGACATCATGATGCGCGTGCTGGCGTTCACGCCGGCCCAGGCGCGCGCCAGCAAGGGCTTGGCCCGGATGGTCTTTCGCTGCCAGGCCTACCTGTTCTTCCCCATGCTGCTGGGCGAAGCGCCCAGCGTGCATGTCGCCAGTGTCCGGGCCCTGACCGGGAAGGGCTCCCGCACCGGGCTACGCGCCAGGCTAAGCGAGGGGGCTCTGCTCGCGATTCACTTCGCGGGGTACCTCACCGCCGTCTTCCTCGTGCTACCGCCGCTTAAGGCCGTCCTGTTCATCGTGGTGCAGCAGGGACTGTTCGGCGTGTACCTGGGGGCCTCCTTCGCCCCCAACCACAAGGGCATGCCCATCCTGGAGGCAGCCGACCGGAGCGACTTCCTGCGCCGCCAGGTACTCACCTCACGCAACGTCCGTGGCGGCTGGCTCACGGACCTCGCCCTGGGTGGTCTCAACTACCAGATCGAGCACCACCTGTTCCCCTCCATGCCGCGGCGCAATCTGCGCCTGTCCCAGCCCATGGTCAGGGAATTCTGCCGGGAGCGCGGGCTGCCCTACTGCGAGACCAGCCTGGTCGGCTCCTACGCTCAGGCGCTGCGCTATCTGGGCAGCGTCGGCGCGGACAGCGACTAGTCATCGGCCGTGGTGTTAGGAAACCCTGGTGGCCAGCGCATCTGTGACCATGCTGAACAGCTCCTGCGGTGAGTTGGTGCAACCAAGCGCGCCGTGCTCCCTGGCCTGGCGCGTGGCCTCTGGCCCGCGTACAGACGAGTAAATGACATAGGGCGTGCGATTCCCCTCGCGGCGCAGCGCATCCAGGAGCGTGTAGCCCGCCCGCTGGTCCTGGGGACGGCCCATGTCCGAGATGATCAGGTCATAATCCCGGCGGCGGACCGCGGCCAGCGCTTCCTCGGTCGATCTGCTCAGGCCGATCTCGATGTCCAGCAGTCCCAGCGCCTCGCGCTCCAACACGTTGCCTTCCGGCCGGTCGTCGACCCAGAGGACGCGGGAACCGCGGAGGCGGAGCTGGGCCCTGGCGCCGGGGACGACATCGGCGATTCGCTGGGGATCCACGGCTGCGGCGGGTGCGTTCTCCGCGGCCGGGCTGACCGCCTCCGCGGCTCCGAGCAACGCGGCCAGCTTGACCTGCCGGCTGGCCGACGCTTCCCAGCCGCCCGGGCCCTTCAGCTTGAACTCGCCGAGGTTGGACAGGAAGACGCGCAGGCTCTTCCGGAAGAACACGAGGACGAAAACCAGCGCGATCGGCCAGATCACCGCGCCCGCCAGGTCGGCCAGGGCGGCGATGAGCCGAATGACCTGGTCGAAAGTCAAGCTGCCTCCCTAGTCAAGCTGCCTCCCTAGTCAAGCTGCCTCCCCGGCTCGGGCGAAGAACACAACATCGGCTGACCTTCCGGCCTTACGGCGGTGGCGTGCTGTCCTTTACGTACTTCCTGAAATGCGCAAGGTAGAGATCTTTCCTTTCAACAGACTCGAGCCTTTCCACCTCGATCGCCTTCTGCGCCACGACAACCTCGGCATCCAGCTGATAATCAAGAAGCTGATCGTATTTGGTATTCCCGCTCATCAGCTTGGACAGCACGGGCAGGCAGTCGATGAACAAGATGAAAAGGAACAGCAGCCACGAGGCTGCCCAGACGGCAAACCTGTGCGAGGACAGGCTGCCCAGGGCGGTTATGCGGTCCAGGAGGCCTATCCGGCGCTGGTGTGAGCGCCTGGTGGCCACCGCGGCATGGATGGCCTTGGTTACTGCCTGGCCGTAGGTCTGCTCCTGGCCAGGCAGTACTTTCTCCAGGCCGTTGATGGTCTTCGTCAACTGGTTCCGCTGGCCAGGGAGTCGGTTAAGGTCGGAGTTGACAATGTATTTCTTGGCGACCGCGCGGTCGTAGTTGCACCTGTTTCCCACCCCGGCATTTCCCGAGAGACCTGCACCTGACACTCCGGCGCACTCCTTTTGGGCGAATTTCTGCTTGCCTGCTTCCTGGCTATTGTCGTGCGTGATCTCAGTCTTAATGTTGCGAAGGGCATACTGCTTCTTGGCCAGCGTATTCATCGTCGCAGCGGCCGGGTCGTTGATGGCTAGGTGCATCCCGGCGCAGGATATGCCGCTGAGACGGGCGGGTTTTGCGGCCGGGGACAGGGGATTGCACAAGGTCAGATGGCTCTGGTAGGTGACGAGTGCCGCCGACCGCTGATCCTGCACCTGCTGCACGAGTTCGGCGGAGAAGGTGGTCAGCAGCAGTGGGACCGCGATGATCGTGCCGAAGATCAGCGCGAGGACGATCCGCGGGGCGAACATGGCCAGTCGGCGCCCCAGTCCCTGGCAGCCGTGGGTGCTGGCAATCAGCCACCCGTCGATGATGCACACGAACGTGCCCCAGAACATGGCCACGAGGACCAGGACCGGGGCCAGCCCGGTCACTCCGAATACCTGGAAGAGCGCATCCAGCATGGAGAGCATCGCCATGATCGAGGTGCCCAGGATGATTCCCCCGAGCCGGGTGTAGCGGGGCCGTTCCTGCGGCACCTGGCCAAGGATGGCCTCGTCCACCCCGGTCAGGCGGCGCAGGAGCCGTCCCGGGCTCCGCCTGGGGGCGCCGTGCTGCTGGCCGGCCGGCTTGGCCAGAGCAGCCCAGCGGAACCGTCCCGGCCGCCGCGACGTCGGCGGGCCGTAGCCGTTGTTCTGGCCAGCTCCGTTTTCGTGGGGCGTGCCGCCCGGCGGCGTCAGCGTCTCGACTGGCCCTCGTCCGTTCATATGGCTGATCCGTTGCCGTTGCCGTTGCCGTCGTCGCCGTCGGGCTCGCCCGCGGAGTTCCGCCCGCGTCTGCCCTGGTCGTAGGGATTCCACAGGCGGCGGTCCCGGTTGCTGGCGGAGCGGCCGCCGCCAATCTCTCCGAACGCGCCCGGCGTCCTGGGACCTTTCGGCCCGGCGGCTTCCTTCGGGTAGGTCCCTGGTCGGTCGGCGGAGCCGCCTGGCGGCCTGTAGTTCTCGCGGGGGGTGGCTGTGGCGTCCGCGAACAGCCCGTTCGCGTCGGGCCGGAACAACTGCACCGTCTGCTCATCAACTTGCGGCAGCACCTGGTCGATCTGCCGCATGGCGAATACCGGGAGTTCGGCCAGCGGATCGTCCCGCAGCGCGTCGGTGGTCTCCTGATAGATCTGCTCGGGCGTGTTGGTCCCGCTCCGCATCGCCAGGCCGGACATGGCCATGTACTCCAGGTCGAGGATGTTGACCGGAGCGGCTCCCCGCTCCCACAGGTACTGGTTGCGCATCGCTACCTTCAGGCTGGCGGACTGAGCCCGGCCCAGGACGGCGAGCTGCTCGGGCAGCGTCGCGTCGCCCACCCGACCATCGCGCAGCATGGTGGCGGCCAGCGTGAGGTACACGGCGAGCGGAATGCTCTGCGGTCCCACCGGGACCAGCTCGTGCGCGCTGAGCTCATCCAGCAGTGCCTGGGCGCTGAGGCCGAGTTCGTCCTGCAGCCAGGGCCGCGACGCCATGGCCAGCGCCAGGTAGGTTTCCTGCACCGGATCGGCGCTGGTCGGCCGGGCGATAACCCGGTGCAGCGCCGGGCTCAGCGCCGGGAAGACCTGCGCGTCCTGCAGCAGGTCGTCGTCCAGCAGCCCGGCCAGCAGGAAGAGCCCGAAGGGCAGGTCCGCGTCAAGATAGAGCAGGCCCGCGCGGATGGACAGGTCCGTCGCTGTGAGCGGATCGAAGATCGCGGTGTACTGGGCCGCGAGGCGGTAGGCCGACGCGAGGCTGGAGGGGCCGATCCAGGCCTCGCTGGAGCTGGTCATCCGCTCCCATATGCCGCCCAGTTGCGGTGCCGACCGCTGAACCTCCAGCATGCGCGCATAGGCGGTGTAGAAATGGGCCTGAGCCTGGAGCGCATCTTGATCCAGGCCGAGCCGGTCGAGCAGATTGTCACTGTCGAGCCCGGCCATCGCTAGAATGCCTGCCTGATATTAGTGATCATGTTCGGGTCCATGTAGTCGTGCTTGTTGTAGACCGGCTCGCCCCTGGGCAGGATCGTGAACGCCCCTTTGGGCGGCCCGACGATCTCGTAGTGCTCGAATGCCTCAATCTGGTTCGACGGTATGTTGATCTTGGCCGTGATCTCGCCCTCGGTCTGGTACGCCGAATATCGGCGATAGGTATTCAGCTCCCTTACCTCCTCACAGAGGTGCCGCACGGGAACGGCGGGCCTCAGCCCGACCACGACCCAGCAGTAGAACAGGAAGCAGTCTCCCCGGTACTGGCCGGAGTTGGTGGCGAATTGCAGCGCAGTCTCAGCGGCATGATGGATGAGATTGGTCCGGACCAGGATGTGCCGGCTGACAGCACCAGCGGTCAGGGAAATGAATGGCGTCTGCGACGCTACCGAGTCTGGGCGGGTCGGGTGGGGCGAGCCGTACTTGTTGACATGGAGGTAGAGCTCTTCTTCGGTCAGCCGTTCCTTTATCTCCCTGGGCGAGATGGTGTTGGTGCTGCGCCACCAGTTGCAGTTGATGCCGTCGCCGCTGATGATGCGCTCGGCGTCCTCCAGGGTGATGCCGTTGACGCCTTTGATGCATGTTTGAATATATATGTCAGGCTCCCGCGTTATGGTTGCGCTCACGTGCGGCGGCTGCCTCGGCCCGGAGCTCATCGGCCTCCGCCCGCTGGCCTAGGCCCGACAGCACCTCGGCCAGGTTGGCCAGGGACTGGGCCAGGTCTGGCTGGTAGCGAGCGGGAGCGGCCTCGGCGAGCTCCCGGAAGATCGCCATGGCCTCTCGTGCTGGGGCTTCCGCGTCGGCCACGCGGTCTAGCTCGCCGAGCCGGTTGCCGAGGTTGTTCAGGGCAGCCGCGAGGCGGGGGAGGTAGCGGGCGGGCCTGGCCTCGGCCAGCTCCCTGAAGATCGCAACGGCCTGCTCGGTCGGCTCTTGGGCTTCCCTGGCCCGGCCCAGCTCCGCGAGCCGGATCCCGAGGTTGCACAGGCTGGTAGCGAGGCGCGGGAGGTGGCGGGCGGGGTTGGCGTCGGCCAGCTCACGGAAGATCGCCACCGCCTCCTCGCACGGGGCCAGCGCCAGTTCGGGGTCGTGCAGCGTCGCGGAGATCGCGGCGATGTTGCTCAGGGCTTGGGCCAGGTCAGCTCGGTAGCGAGCGGGGCCCGAGTCGGCCAGCTCGCGGAAGATCGCGACCGCCTGCTGGCCCGGCGACAGTGCCTCGGCCGGGTGACCGAGTTCCGCCAGCCAGATGCCGAGGTTGCTGAGCGACTGGGCTAGGTCAGGTCGGTAGCGGGCCGGGCTGGCAGCGGCCAGTTCCCGGAGGATGGTCACCGATTCCTCGGCCGCCGCGAGGGCCTGCTCCGTGTCGCCTAGCTCCCACCGCCAGACACCCAGCGTGGTCAGGGAGTCAGCCAGGTCGGGGCGGTAGCGAGCCGGACTGACGCGGGCCAGCTCTCGGCGAATCTGGAGGGCCTCCTCGGCGACGCCAAGGGCCCGCTCGGACTGGCCCAGCTCCGCGAGCCGGATGCCGAGATTGCTCAGAGAGCTGGCCAGCGGTGGGCTGGTGCCCAGGTCCTGGCAGATCGACAGGGCTTCCTCGGCCGCGGTGAGCGCATCCTCGGGTCGGCCGAGTTCCGCCAGGCTGAAGCAGACGTTGATCAGGGCCTGGGCCAGAGCGGGCAGGTAGCGTTCCGGGCTCGCGCCGGCCAGCTCCCGGAAGACCGTCACGGCCTCTTCCTCGGCCGCCAGCGCTTCGGTCGGCAGGCCCGCTTCCGACAGCCGGATCCCGGCCTGGGCGGCCCACCGGCCGATGGTGTCCCGTTCCGTGTCCGGGGGCAGGGAGGTCAGGACCCGCTGGGTGACCGTGGCGGCCGCACGGGCCAGGGTCACGGTCGGATACGGGAGCTGCCTGGCGATCCGGGTCAGCTCGTCGACCGGCGCCGGGGCATCCGCAAATGCCTCTGCGAGCAGACGGTCTGTCTCCGGCCTGTTCTGCATGGCCGCCGCCGCGGCCGGAAGCGCCATCCGGGCCAGATCGCCTTCCAGCGCCCCGGCGATTACCTGGCCAGCTAGTGGCTGATGGGTCCACGCTCGCGCCAGAACCGTCATCGCTTGCGCGGCCTGTGCAGGCTCCAGGCCGACCAGGCAGGCCTGCGACAGCGCCGGGTCGGCGGAAAGCGTGCGGGCGACGTGAGCCTCGGCCACCAGGCCCGGCGGCAGCGACCCCGCCCGCCCGTCCGGCCCGGCCGGATACAGGTCGGCCAGCCATCGCCCCCAGGCCAGCCTCTCCTCCGGCTCCGCCGTGGACAGGCCGGGCACTCGCCGCGCCGCATCCGCCGCCTGCTCCGGGCTCGCCGCGCCGAGCAGCGCCCCGGCTGCGACTGCCTGCCCGAGGACGCGAGCATCCGCTGGCCGCCCAGCCGCCGTGGCGTTCCGCCGCCAGTACCGGGCCTCATGCTCCAGCAGCTCTTCTATGGCCCGGCCTGTCTCCACTCGCATGGGCTGGACATCACCGGAGGCGAATCGCAGCACGGCGACCAGCGCCGCCGCGTGTAGCTCTAGCACTGGTACCTGGGACTGAGGCAGCCCGAACGTGACCCGTTGCGGATCCGGTCCGCGCACACCCAGCGCGCGAGCGAAGGACGGCATGGCCGCTGCCGCTACTTCGGCGTCACCGCGGACCGGATGGAGCCGAGTTTCCAGCCGGATGATCTCGACCTCGGCCAGCAGTTCGGCCGCACCGGGGGACTTGTCGGCCAGCGTGTCCCACCACTCGCCCAGGGACCGGGCTTCCAGCAGCACGCGCGTCGGGCGCGCAGCCGCTCGCAGCGCGGCCAGCAGCCCACCCAGGTCGGCCCGGGTCTCGGCGTGGTTCACCACCAGCAGCAGCGGCTTTCCCGATCGCTCCTGCTCGGTCGTCTCCGGTGCTGTTGCCCCGGCTGCTGTAGTCTCGCGCGGCCTGGCTGCCGCATTCGCGTCTGGTGCCGCCAGGCGCCATGAACCCCCGGATGCCTCCCACTCGGCCGCAAGGCGCAGGGCCAGCCTGGTCTTGCCCGTCCCGCCCGGTCCCGTCAGCACCATCACAGAAACCGCCGTGCCCGGCTGGCACCACGCCAGCAGGCGGGCCAGTTCACGCTCTCGGCCGGTGAACTCCACTACCTCCCGGTCCGGGCCTAGCAGCGCCGCCACGCTCTGCGCCGCCCGCTTTCGGCTTCGCCACGCTCGGAACCTCGCGAAAAAGCCCCGCGGGTCAGAGACTGCACTCGCCATTGTCGGGCGCGTCTCATGAACCGTCGGCTTCCCTTCAGCGCCAACGGTCGGGAACGACGGAACATCCCACCCCATGCGACATGCATACACAATGGCCAGGCATCGTCGCTACGGAAACAGTCTCGGATAAAGGCCTGCGGAGTTGGCTTCCGGTCATTCGCTCCGCGAGGAGAGCACGACAAGGCAGTTACTTCGCATTTCATGCGAATGTGTCTAATGGCTGAGCGAGCGGCCTTAGCTCGCGCTGCTGGAGATCGCCTCGCTTTCCATCGTGGCCGGATCAACCCCGATGGCCGTGCAGACGCCCGAACCGGCACATGAGACCGTGGTCAGCGGTATTCCGGGCAGCGCTGGGCTGGATGCGGTCCAGGATGTCCCGTTGAACGTCAGCGCGTCGCCGCTGGCGTCGACGGCCTCGCAGAAGGTCGGCGAGGTGCAGGAAACGGCGTTGATCGCGGCCGAGTCGATGTTCTTGGGAGCCGACCACGAGGTCCCGGTCAGGACGGCGTATGAGCTTGCGCCGACGGCTACGCAGCTCGTCGCCGAGCCGCACGAGATACTGGCCCACGCTGAACCCGGTAGTTGCGGTCCCGCCGTCCACGTGCCGTTGCTGTAGCTGAAGGTGTATCCGCTGGAGTCCACCGCTTCGCAGCTGGCCGACGAGCCGCACGACACGGCGTTGAGGATGTCGCCGTTGATGTGCTTGGTGCCGCCGGCCTGAGCCGAGTATGGGTCGACGGAGACGGCTGATGACCAGGAACTGCCGTTGTAGATGTAGGCGGTGCCGTCTTCTGCGACCGCGGCGCAAAGTGTCGGCGACCCGCAGGAAACCGCGGTGGCGGGTACGACCGTGTTGTCGGTCAGGGAGCTGCCGTAAGCCCAGGTCGACCCGCTGTAGATGAAGGCGTAGCCATACGTATCGACCGCCGCGCAGAGGTTCGACGTGGCGCACGAGAGCCCGGTTATGCCGTTCGACCAGGTAAATCCCTCACCCGGGATCTGGTCGTAGTCCATGAACTTGGGGGTGCTCCACGCCGAGCCGTTGTAGGTCAGGGCGTTGCCGCCCCACGGGCCACCGAAGTTCAGTGGCTTGTAGGTGTATCCGTTGTCGGCGGCCGCGCAGAACTTGGCCGTCGGGCAGGACAGCGCGGAGACCGTGCCGCGATCGGGGGCGGCG
>Ga0134128_10002290_pt1 | contig 23792 bp, 18 predicted proteins | sample KB31754_FD_96462 | JGI IMG/M metagenome (GOLD analysis project Ga0134128, IMG submission 96462) | Terrestrial soil microbial communities with excess Nitrogen fertilizer from Kellogg Biological Station, Michigan, USA - KB3-175-4 | ecosystem: Environmental > Terrestrial > Soil > Unclassified ... | reverse complement strand
GTCTTCGAGGGCGCGCTGCATCTGGCGCACCGCCTGCTTGGAGTCCGTAAGCAGAACCACGCTGTGCCGCGAAAGCGAGCACAAGTGGAGGCTGTGGCCTTCGCAGGCCTGCAGCACCTGGCTCAGAGTTTGGGCATCGGCCTGACGCCGCAAACGGGCCTCCACGATCACCACCCCGCGCTTGGCAGTGATGGCCCGTACCGCCGGCTGTACACCTTCAGGCACAATGCGCGTTCCCCGGCTCTGCGGCCGACGGGAGTTGCGCACGTACACGGGAATGTTCTTTTCCGTGGCCGGCAGCAGCGTGGCCGGATGCAGCACCTTGGCCCCCGCATGCGCCAGTTCCGCCGCTTCCGCGAAGCTGATGCTGGGGATGAGGCGGGCATCGGGGCAGAGCCGCGGGTCGGCGGTCATGATGCCGTCGACGTCGGTCCAAATCTCCAACGCGCCGACGTCCAGCCCGGCAGCCACCAGGGCGGCGGAAAAATCCGAACCTCCCCGGCCCAAAGTGGTGGGCGTGCCCTCAACCGTGGCGCCGATAAAGCCGCCCAGCACCGGCACTTGCCGGCTCGCCAACAGCGGTGAAACCTGCTGGCACAAGCGGAGGTCCGTTTCCTCGCGCAGCGGGGCCGCGCAACCATGAGCCTCATCGGTAACCATACATTCCCGCGCGTCCACCCAGGCGGCATTACTGCCCTGCGCGCGCAAAGCGTCAGCCAGCAGACGGCTGGAGAGGAGTTCTCCCTTTCCCACCAGGCGGTCGGAGGTGCGCTTGCTGAACTCCCCCAGCGCGGCTACCCCCTGCAGCACCTTCTCCGCTTCCTCGCACTCGCTCCGCAGATAACTCTGAAACGCTTCCCCCGCAGTCTTTGGCAATAGCTCTCCCGCCAGGCGGCTATGCCGTTCCTGGATGGCATGCAGGCTTGCCTTGGCTGCGGACAGCCTTCCGCTTGCCGCCTGCTCCCCGGCGCTCAGCAATTGATCGGTTACCCCGGCCAGAGCACTCACGACCACCACTACAGGTTGGTTTCGTTGGGCCACAATGCGGACCACCCGGCGGAGCGCGTCGCTATCCTCGACCGAGGTGCCGCCAAACTTCAGCACCACGGTCCCTGATAGGCGCCCTTGCCCGCCTTGGGCCCCTTTTTCTGCTGCCTTCGACATCTTTGCCATCCTTCCGGCTGCCCCGAATTTCGACGCCAATAAAAAAACCCACCGCCAGATTTAGCTTCTGGCGGTGGGTTTGGGTATCTATGAGTGCTGTTTAGCTTACCCGGCGCCCTCCTCCAGAAGCACAGTAATTCGCATGGCCATTGTTGTCATGGTCATTGTGCGGACCGTGTTCTGGATGAGGTAACTCATAAGAGCGTACGCCACTATAAACAACAATGGCCGCTGCGGTCAAGTCCGGGCGCCGGATCGGCGATGACCTTGGTACTCGCCCGTTCCGCGCGCTGGTTTGTGCGAGCGAGTCCTAACTACCGGATTGCAGTTGATATCAGCAGCTGTCGGCAGTCACAGTCACCTGTGGCCGTCATCACTGAGACGGGCGTCAGGCCCACACAAAAATAAGCCAATCAGTCAGCTTGACGTCACTGGTGATGTCGTGAAAGTTGCAGTTCGTATTGCTATCTTCCTGGGCTTGGCAGTTGGATTGTGCGCGCCTGCGCCGGTGGGCGCGAGCGACAATCCAAATCCCCGTAGTCCAAGCGAGCCCAAAGTCCTGGTCATGAACGCCTCGCAAATCCAGGATCTGAAAAAGCGCGCCCAGGCCGGCGAACCCGAAGCCCAATACATTCTGGGTTCTGCCTACCGTGGTGGCGGTCCCATCCTGGCCAAAGATTTAGCCGCCACCCTGCTGTGGTGGCAAAAGGCGGCTTTGCAGGGCCATCCGGGCGCGCAGAACGGTTTGGGCTACATGTACCAGAATGGGGAGGGGGTGGCGCAGGACTTCTCCCAGGCCGCCAAGTGGTACCGCATGGCCGCCGAACAAGGCGATGCCGCTGCCCAGAATAACTTGGGCGCTCTTTACTTCTCCGGCCAGGGAGTCCACCGCAGCTACAGCCGCGCGTTTGATTGGATCGGCATGGCTGCCAGCCAGGGATTGGCCACCGCCCAGCACGGCCTGGCCATCATGTACCACCACGGCAAAGGTACCAGCCGGAACCTGGCGGAAGCGCTGGGTCTTTACCGCCAAGCCGCCCTGCAGGGCTTCCCCCAAGCACAAAACGCACTGGGCTCCATGTACCTGCGGGGCGAAGGCGTCAGTCGCGACCCGGCTCAAGCCTTTCACTGGTTTCAGTTCGCCGCAGAGCAGTCCTTGCCCGAGGCGGAGAACAATCTTGGTTACCTCTACAGCACCGGGCAGGGCGCCAGCCGCGACTACCACCAAGCTTGGCGCTGGTTCAGCCGCGCAGCGGAACAGGGATTGACGGCCGCCGAGGTGAATCTGGGAGCTTTGTACATCAACGGCCATGGTGTCCCTCTGGATTATGTGGAAGGCTATAAATGGCTCAGCCTGGCGGCCACCCAGGGCTCCACAAGCGCGGCCCAAGCCAAGCAGTTCCTCAGACCCATCATGACCGCGAAGCAGTTAGCGGCGGCCGATTACCGGGTTGCGCAATGGCGGCAGGTGCACCTCGTCTCGCTGCAAGATGCGCCCAACCGACAGCTGCTGAGTGCCCGCTAGCTGCTAGCTGGCCATCCGTGCTCCCTGCCGATTGCCAGCTATTCTCCTGCTCATATCACGCCGCTGTGTGATTACGGTCATCGGCACTGGCCCGTCCGGAAGCTGAGAATAGGAGCAGACGAAACGAGGTAACCTCATGACGGCTCTCTTCGGGCTGGTGATGGTGTGGGGAATTTTGACCACAGTTCTCGTGATCCTGCTCATCTATCGCGGCACCTTGACCATGCGGGAGGATGATCAGTTGTTTCTCGATCAGGCGGAGTCGCACATGGAGAAGGAGCAGATGGAAATCATGCAAAGAGCGGACCGTCTGGGCCCGTTCATTCGCGTCTTCGGTGCGGCTTCCGGCGCGCTCATCATCGTGATCGCCGGGGTATGGTTCTATCAGGCAATTACCGCGGTGCGCTGAGGCGCATCACGAATCCGTAAGCGGCTCCAGGTCGCCGCCAGGAAGCTGCGGAATGTAATCCGCCTGGCACACCCGCTCTGTGATCTTCTGGAAGTGGTAGCCCATCACCGCCAGGGTGATGGCCGTTCCGAAGGCATGGCGGTAACGGGTGGCGGCGTCGAAAATAAATTTCCAGTAGCTGGAGCGGCCTTCGCTAAAAATGCCTTGCTTGATAAAGGAGCGCGCTAAGGCCCGGTAATCGGAAAACACGCGCCGCGGCTGATACTCCGGCCGGTAGCGCGCCAGAAACTTCCTCGCCCGCTCGTAGTAATTGTCCTGGTCGTAGATGCGCTTCAGAATGGAGCGGTAGCCCTCCACTAGCCGGCGCGGATCCATTTTGGGGATGAAATTCAGGTTGCAATCGAAATTATCGCCGTCACCATCCTGCAGCAGCCGTCCTTCCTTGCTCAGCCGCCGGTAAAGCTGTGTTCCCGGGAGGGCCTGTAACAGCCCCACCATGGCCAGGGGAATGGCACTCTCCTGGATGAATTCCACCTGGCGCTCGAAAATGTCCTCCGGATCGTTGTCGAAGCCCACGATGAATCCAGCCATCACTTCCATGCCGTAGCTCTGGATGCGGCGCACACTCTCCAACAGGCTGCGCCGCGTGTTCTGCATCTTTTGCGCTTCCTTCAGGCTGGCCTCCACCGGCGTTTCAATGCCCAGGAACACGCGGATAAAGCACGCCTCCTTCATCATGCGCAGCAGGTCATCATCGTCGGCCAGGTTGAGCGAGGCCTCGGTAAAGAAGGTGAAGGGGCGCCCATGGCGGGTATTCCACTCCGCCAGCACGGGCAACAGTTCTTTCACCTTCTTCTTGTTGCCGATGAAATTGTCATCCACAAGGAAGACCGAACCGCGCCACTTGCGCGCATAGAGCTGTTCCAGTTCGGCTACCACCTGCTCTGGGGCCTTGGTGCGCGGGCGGCGCCCGTAAATTTCGATGATGTCGCAGAATTCGCAGTTGAAGGGGCAACCGCGGGAAAACTGGATGGCTGTCGAGCTGTATTTCTTCAGATCCACCAGATCCAGGTCCGGCAACGGAGTGCGCGCCAGGTCGGGTAAGTTGGCCGCGGTGTAGAGCGGTTTCGCGGTGCCGCTCTCCAGGTCGCGCACCAGTTCCGACACCAGGTCTTCTGCTTCCCCGACCACCACGTGATCGGCGTACTCCCGGATATCGGCCACGCCGCTGGTGATCGGGCCGCCGAGCACGGTGCGCAAGCCACGCGCACGGCAACGCTCCATCAGCTTCTGCAGTTCCTGCTTGTGCACCAGCATTCCGCTGAGCAGCGCCACGTCGGCCCAGCGCAGGTCAGCCTCGGTCAGCCGCCGAATGTTGGTATCCACCAGCCTCTTGTTCCAGTGCGCCGGCAACAGGGACGCCACCGTCAGAAGTCCCAATGGCGGGTATGCCGAGCGCTTGCCCTCAAAGGGCAGCGCGTGTTTGAAACTCCAGTACGTGTCCGGCCATTCTGGGTAGAGCAAAAGAGCGTTCATGGGGATTCAAGACTGCGGGAACAAAAAACCGGAAATCTCAGTACTCTGACTAGAAAACTCAGTACTTCTTACTAAATGAGAAGGCCGCCAATGCCAATTCGATGTCCGTCCCTCACCCAGCGACGAATTTAATACTTTTTCTGACCAGCTAGTAAGTCTCAGCGGCGGCAGACTTGTCAACCCTTATTCAGTGAGTCGCCAGGTCAGAGACCTGTTCGAGGTCCATTGTAATCTTCCTGGCCACCTGCTCCGGTTAAAACATACTGAGAGGCGCAGCGTAGTGACTGGGGCATCTCATTTCAGAAGAATACCTTATATTGGCTTGCTGGGCTCGTCAGGAGTAGCCCCGGTTGCGCTGACGTAGAGCGCCGGTCGCCCGTTCGCGTACTGGGTAGTGAGGATATGCCGGCAAGCTTCGCAGCAGGCCACCAGGATGCCGCCATCCGGAGCTTCGGCTACCGCTCCGCCTGCTGCCAGCCCACGGACCGCTATGGCTGCCAGCAGAGTGTCGCGGTCGTGCAGCATACCTGGGACCAGGAGCTTCCCGCACGCGTCACAAGCAATGGTTATGCCCATACCGATTGGATGCCGGGCGCAGGTATAAGTTTTCATGAGATCCTGAGGGGGGCAAGTTCAGTGCTGATAGGTCTTTGTAATCTGGTGTTTGGAAGAGGTGCAAGCTCGCATGTTCCCCGCCGCCTGTCACGGCCCTGAGTGTCCCGAATCACCGCGGCCAGTTCACATCTCAGGCAAAATGACCCTTGGGCACAGAGGCCCAATTGGCGATCACGACGAGACGGCAATAATCCGGCGAGCGAGTCTGCTTGGCCTGGCCAAGTCACCGGTGGTTCCTGTGCCCGCTTTGCTGCAGCAATCCCCTTGCTCCACCTTCGTTTCCCGGCTTAGTGTGGAGCGGTGAAGCTTCCTCGCTGTAGCGGCATCCTGCTGCACATTACTTCTCTTCCGGGCGGACACGGCGTCGGGGACCTGGGGCCGGCCGCATACGATTTTGCCGATTTCCTGGCCGCCGCCGGACAAAAGCTGTGGCAGGTTCTGCCCCTCAATCCTACCGGTTACGCCGATTCTCCCTACCAGTGCTTTTCCGCTTTTGCCGGTAATCCGCTGCTGATTGACCTGCACAGCCTGCGCCAGCAGGGCATTGTGGATTCCGGGCAGTTGAGCCATGCGCCGCGCTTTTGCGACGAATGTGTGGATTACGCAGCAGTTATCGAGTTCAAGACGGGCGTGCTGTGCCGTGCGGCGCAAACCTTCCTCTCAGAGGCGTCGGCACCCGAGCGGGCCCGGTTCGAAGCCTTCTGCCAACAGCAATCCCCCTGGCTGGACGACTATGCCGTTTTTATGGCCTGCAAGCAGACCCAGCCCGGGCCCATATGGACCAACTGGCACTCTCCCCTCCAGCGGCGGGATGCAGCCGCCCTGCAGCAGTTGCGAAAGGAACTGGCGGCAGAAATCTCCGCCCTCAAGTACTGGCAGTGGGAATTCTTTCGCCAGTGGGAAAAGCTCAAGTCCTACTGCGGGGAGCGTGGTATCCGCATGATGGGCGATATCCCCATTTACGTAGCCCACGACAGCGCCGATGTGTGGGCCCACCGGGAGCTTTTTTACCTGGATGAAGATGGCAAACCCACCGTCGTCGCCGGCGTGCCACCCGACTACTTCAGCGCCACCGGCCAGCTTTGGGGTAATCCCATCTACCGCTGGGACGTTATCGCCGCCTCCGGGTACCAGTGGTGGATAGAACGCTTCCTCGCCGCCCTGCGGTTGTTCGATATCGTGCGCATTGATCACTTTCGCGGCTTCGAAGCCTACTGGCAGATCCAGGCCGGCGAGCCTACCGCCATCAGCGGCCGCTGGGTGAAAGGTCCGGGTGCGGAGCTGTTCCGCGCGGTCCAGGGCGTACTGGGCGAACTTCCCATTGTGGCTGAAAACCTGGGCGTCATCACCCCTGAGGTGGAGGCCATCCGCAGGCAGTTCCACTTTCCCGGCATGAGCCTGCTGCAATTCGCCTTCGGCAACGATCCCCAGGGTCCCTCCTTCCGGCCACACAATTATGAACGCGAGCTGGTGGCCTATACCGGCGGGCACGACAATGACACCACCGTGGGCTGGTGGAACAGTTCCGGGGCCGCCGACAGTACTCGCACTCCCGACGATGTCCGCCGCGAGCATGCCTTCGCCCGCGCCTATCTGGGCTTCGAAAATGAGCCCATCAACTGGGTGCTGATTCGCGCCGTGCTGGCCTCCGTCGCCGACGTAGCCGTCATTCCTTTGCAGGATGTGCTGGGATTAGGAAGCGAGGCCCGCATGAACCTGCCGGGAACGGTCGGCGGCAACTGGAAGTGGCGTTACCGCCCCGAAAGCCTCACGGCTGACCTGTGCGGCCGCCTGCGCGAGCTAACGGCCATGTACGATCGCTGAGCTGAATTGAGGTTGCGACATGAAACCCGCCCGTTCCTTCTGGCAGATCTGGAATATGAGTTTCGGCTTTCTCGGCATCCAGTTCGGCTGGGGGCTGCAGATGGCCAATATGAGCGCCATCTACGAATACCTGGGCGCACGTCCAGACCAGATCCCCATTCTCTGGCTGGCGGCCCCGTTAACCGGCCTCATCGTTCAGCCCCTGATCGGCCACGCCAGCGACCGCACCTGGGGCCGGTTGGGCCGCCGTCGTCCTTATTTTCTAGCCGGCGCCATTCTCAGCTCTTTTGCGCTAGTCCTTATGCCACGAAGTTCCGCCCTGTGGATGGCCGCGGGTCTGCTCTGGATTCTGGACGCCTCCATCAACGTCAGCATGGAGCCCTTTCGTGCTTTTGTGGCGGACATCCTGCCACAGGAGCAGCGCACCAGCGGGTTCGCCATGCAGAGCCTGTTCATCGGACTGGGCGCCGTGGGCGCCTCGGTGCTCCCCTGGCTGATGACCAATGCTTTCCACGTCAGCTCCCAAAGCGGTTCCGCCCACGCCATCCCGCTCACCGTCCGGCTCTCCTTCTATATAGGCGCGGCGGTATTTTTCAGCGCCGTGCTCTGGACCATCTTCACCACTCCCGAGTACCCGCCGCAGGACCTGGAGGCTTTTCGCGCCGCCAAGGCCGGCCACGCTGGGCTGTGGCGCAACGCACGACAGATTGTGGGCTCCATCGCCGCCATGCCCCGCACCATGCGGCAATTGGCCTGGGTGCAGATTTGCACCTGGCTGGGCCTGTTCTGCATGTGGCTTTATTTCCCCGTGGCGGTGGCTCACAACGTGTTTGGCGCGCCCAACCAGGCATCGCCCCTTTACTCCGCGGGCGTGGAGTGGGGCGGCATCTGTTTTGCTCTCTATTCCGCCGTTTGCTTCGGCTTCTCGTTTCTGCTGGCGCCCCTCGCTAAGCTGTTGAACCGTAAGCTGGCCCATAGCCTCTGCCTTTTCTGCGGCAGCCTGGGCCTGCTCTCCGTATTTTTGATCCACGATAAGTACCTGCTGCTGCTATCCATGACCGGCGTGGGCATCGCCTGGGCCAGCATTCTGGCCATTCCTTATTCCATTCTGGCGGGCGCGCTCCCGGCGGAAAAGATGGGCGTGTACATGGGCGTCTTCAATTTCTTCATAGTGATTCCCGAAATCATCGCTTCCCTGGGCTTCGGCTGGGTGATGGTCCACCTGCTGCATAACGACCGCCTGGCGGCGGTAGTGGCGGGAGGGGTGTTTCTGCTGCTGGCTTCGCTCTTGATGCAGCGGGTTGAAGATCCTCAGGGCGCTACTCAACCGCAGGCTGCGGAAGTTAAGGTGGCGACCTCGGGTTAGTTCCTTCCAACCGCCAAGGCCCGCTGCCGGGTACCTGCTACGTCAGGTACAGCTTCCCATGATTCAGCTTGTGCTGCAGGCTGGCCGCCAGGTTGTCAATGTCGCTCGCCGCCAGGTTGCAGGCGATGCGTTCATCCACGAACGGACTAGGGTTGCTGCCCACGGCATCGCGCCGCAATTGGATGAGCAGGCCCTGCATGGCCGCGGGGTCAAACTTCTGAGGCGAAAGGTGCACGAGTTCGCTGAGCGTCTCGCCCAGCGACAACGGCTGACGGTAGGGACGCTCGCTGGTCATGGCGTCAAATGCGTCCGCCAGGGCGACGATCCGCGAGGGCAGGGGCACGTCTTCCAACCGCAGGCCATCGGGATACCCGGAGCCGTCCGCCCGTTCGTGGTGCCAGCGCACCACCTCGGGTACCTGCGGCCAGGGAAATTGCACTCCGCTCACAATCTGGTGCCCCACCACCGTATGGTCGGCCATCAGCCGGAATTCCTCCGGATCCAGGGCGGCGGGCTTGGCAAACAGGTGCTTGTCCACCGCCACCTTGCCGATATCGTGCAGGTATCCGGCCGAGCGCAGGGCGGCGACTTCTCCCGGTTCCATGCCCATGGCCTCACCGATTCCGGCGGAGTAACGCCCCACGCGCAGCGAGTGCCCGTGGATGTTGATGTGCTTCACATCTATGGCCGCGGCGAAGGCCTCCAGCGCGTTGTCATAGAAGCCGTGCATGGAGGCCAGCAGGCGCAGGTTCTCCGAGACCCGCTGCGCTAGCGTCTGCTGCAGCGAATGGTTGTGCACTGCCAGGGCCACATAGCTGGAGAGCAGCCCCAGGGACTCCAGGTCTTCCTCGCTGTAGGCGGCATCGCCTTCCCGGCGTCCGAGAGCGATCACCCCCACTAGCTTGCCGCCCACGGTAAGCGGCGCAATGCACTTGAACAGCTCCGGCGCGACATTGCCGTTGGAGCTGAGAAAGGTATCGGAACTGGCCGCCAGCAGCAGGCGCGGTCCGCGCGTCGTGGTGAGAGCGTGCACGTGCCGGGGCAGCAGGGGAATGAACGCCGGCTCTGGCAAAAGCGTAAAGCCCTGCGCCGCAATGGTGGTGATGAGAGCGGGCTTATCGGTGAATGTAAAGAGCGCGCCTTCGCGGGCGCCGCTCGCCTCCAGCACGGCGGCGAGTGCGCTGCTGGCTATCTGGACAAAGTCGCGCTCCGAGGTCATCTGCGGACCCAGGTCGGAGAGCGCCTCCACCGTCAATAGCAGACGCCGGAAGTTGTTCTTGGTCACCGCCAAGCAGACGCGGCGAGAATGCAGAGCAATCTCAGGTTACCATGCGCACTTCTGTGCCAGGGAGAGCGTGCTTAGTGGTTAGTTTGGTGCCGAAGAGGCGGCACTTGGCATTTAGCACTTAGCATTTGGCCAATGGTGATTGTGCCGGGCGGTGCTAATCGCGCGGCGGCCAAGTGCCAGCTTCCCTTAGAAATGCTCCTCCAGTTCCGCGAACCTCTCCACCAGCAGCAGGCGTGAGGGCAGTTCCGCCTTTGCCAGTTCCTCGTGCTCCAGTATCCAGGTGTTGCCGTGGGGCACGAACACGGCGTTCAGCCCGGCTGCCAGCGCCGGGTTGATGTCGGACTTGGGGCTGTTGCCTACCATCCAGGTGGTGCCGTGGCCCAAGCCATACTTCGAGACCACCTCGCGGTAGGTGCTGCTGTCTTTTTCGGCGACAATCTCGACGGCAGCGAAATAATCCTTCAGCCCCGATCGCTCCACCTTGCCCGATTGCTCCGGAACCGCTCCCTTGGTCAGCAGGATAAGATGGTGCCGCCCGGAGAGGTACTGCAGTGTCTCCGGAACGCCGGGCAGGATTTCCACCGGATGGTCTGCGATACTGTGGGCGAAACCCACAACCTTCTGGTGCAGTTCCGGTGTGATGGGCTCCAGCGAGATGCGCTCGAAGGTGTCCACCAGCGCGTGGGCGAAGCTGTGCATGCCATAGCCGTGCTTGAGAATGCATTCGCGCTCCACCTCATTCAGAATTGCTCGCACCTCTTCCGCTGTGTAGCTCTGGTGATTAAGAAAGGAGATGAAGTGGGCGATGGCGCGCTCGAAGTAGATGTTGTTCTCCCAGAGCGTGTCGTCGGCGTCAATCAGCAGCGCTTGCCCGCCGTTGATGTTCACCCCGTTCGCCATTGTCCTTTATGATATCCGGTGTCGAATGGTTTTGTGCCCGTCATCCAAAGGATCAACACTGAATTCGTAGCAGGGCCTGAAACGAGGAGCGCGCAAGCAGCTTCACCCATAGAACATGGCTTCGATTATTCCTCGCCTCACTTCCTAGGGGATTCCTCAGCGCTCTGCGGTAAAGGTTTTCCCTTGCTAGAATTCTACTGATGAGAATTCTCCCCTGGCTGGCTGTCCTCATATTGGTTCTATCGTTCATGAGCGTCGCAGCGCAAAAAAAGAAAGCCCCGCGCTCTTACCGCAGCGCCGGCGACAAGCCGGTTTCCATCCGCCTCGGTCTCGCCACTGGTTTGCCGCAGCAACTAGCCAAGTGGCGGGTGGTGCGCATGCCCTTCCGCTCCGCCGGAGTTACCCCCCGACAGCGCCGCATGGTGCAAAAGCTGGTGGACGCCTGCCGCTACCTGGACGACATTTACTGGCGGCAAAGCGACCCCGATGGCCTCACCTTGTTTCATGAACTGGAGGGCAACAGCAACCGCATTGACGCCAACGTGCGCCGCATGCTGATGATCAACGGCTCGCGCTTCGACCTGTTGCGCAACAACGAGCCCTTCGTGGGCCTGCAGCCCATGCCCCCCGGACGTGGCTTCTATCCTCCGGACCTCACTCGCGCCCAGATCGAGCAATATGTGCAACAGCATCCTGAGAGCAAGGCGGAGATTTACAGCCCTTACACACTGGTGCGCTGGCGAGGCAAGGAATTGGCCGGGGTGCCCTACCACGTCGCCTACCGGTCGCTTCTGGGACCTGCGGCGCGAGACCTGCGTGCGGCCGCCGCCCTGAGCGACGATCCCACATTCGCCAACTTTCTGCGCCTGCGCGCCGACGCCCTCCTTACCGACGACTACTACCAGAGCGACCTCGCCTGGCTAGACCTGAAGGATCCTAAGTTCGACGTCATCTTCGCGCCTTATGAGACCTACCTCGATGGCCTGCTGGGGGTGAAGACCTCCTACGGTGCGGCCGTGCTTATCCGTGACCAGGCGGAAAGCCGCAAGCTGGCTCTCTACCAGAAATTTGTCCCCGAGATCCAGGATGCGTTGCCCCTGGCGGAGGAAGACCGTCCCTCCAAGCGCGGCCTGGCCACCCCCATGGAGGTGATGGACTCGCCTTTTCGCGGCGGCGACCTGCGCCACGGCTACCAGGCGGTGGCCGACAATCTACCCAATGATGCCCGCATTCACGAGGCCAAGGGGACGAAGAAAATTTTCTTCAAGAACTTCATGGACGCGCGTGTGAACTACGTGATCCTTCCTGTAGCCAAGCGCGTCATGCGCCCCGACCAGGCCGCCAAAGTGACCGGCGAAGGCTACCTCGCCGGCACCCTGCTGCACGAAATCTCCCACGGCCTGGGCCCTGCCTTCGCACGTACTTCCGCGGGCAAAGCCGATATTCGCGAAGCCATTGGCCCTACCTACAGCGAACTGGAAGAAGCCAAAGCCGACGCCGTCGGCATGTTCGGGCTGAAATGGCTGGTGGACCATGGCGCGCTTCCCAAATCGCGCCTGCAGGAGTATTACGCTTCCTATGTTGGCGGCCTCTTCCGCACCGTGCGCTTTGGAACCGGCGAGGCCCACGGCCGCGCCGAAATGATGGAATTCAACTACCTCACCGAGCAGAAAGCGGTTACCCACGATTCCGCCACCGGCCGCTACGCCATAGACTACGCCAAAATGCCGGCCGCCGTGGAAGCTCTCGCTAAAGAGTTGCTGGAGCAGGAAGCCACCGGCGACCGCGCCCGCGCCGAGGCCTGGTTCAAAAAATACGACCTCATGCCCGAACAGCTGAAAGCCTCCTTGCAGAGGGCCGCCGCCGTTCCCGTGGACATTGACCCGGTCTTTTCCTTCCCCGATCAAGTGAAGTAAGAGCCGTTTCAGGGTCTCAGCTCTCGAACCCTTGGTTATAACGGCTCCCGGGGGCTTTAGCCCCGGTGACTGCGGACTCCAATAGATTCCTGGCTTGTCGCGTCCTGGCGCACGACATCACTATTGACCCCCCTTATGGATTCGCGTACAACACTCTTACTTCTGGGGTACCCTGCCGTTTCGTTCCCCGTCGGGAGATAGCTCATGTCTGCGCGGCCCTTTGTCCGTTTTGCGGGATACGCTTGTGTTGTTCTGCTGTTGTTGTTGGCGGTCGGGATTACTTTCACAGTGGGCTGGCGCCCCATCATAGGGCCCCGCGAGCGTGCCCTGACCAACCGCCATTTTGAAGCCACGCCCCAGCGCCTCAAGCGCGGCGAATACCTGGTGGAGCACGTCTCCCTGTGCTACGGCTGCCATACCAGCTTCGATGCCAAGGGCAAGGACACTCCCCAGTTCCTGGAGGCCAAAGGCGCGGGCCGGGCCCTTACGGACGAGAGTGGCTTCCACGTGGTGGCCGGCAACATTACGCCTGACCCTGAGACCGGCATCGGCAACTGGACCGATGACGAACTAGCGCGCGCCATCCGCGAGGGCATTGGGCGCGATGGCCGGACGCTGTTTCCCATGATGCCTTACCAGAATTTCCGCCACATGTCGGACGAAGATCTGGCCTCGGTGATCGTCTACCTGCGCGCGCAGCCGCCGGCCCACAACCAGCTCCCTCCGACGCAAGTGCCTTTTCCCGTGTCGCGGCTGATCAATAATGTCCCGCAGCCGGTCACGACTGTCGTCTCTGCCCCCGATCCCGCGAACCCGGTCGCTTATGGCAAATATCTGGTAACTGCGGTGGGGATTTGCGGCGGCTGTCACACCCCACGCGACAACCACGGCCAGCCCATCGCCGGCATGTACATGGCCGGCGGCAACATCTTCGACGAGAGCGGCCACGCGGTAGCCAGTAGCAATATCACTCCCGACCCCTCCGGTATTTCCTACTATGACGAAGCTACGTTCGTGCGGATGATCCGCACCGGCTCGGTCAAGGGACGCAAGCTCAACGTGATGATGCCTACTTGGGCCTTCAACGGGTTAACCGATCAGGATTTGAAGGCAATCTTTGCCTACTTACGCACCATTCCGCCGGCCCGGCACCACATTGACAATACGGAGAAGGCTTCTCTGTGCAAAATTGACGGCCACATGCACGGGATGGGTGCGTTGAACTAGAAGAGTGCTTTTACCGTGGCACCGGCGTCTCGCCGGCCTACCTTTTGTGGCGCGGGCGCGCCCCGCCGGCGTAAGAAGCCATACTAGTTGTTGTCATCCTGAGCGCAGCGAAGGACCTGCTTTTCCGTCAGGGCGCCGGTCAGGCCGCGAAATCCACCCGGGCTGGATACGGAATGATGCCGGCGTGGTGCCCCATGTCGAGCAGGCGGCGCACCGCTTCCCGCCCGTCGGGGCCGTAGTCCAGCGTGCGCTCGTTCACATACATGCCAACGAACTTGTCGGCCAGTTGCTCATCCAGGTCGCGTCCGAACTGCTTGGCATACTCCAGGGCTTCCTCGCGGTGGTCGAGTGCGTACTGGATGCTGCCGCGCAGCGCCCTGGCCACCCCGGCAATGGTTTCTGTGCCCAGGCTGCGGCGAATCGCGTTGCCACCCAAGGGCAGCGGCAGGCCGGTCATCTTCAGCCACCACTGGCCCAAATCCACAACCTTCTGCAGCCCGCTCTTGGAATACGTGAGCTGGCCTTCGTGGATGATCAGGCCGGCCTCGTATTTGCCTTCCACAACCTGGGGAATGATTTGGTCGAAAGGAACCACCGCGGTCTCAATGCCGGGCGCGAACAGCCGCAAGGTCAGGTAAGCCGTGGTCAGTGTGCCCGGCACCGCCACCTTGATGTTTTTTACCTCGCTCTGCGAAAACGGCCGCGTGGCCACAATCATCGGCCCGTAGCCTTCGCCCACGCTGCCGCCCGAGGAGAGCAGGGCGTAGTTCTCCTGGATGTAAGGGTAGGCGGCGAAGGAGATGGCGGTCAGGTCGTAAACCGCCTCGTGAGCCTTGCGGTTCAATGTTTCAATATCGCAAAGCGTGTGAGTGAAGCGCAGCCCGGGGACCCGCACCTTGTTGGTGGCCAGTGCATAGAACATGAAAGCGTCGTCGGAGTCGGGGCTGTGAGCCACCGTGATTTCGCGGACGCCCGTCTCGCTTTCCGGTTCGGCTATGTGCGATGGGTTGGCGGGAGTCACGGGTTCACCCGGTAAGTGCGGCGAAAGCGGCTGGCGGCGCCCGATGCGGCCATGACCTTGATGATTTCGGCAAACACAAACGGATAAAGCCCGAAAGCCGCCGCCTGGGCGAACCGTGCGTGGGCGATCAGCATCAGCCAGGAAATGCCGCTCGCGAACAGCACCACCTCCGCCGCCACTGCTGCCACCATGGCCCGGGTGAAGCTCCGGCTGCCGTGTTCCCACAGCCATCCGGCGACAAACGCCACGATCGGATAGGCAATCAAATATCCGCCCGTCGGCCCCAGCAGTTGCGCGATTCCTCCCGGGCCGGCGGGATTAAAGAACGGCAAACCTATCGCTCCCTCCGCCAGGTACAGCGCCAGCGCTGCGAATCCGCGGCGGCTTCCCAGGGCCAGACCCACCAGCAGCACGGCAAAGTTCTGCAGCGTCAGCGGCACTGGAGTGAAGGGCAGCGGAACAGTGATGTGCGCGCATAGCGCCACAAACAGGCTGGCGCCCACCACCAGCGCGAAATTGCGTGCCAGAGCATGAGAGCGGGAGGGAAGAGTGCGGAGAATAATCTGCGAGCTCATATGTCACCTGTGTAACGGCACAGGATACCAGAAGAAGGCGCCAGGAGTCGGTATCGAGGTGCGCCACATTTGGCCGCCTCCGCGCGTTGATTCCCTGGAGGATGTTTGCCGGCCAAATGTGGGGATTTACGCGAAAATGGACTATTCATACCGCAGCGCGACCATGGGGTCTACGCGGGTTGACCGGCGCGCGGGAATCCAGCAGGCCGCGAAGCTGACGGCCGCGAGCAGAACCACTACTGCCACATAGGTGACGGGATCGCTTGGGCTCACCCCCATCAGCACCTTGCTCATGGCGCGCGTCAGCCCGAACGCGGCGAGCACGCCAGCCAGAACGCCACCGGCAACCAGCATTAGCCCTTGGCGGGAAATCAGGTTTAGAATGTCGCCGCGTGTGGCGCCCAGCGCCATGCGCACCCCGATTTCGTGCGTACGTTGTACCGCAGAAAAAGAAACCACGCCGTAGGTGCCCACCACGGCCAGCAGCAGTCCCATCGCTCCCAGAATTCCCGCCAGGGAGGCCGCCAGTTGGAAGATGAATAATCCCGCCAGCCCATGTACCGTTTCCTGCATGGTGGCCGCTTGCATGATGGGCATGTCCGGCGCCAGGCGCTGGATTTCACGCTGCACCACCGGAAGCATCGCCTCCGGCGGTCCGGCTGTCCGCGCCTGCAACGACGCCAGCGACCCGTAATCCTGCGCCAGAGGCACATAGAAGTAGGGTTGTGGGTCGGAGGAAATGAACCAGTACTGCCCGTCCGCCGCTACCCCCACTACCTCAATCCACGGTCCGCTGGCGCTCTTCAGGCTGAAGCGCTTGCCCAGGACGTCCTCATTCGGCCACAGCCGCCCGGCCATGGTCTGGTTCACAATTGCCACCCAAGGCGCCGTTTCACTGTCGGAATCGGTGAAGGAACGGCCCCGCAGCAGCGGCACCCGCATGGTCGGGAAATATCCCGGATCAACGCCGTTGTAGGAAATCTCGGGAGGCTTCTGGTCAGGGGGCAACTGCCGCCCTTTTACGAAAATTGAGCTGCCCTGGCTGGGATACGCCATAGGCACGGTGCGGGCCAGGCTCGCAGAGTTTACCCCCGGCAGAGCCCTAACCCGGCGCTCCAGTTCGCGATAGAAATTCTTGGTGCGCGCCTGGTTGTACCCTACCTGGTGTGGGTCAAGCATTACGCTCACCACGTGCTCGGGTTCAAAGCCCAGGAACATGTGTTCGGCATGGCTGAGACTGCGCACCAGAAGTCCGGCCACGACCAGCAGCATGAGCGAACCCGCAACCTGCGCCACAACCAGCGAACTGCGCAGCCGGTGCCGGTTGCCCTGTTCGCCGCGCCCACTTTCGTGCAGTACCGCGTTCAGGTCGGCGCGCCCCGCCCGCAACGCCGGCCACAAGCCCACGAAAATTCCGGTGAGCACTGCCGCGAGCAGCGTGTAGGCAAACACCTTCCAGTCGAACTGGCAATCTATCCGGAAAGCGTAACCAGCCGAGCTGGTGGTCACGGGACGAAGCAGAGCGCCGGCGGCGGCAATGGCCAGTTCTCCCAGCACCACTCCGGCCGCGCCTCCGAGCAGCGCCACCAGCAGGCCCTCAGTCAGCATTTGCCGGATTAGACGCCGCCGGCCCGCTCCAATCGCGGCGCGAATCGCCATCTCCCGCTCCCGCGCCGCCGCCCGCGCCAGCAGGATGTTGGCTACATTCATGCACGCCAGCAGCAGAACCAGCCCCGGTAGCATCAGGAACAGAGTGGCAATCACGGGAACAAAACTGGAGACCCGCGGCGCCGGCCGCGCCCGCCGCTCCGGAATCACCAGAAACTCGAGCCCCCGGTCGGCCGTCGGGTATTGGGCTGCCAGTCGCTTGGCCACTACGTCCACCGAACCCTGCGCCTGAGCCAGGCTGAGGCCCGGCTTCATGCGTGCGAACAGCATCAGGGACCGGTCGTCCCGGTCGCCCCAAAGGCTATTTCCATCCTCTCCCAGCGCAGTTATGCTCAACGGCAGATAGCCGTCCATGTCAAAGGCAAAGAGCAGGCCGTGGAAATCGCGTGGCGCCACGCCGATTATGGTCGCCGGCCTTCCATCAACCGCTATGTGTTTGCCGATCACCGCCGGATCGCCGGCGAACCGCTTCTGCCAGAAGGCATATCCCAGAACCAGATTCAGCGGGCTACCCCGTTGTTCCCCTTCGCCAGGCACAAAAAGCCGTCCCAGCGCCGGTTTCACTCCTAGCGCGCTGAAATAATTGCCCGTGACCGCGCTGTAGGCGAATTGGCCCGGCTTGCGTCGGCGCTGAGCCCGCCGGAACCGGTGTCATAGCCAAACACGTCGGAGAACACGTCCGCCTGGGCCTTTAAATCGAGCATGTCCAGATAGGAAAGCCGAGAGTTGCCCGTGGCACTGGCCACATCCACAATCTGCTCCGGATGTGGAATAGGTAATGGCCGCAACAGCCAGGCATTCACCACGCTGAAGATGCTGCTGTTAACTCCGATCCCCAATCCCAGCGTAATTACCACGATAGCTGTCAGTCCCGGCGATTTGCCCAGCATGCGCAGCCCATAGCGCGCATCCTGCAGCAGGGAATTGACCAGGGTGATGCCCCGGGCGTCGCGGCACTGCTCCTTGGTTTGCTCCAGACCGCCGAATTCCACCCGCGCCCGCCGCAGCGCTTCCTCGCGTGGCACGCCGCCGCGGATCAGGTCCTCAGCGTAGCTCTCGATATGAAAGCGCAGTTCGGCGTCCATCTCCCGCTCCATATGCCGCCGTCTGAGGAGCGCGCCTGCCCAGGAACGGATGCGAACCGCCACCCTCATATTTCCTCCGGCTTGGTCTGCAGAATGCCGGCGATGATCTCTGCCATGCGGTTCCACTGTTCGGCCTCGGCTTGCAGTTGCCGCCGACCCGCCGCCGTCAGCCGGTAGTATTTAGCTTTACGTTTGTTTTCCGACTCGCCCCACTCGCTGGCTATCCATCCCTGGTCTTCCAGGCGGTAAAGGGCGGGGTAGAGCGAGCCTTGCTGGATCTCCAGCCGGTCCTTGGAAATTTGCTGGATGCGCAGCAGAATGCCGTAGCCGTGCAGCGGCCCCAGCGATACCGCCTTCAGGATCAGCAGGTCGAGCGTGCCCTGGAGAAGCTCCAGCTGCTTGCTCATGGTGGGCTTCCTAGACTGCCTAGGAAGGTAAGCCTCTTCTCCTAGAATGTCAAGGAGAGGTCTGCGGGGGAGGCGGAAGAGCGCGGCTTCACCCGCGCCGTAGCAGCAAACTTTTCATGATTGTCATCTTGAGCGCAGCGAAGGACCTGCTTTCGCTTGCGCGCGGATCGAAGCAACGCTGAGAAGGCAAAGCTACACGCCCACCGGATATGGCTTGGCCTGCTGGGGTTCGCCGCTGAACGTGAACCGGAAGAATATGCCCTGGAACAGCGACATCAACCCCGTATACCAATACCCGATCACGAACAGCAGCAGGAAGGGCACAGTCACGAAGTTTTCGTTCTCCACCGCGTAGAACACGGTGAGCACGAAGTAGGTTCCGATGAGCAGCTCAATCCACGGTACCCAGCCTAGCCGGCGGCGGTAGGTCCGGGAGCGCGCCTTGTCGGCTTTTGATTCGATGCGGTACTTGGGTGTGCGCGCAAATGCCGACTGCTTCCCAAACAGCGCTTCCAGCACCGCCCGCGAATTGGTAATCGTCAGCCCGATGCCCAGCGCCATCAAAAACGGCAGATATACCAGACACCGGTACCAGCTCTTGGGAAACAGCACCTTCTGCGATACCAGGTAAAAGCTGGAAATCGAGAAGCTCGACGCCAGGAATAAGGGCAGGTCTATGTACAGCATTTGGAACCAGCCCTGGTAGAACCGGATAATCATCGCCGGCAGCAGCAGCACCGAGAGCGCGATCATCAGCGGGTAGCTGATGTTGGCAGTCAGGTGGTACCAGGCTTCCAGCTTCACCCGCCAGGAGACCTTGCTTCTCATCACCTGGGGCAGAATTTTCTTAGCCGTCTGGATCAGGCCCTTGGCCCAGCGCGCTTGCTGCGTCTTGAACGCCGTCATCTCCACCGGCAGTTCGGCCGGACACTCCACATCCTCCAGGTAAACGAATTTCCAGCCCTTGAGCTGGGCCCGGTAGGAAAGGTCGGTATCTTCGGTGAGGGTATCGTGCTGCCATCCGCCAGCTTCTTCAATGGCCTGCCGCCGCCACATGCCCGCCGTGCCGTTGAAGTTAAAGAACACGTTCGAACGCGAGCGCGCCCCATGCTCGAGGATGAAGTGCCCATCGAGCAGGATGGCTTCCACATTGGTCAGAAAGGAATAATTGCGGTTGATGTGCGACCAGCGGCCCTGCACCATCCCCACCTTGGCTTCGGTGAAGTAGTGAATCACCCGCATCAGGAAGTCCGCCGGCGGAACGAAGTCGGCGTCGAAAATCGCCACAAATTCGCCCTGGGCCGTCTTCAGGCCCTCCCGCAGCGCGCCCGCCTTGTAGCCCTCGCGGTTGGTGCGGTGATGGTAGCTGATCGGATAGCCCTCGGCCGCATACCGCTCCACCAGGCGCCGGGCCGCGCCCTTGGTCTCGTCCGTCGAGTCGTCCAGAAGCTGGATATCCAGCTTGTCTTTGGGGTAGTCCAGCCGGCAGACCGTGTCCACCAGCCGCTCCACTACGAACTGCTCGTTGAAGATGGGCAGCTGAACCGTCACCCGCGGCAACTCGGCAAAATACCCCGGCGGCCCCTGTGGCCGGTCCTTGCGGTGCTTGTAATAAAGATAGACCAGTGTGTAGCGATGGATGCCGTAAGAAGCCAGCCAGATCAGAACGATGAAGTAAGGAATCAGCAGCGCCAGATCGAAGGCGTTGGCCTGGTAGAGGCCCTTAAACGTGGTATCCAGAAAATGGGTGCGGACGTAATTCGTCAGCCCATGGGGGGCGAACAGGAATAGCCCGTACATAAACTCAGCCAGCAACCACAACCTCCCCGACTAACGTGAAATATGACGACTGCTTATTCTACCTAAATATGCTGACCAACTAGCGAAAACCCGGCCGCTAGATAGCTAGTCAGCCAGTCAGCTATGCGCACACTCCATCCCTGAAAGGGGAGGCCGAAACCCTAGCCAATTCGCTGTTAATTCAGGAAGTACGTGCGGTAAAGCGTATCGCGCTGGGCCGGTCGAAACCCCGCGTCACGGATAATGCGCCGCAGTTCCTCTTCCGTGGTGCAGTTGTTCACTCCCGCCGCCTTCACCACATTTTCCTCCAGCATGACCGAGCCCACGTCATTGCCGCCGAAGCGCAATCCCAGCTGGCATACCTTCAAACCCTGCGTCACCCAGCTCGACTGCACATTGAGGAAGTTGGAAAGGTACAGCCGGGAAATGGCTAGCGTCTTCAGATACTCCACCGAGGTGGCCTCGTCCCAGTGCCGTCCGCCCAATGCGGTGTTGGCTGGCTGAAAGCTCCAGGGAATAAATGCGGTAAAGCCTCCCGTCTCTTCCTGCAGCTCGTAGAGCCGCTGCAGGTGGTTGACCCGGTGCTCGTATTTTTCGCCGCAGCCGAACATCATGGTGGCGGTAGTCCGCATGCCCAACTGGTGCGCTGTGCGATGCACGTTCAGCCAGTCCTCGGTCAGGCACTTCAGGCGGGCAATCTTATAGCGCACTTCGTCGTCCAGAATCTCCGCCCCCCCGCCTGGTATGGAATCCAGCCCCGCCTCGCGCAGACGCAGGATCGTGTCGCGAATGCTCAGCCCGCTGTATTCCGCAATCGCGATCACCTCTGAAGCTGAGTAGCAGTGCAGGTGTACCTGCGGAAAGCGCTGCTTGATGCCGCGCAGCATCTTTTCATGCCAGTCTATTTTCAGGTCGGGATGCAGCCCTCCCTGCATCAGCACACCCGTGCCCCCCAGCTCTACCGTTTCCTGGATTTTTTCGTAGATGGTGTCCAACTCCAGGATGTAGCCCTCTTTGGCCTTGGGCCCCTTAAGGGGCCGGTAAAACGCGCAGAACGTGCAGTACTCGGTGCAGAAGTTGGTGTAGTTGATGTTGCGGTCAATAATGTAAGTAACCACGCCTTCCGGGTGCAACTTGCGCCGCACCGCATCCGCTTCCATGCCGATGCCGATCAGATCAGGCGAATTGAACATCTCCAGCGCTTCTGCTTTGGTCAGGGACATAAACTAACTGGTGAACACTCTATTTTAATGCAAACCGCAGTCCGCTCTAAGTCAACTGATCATTTAGCACTTAGTATCTGGCGCTTGGCCAGCAACCCCCTTGGCAGTTCCCGAACCCTCCACAATGTTCACTGGCTAAATGTTAATTGCCAAATGCTGCTTTCACGCCCTCTGCCGTCCCGACCGCTTCCCCCGCCGTTTTCCCGGCACCGGAAACTCCTCCACCTTCTCCCCTCGCTGCTTTTCCTGCCGCTGCACCTTGGGCCGGTACCACTTGAAGTACAGAAGGGCGGCGAGCGCCCCCACCACGGCCAGGGAGATCAATCCGTAGAGCACCGGCTCGTAGTATTGCGAGAGGCCACTGATGATGGCTTTGCCGTACACATGCCCAACCCAGGCGACCGCGAAATATCGTACCCCGCGGCCGGCGCTCAGGGCTGATAGGAACTTTTTGCGCGGATATTGCAGCACCCCTGCGGCCATTAGAAAGGGAACTATGGGAAAAGGAGGCGGCAGGATACAGCCGATAAACACCGTGATGAAGCCACGTTTTTCAAACCGCTTGTACACCTTCTCGACCCGCTGCTTGCCAACTTTCTTCTCCAGCGTCTCCTCGCCGCCTTTTTCGGCCAGCCGGTAAGTGACATACCCTCCCAGCACCGCGCCCACCGTAGCCATAAATGCGTAATACGGCCACCAGGCTCGCTGGTGTGCTGAAAGCAGAATCACAAACACGTCCACGCTGCCCGGCAGAGGTATCAGGGAGTTGTCGGCCAGACCCAACAGGATCAGCCCTGGACCGCCCAGGCGGTGCAACCACGTCCATACCGGATTGACCAGGAGAACTGATATCAGGAGATTTCGCATGCCTGGACCTGAGGGAACTGCCAATGCCAGATGGAAGCCGAAAGCCAGGAGCCTAAGGCTTACAGCCGGTTAGAAGCATCAGGTGGCCAGCGAGATACTCACGAAAGCTGCAACCCCAGCCTTCACGCCCGCAGCCGGCCCGGCGTCGCAGGCTGCAGGAAGTGAATGGGTTGAAGCCGCTCGACCGCCCCACACTCGGCGGCATAGCGGAAGAACAGCTCCATGCCTTCCAGGCAATCTGGGTCGAGCTGGTAATAGATATTTCTGGTCAGGTAGTCCTTCACCTCTGCGGGAGTGATCTGGAGTCGCTTCGACCATTCCATGGCAATCTGCTCCAAAGCCGCTGGCTCCAGCCCATGGTTTCGGGACGCCTGAAAAATCGCTGCCAGGTCCAATTCCGGCTGCATCTCCGCCAGGGCGGCCTCGCGCACCGCCCAGAAGGCGAAGACGAATGACTTGCCCGAGAGCCGTTTCCACTCCTCCGCCAAATCTAGCACCTGGTAGCGGGAGCGGTCCACCTTAAGTGCCGGATCGCCAATGATCAGCGCGGCATCGCATTCCCGCAGCATGGACGTCAGCTTTGGCTCCAGGGAGTGGAAGGCCCGCTCTCCTCCCCACCACTTCTCAAACAGCACCCGGGTGAGCGCCACCGAGGTCATGGAGGAATTGTCGGTGGCCACCGTTTTGATCTTTTCCAGCGGCACTTTGCTGATCAGCAGAATGGACCGCACCGCTCCCCGCGCGGCGATGGCCACCTCCGGGATGATCACCAGCCCTGGAATGCTGTTGTAGGCGATGGCCGGGATGATGCCGATGTCGCCTGTTCCCTCCCGCAGCGCGGCTGCGCACGAGGAGGGCACGCTATAAAAGATGTCGAAATCCTTTGCCGCCATGCCATGGTCGAAGTCCCACATCAGAGGCGCGGTATTGAGATAAGAGATGGCGGAGATGCGAAGCTGGCGCATGCTGCGGAACTGCCAATTCTAGCAGACAGATGGGCTGCCAATGCTCGCCTCTGGCGGACAACTGGTGTGCGACTTAGTCAGGGATAGCTGCTTTGAAAGGGCGCCGCTTCAACTACCTCGCAAATAAGAATTGTCATCCTGAGCTGGGCCACCGATCCCGCTTTGCGGGAGAGGAAGCGCAGCGAACGGACCTGCTCCTGCAGGGCTCGTGTGCACACGCGCACATCCGCCCTGTGCTCTGCTTCCTTGACACCCCCTTCTACTGGTGCTTTAGTCGCAGGAGAGGCGAATGCCGTTCTGAAAATACCATCACGGTTGAGACGTTGCCTGCACGTCTCATGAATTATGAGCACCAACCCCTCCCCCGCGCGCACCGACGAAACCCGCGCCCTCCACTGGATGGCTCTCGCC
>Ga0134128_10002289_pt1 | contig 23793 bp, 22 predicted proteins | sample KB31754_FD_96462 | JGI IMG/M metagenome (GOLD analysis project Ga0134128, IMG submission 96462) | Terrestrial soil microbial communities with excess Nitrogen fertilizer from Kellogg Biological Station, Michigan, USA - KB3-175-4 | ecosystem: Environmental > Terrestrial > Soil > Unclassified ... | reverse complement strand
GACCCAGCGTCCGTTCGATCCGAAATACGAGAAGCAGGAAGTCGAGTATCACACCAAGGAAGGCCGCGGCACGATCGTGATCGATACGCCGAACAAGTTCCTTTACCTGGTGGAGGGCGATGGCCGCGCGCTGCGTTATGGCATCGGTGTCGGCAAGCCCGGCTTCATGTGGTCGGGTGTGAAGACGATTTCGGCCAAGCGCGAGTGGCCGGACTGGACGCCGCCGGCCGAGATGCTGCAGCGCCGCCCCGACCTGCCGCGGCACATGGCGGGTGGTCCCGACAATCCGCTCGGCGCGCGGGCGATGTATCTCGGCTCCTCGCTCTATCGTATCCACGGCTCGAACGAGCCCTGGACCATCGGCACCAACGTGTCGTCCGGGTGCATCCGCATGCGCAACCAGGACGTCATCGATCTCTATGGCCGCGTCAATGTCGGCGCCAAGGTCGTCGTGCTCTGAGCATTGCCGCTCGCGATCAAAAAAACGGCCGCTCGAGGAGCGGCCGTTTTGCTTTGGCGATCACACGCGGCTCAGGCGAAGTTGCTGTCGTCGCCGCCGTCACCACCGTTGCCGTAATCGTCCGAATCAAGATCCATGGCATCCTGATCGTCGTCCTGGTCCTGATCGGCGTCCTGCTGGCGATCGATCGCGGCCTGATCGAACATGCCACTGCGCGAGGCGTCGCCGGAGCGGCCGATGTCGCTGATTCCTGCGTCGCTCGCCATCGAGCTGCCTGACTGATCGCCCCACGGCCTGCCGCTATCGCCTTCATTAATGATGGTGGTGCCGCCGAAACCCTGGGCATGGCCGCCCATCATGCCGCGGATGCTGTTGAGCAGCAGCGAGCCACCGACAACGCCTGCCGCCGCCGCCGCCGCCGTGCCGAGGAACGAGCCGCCGCCACCGAAGGGCGGAGCGCCGTAGCCGGTTTGCCCATAACCTTGGTTAGAACCGGGCTGTCCATAGGGGCCCTGGTCGTAATGGCCACCGCCCTGCGACTGCTGCAACACCTGGCCAGAGTTCCAGACCGGACGGCCGGGCGACGGCGGCGGAACATTCGGCACCGAGCGCTGTTCCTTGCCGAAAATCGTCTCCCGCATGGAATCGAGGAAGCTGCCGGATTGCTGTTGCTCCGGTGCATGCGCCTGTTCCAGTTCCTGGATGTGCGCATTGGCGCGCTTCAAAGCCTCGTCCTGCAACAGCACGGTCTGCACCAGCGTGTACAGCGAATTTGGCGCCTTACGCAGACCCTCTTGCATTGCCGCAATCGCGTCGGGGTCGCGTGGTGCGCTCTCGACCTTGGCAAGCCGGTCGAAGAGGTCGTCTACCAATTGGCGTTCCTGCGGTGTCATGGCCTGTCTCCTTGTCATCCCCTTTTCGGGAACGATCCTTCGGAAAGCGCTTCGCGCGTTTCCGGATCATGCCGCTAGGGACGCGGCCCAGATGTAGGGGCGGTTTGCGCCGCAGGTAGCGGCTTTCGAAAATTAAATTTCGGTATGCGGCCAAACGTCCTGCGGGCTTGTCAGCTCAGTGTAACTTTATTCGCTGCCAGCAGAGGCAGGAAATCATCGCTTGCGAGATAGGCGTGCTCGACTTCGCGGGTATGGGTGAATGGATCGAGGCTGATGAGGATGTCGTCGACAAAGCCCGGATGACACATCACGACGCCGCCTTCGGGCATGCCGTCAAGGAATTCCCGCATCAGGGCGCCGTAATCGGGCGGACGCGAGTAATCATAGGCGCCGGCAAACGCCGGGTTCACGGCAAGTCCCGCGCGTCCGGCGCGATGCGTGAACTGCGCACCGAGATGATCGAGAAGGAGTGCCTTCGGCCTCGTGAGACGCTGCATGAGCGGCTGGTTGCGGCGCGCCTGGCGCACCCAGGCGTCCGGGGCCTTCTCTTTCACTGCCGCGAGAACACCGTCGCGCACCTGGGGATAAAGCTGCACATGCTGATGGCCGTCGACGAAATCAGGCGCGCGTCCGAACAGGTCGCGGAATGCGGCGATCTGCATCGCCACTTCCGCGCGAATGATCTCGGGGTCGAGCCGCCGCAACATGCCCGCGCGCAAGAGCTTCGGAAATGGCAGGAACAGCTCGTCCTTCAGCGGACGGAAATGCATGGTGAGCGGCCGGAACGGCGCGCTCAGCGTCACATGCAGTCCGATGGCGCAGCGCGGACTTTTCGCCACCGCTTCCTTGAGCCGCACCACCTCCTCGCGGCCGATCGCAGGCGTCACCATCATCACCGAAGTCGCATTGAGCCGGCCGCGCTCGATCAGCTCGCGAATGGCGCTGTTGACGCCGGGGCTGATGCCGTAATCGTCGGCGCAGAGCCAGATGCGCTTGGCATCGTTCATTTGGCATCGTTCATTCGGCTGCGGTCCTCTCGCTCGACTGTTCCGCCGGCTCCGCCTCGCAATGCTTGGTCGAGTGCTCGGCGACGAAGTAGATCGGCCGCGCCTTCAGCTCGGAGAGGATCTTGCCGATATATTCGCCGACGATGCCGATCATGATGAGTTGCACGCCACCGATCGTCATGAGGCCGACCACGAGCGAGGGATAGCCGGGCACCTGCTTGCCGGTGGTCCACACCTCCCACAGGATCGACAAACCGAACAGGAAGGCGGCAGACGCGAGCAGCACGCCGAGTAGGCTTGCAAAGCGGAGCGGCGCTACCGAAAACGAGGTCAGGCCCTCCACCGACAGGCCGAGCAGCCGCATGAAGTTGAACGTGGTCACGCCGTGGGCGCGCGGCTCGGGCTCGTAATCGACGCGAATCTGCTTGAAGCCGATCCAGCTCGCGAGCCCCTTGAAGAAGCGGTTGCGTTCGGGAAGCTGGCGCAGCGCCGCCACCGCGCGCGGCGACAACAGGCGGAAGTCGCCGGCATCCTCCGGAATTTTCTGCCGCGCGCCCCAATTGATCAGCGCGTAGAAGCCGTGCACCGACAGCCGCCGCAGGAATGATTCATTGTCGCGATTGGCCTTTGCGGTATAGACCACGTCATAGCCGCCCTCGATCCAGTGCGCGACGAGCTGCTCGACCAGGAAAGGCGGGTGCTGGCCGTCGCCATCCATGAACATCACGGCGCCGCGCCTTGCGTGGTCGAGGCCGGCCATCAGCGCCGCCTCCTTGCCGAAATTGCGCGACAGCGACACGACCTGGACGTCGAGGTTATCCGCCTTCAGCGCGCGCGCGATCGACAGCGTCGCATCGCTCGAGCCGTCGTCGACATAGACGACCTCGCAGGTGAGGCGGAAGCGCTGCCGCAAGCCCGCCGCAAGCGCGCTCAGCCGCTGGTGCAGCAGGACGAGCCCCGCCGCCTCGTTATAGACGGGGACGACGATCGACAGGCCCTGCGCCGCGGCGGAATCCGCCGTCGTCGACAGGCTCGAAACATCGCTACCGAGCATCATGAATCAACTTCCAAGCGACCAAATTTTCCCGTCTCTTTCGTCACGAACATATGGCAATCGCGGCGCCTTGTCGCCACGCGCAGCGGATTACCATCACGTCATCATTGTCGCAGGAACGCTTCGAGCTTGGCGAACAGCGGGTTCTCGCGATCGAGCACATAGTCCAGCGAGGCCACCGACACCGTCTCGGCGCCGTTCTCGCGCAGGAAACTGCCGAGCGCATAGAGCTGCGCCGGCGGGCAGTGCAGCGTCAGCATGCCCGACGAGGTCGGGCCGCCAAACGGCGCCTCCACGCCAAAACGATCGTGGGCTTCCGCCAGCATCGCTGCGTCGCAACCTTTGAAGCGCGTACGCACCTCACGGTATTTGTTGGCGCGGGCACGCGCGGCGATGTGGTCGAGGATGATGCGCGCGGTTTCGCGTGCATCGGGCGACCAGTCGGCATCGCGCGAGGCCACGAGATTGGCCTGGCTCTTCAGGATCACACCGTCGTCCAGCACCTTCAAGCCATTGGCGGCAAGCGTTGCGCCGGTCGTGGTGATGTCGACGATCATCTCTGCCGTCCCCGTCGCGGGTGCGCCTTCAGTCGCGCCCGCGCTCTCGACGATGCGATAGTCGACGACATCGTGGGCGGCGAAGAAATTCCGCGTCAGGTTGATGTATTTGGTGGCAACACGCATGCGCCGGTTATGCTGCTCGCGAAAGCCGGTGGTGACGTCATCGAGATCGGCCATGGTGCGCACGTCGATCCAGGCCTGCGGCACCGCGACCACGACATTGGCATGGCCGAAGCCGAGTGGATCGATCAGGAGAACGCGCTTGTCGGCATTGGCGATGTTCTCGCGCACCAGATCCTCGCCGGTGATGCCGAGATGCACCGCGCCGCTCGCGAGCTGTGCGGCGATCTCGCTTGCCGAGAGATAGGCGATCTCGACATTGTCGTAGCCCATCATGGTGCCGCGATAGTCGCGGGCGCCGCGTGGCTTGGCCAGCGAAAGGCCGGCGCGGGTGAAGAAGGCCTCGGCGTTTTCCTGCAGGCGGCCCTTGGAGGGCACGGCGAGAACGAAGGGCGTCGTCATGTTTGGCTCCCGCGGCGAAGTTGCGTGAGCGCCTCGACCCAGATCGAAAATCCGACCGCGGGGATCTGCGTGGCGGAGCCAAGCTGCGTCATCAGCCCGTCATAGCGGCCGCCGGCCACCAGCGGCTCGGTGCCGTTGCCGAGGGCGTGCAATTCGAACTCGAAGCCGGTGTAGTAGTCGAGCCCGCGGCCGAACGAGGTCGAGAAGCGCGTCTTGTGCACGTCGATGCCGCGCGCGGCCATGAAACCGACGCGGCTTTCGAGCTGGTCGATCGCGGCCGACAGGTCGAGATTGGCGTCGGAGGCAAGCGCGCGCAGTTGCGCCACCGCGTCGTCGGGATCGCCCGAGATCGCAAGGAAGCGCTTGATGATCGAGGTCGCATCGCGTGGCAACGCGCCGGCCTTGAGCGTCGATTGCTCGAGGAAGCGATCGGCGATCTCGGCCACCGTGCGGCCGCCGACATTGGTCGCGCCTGCAATCGACATCAGGTCGGTGACGAGCGCAAGCGCGGCCTTGCGATCGCTGCCGGCCAGCGCCGCCAGCACGCCCTCATATTCGTTGCGGCCGGGCGCGGTCTTCAACGTGAGTTGTTCGATGTCCTGGGCGAGATCGATCTTGCGGTTGAAATCCTTGATCAGGCGCCGCCGCCAGACCGGGAACAATTGCAGCGCGTCGATCAGTGCGTTGAACAGGGCGACGTCGCCGGTGCGGATTTCGATGTCGCTCACGCCGAACGCAGCGGTCGCCTCCAGCGCCAGCGCCAGCATCTCGGCATCGGCTGCGGCGCGGTCCTGCCGCCCGAAGGATTCGATGCCGGCTTGCAGGAACTGGCTCGGCATGGCCCAGCGATAGCGGAACACGGGGCCGAGATAGGAGAAGCCGGCGGGCTGGCCGGCACGGGGCGAGGCGAGATAGTCGCGCGCCACGGGGATGGTGAGATCGGGCCGCAGGCAGAGCTCTTCACCGCTGCCGTCGGTGGTGAGGTACAGGCTCTTGCGGATGTCCTCGCCGGAAAGGTCGAGAAACGGCTCCGCCGGCTGCAGGATTGTCGGCTCGGAACGCTCGTAGCCGGCTTGCGCGAATGACAACAGCAGCGCGTCCGCCCAATTGGCGGTTCCAGGGGTGGAATTGGCAGACGTCGCGGTCATCAGGGGTCCAGAGAGCATCGAGGCCGGGTCCTTCCGGCGATTTGACGCTGCCCTTAGCACGGCTCCAATGACGTTTCGACAGGGATCGGGCAAGTCCCTTAACATGTTCTGTCTTAACGGTTTTGGCCGATTATTTACCCTGCCAGTCGCCCAGTGCCGCCTGGACCAGCGCCAGCGCAGCCACGGCCGCGGTATCGGCCCGCAGGATCCGGGGCCCCAGCGCCAGCCGGAGCGTCCTTTTCTGGCGTAGCAGCAGCGTGCGTTCCTCCTCGGCAAAGCCGCCCTCGGGGCCGATCAGGACGTCGATGCCACCGGCGCCCGCTTGATCGGCTCTCAGCGCCTCGAGCGGATCTGTGACCTCGGCGGCCTCGTCACAGAACGCCAACAGGCGCTCCGAATCGCGGCCCGCGAGATATCGCTCCAGCGGCACCGGTTCGGCGACGGTGGCGATGCTCAAGATGCCGCATTGTTCGGCGGCCTCGATGACATTGGCGCGCATCCGCTCGCCATTGACGCGCGAGACCTGGGTGAAGCGCGTCAGCACCGGCTGCAGGCGCGACGCGCCCATCTCGACCGCCTTCTGCACCATGTAGTCGAGGCGGGCGTGCTTCAATGGCGCGAAGACATAGGCGAGATCGGGCAAACGGTCCTGCGAGCGGGTCCGGTTCCCGACCGTCAAACTATCCGGCCGCTTGCGCCCGGTAATCGACGCCCGCCATTCGCCGTCGCGGCCGTTGAACACCAGGACTGTGTCGCCGGCGGAAAGCCGCAGCACATTGCCGAGATAATTGCTCTGCTCGCGCTCCAGCTCGACCGTCCGACCTTCACCAAGTGGGGCGTCAACGTAGAGGCGGGGGCTGCGAAAATCGTGGTCAGGCATGTGTGATAATCCGTGCGCCGCCTTTTAACCTAAAGGTCTAGAATCCGGAGCAAATATTGGGCCCGAAATGCGGCGCTGCGCCGCGCTGTTGCCAAATTCTGCGGGTTGTTAACGGGCGGCAGGAATCGTAAAAGCGCTTGGTGCAAGACACCGTGCGAGACACCCGCAGGCCGTTTGATCTTGCCGGAGAAACCGCCTTGATGATCAACCGTTTGATTGTGCCGCTGACGCTGGCCGTGCTTTCCGCATCGGCGGGCTCTGCCCTGGCGCAGGGTGCGTTTCCCGCGCCATTGCCAGGCCACGCCGCTGCGCCCGCGAACGATCCGGCCTTTCCACCGGTCAATGGCGCAAGAGCGACCGCAAGCGATCCGGCATTTCCGCCGGTGAATGGCGCAAGGCCCATGGCTTCCGTCGGCAGCGCGCCGGCTTCTGCATTTCCCTCGGGCGGTGCCGCGCCAGTGATGGGCGGCGCCGGTTCCTTCGCGCCACCGGCGCCACCGAGCCAGATGGGTGGCGGTCCGTCGCAAGCCTGCATGAACGGCTTCCTTCCCTTGCGGGAAGACGCGGAGAAGAAGGGCAAGTTGATCAAGGCCGCCAGCGACCGGCATGCCTCGCCGGAGGAGGCCTGCAAGATCATCGGCAATTACAGCGCGGCCGAGGTCAAGATGATCAAATATGTCGAGAACAACGCCACCAAGTGTGGAATTCCAGGGCAGGTCGCGGACCAGTTGAAGGCTGGCCACAAGAATACCGAAGGCCTGCTGCAAAAGGTCTGCGGCATCGCTCAGCAGATGAAGGAGCGCGGCCCGGCCGGCCCGACCTTGAGCGATGTGCTGGGCTCGTCGACTCTGGGGCCTGAGGCCACCGCCTCCCGCAAGGGCGGCAGCACCTTCGACACGCTGAACGGCAACGTCCTGTCGCGATGAATGACGCGGCGCGCGTAGCGGATGCGACCGGCAATTGGGTCGACACCGTTGCGCCGTCGTGGTCGCGTCCTTATTTGCGGCTCGCCCGTCTCGATCGCCCGATCGGTTCCTGGCTCTTGTTGATGCCGTGCTGGTGGTCGGCGGCGCTGTCCACCGGCGTTGCGCATCGGCTCGATCGGTTGCCGCTCGATGTGCTGCTGTTCTTCATCGGCGCCTTCGCGATGCGCGGGGCGGGGTGCACCTGGAACGACATCACCGACCGGGACCTCGATGCCAGGGTCGAGCGAACGCGCTCGCGGCCAATCCCGGCCGGCCAGGTCAGCGTCAAGGCGGCGCTGGCCTTTCTGGTGGCGCAGGCGCTGGTGGGCCTCGTGGTGCTGTTGCAGTTCAACCGCTTTGCGGTCGCGACCGGCATCGCCTCGCTCGTGATCGTCGCGATCTATCCCTTCATGAAGCGCATCACCTGGTGGCCGCAGATCGTGCTGGGCCTTGCTTTCTCGTGGGGTGCGTTGATGGGATTTGCGGCGACCTTCGGCCGGCTCGATGCGACGCCGCTCGTACTTTATGCGGGCTCGATTTGCTGGGTGATCGCCTATGACACCATTTACGCCCATCAGGACACCGAGGATGACGCGCTGATCGGCATCAAGTCGACGGCGCGGCTGTTCGCCGAGCGTACTCACGAAGCGCTTGTGATTTTTTACGGCCTCGCGGTGCTACTGATCGGCGTGGCCTTCGCGCTGGCGGGCTCTGGTATTGCGGCCTGGATCGGGCTCGCGCTGTTCGCGGTGCAACTCGGCTGGCAGGTGCGACGATTGAAGATCAATGATCCCGCATTGTGCCTGCGGCTGTTCAAGTCCAACCGCGAGGCGGGGCTGATTTTGTTTGCCGGGCTCGTGATCGATGCAGTGATGCGCGCGGCATAACGCGATGCCGTAGGGTGGGCAAAGGTGTAAGCGCCGTGCCCACCGTCTCCATGCTCAATCCCGCGCGATGATCTCGCGCTCTCCGCGAAACATATTCGCTGGATTGAGCAGCGCCCCGATCCGACGCCGCATCAAAAATTTCGGCCTCCGCGCGCGGATAGCGTTGCGGCGCCGGCGGCGGGAGGAGGGCTCGCGCGCATCATCCTGCAATTGCGGTAGCGCGAACAACTCGCTCCACATCAGCCACGCGTCGGTGATCTCGTCCTGGTCCTCGCTGACACAGAGCGGAATGGTGAGCGAGGGATCGCGATGCAAAAGCACCAGCATCTGCGAGTTCTTGACGTCGCGTATGGCGACGCCGAGGAAATCGCTGACACGAACATTGACGGCCATGCGCATGCCCCGAACGGCACGGCGCAGCACGACGCGTTCGCGGTGAATTTCGATCTGCCTGATGCCGCCATCCGCGCGCACATCGTGCGCGTTGAAGCTCAAGGGCAGAGAAAGAGGGTCGAGCCGCTCTGCGCGGCTCGACCCGGCGGGATTGATCCCGCTTGTTGCTGTTTGACGCCTCACGGCTTTTTTCTCCCCGCCGGGGTTATGCTCCCGGTCGATGGGGGGACTTTGCCACAGCCCCGTCCGTTTCAGCTTAAAAAGCCTGGTTAAGGAGCCGTCACCTGGCTGCAAATGTCTTCCATGATTGACAAGACCTTGGCTCGCATGATTGACGAGACGTTGCGACGCGGCCGAGATTCTTACGGGTAGCGCGTCCGAAAATGCTTGAAGTCCGCGCCAATCGGGCACATCTGGTGGATTTGTCGATTTCCGCCGCGCCCCCTCAAATGCCAGGGATTTCGTTCGTGAGTTCTTCACCATCTGCGTCATCAACGCTTTCGAAAAAGGCCGATGCCGAGCTGTTCGATCAGTCGGCACTGTCGGCGCTGGCCGAGCGCCTGGTCGAGGCGGCGAAACGCGCCGGCGCGGATGCGGCGGACGCGGTTGCCGTGCGCGGCATCTCGCAAGGCGTCGAGGTGCGCGACGGGCGCGTCGAGGAATCCGAGCGTTCCGAAGGCGACGATGTCGGCCTCCGGGTAATGGTCGGACAGCGCCAGGCTGTGGTCTCCACCAATGACGTCAGCGGTGATGGCATTGCGAGGCTGGCCGAGCGCGCCGTGGCAATGGCCCGCGTCGCGCCCGACGACAAATATGTCGGACTCGCGGATCCCTCGCTGCTGGCGAAAGACTTTCCCGACCTCGATCTGCTCGATCCCAATGTTCCCACCGTCGCCGAGCTCGAGCGGCGCGCGCATGAAGCGGAAGCCGCGGGTCTGGCGGTCAAGGGTGTCACCAAATCCGGCGGTGCGTCGGCCTCCGCGGGCATCGGCGGCATGGTGCTGGTGACCAGCGGCGGCTTCCATGGCTCGTATCTGCGTTCGAGCCAGGGCATCTCGATGACGGCGATCTCCGGCGAGGGCACCTCGATGGAGCGCGACTACGACTATACCTCGGCGCCGCATGCGGCCGATCTGGAGAAGCCGGAGGCCGTCGGGCGCGTCGCCGGCGAGCGCGCGGTTGCGCGCACCAATCCGCGCAAGGTCGAGACCTGCAAGGTGCCGGTCGTGTACGACCCCCGTGTTTCCGCTTCGCTGGTCGGCCATCTCGTCGGCGCGGTGAACGGCGCTTCCATTGCGCGCAAGACCAGCTTCCTGAAGGACAAGCTCGGCGCGCAGCTCTTTCCCGGGAACATTCGCATCATCGACGATCCCCTGCGCAAGCGCGGGCTCCGATCGCAATCCTTCGACGCCGAGGGCGTGGAAGTGAAGAAGCTTGCCATTGTCGATGGCGGCGTGCTCACCACCTGGCTGCTGGATTCCGCGACCGCGCGGGAGCTGGGAATGACGACCACGGGACACGCCCATCGCGGCGTGTCGTCCTCGCCTTCGCCGGGGCCGTATAATCTGCATCTCGAACCGGGCGAAATGAGCCCGGAAGAGCTGATCAGCGACATCAAGCAGGGCTTTTACGTCACCGACCTGATCGGTTCCGGCGTCAACGGCGTCACCGGCGATTACAGCCGCGGCGCGTCGGGCTTCTGGATCGAGAACGGCAAGATCACCTATCCGGTGAGCGAGGTGACCATCGCCGGCCACCTCTTCGAGATATTCAAATCGATGACGGTCGCGAACAATCTGGAATTCCGCTATGGCGTCAACGCGCCGACAGTGCGCATCGAGGGACTGACGCTTGGCGGACGCTGACGGCCGCGACGCCAAATTGCTGAAGGAAACGGTGCGCGAGGCAGGCGAGCTTGCGCACTCCATGTTCCGCACCGAGCTGAGGAAGTGGACCAAGGGCGCTTCATCCCCGGTCTCGGAAGCCGACATCGCGGTCAATGATCTCCTGGAGGCGAAGCTTCGCGGCGCGACGCCGGATTACGGCTGGCTCTCGGAAGAAAGCGTCGACGACGATGAACGTCTCGGCAAGAGGCTGGTCTGGATCGTCGACCCGATCGACGGCACCCGCGGCTATCTCGCGGGCCGCGAGGACTGGTGCGTCAGCGTGGCGCTGGTGGAAGATTATTCGCCGCTGTTGGCCGCCGTGTTCGCGCCGGTGACCTCGGAGTTTTTCTTTGCGGCGCGCGGGCAGGGCGCTACCCGCAATGATAAGCCCATCTCCGTAGCTGGCGGTATCGAACTTGATTTCGCGCGCGTCGCGGGCCCCAAACCGCTGGCTGAGAGGCTCAACCGGACAGGGCACGACATCGTGCTGCACCCCCGGATCGCCTCGCTCGCGCTCCGCCTTTGCCGGGTCGCCCACGGCGATCTCGATGCCGCCTTCGCCGGCGGGCAGTCGCGGGACTGGGATCTTGCCGCGGCGAATTTGATCGTGCAGGAAGCGAATGGTAGGATGACGGCGCTTTCCGGGGACGCGATCCTGTATAATCGCCGGGAAGTGGCGCACGGGATGCTGGTGGCTGCGGGACGCGATCGTCATGCGAGCATCGTCTCGCATTTTCGAAGCTGGCCGTTGCCGTAAGGCGCCACCCTGGCGTCAGGATTACCTGCCGGGCATCTCTTCAAGGGAACAACGACCACCATGCCAGACCATGCCCCGCAGCAATTGCTTCATCTCGTCCTCGGCGGCGAGCTGATTGATCTCGAACACATCACCTTCAAGGACCTCGATCAGATGGACATCGTCGGCGTGTTTCCCAACTACGCGACCGCCTATGTGGCGTGGAAGGCGAAGGCGCAGTCGACCGTCGACAATGCCCAGATGCGCTATTTCATCGTGCACCTGCACCGCCTGCTCGATCCGGAGCGAGATGCGAAGCCTTCCCGTTGAAAAAACTGCTTCGTGATACGCTGCGCAGCAGCTGGTTTCAGCATGCTGTAGGGTTCCTTGCGGCCGAATGGCTGCGGCTGGTCTGGCTGACCAACCGCTTCAGCTTCGAGCCGGGCGGCAAGGATGGACTCTACGCGCGGGTCGAAGGGCAGATGCCTGCGATCTTTGCGTTCTGGCACGGCCAGCACTTCCTGACGCCGTTCATCAAGACTAAGCCCAGCCACAGGGCCAAGGTATTGATCTCGCTGCACCGCGACGGCGAGTTCAACGCGATCGCGGCCGAGCGGCTCGGCATCGGCACCATTCGCGGCTCCGGCGATCATGGCTCGGCGTTTCATCGCAAAGGCGGGGTCGGCGCCTTCAAGGAGATGGTGCGCGCGCTTGACGATAACTATAATGTGGCGCTGACCGCCGACGTGCCGAAGCGCTCGCGCGTCGTGGGTCTTGGCATCATCATGCTGGCGCGAGAATCCGGACGGCCGATCATGCCTTTCGCCATGGCCACGAGTCGCTACATCCAGCTCAAGAATTGGGACCGCACCACCATCAATCTGCCGTTCGGGCGCGGCGTCGTGGTCGGTGTCGAGGAAGTCTATGTGCCACCCGATGCCGATGCCGAGACCATGGAGCAATGCCGCCTCAATCTCGAGGCGATCCTGAACGAGGCGACGTGCCGCGCCTATGAAATGGTCGGCCGCCCGGAGGGGGCCAAATGCCCCGAGGGAGCCAAGCGTCTTGAGGGAACCAAGCGTCTTGAGGGAACCAAGCGTGGCTAATTCCCTTCCGATGACGCTGCGGTTCTATCGCGGGCTGTCGTCGGCCATGGTGCCGCTGGCGCCGGCGCTGATCAAGCGGCGGCTCAAGCTCGGCAAGGAGGATCCAGAGCGGATCGGCGAGCGCCGCGGCATCAGCCGCGATGTCCGGCCACACGGCCCGCTGGTCTGGATTCATGGCGCCAGCGTCGGCGAAGTGCTGGCTTCGGCCGCGCTGATCGAGCGGCTGCGCGCGCTCAACATCCGCATCCTTCTGACCTCGGGCACGGTGACGTCGGCTGCGATCGTCGCCAAACGCTTTCCGCCCGACATCATCCATCAATATGTACCCTACGACTCGCCGCGATATGTCGCACGCTTTCTCGACCACTGGCGGCCGTCACTGGCGTTGTTCATCGAGTCCGATCTCTGGCCGAATCTGATCCTGCAAAGTGCGGCGCGGCGGCTGCCGATGGTCCTGATCAACGGGCGGATGTCGCATCGCTCGTTCCCGCGCTGGCGGCGCGTCCACGGCACCATCTCGGCGATCCTGGAAAAATTCGACATCTGTCTGGCGCAGTCCGTCATCGACGCGGAGCGTTTTTCCACGCTCGGCTGTCCCAATGTCATCACGACAGGCAATCTCAAGCTCGACGTTCCCGCGCCGCCCGCCGATCCCGACAAGCTCGATCGTCTCTCGTCGCTGACGCGCGGCCGGCCGGTCATCGTCGCCGCCTCGACCCATCCGGGCGAGGAGGAGATCCTAATCGCGACGCACCGGACTCTCGTCGGATACTTTCCAGAACTGCTCACGGTGATCGTGCCGCGGCATCCCGACCGCGGCCCGCCGGTCTGGCGGCTGGTCGATGCCGCCGGGCTGAAGGCGACCTTGCGCTCGCGTGACGAGTTGCCGAATGCTTCGACCGACATTTATGTCGCCGACACCATGGGCGAACTCGGCCTGTTCTACCGGCTTGCGGAAATCGTGTTCATGGGCGGCTCGCTGGTGCCGCATGGCGGACAGAATCCGATCGAGGCGATCAAGCTCGGAGCGTCGATCGTGCACGGTCCGCACGTGTTCAATTTTGCCGACGTCTATGAAGCGCTGGATTCCACCGGCGGCGCACGCAAGGCGGATGCCGAGGAGGCGCTGGTGAAGCAACTCGGCCAGCTTCTTGCCAATCGCGACGCCCGATCTGCGATGTCAGCGGCCTCGCACCAGGTCGTCGAGGAACTTGGCGGCGCGCTCCAGCGTACGCTCACCGCGCTCGAACCTTATCTGTTGCAATTGCGGCTCGAGATGGGAGCCGCCAATGCGTGAGCCGGCGTTCTGGCACGCGCCGTCGTCATGGAAATCGCATCTGCTTCGGCCGCTTGGCGCGCTCTATGGCGCGATCGCGGCGCGACGCCTGCGGCGCATAGGTTTTGATGCCGGCATTCCCGTGCTCTGCGTCGGCAATTATCATGTCGGCGGCGCCGGCAAGACACCGACCGTGCTGGCGCTTGCCAAGATCCTCCGTGAGCTGGACGAAACACCCGTCGTGCTCAGCCGTGGCTATGGCGGACGGCTGCGCGGACCGATCATGGTCGATCCCGCGCGCCACAGCGCGGTCGATGTCGGGGACGAGCCGTTGATGCTTTCGGCCTATTTGCCGGTCGCGGTTTCCCGCGATCGCGTCAACGGCGTGGCGCTGGCAAGATCGCAGCGCGCCAGCGTGATCCTGATGGACGATGGTTTTCAGAATCCATCGATTGCGAAGGATGCTTCGCTGATCGTGATCGATAGCGACCGCGGGCTCGGCAACGGCTTCGTGTTTCCCGCCGGCCCATTGCGCGCGCCGTTAAAGCCGCAATTGGCGCGCACCGATGCGCTCGTCGTCGTAGGTGCGGGTGCAGCGAGCGCTGCGGTCGCAGACGCAGCCGCCGCGCGCGAAGCGCTGGTGCTGTCGGCACATCTTGCGCCCGATGCGGCCTCGCTCGCCGCGCTGAAGGGCAGGCGCGTCTTCGCCTTTGCCGGCATCGGCGATCCCCAGCGCTTCTTCCGCACGCTGCGCGGCGCCGGCATCGAAGTGGCACGCGAGCGCTCTTTTGCCGATCATCACCGCTTTTCGGATGGCGAGATCGAGAACCTGGTGGCGAGTGCCAAGGCCGAGAGGCTGACGTTGGTAACCACGGAAAAAGATTTCGCGCGGCTGAGCGGCGGTAGCGAGATTCCGGCGCTCGTGCGTGACATCGTGCCGTTCAAGGTCGCACTGGAATTTGCCGATGGCGCGAGTTTGCGGAAATTCTTGTCTGACCGCCTGTTCAAGGCGCGGGAGAAGAAGTTTCAGGCCGAATAAATTTCGGTGTCGTCCCGGCCAAGCGAGCGCGAGCCGGGACCCATACCGCGTGATTTATCGAGAGAGCACAGCGGCGGTCGATCTTCGCCAAACGAAAGCCCGTGGTAATGGTCCCCGCTCCGCAGGGACGACAGTGGGACCTAATCCTGCGTCTTCAGCGCGCCCGGGAAATGCCGCTGCAGTACGGCGCTCGGCAACGCGTAGGCCTCCTGCAGGTCGACGCTCCAGTATTTCAGCTCGTCGAGCGGGATCCGTGCATCGGTCACCGCGCAGCGCACATAGGTTCCTGGCGAGATCACGCGAAAGTCGCCGTCCAGATATTGCACCTGCGCTTCACCATGGCCTGAGGGGCCGAATTTGTTCAGCACGATCAATCTCTCCGATTCGCCGCACGCGACATGTAACGTTGATGAATATAGCATAAATAGGTGATTGTGTCCGCTCGCGAAACCCCACCGATTTGTGATGTTTTGCGGAAATATCTGCATGTTAGCCTTGCATGCGGATGGATGCCCCAAAGTGCCGAACGGCCCTCAAGAACCCGATGCGTCTGAAGTCAGCAATCGCCTTACTGACCTGCCTTGTCATGGCTTTTCTCTTGGCTTTTCCCGCGATGGCCGCGCCTGCGGCGCCGCATGAGGTGGAAATTCCCGAAGCCGGCACGACGTTACGTGCGCAGCTTTTCAAGCCGGATGGCGTGGGACCGTTCCCGACGGTGATTGCGCTGCATGCCTGCGGCGGCCTCACCGGTCGTTCCGAGCCGGTGCTGCCACGCTATCGCGACTGGGCCGAGCAGCTGTTGAAGCACGGCAGGGCGGTGCTGCTGCCCGATTCCTATGGCTCGCGCGGACTCGGACCGCAATGCAAGGCGGCCGAACGCAAGGTGCGGGCACGGCGCGAGCGGGTCGAGGACATCATGGCGGCGAGGCAATGGCTGATGCAGCAGCCCTGGGTCGCGCGCGCCCGCATCAGCCTGATCGGATGGGCCCACGGCGCCAGCGCGCTGCTGTGGGCGGTGCGTCCGCAATTGTGGTCACGCGGCACCGAGCCGGACTTCCGCTCGGCTGTCGCGTTCTATCCGGACTGCCGCATTTCGGCCGGGCTCGGCTGGAGCGCACGGGTGCCGACGCTGCTTCTGATCGGCGCCAAGGACGATGTGTCCTCGCCGCCGGCCTGCCGGCAGATGATCGACGGCGCGCGCGGGCGCAGCGCGCTGACGCGCATTGTCGTGTATCCCGGCGCCTATCATGATTTCGATCGCGCCAACCTGCCGCTGCATGCCGTGGCGACGGGCGCGGACGCCACGGTGCCCGATCGCGGCCATCTCGGCAGCGATCCCCAGGCCCGCGCGGATTCGCAGAAGCTCGTCGCGGAGTGGCTGTCGCGGTGAGTTGCTTACCCCTTCAGGGGGCGGGCAAGCGAGCTTCCTAAAACAAACTGCCCTGACCGGCCGGTTTGACCACGCGCTTTGGCGTGCGCGGCCGGCGTGGGGCGGGGGCGGGCTGTTGTGGCGCCAGAACAGGTTGATCGGTGCCGGCCGTCGCCGCGATGCGCCCGTCAGAAAATTCGAGCTCGAGCCGGGCGCCGGCGCTGACATCGGCTGCCGCGTGCAGGGGATGGCCGGCCTCATCGCGCACCAGGGCAAAGCCGCGTGCCAGCACGCTGCGATAGGACAGGGCGGTGAGCAATTGGCCGCTGTGAAGCATTCGCGCCTCAAGCCGGTCCAGCATCGTCAGCATGGCGCGTTCGGCGCGCTCGGCCAATCGCTCTGTCCGTTCGTATTGGCGCGCGATTGCCTGGCGCTGGGCCTGGGCGTTGGCAAGCTTTGAGGCCTTCAACCGCGCCTCCAGCCCGCTGAAGCGCTCGCGGCGGCTGCGGAGCAGCGAGCGCGCGCAATGCGTCAGCCGCTCGCCCGATAGATTGAGATGCTGCCGCGCCTGCGCGACCTGCCCGCGCAGCACCCGCAGCGTCAGGCGTCCGCTGGTCTCGGCAAAGCGGCGGAAATGCGCATGCGTATTAGCGCGCAGGCCGCGCGGCAGGCTGCCTGTTGCCGCGTCCAGCCGCTGCCGCGGAATCGCCAACAGCTCGTTCGCGGCCGGCAGCGCGCGGGCAGCGGCACGCAGCTCATTGCGGCGGCCTTCCTGGCCGCGCTGCCAGCAGACAAACACGCGCCGTGCGAGACTCTCGACCTCCGCGACCAGCTCGCTCTTCACCGGCACCGCTATTTCGGCGGCGGCGGTGGGCGTCGGCGCGCGCTTGTCGGCGGCGAAATCGATCAGCGTGATATCGGTCTCGTGGCCGACCGCCGAGATCAGCGGGATCTCGCTGTCAGCGGCGGCGCGCACCACGATCTCCTCGTTGAACGACCACAAATCTTCCAGCGAGCCGCCGCCGCGCGCGACGATCAGCACGTCTGGCCGCGGAATCCTGCCACCTTTCGGCAGCGCATTGAAGCCGCGGATCGCGGCTGCGACCTGCTCGGCCGAGCCTTCGCCCTGCACCTTGACCGGCCACACCAGCACGTGGCGGGGAAAGCGATCCTCCAGCCGATGCAGGATGTCGCGGATGACGGCGCCCGTCGGCGAGGTGACGACGCCGATCACCTCCGGCAGCCAGGGCAGGAGCTGCTTGCGTGCTTCGCCGAACAGGCCCTCGGCGGCGAGCTTCTTCTTGCGCTCTTCCACAAGCGCCATCAGCGCGCCGACGCCGGCTGGCTCCAGCGAGTCGATGACGATCTGGTATTTGGATGAATTGGGATAGGTCGTGAGCTTGCCGGTGGCGATCACCTCAAGCCCTTCCTGCGGCTTGAAGCGCATGCGGGCGTGGGCGAACTTCCAGATCACGGCCTCGATCTTGGCGTTCTCGTCCTTGAGCGCGAAGTAGCAATGGCCCGAGGAGTGCGGCCCGCGGAAGCCGGAAATCTCCCCCCGCACCCGGACAAAGCCGAATCGATCCTCCACCGTCCGTTTCAGGGCGGAAGACAGTTCGGAGACGGTGAATTCGGGCGCGTTGACCAGGTTTTCGGCTGTGGGCATGTCGATTCGGTGAACAAAACAGGTCCGCCCAAGTTAGGGATTTTCGCCGCCAATCTCCAGCCCGCAGGGCGGCTCCGTTCCGGGAATACGAGCGTGTCGCGGGGTTTGCGCCACATATCCACACCCTCCGCTTGGCAGGGCGGCACGCGGGCGTGCTAAGTCCGGCCAAACGTCCAGCTAGGCTTCGTCACTCCATGCACATCCTCCTGATCGGTTCCGGCGGCCGCGAACATGCTCTGGCGTGGAAGATCGCGGCGTCCCCGCTGCTGACAAAGCTGTGGTGCGCGCCAGGCAATGCGGGCATCGCGCGCGAGGCTGAATGTGTCACGCTCGACATCGCCAACCACGCCGCCGTGATCGAGTTCTGCAAGAAAAACGCTGTGGAGCTGGTCGTGGTCGGTCCGGAGACGCCGCTTGCGGCGGGCATCGTCGACGATCTCACGGCCGCTGGCATCAAGGCGTTCGGGCCCGGCAAGCAGGCGGCGCAGCTCGAAGGCTCCAAGGGCTTTACCAAGGACCTCTGCCGCGAGTTCAACATTCCGACCGGCGCCTACCAGCGCTTCAACAATGCGGCCGACGCGCTGGCTTATGTGCGCGCGCAGGACGCGCCGATCGTGGTCAAGGCCGATGGGCTTGCCGCCGGCAAGGGCGTTGTGGTCGCGAAGACGTTGGCGGAGGCGGAAGCCGCGATCGCCATGATGTTCGAAGGCGCGTTCGGCGCAGCCGGCGCCGAGGTCGTGATCGAGGAGTTTTTGTCCGGGCGCGAGATCTCCTTCTTCGCGCTATGCGACGGAGAGACTGCGATCCCGCTCGCATCCGCGCAAGACCACAAGCGCGTGTTCGACCACGACCAGGGGCCGAACACCGGCGGCATGGGCGCCTATTCGCCGACACCGTTCGTGACGCCTGAGGTGCACGACCAGATCATGTCGCGCATCATCCTGCCGACGGTGGCGGGGATGAAAAAACGCGGTATGCCATTCCGCGGCGTGCTCTATGCCGGCGTGATGCTGACGGAGCAGGGCCCCAAACTGTTCGAATATAATGTCCGCTTCGGCGATCCCGAGTGTCAGGTGCTGATGCTCCGGATGATGAGCGACATCGTGCCGGCGTTCCTCGCCGCCTGCGACGGCGAATTGAGGCATTTCGATCTGCGCTGGTATGCCGAGCCTGCGCTCACGGTGGTGATGGCAGCGAAAGGCTATCCCGGCGACTACAAGAAGGGCACGCGCATCGATGGGCTCGACGACGCCGCGAAGATCGAGGGCGTCGAAATTTTCCATGCCGGCACGGTCGCCAGTGACGGCGCCATCCTCGCCAATGGCGGCCGCGTGCTGAACGTCTGCGCTATGGGCCAGACCGTCACCGAAGCGCAGGCGCGCGCCTATCAGGCGATCGACGCTATCCGCTGGCCCGACGGCTTCTGCCGCCGCGACATCGCCTGGCAGGCGGTGGAGGCGGAGAGGGAAGGGATCTGATGCCCACCACACCTTCCGCTCGTCATGCGCGGGCTTGACCCGCGCATCCATCGATCTTCGAAAGACTCTTGGTTTGAAGATGGATCGCCGGGTCAAGCCCGGCGATGACGATTGATTGGTAGGCGAAAGCGACTAAAGCAAATCCCCACCCGCCGCGAGCGCCGTCGTGCCATGCTCGCGGAACGCCTTGATGACGTTGCGGCCGACCTTCCATTTATGCACTTCGTCGGGGCCGTCGACGAGGCGTTGCGAGCGCACCTGAGTATACCATGCGGCGAGCGGCGTATCCTGGGAGAAGCCGAGCGCGCCATGGAGCTGGATCGCGGTGTCGATCACATGGTGCACCATGTGCGCGAGAAACACTTTTGCGATCGAGTTCTCCTGGCGGAAGTCGAGGCCCTTTTCCGCCTTGTAGGCGATGTGAAGCAACATCAGCCGGCCGATATAGAGCTGGCTGGCGCACTCGGCGAGCATGAACTGCACCGCCTGTCTGTCGGCGAGCGGTTGACCGAAGGTCGAGCGATTGGTGACGCGCGCGGTTGCCATGTCGAGCGCGCGCTGGGCTTTGGCGATGTTGTGCATGCCGTGGCGCAGGCGGCCATAGGCGAGGCGGTGCTGGCCCATGTTGAAGCCGTTGCCCTCGCCGCCGAGCAGATTGTCGGCCGGCACTTTCAGATCCTTGATCTCGATCTCGGAATGGCCGCCATGGATCTGGTCGTAATAGGGGCCTTCGATCGCCATGTTCTTGACGTTGCGCTTGATGTTGTAGCCGGGGTTGGGCAGCTCGACGATGAAGGTCGAGTAGCGCTTGTGGCGCGGCGCGTCCGGATCAGTCATCGCCATCACCAGCGCCATGTTGGCGACGCTGGCCGACGACGAGAACCATTTTTCGCCGTTCAGAATGTAATTCTCATTGCCGTCCTTCACCGCACGGGTCTGCATGCCCGTGGCGTCGGCACCGGAAGCTTTTTCCGTCATCGAGAAGCAGATGCGCTTCTCGCCGTTGAGCAGGGGTTTTAAGAACTTCTCCTTCTGATATTCCGTGCCATGGGCCAGGATGGTCATGATCGAGGCATCATCGGGGCCTTGCGTGTTCATCGACAGCGCGCCGAGCATGCTCTCGCCGAGCTCCATCTGCACCAGCGCGTTCGCGAGCGGCCCCAGGCCCATGCCGCCATATTCCTTCGGCACGAAGGGATTCCACAGGCCCTGCGCGCGGGCCTTCTTGCGCAGGTTCGCGAGCACGTCGTCGAACGGTTTGGAATCCAGCTCCTTCTCCGCCGGCATGCACTCGTCATGGACGAATTTGCGCACTTTTTCGCGGATCGCCTTGGCTTCAGTCGGGACTTCGAAATCGAGCATGGCATTCCCTCATTTTTGTGTTCTTGTGACCTGAACTTGCAAAATGGCATAACTCTGCCCGCATCCAGCGGCAACGACAAACAAAGTTTGAACGCCATGACCGATCTCGCCGATCTCTTCCCGGGCTATGAATCCAAATGGATCAACACCTCGTCGGGCCGCATCTTCGCCCGCGTCGGCGGCTCAGGTCCGCCGCTGCTTTGCCTGCACGGTTTCTCCTCGACACATGTGATGTGGCACACCGTGGCGCCGAAACTCGCCGACAGGTTCACGCTGATCATCGCCGACCTGCCGGGCTATGGCTGGTCCGACATGCCCGAGAGCGATGAGAACCACACGCCCTACACCAAGCGCGCGATGGCGAAGACGATGATCGAGGCGATGGAGCAACTCGGTCATGTGCATTTCGCGCTGGCCGGTCACGACCGCGGCGGCCGCGTCTCCTATCGCCTCGCGCTCGATCATCCCGGCCGGCTGTCGCGTCTTGCCGTGCTCGATATCCTGCCGACCTATAATTACTGGGAGCGCATGAACCGCCTCTATGCGCTGAAGATCTATCACTGGGCGTTCCTGGCGCAACCGGCGCCGTTTCCGGAAACGCTGATATCAGGCGCGCCGGATTTCTTCCTGAAGAAGAAGATGGCGAGCCAGACCAGGTCGAAGACGCTGAACGAAATCGATCCGCACGCGCTGGAGCATTATCTCGCGCCATTCCGCGATCCCTCGCGCGTGCATGCGATGTGCGAAGACTATCGTGCCGGCGCCTATGCCGATTACGAGATCGACAAGGCCGATTTCGAGGCGGGGAAAAAGATCACCATTCCGATGCTGGCGCTGTGGGGAGATGTCGGCATCGCCACCGCGGCCGCGACGCCGCTCGACACCTGGAAGCAATGGGCGACCAATGTCACGGGCGCGCCGGTGGCGTCGGGGCATTTTCTCACCGAGGAGAATCCGGACGCGACGGCGAAATTGCTGAAGGAATTCTTTCTCGCGGGGTAGGGCGCTATGCCATCGTCATTCCGGGGCTATGCGAAGCATCGAACTCGGAATCTCGAGATTCCGGGTCTGGTGCTAAGGCACCATCCCGGAAAGACACGATCAGGAGCTACCGCCGCTCCCGGAAAAACTCCCGCAGCAGCGCCGCCGAGGCGTGCTCGCCGATTCCGGGATAGACGTCCGGCACGTGATGGCAGGTGGGCGACGTAAAGAACCGCACGCCGCTTTCGACCGCACCGCCCTTGGGGTCGGCTGCGCCGTAATAGAGCCGGCGGATGCGCGCGAACGAGATGGCGCCGGCGCACATGGTGCAGGGCTCGAGGGTGACATACATATCGCAGTCGGTGAGCCGCTCCGTCCCGATCCGCTCGGCGGCCTGCCGGATCGCCAGGACTTCCGCATGGGCGGTCGGATCACGCTCGGAGAGCGTCCGGTTGCCGGCCGTTGCGATCACCTCGTAATCCCTGACGATCACGCAGCCGATCGGAACCTCGCCGGATTTGCCAGCGTTTTCTGCCGTTTTCAGCGCCAAATCCATGAAAGAAGGGGCTTTCATGCCTCGTATCATAGGAAAAAACCTGCTAGTGCATGGGCCTTCAGCAAAAGTGGATTCCGGTTTTGCGTGACATGCGCCGCCGTCAGCGCGCGTATCGTCGTTGTTCTGCATCCCAATTAGCCCTCAAGCGAGACCCTTCATGCCCCGCGAAAACGACAAAAACAACGCCTCCCGCGGCCGACGTGATGGACCTGCGGGCGGCAAGGGCCGCTCCGGCAAGCCGAGGGGGCCCGACAAGAAGTTCGCCAAGCGCGGCTTTGGACCGAAGCGGGGCGAGGCGGATGGCGACAAGCCGCGCTTCCGCCGCGATGACCGCCCCCGCGGCGACCGGCCGTTCCGTGACCGCGCCGCGCGCGACGGCGAGGGCGAGAAGCGGGCCCTCAAGCCGCGCGGCGACCGCCCCAACTTCGACCGTGACGGCGACCAGCGGCCGTTCAAGCCGCGCGACCGGGATCGCAAGGGCGACCCTGGAGACCGCGATGGGGACAAGCGCCCCTACACCCCACGCGGCGATCGCGACGGGGCCCGCCCGGCTGGACGCTTTTCCGACCGGAAGTTCGGCGACAAGAAGCCGTATGCGTCGCGAGACCGTGATGGCGACAAGCGCCCTTACAGGCCGCGCGGCGAAGGTTTCCGCAAGGATGGCGACCGGCCACGTGGTGATCGCCCTTATAGCTCGCGACCGACGCGCGACGATCGGGCGCCGCGCCGCGACCGCGACGAAGCGCGTCCCGCCGGCCGTTTTCAGGACCGGAAGTTCAGGGATCGGGATGGCGATCGCGAATTCAAGGGCCGAGACAGAAGCAACGACAAGCCATGGCAGAAGCGCGACGACAGCCGTGGCGGAGACGAGCGTCCGCGCTTCCCGCGTCCGCGTGAGGATCGCGAGCGCGGCGAGCGGCAGTTCCGTGAGAGGCCAAAATTCGACCGCTCCCGGGAAAATCGTGACGATCGCCGCCCTCGACACGAAGGTCGCATGGACTGGCAGGAGCATCCGCGCAGCGACCGCCGCGGCGATCGTTTCGAGGACCGTCCGCGCCGCGACAACGAGGATGACAGCCAGATTTTTGCCAAGCGTCCCGCTTTCGGCGGCCGCGGTGCTTATCGCGAGCGTCCTGACTTCGAGAACCGTACGCACCCGGAGCCGAAGCCGAAGAAGGCTGGCGAGCGCATCGCCAAGGTTCTGGCGCGCGCCGGCCTTGCTTCGCGCCGCGACGCCGAGGAAATGGTTACGCAAGGCCGTGTCACGGTCAACGGCCGCCTCATCAATTCGCCGGCGCTCGACGTCACCGCCAATGATGTGGTCGCCGTCGACGGCAAGCAGTTGCCGCCGCGCGAGCGCACGCGGCTGTTCCTCTATCACAAGCCCAAGGGGCTGATGACCACGCATGCCGACCCCGAGGGGCGGCCGACCGTGTTCGATCATTTGCCCGAAGGCCTGCCGCGGCTGATCTCGATCGGCCGGCTCGACTTCAACACCGAAGGGCTGCTCTTGCTCACCAATGATGGCGGGCTCGCGCGCGTGCTGGAATTGCCGGATACCGGCTGGCT
>Ga0134128_10002288_pt1 | contig 23800 bp, 20 predicted proteins | sample KB31754_FD_96462 | JGI IMG/M metagenome (GOLD analysis project Ga0134128, IMG submission 96462) | Terrestrial soil microbial communities with excess Nitrogen fertilizer from Kellogg Biological Station, Michigan, USA - KB3-175-4 | ecosystem: Environmental > Terrestrial > Soil > Unclassified ... | reverse complement strand
CTCTTTGCCGGATTTTCTTTTGGCGCGATCGTCGGCATGCGCGCCTGCTGCGGAGATTCTCGCGTCCTGGGGCTGATTGCGCTGGGCCTGCCGGTGTTGGCGGAAGGCCGGATGTATACATACAAATATCTTCCCGAGTGTCGGCAGCCGAAGTTGTTTATCAGTGGCGACCATGACCAATACGGACCGGTGGCAGGCGTGCAATCGATCTTCGATACCGCGCACGATCCCAAGCAACTGATCTGGATTGCGGGCGCCGATCATTTCTTTGTGGGCAAGCTGGATCAAGTGCAAGTTGCCATCGCGAGCTGGGTTACAGAGAAGTTTCTATCAAGCGCAGGCAGCCCGAATTTGCAATGACATCTCTTCGCGAAATCGCGCAATCAATTTTTCGCCAGGCGCTTGCCGACTGCAGCGTGGAAAACGCTGTGGCGAAGCATGTCACCATTAAAAATGGACTGCTGCAGCTGGGGGAAGAATCCATTCCTCTCCTCGGGCTGCGGCGAATCCGGGTGATTGCCGCCGGAAAGGCTGCCGGCGCCATGCTGACCACGCTATTGCGCCAATTCCCGCCAGGGATCAGCCCGGATTTAGCCGGCATCGTCATCGCACCAGAAGCGCCGCCGCAACTCCCTGACAGCTTTCGTTATTTTGCGGGCGGCCATCCAATGCCGAACGAAATGTCCTTCGCCGGAGCGCGCGCCGCGCTTGCTATTCTGCAGACAATCGCGAAAGATGCGGACCAGCAGCCCACGCTGTGCCTGTTCCTCATCAGCGGCGGGACGTCGGCAATGATGGAGTTGCCGTTCGATCCCGCGATCACGCTTGAAGAGACAGCCGCCTTTCATCGCGCCCTGGTCGCCAGCGGTGCGCCGATCACCGAAATGAACTGCGTTCGCAAACACTTTTCCGCGGTAAAAGGCGGTCGTCTCGCACTGGCGGCGGGCAGGTCGCTCTGCCGATCGCTTCTTATCTCTGACGTGCCGGCAGATCGGTTGGACACGCTTGGCTCGGGACCGACGATTCCCGATTCTTCCACCGTCGCTGAATGCCGTAAAATCCTGGAGCATTATTGCCTGCTCCCGCAGTTTTCGGCATCGGTGCGGCGCTTCTTCGAATCTGCCACGTTGCCGGAAACTCCGAAGCCTGCCGACCTGCAGGCAAGTGCGGCCGTTCTGCTGAACGCCGACGATCTGGCGCAAGCAGCGGCACGGCGCGCAGAGGCTTTGGGATTTCATGCCGTCATCGACAATTCCTGTGACGAATGGGAGTATCGCGCCGCCGCAAAATATCTTCTGGATCGTTTGCGGACTTTACGTGGCCAACACTCTCGCGCGTGCCTTATCTCCGCCGGAGAGGTCAGCGTGAGTTTGCCCTCCGGGACGAGCGGTAGGGGAGGCCGGAACCAGCAATTCGCGCTGTATGCCGCCACTCTTCTCACGCCTGTGGACAATGCCGTTGCCATCCTTTCTGCAGGCTCGGACGGGATTGACGGAAACAGCCCAGCGACTGGGGCCGTCGTCGATAGATCGATATTGAGCGAGCCGCATCGCCATGACGCACAGCGTGCGCTTGAGAATTTCGATACCTATCCATTTCTAACCGGGCGAAATGCGACCATCACGATTGGCCCGTCGGGAAACAATCTGCGCGATCTCAGAATTTTTCTCGCTCGATCGCGGGGAGACAAAAACTGACTGACGCGTCCCCAACGATTCCATAAACCATATATTTCCATTTAGAATTACGGAGAAACTTCGACACGACGCTGGAAATGGAACAATTTGCGAACGAGATTCGTACTTCTGTTTCAGGTCATCCGTCCCGAAAAGATGGCTTTGCAGGGATGTGCGGCAATTAGTATGCCATAGCCGCATCGTGGCATATAAGTTGCACATATGTGCGGCTAGCCGCAGTCAGAATGTGTACGAATCGCCGCCGGGTACCCAGTCGCGGAAAGAGTATTTTCGAAATGCCTCGAAATATTCCATTTCGAATCGCCGCTATCGTATTGGCGGTTTTGACGCTTGCCGCAGTCGTCTTTGCGTCGATCAACTATACCCATGAAAGCGACTTTCAGCTCCCCACCGATGGCGTCTGGTGGGCGGAGGCTAATGGAGGCCTGGTAGCGCAGAAGGTATTGGCCGCCGGTCCGGGCCAACGGGCTGGCATTGAAGCCGGCGACCTGCTGACCGAAGTTAATGAGCAACCCACGCTTCGTATTGCCTCGCAGCAGCGGCAATTATTCAGCACCGGCATTTGGAGCAAGGCCACTTACAGCATTACCCGCGGCGGAGTTCGGCTGGAAATCCCAGTCATTCTAATCCCGACAGATCGCGGCATCAACTACGGCCTGCGACTCATTGCCCTGGTCTACCTGCTGATTGGCCTGTATGTTCTGTTTCGCCGGTGGACGTCCCCGCGTTCGGTCCACTTCTATATTTTTTGCCTCTCTTCGTTTGTCCTGTATGCCTTTATTTTTACCGGCAAGCTGAACCTGTTCGACTGGATTATTTTCTGGGGCTACACAATTGCGGGCGCGATCCAGCCGGCACTATTTTTGCATTTCGCGTTTACCTTCCCTGAACCAAGTCCGACCATGCGCCGCCGTGTGGTGTGGTTGCTGTATCTTCCCGGATTTGTGCTGATCGGGCTTTTCGCGGCGGCGATCAACTTCTTCTCCGCGACTGAATTGCTGGAGCATCGGCTCGATCAAATCGCCCTGGGCTACATGGCCACGTATTACATCGCCGCGGCACTGGTGTTTTTCGTCAACTATCGGCGCGCGGACAATCCACTGACCCGGCAACAGTTGAAGTGGCTGACTCGCGGAACGCTGCTCGCGGTGGTACCGTTCACGCTGCTCTATGCAATTCCCTACCTCGTGACCGGGCCTTCCAACAACACGTTGATGAAGCAGATTGGCGTGCTCTGCCTGGTATTTCTGCCGCTGACCTTCAGCTACGCCATCGTCCGCTATCGCCTGATGGATGTGGATCTCATCTTCAAGCGGGGCGTCACCTACACGTTGGCTACAGGAGCGTTGGTTGCGCTCTATTTCGGCGCGGTCGCCTTCGCCGGCGAAGTGGTCCACACCCGGCTTCCAGCCGCCGGCGGCTGGGGATTGGCGGCCGCCATTATCGTCGCCGCACTGGTCTTCGATCCCATGAAGCGCGCCATCCAGGACCGCGTCGATCGTATATTCGACCGGAAACGTCTGGACTCGCGAGCCACTCTGGTCGAGTTCGCCCGCAGTCTGAACACCCAGACCGATCTTCGCGCGTTGTTGGAGGCGTTGGTTGACCGGCTGCCGCGCATTCTGCAGGTGGCCCGTGTCGGAGTATTTGTGGACGACGACACGCAGTCCATATGGCACTACAGACTAGCTGCCTGTCATGGTGTTCCCGTCAATGTACAAAGCCTGGCCGAGGCCCTGGACACTGGATTTCTTCGCTTCGACGGATGGGGCGCTGCTTCGCATATTTTCTTCGAGAGCACGCAACTTGTTCCTCACTTGCCGGAATCGCAGCAACGCGCCATACAACTGCTCGACTTCAACTACTATCTGCCCTGCCGGGTGCAACAACGGACGATTGCGGTTCTGGGCCTGGGCCGCACAACCGGGGGAGATTTTCTTTCAAGCGAGGATGTCGAACTGCTGGAGACCCTGGCCAGCTACGCGGGAATCGCCATCCAGAACGCCCGCCTGTATGCGCGTCTGGAAGAAAAAATTGGCGAGTATGAACAATTAAAAGAATTCAATGAAAACATCGTCGAGTCCATCAACATCGGCATCCTGGCTGTAAACCTTGCCGACCGTATCGACAGCTGGAATGCGGAGATGGAATCGATGTATGCGGTGGAACGCGCTGAAGCGCTCGGTGCGCCCCTGGCCGATCTGTTTCCACCGGACTTCATGTTGGAATACGAGCGAGTCAAGAACGACGCCGGAGTCCATAACCTGTATAAATTTCACCTGGCGACCCGCTCCGGGGAGGTGCGGACAGCGAACATTACCATCGCTCCTCTGGTCGATAAAGATTTCGTGGCTGTCGGACGCGTCATTTTGGTCGATGACATTACCGATCGCGTGCAGCTGGAGAGCCAGCTGATGCAGGCCGACAAGCTCTCCTCCATCGGACTGCTGGCGGCCGGCGTCGCGCATGAGGTAAACACTCCGCTTGCGGTGATCTCTTCCTATACCCAGATGCTCGCCAAACAAATTCGCGGCGATGAACGCGTCTCTCCCCTGCTCGATAAAATCACGCAGCAGACGTTTCGCGCATCGGAGATCGTCAACAGCCTGCTCAATTTTTCCCGTACCAGTACCATCGAATTCAAGGCGATCAGCGTAAATCAGGTGCTGCAGGAAACCCTCGCCTTGCTAGATCATCAGTTCCGCACAGCAAATATTTCCATTCACCTGCTTTTGCAGGAGGACTTGCCGGACATTCTCGGCAATATCGGGAAACTCCAGCAGGTGTTTCTCAATCTGTTTCTGAATGCGAAAGACGCGATGGCCGAGGGCGGGGTGCTTCGCGTAACCACGGTTGCAAACGGACATGTCGAAGTCATCATCGGCGATACCGGCTCTGGAATCGCGGCCGAAAATCTGCGTCGCATCTACGATCCTTTTTTCACCACAAAATCCGCTGTCGTGGAAGGCCGCAGACGCGGCACTGGCTTGGGATTGGCAATCAGTTATGGCATCATCCAGGAGCACGCGGGCAAGATTCAAGTGGAAAGCCGCGTGGGTCAGGGAACTACATTTCATTTGGAATTTCCCATGTTGAGGAAACCTGTCCATGCCTGATATCACCGCAACCCCCGCCAAACCGCCGGTTTCCGAAGACGAATCGCTGCGTCCCCGCGTGCTCATCATCGACGACGAAGCGGCCATCCGAGAATCGCTGGAAATTCTGCTGGAACTGGAAGGCTTTGTTGTCGCCGCCGCGCCGGACGGTGAAAAGGGGTTGCAGGCGCTGGAGGAGTCCGTCTTCGACCTGGTACTGCTCGACCTGGCATTGCCGGGCCAGAGCGGATTTGAAATCCTGCAAACGATCCGCAGCCGTCACTCGAATATTCCGGTGGTCATGATCACCGCCTACGGGACAGTGCAGAACGTCGTCGAGGCCATGCAACATGGCGCGAATAATTTCGTTCAGAAACCCTGGGACAACGAGAAGCTTCTGGCGGACATCCGTGCAGCCATTGGACAGCATCGCGCGGAAACGGAAAACATCCACCTGAAGCGCGCCTTGAAGCAGCGCTATAGCTTCGAGAATATCGTCGGAAAAAGTGAGACCATGCAGGCTGTGCTCGATCTGGTCGGACAGGTTGCTCCCAGTCGCTCTACCGTTCTGGTGCAAGGCGAGAGCGGCACGGGAAAGGAGCTTATCGCCAAGGCAATTCACTCCCATTCGCCGCGGCGCGACAAACCCTTCATTCCGGTGCACACCGGAGCGGTGCCGTCGGACCTGCTCGAAAGCACGCTATTTGGCCACGTAAAAGGCGCATTCACCTCGGCCTTCGCTTCAAAAAAAGGTCTGTTCGAGATTGCCAACGGGGGAACACTGTTTCTGGATGAGATCGGCACCATGGCGCTCGATACGCAGGCAAAACTGCTGCGTGTGCTGCAGGACCGGAAATTTATGTTGGTCGGTGGCGTGCAGGAGATCCAGGTCGATGTGCGCATCGTCGCCGCCACCAATGCGGACCTGCGGCTGGCCGTGCGCGAGGGCAGATTCCGCGAGGATCTGTTCTACCGGCTGAATGTCATCACCATCGATCTGCCTGCGCTGCGCGGTCGGAGGGAGGACATCCCGCTGCTGACTGCACATTGCCTTAAGCGTTTCTGCGAGGAGAATCAGCTTCCCCAGCGCACGATATCGGCCGAAGCGATGCGCATGTTGATGGATTACTCCTGGCCGGGAAATGTCCGGGAGCTCGAAAATGTGATCGAGCGATGCGTCGTGCTGTCTGCCGATCAGACGATCGGCAAAGAACTTCTGCCGGACCACCTGGCGGGGAGAAACTATGCCGCGGCCCTGATGGAAAATAGCCCTAACGCCTCCCTCTTTGAGATTATCGAAGAAATTGAAAAGCGCATCATCACCGACCGTTTGGAGAGCAGTAACTGGAACCAGACCGAGGCGGCCGAAGCCTTTCGCATCCCGCTTTCTACCTTGAATCAGAAAATCAAACGGCTCAATATTGAGATTCGGAAAAAAGCGCGCGAATAACTTCGCATAGAATTAGAGGCCATGTACAAAATCTTTGCAATTTTCATTGCTGGAATTTTGACCTCTGTTCTCGCGGCGCAAGACACCCACTACAAGCCAAGCGGGCAGCAATTTCCGCCGCCGACCTGTTCCGATCTCGCCTGGAACCATGCATACTCGCCATGCAATACTCCCGAACTGCATGAAGCATGGCTCAAGGACCTGGCCCATTGGCGGATGGAGCGCAGGATTCGCGTCGGCTATAACGGCGATCTCTACAGCTTACCGGCGTTGCAATGGACGCAATCCAGCTTCATTCAACCGCAAATGATGGTGCATGACCGGTATTTTTACGATCCGGTTACAGGTCATTACACCGTGGACCGTTACCTGGCCGACCTGGACCGACGCTTCGGCGGAATCGATGCCGTGCTTGTATGGAGCACTTACCCGAATATGGGGATCGACGACCGCAACCAGATCGACATGGTCAGTTCAATGCCCGGCGGCGTTGCGGGTGTAAGGCAAATGGTAGCGGATTTTCATCGTCATAACGTGCGCGTCTTGTTCCCCATGATGATGTGGGACCAAGGGACCAGAGAGCCATCGCAGCCCTGGCCGCAGACGATTGCCGAGTTCATGAAATCTATCGGCGCAGATGGCGTCAACGGCGATACTCAGGACGGTGTGCCGTTGGCATTCACATTGGCGGCGAAAAAGGCCGGCCATCCGTTGGCATTTGAACCGGAGGGTGGTCCCTCCGACGAGGCGCTGGCCTGGAACGTAATGACGTGGGGACAATACCAGTTTCCGTTCTCTCCGGAAGTCGATCGTTACAAGTGGCTGGAGACTCGCCACATGGTCAACATCTCTCACCGCTGGAATCGCAATAAGACGGACGATCTGCAATTCGCCTTCTTCAACGGAATTGGCTGGGAAAGCTGGGAAAATATCTGGGGCATCTGGAATGGCATCACTCCCCGGGATGGAGAAGCAACCCGGCGAATGGCGACCATCGAGCGTGGGATTGCGCCATTTCTCGTCAGCGCCGACTGGGAGCCCTATTATCCGATGCACGGGTATGGCGTTTTTGCGAGCCGGTGGCCGCAAACGGGCCGAACGGTCTGGACTATCGTGAACCGAAATGAATATGACGTGAGTGGCCGCGAAATGTCTGTTCCCACTCAGCCAGGGATGCGCTATTTCGACCTGTACCACGGTGTCGAGCTGACTCCAGTGCATGAAGGCCAGGTGGATGTTTTGTCCTTTTCAATCGAAGCGCATGGTTTCGGAGCTGTGCTCGCAACAAAGGACGACGCAGACGCGACAACTCAACAACTGATGACACGCATGAAAGCGATGACCGCAAGGCCGCTCTCCAGTTATTCCGATGTCTGGAAACCGCTTCCGCAGCAGTTGGTCACAATTCCATCCACAAAACCCGCGACCGCGACACCCGAGGGGATGGTCAGTGTCCCATCCGCTGATTTTGTTTTCAAAGTTCGCGGCATTGAGATTGAAGGTTCCAATGATGTCGGCGTCGATGTGCAGTATCCGTGGGAAGATATGCCGCGCCGCTTTCACGAGCACAAGATGCACATCCAGCACTTCTTCATCGACAAATATCCTGTCACCAACGCGGAATTCAAGGCATTCATCGCAGCAACACATTATCAGCCGAAAGATGATTTGAATTATCTGAAGGACTGGAAAGATGGAACATTTCCCGACGGCGGGGGCAACAAGCCAGTCACATGGGTTTCGCTTGAGGACGCGCGCGCCTATGCCAAATGGACCGGTAAACGCCTTCCCCGGGAGTGGGAGTGGCAATACGCAGCCCAGGGCACGGACGGCCGTCTCTATCCCTGGGGCAACACGTGGGAACCCAGTAACGTACCCACGCCGGACAAAGGCCGAAGACTCCGCGGGCCCGATAATGTGAACGCGCATCCGACCGGCGCGAGTCCGTTTGGGGTCATGGACATGGTCGGCAACGTCTGGCAATGGACGGATGAGTATCAGGACGAGCACACGCGAGCGGCCATTCTACGGGGAGGCAGCTATTATCAGCCGCAAGGTTCCATGTGGTATTTTCCGCAGGCGTATGAAAATGACGAGCACGGAAAATATCTGCTGATGGCGCCCAGCATCGACCGTTCCGGCACGCTCGGCTTCCGCTGCGTGGTGGATGGCGATTAAAGCGGATTCAAGATAGCCACAGCCATAGCAGCCAAGGACGCGGCTGAAGCTGTCGCCGTTCACAAGAACGCATTCTTCGTTGAAAGGGGCTCCGAAGGACAACGAATCGACTACCTCGACGCAATCCGAAGATCACGGACGATGATCGCTATCTTTCTGAAGCGACGCCTGAAGTTCGAGAATCTGAAGCTGGACTTGCTTGATTTCCTTGAGAGTGGCGACCTGGTTGGCGTAGATTTCGTAGCGCACCGAGTAGATCACTCCCATAAAAAAGAAGACGGCACTCATAACTTGAAGCCAAATAAGCGCCAATGTGCCCGGGTGCCAAGGGCCGTGGTTCCAGAGGCACACCATCGCAATGGCGAGGAAGGCGAACATGGCTGCCGTAAATTTATCCCAGCGAAGCGCTCTTGCGTGCTTTGCCAGCAACGTAGCGGTCTCTTCACGATAGGCTGCAAGATTTCCCGGCTGCGGCAGCCGCGCAAGCAGGCGTTCACGTAGATTGTCATCCTTTTGTTCCATAATTCGCTCCTTCGAGAATTCCCTTCATTGCCCGCTTGGCGTAGTGCAAGCGGGATTTCACCGTGCCCTCCGAGCAGCCCACGATTGCGGCGATCTCGGCAATCGATAAGTCTTTCAGAAAATGCAGCACCAGGACCTCGCGATGCCTGACTCCAATTTCGCCGAGCGCCTGATGCACGGCCGCGGCGTCTTCCTCGGCGAAGGAAGGCTCATCCGCCTCCTGAAAGTCGTCGAGTTGCACCTGCTCGGCCTTTTCTCGCGAATACCGCTGCCGAATTCGATCGATCGCGATTCCGTGGACGATTGCATACAGCCACGGCCGCAGCAAACCAGGATCCTTCAGCTTGTGAATGCCGCGGAAAGCCTTGATCCATGCGTCCTGAAGCACATCGAGCCGGTAGTGTCCTAATTTGGACGTTAGCTGTATTCGTTTTTTTGGGGGCGACTGGGATCGGGTATGGGCAGCGCGTTTTCAAAAGGCGGAAGCCAATACAGCCACTTGGTTTCGTGCAAAACCTTCGGTTCGGCATTAATAACGTCGTAATAGCGAATTTTCCCGAAGAAAAATACGTCTACGAGCGGAAGCCGCAGGTGATTCATCCATTCTTCGGCAGAAACCTCTCCATGCGCATCCATGATGTTGCATTGAAAGGCATCACAACTCACGGTTGGCGGCAGGAAACATGGCGGGGTGCTTATCAGGCAACCATTCAATTCTTCGTCAGGCGGCAATTGCAGCGTATCTCGGCGGTTCACGGGAAGCCAGCGACCATGAATAGAGATGATTTTTGCAGGCGTATTTCCTACGTTGACGGCTTTGAATTGAAAACTGTTTGGCCCCGGAGATTCGACTCGAATCGCAATCCATGCACGCTCGGCATTGATGACCGTCTGAGCATTCAAAAGAGCGGCTTCTGCAGCTTTTCTGGTCTCACTGGTCTGTTTCGCAATGACTATCAGAGTAAAAATTATGGCCCAAACAGTGATTCCTTCTGGCCATGCTACGAGTACATACCACCAGGGCAGGTAATTCTGGGGGCCATCGCGTTTGTACTTGCAGGCATCTTGCTGTTTGGGATCAAGAGAACTAGCGGAACAACGTTTCTCGCGTGCAGCCTCATATTCTTCGGCGGCTGTATGCTGCTTGCGGGCCACAAATATTATTGCCCCCACGATCACAGCACCACCGATTACCCACGGAAGTATTCGGATGGCTATTCTGCCCAATCTTTTCCACATAATTCCGCAATTGTACCCCAGAAATACATTGACAATATCTAATTATCGGGGTACAGTAATTACATAGAGGCTTGATATGGCAAACGTACTCAGTACGGACAAGAAAATTGCGGTAATCGGAGCGTTGGCAGAAGGTTCGAGCATTCGTTCCATCGAGCGGATCACCGGCATTCACCGCGATACGATCATGCGGCTGGGCGTGAAGGTTGGCCACGGATGCACGGCACTGATGAATGAGAAGATGCGCGACCTATCCTGCAAACGGCTGGAGATGGATGAGATTTGGGGCTATGTCGACAAGAAAGATCGCAACGTGAAGCTGGGCGACAGCATGGAAGTGGGCAGTGTTTGGACGTTCTGCGCTATCGATGCCGACACGAAACTGGTACCAGCATTCGCCGTCGGAGAGCGCAATCCTGAGACAGCCAACGCCTTTGTAGCCGATGTGGCCTCTCGCATGAAGACGCGGGTACAGATTTCTACGGATGGCCTGAGAGCCTACGTGGGAGCGCTAGAGAATGCGTTTGGTGCCGATGTGGATTATGCCCAGATTGTGAAGGTCTACGGATCGGAAGAGATCAACAATCGCCGCTATAGTCCATCTGGAGTGATTTCCTCAGAGAAGAAAATCTTCTCTGGCACCCCGGATGTAGACCTGATTTCTACCAGCTATATCGAGCGGCTGAACGCTACAACTCGGCTACACATGCGCCGTCTTACTCGTCTGACGCTGGCCTTCAGTAAGAAGCGGGAGAATTTCACAGCGGCGGTTGGATTGCACTTCGCTTATTACAACTTTGTGAAGCGTCACAACACCATCCGCTGCACTCCGGCTATGGCTGCCGGCGTTACGAATACGTTCTGGAGCATAGGAGATTTAGTCGAGGCGGCGGGATGAACCATATTCAGGAATTAGGCAAGGTAATCCGTCGCCTTCACGGAGCCAAAGCCAAACATGTGGAAAGCGTGCCGGTGAAAGAGGTATTTCAGGGCCAAACCGTATGGGACGGCGTGGTTGAGGTTTTCGATCTAATGGGCCATCCCAAGGCAGACCGAATCTATGCCTGGTCGCACGATACCAATGATCCGGCCAATCCGAAGCATTATGTAACAGTGCTCCACATTCCACCCGTCGTATCGCCACAGACAGCCGTGAAAGCGGCAATCGTACAGGAGTTTAGAAGCCTTGAGCCAAAAAAAGAAAACTAACAAGCCGGGAAGACCACCGCTACCCAAGGGGGAATCAAAAGGAAAATTCCTGCGCGTTCGGGCCACAACCGATGAGATGAAGGCGATTGAGGCGGCAGCGAAGGCCAGCAAGCAAACCGTTTCCGAATGGATCAGGAGCAAACTCAATGCCGCATTGCAAGGATGAGCATTTCAAATTAGGACACTACCCATCGAGCCCGCTGTCTTGGCTGCCGGTCAAGCTTGTCGCATAATAGAGTAATGGACGCTCCATGACCGCGATCAGGTCTTCGAATGCACCTGCTTCGCCGCTCTGGCAGCGGAGGGCGATCCACTCGTATCGCGCTCGGTCCTCGTTCTCCATGTGCATTCACAATATATGTCGAAGGAGAGGCGATGAAGGTTCAATTGGGAGATGAATATTTTGCAGAACGCAAAAAGACCACTCGCAGGGAGTACCTTCGGTGATCCCTGACCTCAGGGCGACGCAGGTAAGGATAGCTGTACCGCAAAAACAATTTGTCATATCGAGCGAGCATCCGGAGGATGGGAGTCGAGAAACCCGCGGTTTGTCTGCCGATCCAACAATCAACCGTGGGTGCCTTGACTCCGCAGACGCTGTTTCACTGCTTCTGCTCCGCCCGGGATGACAACTTTAAGCCTAGCAATTGTGAGTCCACTGTGCGCAGCAGAGGAACTGCCTAAACCGCTGCCAGCGCCTGGTCCAGATCGGCAAGAATATCCTTCGCATCTTCGATTCCCACGGAGATGCGGACCAGGCCGTCGGTAATGCCAAGCTGACAACGACCTTCTTCACCGATGGCTGCGTGAGTCATCGAAGCGGGATGAGAGATCAAGGTCTCCACCCCTCCCAGCGACTCCGCCAGCGCGCAAAGCCGGACCTTGCGCAACATGCGATTCGCCGCATCGAGCGATCCCAGTTCAAAGCTAATCATCGAGCCGAATCCGGACATCTGGCGTTTCGCCAGCTCATAGTGCGGATGATCCGGCAGTCCCGGATAGAAGACCTTCTGTACTTTTTTTTGCCGGTTCAACCATTCGGCGATTTGGCGTCCGTTGGCGTCGTGTTGACGCATCCGAACGGCCAGCGTCTTCACTCCTCGCAGCAGCAGCCAGCATTCAAAGGGAGAAAGGATTCCTCCTGTGCATTTCTGCACGAAGGCAAATGTCTCGGCGTGCTGGGGCGTTGTGCCGATCAGAACGCCCCCGAGTCCGTCCGAATGTCCGTTCAGAAATTTCGTTGTCGAATGCATTACCAGATCGGCGCCCAGTTCAATGGGCTGCTGAAAGTAGGGCGACATAAACGTATTGTCGACGCTCAATTCGACACCGTGACGGTGACATATATCCGCAACCGCGCGGATATCGGTCAGCGCCATCATGGGGTTTGTGGGCGTCTCGATGTGCACCAGTTTGGTGCTGGGTCGAATCGCTCGGTCTACATTTTCGGCGTTTGAAGTATCGACGTAAGTAAATTCCAGCCCATAACGCACCAGTACCTGGTTGAACAGGCGCGTCGTTCCCCCATACATATTGTCGCTGCATACAATATGATCGCCGGTCCGCATCATGGTGCACAGCGCGGTGATCGCAGCCATCCCGCTACCAAATACGTGGGCAGAGCTTCCACCTTCCAGCGAAGCAAAGTTTTCTTCGAGCGCCGTCCGCGTCGGGTTGGATACGCGGGAATACTCATAGCCCTTATTCTTTCCGATCTCTTCCTGCACATAGGTGGAGCTGGCATAGATGGGCACGTTGACCGCGCCGGTCACGGGATCCGCCGATTGTCCGTCGTGAATTGCGCGGGTGGAAAAGCCAAGTTTTTTATCAGCCATAAAATCTTTCTGAGACGAATTTAGATATTTCAGATGGACCGGACCGGGCTATTCTTATCGGCGATTTTCAAAGTCCGCAGTTGAAGATTTCCTTTGAGAGATAGCGTTCCGCCGAATCGGGAATGATCGTCACCACGCGTTGCCCTGGCTTCATCGTGCGCGCCTGCTCCATCGCCGCAAAAACATTGGCTCCCGCGCTCGATCCCCCTAGAATGCCTTCTTCCAGTGCAAGCCGTCGCACCATCTGGAAGGCATCTTTGTCCGCGACCCGCACGATGGCATCGCACACTGAGGCGTCAAAGGTCTTTGGGGTGAAACTAACCCCGATGCCTTCAATTTTGTGCTTGCCAGGGGTTCCTCCCTGCAACACTGATCCTTCGGTTTCGACGGCCACGGTCCAGACATCATCCAGATCGTTTTTCAGGCGACGCGACACGCCGGAAAATGTGCCGCCCGTGCCGATGCCGGCGACAAACGCGTCCACGCGGCCTTCCATCTGATCGAGAATTTCCTGCGCCGTGGTGCGGTAATGAAACTCTGGATTTGCAGGATTGTCGAACTGCCGCGCCATCCAGGCTCCGGGAGTTGCCCGCGCCAGGTCCAAAGCCCGGCGAATTGCCCCCTGCATGCCCTCATCTTCGGGAGTGCGCTCGACGATTGCGCCAAACCCGCGCATCAAGATGCATTTTTCTTCAGCGAATCCTTCCGGAACAAAAAGAATCACTTTATATCCGCGCCGGACACCGATAAAGGCCAGCCCGACCCCGGTGTTCCCGGCCGTTGCCTCCACAACCGTCCCGCCCGGCTGCAGCACGCCACGCTGCTCCGCGTCCAGAATCATGCCCAGCGCGGCACGGTCTTTGACGCTTCCGCCTGGATTCAAAAATTCTAGTTTCGCGTAGATCCCGGCTCCATTCGCGGGGGAGATACGTCCCAGATGCACGATGGGCGTATTGCCCACCAACTGCATCGTGTCGGTTGCGGTGTGCCGAAACGCATCGGTATTCAACGGTGTTTTAAGGTTAGTCGCAGTCATTCGCAATTTCCTGGCTGAACCGTCAAGTTTAGCAGGCCAGGACGGCGAAGACCTATGTGTCCAGGTGCTCTTGTGGAGCTAGAACCTGTTCTGAATTTAGGGGCAACAATTGACTCGATTTCGAGTTGGTTGCATCCATCAGCTGGCCGCTGGCAGTCTCCGCCGGCTCCTGATACGCTTCCGACCACCAGGCCAGGATTTCTGTCTGGTTTACCTGCCCGACCATGTAGTCTTCATCCCAGATTGTCGCCAGGACGGTCGCATAGGGAGACAGGCTGGGATCGATCTCTACCGGGTAATAGCGCGTACCGATGAAGGAGACTTCCTTTTGTGTCTTCAGCAGAAATTTATACATCCGTCGAGTCATACATGTTCCTCAAGGCTCCCCCTTCGGAGCGGATAGAAAAACCCTGTTTCAATCCCGCTTCCGTGACAACACGAAAGTGGATGTTGTTCGGCAACCATCTTTACTTTGCACTCGCAAAAATTCGCTGCCAACGGCTTCGCAACCGAAAAAACAATGCAGGTGCACCCAGCCTCTGGGTTCAGAAATCGTAAATTTAGCTGGAAACTTGCAAAGAGATTAGCAAACTTCGTTGGACTCTGCGGAATTTTTTTATCGATCGCGCTGGAAAAATGAGGACCTATCGCGGCCCGGCGGTGAAGAGAGCGTCTCTCTCCTGTGATAATTTGAAACATGGTGAGAGCGCGTAGCTCAGGTGGTAGAGCAACGCACTTTTAATGCGTGGGTCCTGGGTTCGAGTCCCAGCGCGCTCACCAGCTCGATATCGCAGATAATAAAATAGATACATACAGCAAAGCCACTCAATTTGGAGTGGCTTTTTTAGCTGCTAGCCGTTCCTTCATGAGGAGTGTCCCAGGGCTGCCAGAGCAATTGCGTTCTCCGCGCACATTATGGCGTTCCAGTGCATCTCTTCGGCAGCTTCACGAACCACGTTTGAGCGAAAAAGAGTTGCCAGACGCGAGAGTATGAGCGATGTAAGGGCCAAGCGTCGGAAATCCCGACGATGTAGGATGACTTCTGCATCTTTCGAGGCAGGAATGGACGAATTCAACGCGAGTAGGCTTTTCAACGAACATGAGCAAGGTATTGCCCGACGCGCGGACACACATTCTCGGCAAGGGGAGGTAAATGCAGCCAAGGTGAACTCCAGATAAAAGAAATTAAATTTGGTTGTAAGGTATTGATCGGTCGCACTTAGCCGTGGCGCTAATAGAAAACCGCTCCCCGAATTCGTAGAGGGATCAATACTGTTAACGGACCTGCTTTAGGGGCCATTCTGGTGGCTTTCAATTTCACAGAGCTACCAGCACGACCTCCGAATTTGCTACTTTCTCCACTCCGCCATCGTCTGTTGCGCCTGCACAAAGTCATACGAACTGACGTGGACAGAACCTCGAAATGGCCCATCGATATCTCCGATGGCCGTCAACGTTAACGAGATCATCAAAGACAAGGCGACAATCAGCGCAAAATGCAACCGGGCGTTTTCGCTGCCGATCAAACAGCACGCCACAATCGTAATAACTCCTCCACAAATCAGCACGGCCCACAGGATCGCCGGCAGGGTGGAATGACTTTGAAGCTCCCGCAAACGGCGATGCTGCGTCAATTCGGTAAGCGCGTACAGTGCGTGGTCCAGGCTGGTCTGCTGAGAGTTTGTGGTCGCCACCGTGCCGGTGGTTACAGTCCACAAACCCCGTATAATCTCACGGCTCGATAGACCAAATTTCCCTTTGTCCATCGCGGGCCATTCGTCGGTCACCATGGCGTTGGCATAATCCTCGGAGAGCTTCTGAATTGCATCTCTCTGTTCCGCAGGCAATCCCGCTGCAATTCGAAATAGATTTACGGCTGAATTCGCCTCGCCCGAGACATTTGCATCCGCCGCCTGATAATTGCCCCAAACGGCATACAGCATAAAACCAATCATGACCGCGTAAATCGTCCCGATCACCGTGATCTGCCATCCGATCACGTCGTTATGAACGCGTCGTTTCTCCGGTGACCAGAATCGATTCAGGCTAACGAGAAATGTGCACGACAGGGTAACGCAGACAATAATGACGGCCATGTTTTCCCACGAATTCAGCATTCCTGCTCCTTGCATCGGTATGAACTGTTTGCACTTCTTCTATCGCATTCTTGCGGCTGGCACAATCGGATTCAGGAGAGAAAAATGTTGCTGTCAGGCACCCGCTTTGCTCATCGCATCCAGGCATCGAAGTCCCCGCGAGCAATGGCCGCATGCAACTTCTCAATATCGGGCTGCAAAGGGCGATCCCGGTCCAGTTTCGCCACCGCTTGGCGGACCTGCGCCCATGCCGCGGCCACGCGAGCGGCCGACCATTCAGGATGAGAGATGTCGAACTCACGCGATTCCCTCGTTACGGCTTCAGACGATAGTGAACTTCGCTCAGTTCGCGCAGTCGCTCTGCTGCGTTTTCCGGCGTGATATCCCGTTGCGGCATGCCCAGCATTTCGAAACCCACCATAAATTTGCGCACCGTCGCGGAACGCAGCAGAGGCGGATAAAAATGGGCATGAAAATGCCATTCGGGATGCGCTACACCGTCTGTCGGACTCTGATGCAGTCCCATGGTGTAAGGAAAGCTGATTTGGAACAAGTTGTCGTAGCGCGTGGTCAGCCGCTTCAGAATGTCCGCAAGAGCGCGTCGCTCCGCAACACTCATCTCGGTCAACGCGCCCACATGTCTGCGGCTCAACACCAGCGTTTCAAAAGGCCACACCGCCCAGAATGGCACCAGTGCAACAAACTCCTCGTTCTCGCACACAATCCGCTGCGCCAACTGAATTTCTTTCTGGACGTAGTCACAGAGCAGGCACCTTCCGTGCTGCGCGCGGTAAGCGTTCTGGGTCACCGTTTCTATCAGCGGCTCATCTGGAACATGCTCAGTCGCCCACACCTGGCAATGCGGATGGGGATTGCTGGCGCCCATCATGGCGCCGCGATTCTCGAAAATCTGCACGTAGCGGATATCCGCTTGCGCTCCCAGTTCCGTGTACTGACCGGTCCATGCTTCGATGACAGGTTCTATATCGACTAGCTGCATCCGAGCCAGCGTCAAATCATGATCGGGATGAAAACAGATCACCCGACAGATCCCGTTCTCGCCCTCGACGCGCAACAAGTCGTCGTTGGGAGCATCTGTCAATGGCCGTGTTTCCGGCAATAACGCGGCATAGTCGTTGTCGAAAATGAAGACACCGCTGTAATCGGGATTCTTATGGCCGCCGGCGCGGGTGTTGCCGGGACAAAGATAGCAGGCAGGATCGTAGTGAACGGCCGAAGTTGGGTCAGCCTTAGCGACCTCTCCCTGCCAGGGGCGCTGTGTACGATGCGGGGATACCAGCACCCATTGGCGGCGCAACGGATTGTAGCGTCGATGTGGAACTTGAAGCCATGTAGATGGAGTCATGGATGATCGTGCAACCGAAGATTACTTCCCATGCTACCCGATGTCAGCCGTTCTCAAGTCTGCGGCAGTCGATAGAGTCATGCCCGCATCGCTGCCACTTCCGCCCGTGCCCATTCGTGCCACAGGTTGACGCCATTCGTCTGCTCGATGGCTTCGACGATCCCGTTGCCGCCCGGGTCTGCCACCGTCTCCAGAAAATATAAAATGTCTGTGGCTTCCGAGCGCAGAAATTTGGTCCGCACAACTCCGCGCACCATGCCAAGAGCCGAAATCAGCTCCGCATGAGTCGCCTGAATCGCTCGCTCCAGGTGGGAATTCACTGCGGGACAATTTTCGGTGTCGGCCCGAACAATATTGCATCGCATCTTCCCTCCCGCGCAGACCCCGTAAACTGAAAATATTTCTCCTGGAATTGATTGCTCCAGCAGAAAATCGCTTTGCCGATCGCCGAGCTCTTCAAGCGCCCTCCATACTTGTTCGGAGTTCTGTATAGTTTGTCCACCGATTTCAGAAACAACACCACGTGGTCGTAAGAGCCAGGGTGCCGGGACGCTTTCCATAAATGCGCGCAGATCATCGTAGTTCAGGATCGGCGCATACGCAGAAGCGCGCACCCCCAGATAAGTTGCCTTGGCGCGCATGGCGAGCACATCGGTGAAATAGCGGGTGGTCGTCAGCCCCATGCCGGAAATCCGCATGTGTTCGCGCAACGTAGCCGCCGTTTCCATGTCCGCTCCACTTAAAGGAAGGATGCGGCTAAAGTTCCTTGTCCGGGCAAGGTATGTAACTGTATTTCTGATCTGTTCCGGTGACATTCCGCCCGGCATGGTCTGGACTTCTTCTAGAGCTTCGTGCGGCCAGCCTGCATCCTGGAGATCCTCCAGCGTCAGCAACGTAATCCGGCAGCCGAGCTGGGCCAGCGCTCGAAGCATCGTGTGCCCCTGTTCCCGCGTAGAAATACACAAAATCGTTTCGCTGCCAGCACTATTTGTCTTCATCTCGCCGCCAGTATATCTCTCCCTTGCGGTTGAGGCCTGAAGGGTTTTCGCATTGTGTGCGCTGTACGTCCCGGCTCTAACACCGAAATGGATATGATGTTCGTTATGGCGTTGGCAGATCGATTGAATGGAGCGCGCATCCTGGATTGGTATGACCAGTGGACTTCGTCCTGGCATCTCCAGCCATACCTCTCCGAAACCGCCGAGTCAATTCATGCCGCCATCAAAGATCTGCACCAGGCCAATTTTGAGCTATGGCACCAGGAAGATAAGGCCCGTGATACCAAAGCCGGCGACGCTGCCGTTGCCGGCGCTAAACGGGCCATTGACCGCATCAACCAGCAGCGCAATGATCAGATCGAAATCTGCGACACTCTTCTGTTGCAGGAACTGGCAGGAGAAACGCTTCCGCATCCGCAGGCGGAATTACATTCAGAGACGCCCGGACAAATGCTGGACCGTCTTTCGATTTTGAGTCTCAAGCGGTTCCATACCCTGGAAGAGATCGAACGCGCGGATGCCCCTGCGGGCCACAGGAAACGCAACCTGGAGAGGCTGGCGATTCTCAACGCCCAGCGCAGCGATCTTGCCCTCTGCCTGGAACGCGTATGGCATCGTGTCCTCGGCGGAGAACTTCGCTTCCAGGTATATCGCCAGCTCAAGATGTATAACGATCCTGAGTTGAATCCCGCCTTATATCAGCGATTCAAGCCCTGAATTCGCATCGGCCCAGTCACAAAGAGAAAGCCGGAAGCAAAATGCTTCCGGCCCCTCAATACTTTTGTTTCATTGGGAGTCTTACGGCTGCGGCTGGGGGGTGGCTGCGGAAGCCGTCGACGGTTGTGATCCGACCGTCGCATTGGGAGCCGACGCATTCGGGTTCATGGTTCCCTGCTGGTCCGAGGTTGCGTTCTGCTGGCTGTTGGATAAAAGCTGGATCTCCACGCGGCGATTTTTTGCCCTTCCGCTGGCGCTGCTGTTACTTGCCACTTCCACATCTTTGCCAATCCCGATCAGGTAAAACTTGTGCGGCGGAACGTTGTATTTCGACGCCAGGTACTGCGCGACTGCTTCCGCACGGCGTTCACTTAATTGATAGTTGTACGCCTTGTCGCCTGTGGAATCCGTCCCGCCCGTGATTTCAAGAATGTAGGATTTCGTGTTGCCTAGCTGGGCGGCAAAATCATCCAGATCTGCTTTGGCTTTTCGAGTCAGCGTCGCTTTGTCGAATGCAAAATGCACGTCCGCGTCCGCCACCTGATGATACGTGTCAAGGTTACTGACCACACTGGCGAGTGAATCTGCGTGATTCAGCGCATCTTGAGCAGACTGCTGCGCCTGCGTTGCCTGCTGACCTGCGGACACTGCCTTCTGGTCGGCATTGTTGGCTGCTGTCTGCACCTGTTGGATTCCCTGGGTGGCCCGTGTGTCGACATCTTGCAGGTTGCGATGGTTCGCGGCTGTCTGATCTTCCAGCTCATTGGTGTGCTGAATGAGCGGCGTCGTCTGCGTGCGAACATAGTTCTTCGAAGCGCACCCGGCAGTGATACATAGCAAAACTGACGCGCCTCCGATCAAAACCTTCATCCTTGTGCCAGTGCAATTTTCTATCATGGATTTCCGTTCTCCCAAGGGTAAGTGTTGGAAACACTACCCAGTCTCACCTAAGATGAACAGCAATTCCCTGGCCATTTAAAGAATCCTTGCTAGAGCCTGCGTTATCAACTGATTACTGATCTTAAATTTCTCCGCTGGCCTCATTTTGAAGACCCAAAACCGGCAATTTTTACATAGCAGCAAAGGATCCCAAGCGATGCTTTCGACTCATTGTCGAGCGATAAACTAGCAATAGAAATCGCATTTTCCGAAACTATGGATCTCCACGAGAAAATCCGAACTCTACCGCCCGGTCCCGGCGTTTATCTGTATCGGAACCCAGATGGAGAGGTCATCTACGTCGGAAAAGCTAAAAATCTGCGTTCCCGGGTCCGTTCCTACTTCCTTGAAGCAGCGCAGGCCAATGCAAAAACCGGCTCGCTAATGCGGGAAGCCGTCGATCTTGACTACATCCTGGTGGCCAATGAACACGAGGCATTGGCGCTTGAAAATAATCTGATCAAGCAACGCAAGCCACGCTTTAATGTATTGCTGCGGGACGATAAAACCTACCCCTACGTTAAACTCACGCTGGGCGATCACTATCCGAAAATCATGGTCACGCGGCGCGTCCGTAAAGACGGCAGCCTCTACTACGGTCCCTATTTTCCGGGCAATCTGGCGTATCGAATTGTCGACCTGATCCACCGCACATTTTTGCTCCCCAGCTGCAAGGTCGATCTTTCCCGTTACCATCCGCGTCCCTGCCTGCAGTTCTACATCCATCGTTGCCTCGGCCCTTGCGTGGAAGGACTGGTGACGCCGGAAATCTATGCCGAAGCGGTCCGCGACGTTCGCCTCATGCTGGAAGGTCACGCCGCCGAGCTGAAAAAATCTTTGGAGCAGAGAATGCAAGCCGCGGCAGCAGCCGAACAGTTTGAACTGGCCGGCCGTTATCGGGATCTCGTCATCACCCTGCATCAGCTACAGGAAAAGCAGCGCATTGCCGGCGCTTCCGACGACGACGCCGATGTCTTCGGTTTTCACTATGAAAATGGAATGTTGGCCGTCAATCTCTTCCACGTTCGCGGAGGCCGTATTGTCGATCGCCGCGAATTTTTCTGGGAGGATCTTCCGGAGTTTACGGAAACTCCATTGACGGAAAATCCAGCGTTAGAAGCTGGAACATCAGGATTGCCGGCCGTGAACGATATTCCCGCCAAAGCTGCCGCGCAGGATAGCTTTCATCCCTCCGCTTTTTTTTCGGCATTGTTGAAACAGATTTATATCGATCAACGTTACGTCCCACGCAACATCTATGTGCCGGTCGATTTCCCGGATCGCGCTCCGCTGACCGAACTTTTGTGCGAAAGCAGCGGCCACAAAGTGGAGATCGCCGTGCCACAGCGCGGTGAAAAGCGTTCGCTGCTCGATCTCGCCGGGCAGAATGCAAAGCAATCTTACGACCAGCGTTTTCGCGTACTTCAACCCAGCATCGCCGCCATTCAGGAATCGCTGCAGGATGCACTCAATCTTCCCGATCTGCCGGAACGCATCGAGTGCTTCGATATCTCGCACATTCAAGGTGCGGAGACCGTCGCCTCCATGGTGGTTTGGGAGAAAGGCGCAATGAACAAATCGGAATATCGAAAATTCCAGGTCAGGACCGTAGCCGGCGTCGATGACTTTGCCAGTATGCGGGAAGTCGTTCTGCGGCGCTATCGCCGCTTACAGGAAGAACATCGAGCCATGCCCAGCCTCATCCTGATTGACGGCGGACTCGGCCAGTTGCACGCGGCAGCTTCGGCGCTGGAAGAATTAGGCTGCACCAGCCAGCCGCTGGCGGCCATCGCCAAACGGGAAGAAGTGATCTACGTCTATGGCCAGGAGGATGAGCCTATGGTGCTCGATCGCCGCTCACCGGTCCTGCATCTGGTGCAGCGCATCCGCGATGAATCGCACCGCTTCGCCATTACCTATCATCGCAAACGCCGAGAGATGCGCGACCGCGACTCCGATCTGCTAAAAATCCCCGGCGTCGGCGTGCAGACCCGCACCCGGTTGATTACTCATTTCGGCAGCCTGCGTGCCATCCAAGCCGCCTCGCTCGAAACGTTGATGTCGGTCGTTCCTCGTAAGACGGCGGAGGCCATCCGTAGCTATTTCGCTGCAGCAACCTCATCGGGAGGCGTTGAGCAGCAGTAGGCCCTCCCCCCTCAAACCATGGCGCGATCCAGTGAACTAATGAATTGAATACCGGGTACAATCTTCCGGCTCAGACGATCATCGTTCGTGATGAAAAGATCGCATTTGGCGCTTGCCGCACAAGCGAGTTGAATCGCATCCGGCGGCCGAATGGTTTTGTCCTGGCGTATCTCCGCATAAATTCTCGAACTTCGCCTATCGAAGGGTAGGAGAGTTACGCCGGGCATGTCGAGGAACTTTTCATATTGACCCGCCCAATCTACATCCCCCGCGGAAATTGGTTTTACCAGCACCTCTCCCAGCGTTAGTGTGGAGGTCAGCAATTCATCACGGCGCTGCGAGATGCGCTCAAGAATTTCCGCGACCCGACGCCCGCGGGGACCACTGTCCTCTAACAAATAGATAAAAAGATTTGTATCAAAAAAGATGCGGCTCATTACCATTTCTCCCGCAACTTATTTACGTATTCGTCAGGATCCTCCCCGGCCCATAACTTTTTACCGAATCCGCGTAACTGAAAGATTCCCTCCAGCCAGCGCGTCGTGGCGGCAGGCTTTGCCCGGTAGCGCTGTTTCGCCCAGTCAATCAATTCGCTGTATTTCGCAGGTAGTTCGTCCGGCGCGGGCCATATCTTCTGGGTTCTTTCTGGATGCACGTCGTCTCCCGCCCGCAAAAGCCGGAGATTCCCGTTGGAGGTCTTATAAAGAATCCGGTATTTGCCGCCATGCGGAGGCAAATTGGCGACAGCGTGACCGTATGCGTGAACTTTTAGCCCTGGACGCTGCTGGCTGCCGCCGTTGATATTCTCTTTTTCCGCTCGTTCCAAAATTTCACGAACCGAGAACGAGTCCTTCTCCGGGTGTTCCCGTTCCAACAGCGCCACCGCCACAAACAGCTCATCCGCAACCTTAATTTCTGGCTTTGCATATCCTTTTGAGTTCATGTATCCTCTTGATTAAAGAGTAGTACATTTTGTACATTTGTCAAGCCTTCTAACCTGACATTGGTCCTAAAATTTTTTACATTGTCAGCAGTTCTCGGTACAACTCAATTGTCTGCTCTGCGATCTTCGACCAGGAAAACTTCTCTTCGACGCGTCGGCGTCCCGCCTCGCCAAATCGACGGCACTTCTCCGGGTCCGCCAACAATTCAGAAATCTTCGCCGCCAGATCGCGTGCAAATTGGTCGGGTTTCGCCGGAAACCCCGTCGTTTCGTCGGCCGTAAATGGCACCAGATAACCGGTTTCTCCGTCGACAACTACTTCGAGGATTCCGCCG
>Ga0134128_10002287_pt1 | contig 23806 bp, 18 predicted proteins | sample KB31754_FD_96462 | JGI IMG/M metagenome (GOLD analysis project Ga0134128, IMG submission 96462) | Terrestrial soil microbial communities with excess Nitrogen fertilizer from Kellogg Biological Station, Michigan, USA - KB3-175-4 | ecosystem: Environmental > Terrestrial > Soil > Unclassified ... | reverse complement strand
CCAGCTCCGCGATCCCGGCCTCGCGGTACCGCTCGGCACCCCGCCGCAGGGCGTCGTCCACGAGGTCCACGCACTGGTCCAGCCCGTAGCTGCCGTAGTGCACGTCCTCCTCGGGCTCGGGCGAGGTGGACAGCATGGGGTCCCCGGACCGGACCATGTTGCGCCGCCGGAACTCCATGGGGTCCATGCCCAGCCCCGCAGCGAGCTCGTCCATGGCCGATTCCACGGCAAAGAACATCTGGCTCAGCCCGTATCCGCGGAAGGCGCCGGCCGGCACCGTGTTGGTGTACACGGAGCGCGCATCCACCTTCTTGTTGGCGCACTGGTACACGGCGAGCGATTCCCCGCAGCCGTGGAACATGACTCCGGGGGCGTGGTTGCCGTAGGCGCCGGTGTTGACCAGCACATCCACGGCCAGCGCGGTCAGCGTCCCGTCCCTGCGGGCGCCCGCGCTGAGCCGGATGGTGAAGGGGTGGCGGGTGGTGGAGGCCGTGAGCTGCTCGGTGCGTGTGTATTCCAGCTGCACGGGGCGCCGCAGCACCAGGACGGCCAGCGCCACAATGTCCTCCGTGAGCATCTCCTGCTTGCCGCCAAATCCGCCGCCCACCCGTCCGGCCACCACGCGCACCGCATCCTCGGGCAGGCCAAAAACGCGGCAGAGGGCACGCCGGGTCAGGAACGGCGTCTGCGTCGAGGAACGCATGTCCAGCCGGCCCTCCCCGTCCAGCCGCCCGATCGATGCATGGGTCTCCAGGGCCGTGTGCTGCACCCGCTGGGTGCTGTACGTCTCCTGATGCACGACGTCGGCCAGCGCCAGTCCCGCTGCCACGTCGCCGAGCTCGGTGTGCAGCTCCGCGACGATGTTGTGCGCCGGGTCGCCGATGCGGCTGGCCGCGGCATCCTTGTCCCCGTGGACGGGCGGGGCGCCCGGAAGCAGCGCCTTTTCCGGGTCGAGGACGGCGGGCAGCACCTCATAGCTGACCACCAGGGCACGCACGCCGGCCTCGGCCTCCTGGACTGAGTCGGCCACGACGGCGGCCACCCGCTGGCCCACGTGGCGCACCACGGAATCCAGCACCAGGGTGTCGTCGGGGTCGTCCGTGTACAGCTCATGCTGGGCCGTGGAAAACAGCTGCTTCGGCGAATCCTGGTGGGTGAAGACGGCGCGGACCCCGGGCAGCCGGAGGGCGGCGGCGGTGTCTATGGAGGTGATCCGGGCGTGGGCGTGCGGGGAGCGCAGCAGTTTCATGTGCAGCAGTCCGGGGTAGTCCGCCGGGTCGACGTCGAGCGTGTAGCGGGCCGTGCCCGTCACCACGGCGCGGCCGGCCGGTGCGCCCTGGCTGGCGCCCACCTGGCCGCAGCTGTCCGCATCTTCCGTCGAGACACCCAGCACGGCGTCCCCGATGGCCCGGTAGCCAGTGCAGCGGCACAGGTTGCCCTTCAGGTTGCGGGGGAGGTTCTCCTTTTGGGCGTCGTCGAAGGTGGCCGCCGTCATGAGCATGCCTGCCGTGCAGAAGCCGCACTGGAAGCCCTGGGCAGCCAGGAACTGCTCCTGCATGGGGTGGAGCGTGCCGCCGCCGGCCAGGCCCTCCACGGTGGTGACGTTTTTGCCCGCGGCGCGCACGGCCGGGTAGAGGCAGCTGTGCACCGGCACGCCGTCCACATGCACCGTGCAGGCGCCGCAGTCGCCGCCGTCGCAGCCCTTTTTCACGCCCAGCATGCCTTCCTCGCGGAGGTAGGTGCGCAGGCATTGCCCCGGCCGCGGTTCGTTGGCGTGCGGCGTGCCGTTGATGCCCATGGCCATGGTCAGGCCCCCTTGCTTGCGTCGTGGGCCGGGGCGCCGAGCAGTTCGGCCCGGATCTCCTCGGCGAGCCGGTACGTCATGTCGCGGCGCCATTGCGGCAGTCCGTGGATGTCGTCGTGGTAAAGCTCCGCGGGGATGGCGGCGTCCAGGGCCCGCCGCAGGCCGGCCGCGTCGGGGAGTACGGCCCCCGCCGCCGCCCCCGAACCGGCGAAGCGCAACTGCACCGGCCGCTTGGTGGCGGCGGTCACGGTCAGGACCAGGCCGCCGTCGGGCGCTAAACAGCCGATGAGCAGGACGCCGGAGCGGCCCAGATTGCTCAGCGAAAGGCGGCGGAATGCCACCTTGGAGGCCAGCGCGGCGGCGGGGAGGTGGATGCTGCGCAGGAGTTCGCCCGGGGCCAGGCTGGTGCGGGCGTCGCCCACCACCAGCCCGGCCACGGGCACCTGCCGGCTCCCGCCGCCGGGCCCCAGTACCGTGGCCACCCCGTCGAGGGAGGCGCAGAGTGAGGTCATGGGCCCGGCGGGAAGGGCTGTGGCGATGTTCCCGCCCACGGTGGACGCGTTCCAGATCTTGAAGGACGCCACAAAGGAATCGCAGCACAGGCGCACCAGTTCCAGTGCCTTCCACGCCGGCGGCAGCCCCGGCCGGTCCGGCAGCGTGTACAGCTCGGCGATGGTGCAGGTGGCTGCCAGCTCGATGCCGCCGTCGTCCACCTGGATGGCCGGCCAGCCGGCCGTGGTCACGTCCAGCAGACGGCGAAGGGTGGTGCTGCCATAGGAGAACAACACGGTGCCTCCGGCCAGCCAGGCATCGCCGGGGCGCCAGGCGGAGGGGTCGGCCGTGGGAACCACTGCCTCGATGGTGTTCATGTCCATGGTTGCTAGCCGATCCCGAGGAGCTGCTGGATGGGTCCCATCCCGAAGTACACCACAAAGGCTGCGGCAACGCCCCACATCAGCACGTGCACTTCACGGGCCCGGCCCTGCACCACGCGGATGACAACGTAGGCGATGAACCCTGCGCCCAGGCCGTTGGCGATCGAGTAGGTGAACGGCATCAGGATGAACGTCAGGAAGGCCGGAATGGCGATTCCGAAGTCGTCCCACTCCACCTTGCGGACCTGGGAGGCCATCATGAAGCCCACAATGACCAGGGCCGGGGCCACCGCCTCGAACGGCACAATGGCCACGAGCGGGGCGAAGAACGCGGCCAGCAGGAACAGCCCGCCGGTGACAACGCTGGCCAGCCCGGTCCGGGCCCCCTCGGCGATGCCCGCCGCCGACTCCACAAAGATTTCGTTGGCGGAAACGGAGCCGAAGCCGCCGGCCACGGAGCCCACCGCGTCAACCAGCAGCACGCGGTTGGCGTTCTTCATGTTGTTGTCCTCATCCACCAGCCCTGCCTCGCTGGCCAGCCCGGTCATGGTGCCCATGGCGTCAAAGAACACGCTGAGCAAAATGGTGAAGGTCAGCAGCAGGGCGGACATGATCCCCAAGTGGGCGAAGGCGCCAAACATGTCCACCTTGCCCGCCAGGGAGAGGTCCGGCAGGGAGAAAATTTTGCCCGGCACGGCGGGGACCATGAGCGACCAGCCGGACGGGTCCTTCTGGCTGGATGCGGTGTTGGTGACCAGTTGCAGGCCCATGGCAAACAGCGTGGAGGCGACAATGCCGATCAACAGGCCGCCCTTGACCTTGCGCACCAGCAGCACAATGGTCAGCACCAGGCCGAAGACAAACACCAGCGTGGGCCAGCCCAGCAGCTTTCCGTCCTGGCCCAGCTGCAGCGGCACGGTGGTGTGGGCTGAATCCGGGATGCGGCGCACGAACCCGGCGTTGACCAGCCCGATGATGGCAATAAACAGGCCAATTCCCACCACGATCGCTGTCTTCAGCCCGGCCGGGACCGCCCGCATGACGGCCTCCCGGAGCCCGGAAACAACCAGGAGAAACATGACGATGCCGGCAATGAGCACCAGGCCCATGACTTCCGGCCACGTCAGGTTCTTGGTGGTGGCAATCGTGGCGGAGACAAAGGCGTTGACGCCCAGCCCGGCGGCGAGCGCGAAGGGGTACTTCGCCCACACCCCCATGACGATGGTGGTCACGCCGGCCACGACGGCGGTCACTGCAGCCACCTGGGGTATGCCCAGCACGTGGCCGGAACCGTCGGGCGAACTGAGGATCAGCGGGTTCAGGACCACGATGTAGCACATGGCGAAGAAGGTGGCCAGGCCGCCGCGGAATTCGCGCACCACGCTTGAGCCGCGGGCACTGATTTCAAAGTAGCGGTCGATGGCCAGTGCCATGCCACGCTTGGTTTCGGGCTGTCCGGGTGCCATGGAGGGCCCCTTTGCTTTTCCGGTCTTGTTCAACAGAGCCATGTCAGCCGCCCCCTAGTAATCGATCCGGGTGGCGAGCCCGTTCCAGGTGGTGAAGGGGGCCAGCGGGTCTGCGGCTCCCGGTGCCAGTTGCCGCACAGGCATGGACCGCTGCTCCACGGGGGTGTCGAAGTAGTCGTAGAAGACGGCGTCGTCGAAGCCGGCGCGGGCGGCGTCGTGCCTGTCCGCGGCAAAGTACACCCGGTCCACGCGGGCCCAAAGGGCCGATGCCAGGCACATGGGGCAGGGCTCGCAGCTGGTGTAGAGGGTGGCGCCGGTGAGGTCGAAGGTGCCGAGGGCCGTGCAGGCCGCCCGGATGGCCGTGACCTCGGCGTGCGCCGTGGGGTCATTGTTGGCGGTGACGCGGTTGATTCCTTCGAAGGCCCGCCCGTCCGCCGTAACCACGACAGCGCCAAATGGCCCGCCGTGGTCCAGGACGTTGCTCGTGGCCAGGTCTACCGCCCGGGCCAGGTGTTCCTGGCCAAATTCATTGATGTTCATGGTGACTTCCTTGTCACTGAAGCACCCGGCAAAACAGCATCATGCGGGAATCCTGGGAAGGATTTCCTGTACCGGTGTGCACTTGGTTTGAGATTCAAGATACGCCCGGTAGATAGCGGCCCTTGTAGGGCGCCCGCCATAGACTTGATGATGACCCTAACACCGAAATGTGAGCCGGGCAACAGTTTTTTGGAAACTCGTTACCGCATCATGAAATGTCGCGGAGCGTTGACTTTCACCCGCGCCCTCGCCTACATTGGGCGCAGGACCGTTTCGGCGGGACTGCCTGGATCAGCAGACAGGGCCTTTCAACAGGAGGAAAACTGAGCTGGCACCCGCGCGGTGCCGGCTTTTTTTAGTGGCCGGCCCGCCCCGTCCCACTGCAAGGATCCCCATGAAGCAAACAGCCCCGGACCGCCGGCTCTGGCTCAAGAACCCGCTGGCCGCCTTTACCGCCAATGACCTCGACGCCGGCGGCGGGGTGGTCATTGCCGGCGGCCTGATCGCTGAGGTTCTCGCCGCCGGCCAATCCCCCGCGACACCGTGCGAGGAGGTGTTCGACGCCGGCCGGCACGTCATCACGCCCGGACTGGTCAACACCCATCACCACTTTTACCAAACGCTCACCCGGGCCTGGGCTCCCGTGGCCAATGCCGAACTGTTCCCCTGGCTAAAAACGCTCTACCCCGTCTGGGCCCGGCTGACCCCGAAGGACCTGCGCCTGGCCACGACGGCGGCACTGGCCGAACTGCTGCTCTCGGGCTGCACCACCGCCGCGGACCACCACTACCTGTTCCCGCACGGGCTTGAGGATGCCATCGACATCCAGGTGGAAGCCGTGCGGGAACTGGGCATGCGCGCCACCCTCACCCGGGGCTCCATGTCATTGGGCGAGCACGACGGCGGGCTGCCGCCGCAGTCCACGGTGCAGGACGCCGACGTGATCCTGGCGGACAGCGAACGGCTGGTTGCCGCCTACCATGAGCGCGGCGACGACGCAGTCATCCAGATTGCGCTGGCCCCGTGCTCGCCCTTCTCGGTCACCCGCGAACTCATGGTGGAGAGCGCCGCCCTGGCCGAAAAACTGAACGTCCGCCTGCACACGCACCTGGCCGAAACCCTCGATGAGGAGGACTTTTGCCGGGAAAAATTTGGCCTGCGCACGGTGGACTACCTCGAAAGCGTGGGCTGGCTGACGGACCGGACCTGGCTGGGCCACGGCATCCACTTCGACGACGCCGAAATCGCGCGGCTGGGAGCCGCCGGAACCGGCATAGCCCACTGCCCGTCGTCGAACATGAGGCTGGCGTCAGGCACTGCCCGCATCCTGGACCTTGAGGCGGCCGGCGTCCCGGTGGGCCTGGGCGTGGACGGCTCCGCCTCCAATGACGCCTCCAACATGATCCAGGAGGCGCGGCAGGCGCTCTACCTGCAGCGGCTGCGGTACGGCGCAGGGGTCAGCGTGGAGCGTGCCCTGGGCTGGGCCACAAGGGGGTCGGCGCGGGTGCTGGGGCGGGAGAGCCTGGGCGAGATAGCGCCCGGGCGCCAGGCTGACCTGGCCCTGTTTACCCTGGACGAGCTTCGCTTCTCAGGCTCGCACGACCCGGTGGCCGCCCTGCTGCTGTGCGGTGCCGACCGTGCGGACAGGGTCATGGTGGGCGGGCAGTGGCGCGTGGTGGACGGCCGGATTCCCGGCCTGGACCTGGGCGCGCTCATCGCGGAGCACAGCAGCGCGGCGCGGCGCCTGGTGAACGGCTAGTTTGCGCTATCTAGTTTGCGCTGTTGAGTTCCGCGGAGATGACGGCGGCGGCCTGTTGCAGCATGGGCACGGCACGGTCGGCAAACGCCTGGTCAACCCGGGTTACGGGACCTGAGACCGAAATGGCGGTGGGGGTGGGGGCGTTCGGGACGGACATGGCGAAGCAGCGCACGCCGAGCTCCTGCTCTTCCTCATCAATGGAATAGCCACGGTTGCGGATCAACTCCAGGTCCGCCAGCAGGGCGTCAATGGTGCCGATGCTCTTGTTGGTGGGCGTGGGCATTCCCTGCCGGGCAATGATGCCGCGGACGGTGTCATTGTCCAGCTGGGCCAGCAGGGCCTTCCCCACGCCGGTGTCGTGGGTGTGGGCGCGCCGGCCCACCTCGGTGAACATGCGCATGGAGTGCGGTGAGGGGACCTGGGCTATGTAGATGACCATGTCGGATTCCAGCACGGCCATGTTGGCGGTTTCGCCCAGCCTGTCGACCAGCGTCTTCAGCTGCGGGCGGGCCAGGGCGCCGAGCTGCTTGTTGGCGCCTTCGCCCAGGCGGATGAGCCGCGGACCCAGTGCGTAGCGGCGGTTCGGCAGCTGGCGGATGTAGCCCAGCGAGACCAGCGTGCGCAACAGCCTGTGGATGGTGGGCAGGGGAAGGTCCGTGGAACCGGAAAGCTCGCTGAGGGTTACATCGCCGCCAGCGTCCGTGATGAGTTCCAGCAGTTCAAACACGCGCTCCACGGACTGCACGCCGCCGCCGGTCTTTGCTGCCATGTCGCTTTACTCCTGGATTCCTGGACGTCCACCGTCCATCCGTTGCGGGTTCCACAGTGCCCATTTATCCACATTGTGAAAATGATGTTTCAAACTCAAAGATACCGCACCATGTCAACCACTTTGACCATTTGGCGGCAAGGACTTGTTATTCCACTAGATAGATAATAATATCCATCATACGAAAACAAATAACATTCGGGAAGCCCTCGCGGGCCACAACTTCAAGGACATTCAATGGCGAACCCTAGCCCCGGCAACTCCATCACCCTGCGCGTCAGTGCGCCGTCCAACTTCACCGTCACGAGTGAGCTTGCCTCGGCAGCCGCCTCGGCCGGCGCCGCCGTCACCGCACTGGACATTGTTGAGTCCCAGCACACCAGCATTGTTGTTGACATCACGGCGAACACCACCGACGACGACCACGCCGAGCGCGTGCGGGACGCCCTCGAGGCCCTCGACGGCGTGCACGTGCTGCATGTTTCCGACCGCACCTTCCTCATGCACCTCGGCGGCAAGCTCGAGGTCACCCCAAAGGTGGCCATCCGCAACCGCGACGACCTCTCCCGGGCCTACACCCCCGGCGTCGCCCGCGTCTGCATGGCCATTGCCGAGGACCCGGCCGCCGCCCGCAACCTGACCATCAAGCGCAACACGATCGCCGTCGTCACCGACGGCACGGCCGTCCTGGGCCTGGGCGACATCGGCCCGGCCGCGGCCCTGCCCGTCATGGAGGGCAAGGCTGCACTGTTCAAGCAGTTCGCCAACGTTGACGCCTGGCCCGTCTGCCTGGACACGAAGGACACCGAGGAAATCATCAGCATCGTCAAGGCGATTGCCCCCGTGTACGGCGGCATCAACCTTGAGGACATCGCGGCCCCCCGCTGCTTTGAGATCGAACGCCGCCTGAAGGAAGAGCTGGACATCCCGGTCTTCCACGACGACCAGCACGGCACGGCCATCGTGACGCTCGCGGCCCTCACCAACGCCCTGCGCGTGGTGGAAAAGAAGATCGAGGACGTCAAGATCGTCGTTGCCGGCGTCGGCGCGGCGGGCAACGCCATCATCCAGCTGCTGCTGGCCCAGGGCGCGAAAAACGTGGTGGCCTGCGGCCGCAACGGTGCCATCAACCGCAGCGAAACCTACACGGATGAGCACCGCACCTGGCTGGCCAACAACACCAACCCGGACAACTTCACCGGCTCCCTCCATGACGCCATGCCCGGCGCGGACGTCTTCATCGGAGTCAGCGGTCCCAACATCCTGGGCGAGGAGCAGGTTGCGGCCATGGCGGAAAACGCCATTGTGTTTGCGATGGCAAACCCCACGCCCGAGGTGGACCCGGTCATCGCCTCACGGCATGCCGCCGTCGTGGCCACGGGCCGCAGCGACTTCCCGAACCAGATCAACAACGTGCTGGCCTTCCCCGGCTTCTTCCGCGGGCTGCTCGACGCCGGCGTGTCCGACATCACCGACGATATGCTGGTCGCGGCAGCTGTTGCCATTGCCAACCGCGTGGACGATTCTGAACTCAACGCCAGTTTCATCATCCCCAGCGTCTTCGACCCGCACGTGGCCGCCGACGTCGCTTCCGCCGTTGCCAACGCGGCAGGATCAACCCTCGAAAGGACGCAATCATGACCAGCCCCGCCCTCACCATCACGGTCACCGATCCCACCCCGATCCCCCGCGCCGGCGAAATCCTGACGCCTGAGGCCCTTGACTTCGTCGCCGAGCTCAACAGCCGCTTCAACCCCGCCCGCATCGAGCGCCTGGCCGAGCGCACCACGAAGCGTGAACACGTGGCCGCCACGGGCGGGCTGGACTTCCTGCCGGAGACGGCCGGGATCCGCGCCGGCGACTGGCAGGTTGCCCCCGCCCCGGCCGCACTGACCGACCGCCGCGTGGAAATGACGGGCCCCGCGTCCCCGGCCAAGATGGCCATCAACGCCCTGAACTCCGGCGCCAAGGTGTGGCTGGCAGACCTCGAGGACGCCAGCACGCCGCTGTGGGCCAATGTGGTGGACGCCGTGCTGAACCTGCGCGACGCCGCCCTCGGAACCCTCGAGTACACCTCGCCCGAGGGCAAGGAATACCGGCTGCGCACGGACGCGCCCCTGTCCGTCGTCGTCGCCCGCCCCCGCGGCTGGCACCTGGAGGAGACCCACCTCCTGCTCAACGGCGCACCCACCTCGGGCGCCCTCGTTGACTTTGGCCTGCACTTCTTCCACACGGCCAAGCTGCTGCTCGCCAACGGCCAGGGCCCGTACTACTACCTGCCGAAGATGGAAAGCCACCTTGAGGCCCGCCTCTGGAACGACGTCTTTGTGTTTGCCCAGGACTACCTCGGCATCCCCCAGGGCACCGTCCGGGCCACCGTGCTCATCGAGACCATCCCGGCCGCCTTCGAAATGGACGAGATCCTTTACGAGCTCCGCGACCACGCCTCCGGCCTGAATGCCGGCCGCTGGGACTACCTCTTCAGCATCATCAAGTACTTCCGCGACGCCGGCGCCGCCTTTGTGCTCCCGGACCGCGGGCAGATCACCATGACGGCACCGTTCATGCGCGCCTACACCGAGCTGCTGGTGAAGACCTGCCACAAGCGCGGCGCCTTCGCCATGGGCGGCATGGCCGCCGTCATCCCCAACCGGCGCGAGCCCGAGGTCACCGCCGCGGCGTTCGAGAAGGTCCGCGCGGACAAGACCCGCGAGGCAAACGACGGCTTTGACGGTTCCTGGGTGGCCCACCCGGACCTGGTGCCGGTCTGCCAGGAAGTGTTCGACGCCGTTCTCGGCGCGCGCCCGAACCAGCTGGACAAGCAGCGCCCCGAGGTGGAGGTCACCGCCGCCCAGCTGCTGGACATCGCCTCCGCCAAGGGCACCGTCACCGAGGCGGGACTGCGCCTGAACCTGTACGTTGCCGTCGCCTACACGGCCGTCTGGCTCTCGGGCAGCGGCGCCGTGGCCATCCACAACCTCATGGAGGACGCCGCCACCGCGGAAATCTCCCGCTCCCAGGTGTGGCAGCAAATCCACAACGCCGCCACCCTTACGGACACCGGCAAGACCGTCACCCGCGAACTGGTCACGGAAATCCTGGCCGAGGAAACCGCCAAGCTGCACGGTGAAGTGGGCGACGCCGCCTTCGCCAAGTACTACAAGCCGGCCAGCGACCTCATCGCCGACATTGTCCTCTCCGAGGACTACGCAGACTTCCTGACCGTCCCGGCCTACGAACTGGCGGCCGCCTCATGAGTCCGACGCCGGCCCTTTCGGCGGCGGACCTCGCCCAGATCGACGCGTCCCTGAAGGACACGGACCGGCTGCTGGAGGGCAACTACCCGGGCGACGACGGATCCCGTCAGCCGGTGCACACCGTCTACGTTCCGGCGGACAGGTTCACCCCCGACCTGGCCGCGGACTGGGGCCGGCAGGCCCTGGCAACCGTCGAGGCCAACGGCGGGCTGGAGAACCTCGGTGCGCTGCTGGGCCAGGATGCCGCCCTGGCCGCCGAGGTGGCACCGCGCGTTGCCGCCAAGCTGGCCGCCGAGCCCATCGAGGACCTGCGCCTGGACTTTGAGGACGGCTACGGCAACCGCGGCGACGAGGCGGAGGACGCCGACGCCGTCAAGGCCGGCCAGGCCGTGGCCGCAGCAGTTGCCGCCGGGACGGCCCCGCCGTTCATCGGCATCCGCTTCAAGTGCTTTGAGGAAGCCACGCGTGCCCGCGGGCTGCGCACCCTTGACCTCTTTGTTTCCACACTGGCCGACGCCGGCGAACTGCCGGCAGGCCTTGTCCTGACACTGCCCAAGGTCACCACGGTGGACCAGGTCAAGGCGATGGAGTTCGCCGTCGGGCGTCTCGAGACGGCGCACTCGCTGCCGGCAGGCAGGCTCCGCTTTGAGGTGCAGGTGGAAACACCGCAGCTGATCATCGGCGCGGACGGCACCTCGCCGGTGGCCCGGCTGGCGCACGAGGTGCCGGGGCGGATCACCGCCTTGCACTACGGCACCTATGATTACAGCGCATCGCTGGAAATCAGTGCGCAATACCAGTCCATGGAGCACCCCGTGGCGGACTTTGCCAAGGAAGTCATGCAGCTGGCCGTGGCCGGCACCGGCATCCGGCTCTCCGACGGCTCCACCAACGTCATCCCGATGGGGGACGGCACGGAGGACGCCTGGCGCCTTCACGGCCGCCTGGTGCGCCGTTCGCTGGAACGCGGCTACTACCAGGGCTGGGACATGCACCCGGCACACCTGCCCAGCCGCTTTTCCGCCACGTATGCCTTCTACCGCCAGGGCCTGCCGGCCGCGGCGGCCCGGCTGGCCAACTACGTTTCCCGCACCGAAGGCGCCGTCATGGACGAGCCCGCCACGGCCCGCGCGCTGGCCAACTTTGTGCTGCGCGGCGTGGTGTGCGGAGCCGTCGGCGCCGACGAAGTGCAGGCCCAGGCCGGCCTTGACCAATCACAATTGACGGCGCTGGCCCACCCGCGGCTCGCCACCGTCCACCAGTAAAGGACTCATTGATGGGCAAGTACTATTCCCCCGAAGGCGGGCTTCCGCCGCAGACACACCTGACCACCGAGCGCGCCATTGTCACGGAAGCGTACACCGTCATCCCCAAGGGCGTCATGACGGACATTGTGACGAGCAACCTGCCCGGGTTCACCAACACCCGGGCCTGGATCATCGCACGCCCGATCTCCGGCTTCGCCACCACGTTCTCGCAGCTGATTGTGGAGATCGGCGCCGGCGGCGGGGCACCGCGCGCCGAGTTCGAGCCCGGTGTGGAGGGCGTCATCTTTGTCACCAAAGGAAAGGTCAACCTGACCCTCGAGGACGAACTGCACGCACTCGAGGAGGGCGGCTACGCGTACCTGGCCGCCGGTTCCAGCTGGGGCCTGGAGAACGTCTCCGACGGCGCCGTCACCTTCCAGTGGATCCGCAAGGCCTATGAGCGCCTTGAGGGCTACGAGGCAAAGTCCTTCGTCACCAGCGATTCCGAGGTGGAACCGACCGCGATGCCGGACACCAACGGCGCCTGGAAGACCACCCGCTTCACGGACTCCTCCGACCTGGCCCACGACATGCAGGTCAACATTGTCACGTTCCAGCCCGGCGGCGTGATCCCGTTTCCGGAGACCCACGTCATGGAGCACGGCCTGTACGTGCTGGAGGGCAAGGCCATGTACCTGCTCAACAACGATTGGGTTGAGGTGGAGGCCGGCGACTTCATGTGGCTGCGCGCCTTCTGCCCCCAGGCCTGCTACGCCGGCGGCCCGGGCGAATTCCGCTACCTGCTGTACAAGGACATGAACCGCCAGATCAAGCTGACGTAGGGTTCCTGCGGCTTTTGCCGCCGCTCCCGCATTTTGCCGCCGCTCCACCGGCGGCATTTTGCGGGAGCGGCGGCATTTTTGCGTTGGGGACGGTCAGGAAAGGCGTTTCCCGGCGGATGATGAAGTGGCACACATCAAACACCCACAGCCCCCTTGACTACGCGCCACACCTTGCCTAGACTTTTCATAAAGCAGAATCTAAATTCCACTAGATGAAAATCAAAGGGAATGACAAGCCACAACGGAACGCCGACGTTCCACGGGAAGGACCCCACGATGACGTACACAGTGAACTGCTCCATCCTCCTCACGGAGCTGCCCCTGCTGGAACGCCCCGCAGCCGCCAAGGCCGCCGGCTTCGACGCCGTGGAATTCTGGTGGCCCTTCGCCTCCTCCGTTCCGGCCGACTCCGAGGTCACCGCCTTTGAACGCGCCATCACCGACGCCGGCGTGCAGCTCACGGGCCTGAACTTCAACGCCGGGGACATGCCCGCCGGTGACCGCGGACTGGTCTCCTGGACGGGCCGCGAGAAGGAGTTCCTGGACAACATTGACGTTGTCGCAGGCATCGGCGGCCGCCTGGGCTGCAAGGGCTTCAACGCCCTTTACGGCAACCGCCAGGACGGCACCCCGGCGCAGGCGCAGGACGAGACAGCGCTGGAGAACCTCCGCGCAGCCGCCAAGGGCGTCGCCGCCATCGGCGGCACCGTGCTGCTGGAACCGGTCTCCGGCACCCCTGCCTACCCGATCAAAACAGCCCAAGACGCCCTGGACGTCATCGCCAACGCCGGAGCGGAGAACATCAAGCTGCTCGCCGACTTCTACCACCTGGCAGTCAACGGCGACGACGTTGCCGCCGTCATTGAAAACCACGCCAAGGACTTCGGCCACATCCAAATCGCCGACAACCCCGGCCGCGGAGCCCCCGGCACGGGAACCCTCCCCCTCGGCGAGTGGATCACCCGCAGCCGCGAACTGGGCTACACCGGCCACATCGGGCTTGAATACAAGGCCGCCGCAGCGGACGCCTTCACCTGGGCCATCCGCCAGCCCGCCGCCAGCAACTAACCCGCACTTCACGCAAAGGACACACAATGAGCAACGTTGCAGTTATCGGTCTCGGAATCATGGGCCTTCCCATGGCAGTCAACCTCGTCAAGGCAGGCCACACGGTCACCGGCTACAACCGCAGCCAAGGCGCCATTGACAAGCTGGCCGCCGCCGGAGGCCGCGGCGCCACCAGCATTGCCGACGCCGTCAAGGACGCCGACGTCGTCATCACCATGGTCCCTGACTCCCCCGACGTCGAGGCAGTGGTTTCCGGTGCCGACGGCGTCTTCGCCAACGCCGCCAAGGGCACCCTGTGGATCGACGCCAGTTCCATCCGCCCGGACGTGGCCAAGCGCCTCTCCGACGACGCCGTTGCAGCCGGCATCCGCCCCCTCGACGCTCCCGTTTCCGGCGGGGAGCAGGGCGCCATCGGCGGCGTGCTCTCCATCATGGTGGGCGGCGACGCGAAGGATTTCGCGGACGCCCAGGACGTGCTCAACGCCGTCGGCAAGACGATCGTCCACGTGGGCCCCTCCGGCTCCGGCCAGACAGTGAAAGCTGCAAACCAGCTGATCGTGGCCGTCAACATCCAGGCACTCTCCGAAGCCATCGTCTTCCTCGAGGCCTACGGTGTTGACACCGACGCCGCCCTCAAGGTCCTCGGCGGCGGACTTGCCGGCTCCAAGGTCCTGGACCAAAAGGGCGCGAAGATGCTGGCCCGCAACTTCGACCCCGGCTTCCGCCTGGCCCTCCACAACAAGGACCTGGGCATTGTCACCGCAGCCGCCCGCGAAGCCGGCGTCACCGTCCCGCTCGGCTCGGCCGTGGCCCAGCTGGTCACCTCCATGGTGGCCCAGGGCGACGGCGGCCTGGACCACTCAGGCCTCTTCAAGCAGGCCCTGGCCTCATCCGGGCGCAAGTAGCGCCACCCCCACCCACTGACTTTCCCACCTGCTTTTCAAGGAGCACCCCATGACTAAAATGCGCACCGTTGACGCAGCCATCCTGATCTTGGAGAAGGAAGGCGCCACGGAAATCTTCGGACTGCCCGGCGCGGCCATCAACCCGTTCTATTCCGCCATGAAGGACCACGGCGGCATCAACCACACCCTGGCCCGCCACGTTGAAGGCGCCTCCCACATGGCGGACGGCTACTCCCGCGCCGCCGAAGGGAACATCGGCGTCTGCACCGGCACCTCCGGCCCCGCAGGCACCGACATGATCACCGGCCTGTACGCGGCCTGGGCCGATTCGGTCCCGATGCTGTGCATCACCGGCCAGGCCCCCGTGGCCAAGCTGCACAAGGAAGACTTCCAGGCCGTGGACATCGAAACCATCGCCGCCCCCGTCACCAAGCTGGCCATGACGGTCAAGGAACCGGGCCAGATTCCCGGCGCCTTCCAGAAGGCGTTTTACCTGATGCGTTCCGGCCGTCCCGGCCCGGTCCTGCTGGACCTGCCCATCGACGTGCAGATGGCCGAGATCGAATTCGACATTGACGCCTACGAGCCGCTGGCCCCGAACAAGCCGGCCGCCACCCGCAAGCAGGCCGAGAAGGCCCTGGACATCCTGCTGGCCGGCAAGCACCCCCTGATCGTGGCCGGCGGCGGCGTCATCAGTGCCGAGGCCTCCGCCCAGCTGGTGGAGCTGGCCGAGCTGCTGTCCATCCCCGTCATCCCCACGCTGATGGGCTGGGGCTCCATCCCGGACAACCACCCGCTGATGGCGGGCATGGTGGGCCTGCAGACAGCCCACCGCTATGGCAACGCGACGTTCCTGGAGTCTGACGCCGTCATCGGCATCGGCAACCGCTGGGCCAACCGCCACACCGGCGGCCTGGACACCTACACCAAGGGCCGCAAGTTCGTCCACGTGGACATCGAACCGACCCAGATCGGCCGCGTGTTCTCCCCGGACCTGGGCATCGTTTCCGACGCCGCAGCCGCCCTGGATGTGCTGCTGGAGGCGGCCCGCGGGCGCAAGGCCGCCGGCACCGTCCCGGACTACACCTCCTGGGCCAACGAGTGCGCCGCCCGCAAGGGCAGCCTGCAGCGCAAGACGCACTTCGACAACGTGCCCATGAAGCCCCAGCGCGTGTACGAGGAAATGAACAAGGCATTCGGCGAGGACACCACGTACGTGTCCACGATCGGCCTGTCCCAGATTGCCGGCGCGCAGATGCTGCACGTCTTCGGCCCCCGCCGCTGGATCAACGCCGGCCAGGCGGGCCCCCTGGGCTGGACCGGCCCGGCAGCCCTCGGCGTGGTCCGCGGCAAGCCCGGCCAGCCCGTCGTCGCCCTGTCCGGCGACTACGACTTCCAGTTCATGATCGAGGAACTGGCCGTCGGCGCCCAGTTCAAGCTGCCGTACATCCACGTGGTGGTCAACAACTCCTACCTGGGCCTGATCCGCCAGTCGCAGCGCGGCTTCAAGATGGACTACCACGTGTCGCTGGCGTTCGAGAACATCAACTCCCCGGAAACCAACGGCTACGGCGTGGACCACATCAAGGTCGCCGAGGGCCTGGGCTGCAAGGCGGTCCGCGTGGAGCGCCCTGAAGACATGCCCGCGGCGTTTGCCGAAGCCAAGCGGCTCATGGACGAGTTCCAGGTTCCCGTGGTGGTCGAGGCCATCCTGGAGCGTGTCACCAACATCGCGATGGGCACCGAGCTGGACAACGTCAACGAGTTCAACGACCTGGCCGAGACGGCAGCCGACGCACCGACCGCCATCATGGCGCTGTCGATGCTGGGTTAGGGCCGTGCCATGCGCGTCATCCTAGCCCCGGACAAATTCAAGGGGTCCCTGTCCGCTCCCGAGGTGGCCCACCACCTGGCTGCGGGCCTCCGCTCGGCGAACCCGGGCCTGGAGATTGAGCTGGTCCCGCTGGGCGACGGCGGCGAAGGCACGGTTGAGGCCGCCATCGCCGCCGGGTTCACCCGGGTCACCGCCACGGTGGAAGGCCCCACGGGTGGCGCCGTCGAAGCGGACTATGCCGTCCAGGGTGCCACGGCCGTCATCGAGATGGCGGCGGCCTCCGGCCTGAACGTGCTCGACGGCGGCACCCTGGTCCCGCTGACAGCGTCCAGTTTCGGCACGGGCCAGCTGGTGACGGCGGCGCTGGACCACGGCTGCACGGAAATTGTCCTGGGCGTGGGCGGCAGCGCCTGCACCGACGGCGGCGCCGGCATGCTGGCCGCCCTCGGCGCGAAGCTGCTCGACGCGCGAGAGCGGCCCATCCCCCGGGGCGGGGCAGCACTGGCAGCCGTGTCGCGGATCGTGCTGGAAACCCTGGACCCCCGGCTGGCCGGCACGCACTTCACCCTGGCCAGCGACGTGGACAACCCGCTCCTGGGGCCGGACGGCACAGCCGCCGTCTTCGCCCCGCAGAAGGGCGCCTCCCTGGCCCAGGTGGACCAGCTGGAAAACGCCCTGGAACGCTACTTCCGGGTGCTGTCCAATGAACTGGGCATGCACTCGGTGGACGCCAGCGACCACCCGGGTTCCGGTGCCGCGGGCGGCGTGGGCTTTGCGGCCCTGGCCGTGCTGAATGCTTCCCGCCGCCCGGGAATCGACGTAGTCATGGAGCTGACTGCACTGGCGCAGCGGATCCCGGGTGCCGCCGTCGTCATTACCGGCGAGGGCAGCCTGGACCACCAAAGCCTGCGCGGCAAGGCACCCGTGGGGGTTGCCGCCGCGGCACAGCTGGCCGGGGTCCGGACGCTGGCCGTTTGCGGGCGCACCACGCTGAATGAATCAACACTGCGCGGCGCCGGCTTTGCCCGGACGTTTGCGCTGACCGACCTTGAGCCCGACACCTCCCGATGCATGAGCCACGCGGGGGAGCTGTTGGAGCGGATCGGTGCCACCATTGGATTGGAACTGGCCGCGGCCCTGAAAGAGGAGACCTCCCTTGTCTGAAACAACACAGCCTGACTCAACAACTTTTGACCTCGTCATCCGCGGCGCGAACGTCCTCACCCCGACAGGCACCGGCGCATTTGAGGTGGGCGTGAACGCCGGCGTGATTGCCGCCGTCGTGCCCCTCGGCGCGGGCCTGGCAGGCCGTGAAACCCTTGAGCTGGCAGCGGACGAAACCCTGCTGCCGGGCCTGGTGGACAGCCATGTCCACATCAACGAACCCGGGCGCACGGACTGGGAGGGCTTCGCCTCCGCCACCCGGGCCGCGGCTGCCGGCGGCGTCACCACCGTGGTGGACATGCCGCTGAACAGCATCCCGCCGACGACGACGGTGGCCCACCTCGAGCTCAAGCGCCAGGCCGCCGCCGGGCAGACGTTTGTCAACGTGGGCTTCTGGGGAGGGGCCATCCCGGGCAACACCGCGGACCTCCACCCCCTCCACGATGAGGGCGTGTTCGGCTTCAAGTGCTTCCTCATCCACTCCGGCGTGGACGAGTTCCCGCACCTGGAAGCCGCGGAAATGGAGACTGACCTGGCGGAGATCGGCTCCTTTGGTTCACTGCTCATTGTCCATGCCGAGGACTCGCGGACCATCGAGGAGGCCCCGGCCGTGCCCGGCCGGCACTACGCCGATTTCCTCGCCTCGCGCCCCCGTTCGGCCGAGAACACGGCCATCGCCCAGGTCATTGACGCGGCCCGCCGCACCGGCGCCCGCGCCCACATCCTGCACCTTTCCTCCGCTGAGGCGCTCCCGCTCATCGCGGCTGCCAAGGCCGACGGCGTCAGGATCACCGTGGAGACCTGCCCGCACTACCTCACCCTGCAGGCCGAGGACGTGCCGGACGGCGCCACCGCGTACAAGTGCTGCCCGCCCATCCGCGAGGCCGGCAACCGCGAACAGCTCTGGCAGGGGCTCGCGGAAGGCACCATCGACTGCATCGTCTCCGACCACTCCCCCAGCACCCTGGACCTGAAGGACCTGGAAAACGGCGACTTCGCCGTGGCCTGGGGCGGCGTGTCCTCGCTCCAGCTGGGCCTGCCGCTCATCTGGACCGAGGCCCGCAAGCGCGGCATCGCACTGGAAAAGGTGGTCGGCTGGATGTCTTCCGCACCGGCCAAGCTGGTGGGGCTCGAGGCCAAGGGCCGCCTGGCCGTGGGCGCCGACGCCGACTTCTCCATCTTCGCCGCCGACGAATCCCAGGTGGTGGACGTGACCCGGCTCAAGCACAAGAACCCCATCACCCCGTACGACGGCGCATCCCTGACCGGCGTGGTCCGGCGCACCTTCCTGGCCGGTGCCGAGATTGACGGCGTCACCCCCACGGGCAAGCTGCTGCGCAATCCGGCGGTTCCGGCTGTCGAGACCAAGGAGTCCCGTGCCTGAGGCCGTCCTGCTGCCCGCCCTGGGCGAAAGCGTCACCGAAGGCACGGTCACCCGGTGGCTGAAGGAGGTGGGTGACACCGTCGAGCTGGACGAGCCGCTCCTGGAAGTCTCCACCGACAAGGTCGACACCGAGCTGCCCTCCCCCTTTGCCGGCGTCCTCGAAGCCATCCTGGTCCGCGAAGACCAGACCGCCGAAATCGGCCAGGTGCTGGCCCACATAGGCGCCCCGCCTCCGGAGGTCGAGACCCCGGTGGTCGGGCAGGTCGAAACCCCGGTGGTCGAGCAGCGAGCTCTGCGAGCGCGTCGAGACCCAGGGGCATCGGATCCAGTGACCAGCTACGTCACGCCGCTGGTGCGCAGACTGGCCCGGCAGCACGGCGTGGAGCTTTCCGCTGTCACGGGAACCGGCGTGGGCGGGCGCATCCGCAAGCAGGACATCCTCGCTGCCGCGGCACCGGCCGCGACGGCAGCTGCCGCGCCGGCACCCAAGCCGGCGGCCGCCGTCGTGCCTTCTTCGCTGCGCGGCACCACCGTGAAGGCACCGCGGATCCGGCAGGTCATCGCCCGGCGCATGCGCGAATCGCTCAACGCCTCCACGCAGCTGACCCAGGTGCACGAGGTGGATGTGACGGCACTGGTCCGCCTGCGCGAGGCCTCCAAGGCCGGCTTTGCTGACCGGAATGGCGTGAAGCTGACGTTTTTGCCGTTCATCGCGGTGGCCGTGGCCGGGGCGCTGAAGCAGCATCCCGTGCTCAATGCAGATTTTGACGAAGCTGCCGGCACCATCACGTACCACGACGCCGAGCACCTCGCCTTCGCCGTGGACACGCCGAAGGGGCTGCTGGTGCCCGTGGTCAGGGACGCGGGAACCCTGAACCTTGCCGGCATGGCGCGTGGCATCGCCGATGTCGCAGCCCGCACGCGCGCCGGTTCCATCGGCGCCGATGAGCTCTCCGGCGGAACGTTCTCGATCACGAACATCGGCAGCGTCGGGGCATTGTTCGACACCCCGATCATCAACCAGCCGCAGGTGGGCATCCTCGGCGTCGGCGCGATCGTCAAGCGCCCCGGCGTGGTGACGGACCGCGACGGGGCCGACGTGCTGGGCATCCGGCACATGATGTACCTGTGCCTGACGTACGACCACCGCCTGGTGGACGGTGCAGACGCCGGCCGCTTCCTGCAGGCCGTCACGCGCCGCCTGGAGGCCGCCGACTTCGAGTCGTAGGCGCTAAATCCGGGGGCGGCCCGCCCAGCGGGCCGCCTTCAGCGCCAGGTGCAATTCGAGCCTGACGCGCCCGGCCAGCGGGTCCGCGCCGATGATCCCGCGGACCCGGGAAATCCTGTTGTACACGGTGGAGCGGTGCAGGTGGAGGCGCTCGGCAATTCCGGCCACGGCGCCGTCGTTGTCATACAGCAGCTCCAGCACGGGAAACAGCTCGGCGGCATCCGGCCGCCCCCTGATCAGCCGGTAGTAGACGCTGTCTTCGGGGTCCGCCGAGCCCCCGGCCAGCACCTCATACACGCCGGCGCCGCGCACATCCAGGATTTCCCCCAGGACGGGGTCCACCACGGCCGCCTGCGCCGCGATCCGCGATTCCCGGTACGCCGCGGCCAGGGCCCGCAGCGAGGCGAACGGCTCGCTGATGCCCATCACCACCTTCGACGCCGGCTCCCCCGTCCGCTTGGCCAGCTCACTTGCGTAGCGCCCCAGCACCGCGGCATGGGCGGTGCGGCCCTGCGTGGAGCGCAGCAGCATCACCGTGTGCGAGCCCAGGCCCGCCGTAAATAGCGCAGTGTCGATGCCGACGGTGGCCTGCAGACCGGCGCTGCGGTGCACCAGGGCTGCGGCGAGCGGGTCCCGCAGGGGACGTTGCTTGGGCCGGTCCAGAGACATGCCCGGGGAGGCATATACTGTGGCCGCCTGCCACGGCCCGCGCTGCCGGACCTCGGGCCATTCGCCGACAATGTCCACTGCGTGCCTGTCGCCGTCCGCGGCTGCCAGGAACTGATGTTCGCGGGCCCGGCGCTGGCTGGATTCAGCCGTGTTGGAATCCAGCAGCAGGGTGGCCAGGAGGTCCAGCGAGTCCCGGACCTGGGGCAGCTGGGCGAGAATCGCCGTCGCGCTTTGCTCCTGGACGTCCTGTTGGACCCAGAGGTACCCCACGCGGAATCCGCGGACCAGCAGCGGCACGCAGACCCGCCCCAGCATGCCCAGTTCCGCATTGGCGGGTACCACCACGGGCCGCACGGCGGCGGCGATGCCATGGGAGAGCTGCCAGCTGCTGACGTCCGCGGGAACGCGCTTGCTGAGCAGGAAGTTAACCCGCACCCGGTCGGCATGGGACTGGTTGGCGCTGTACGCCAGCAGCAGCCCGTCAAGGTCCTCCAGGGAGAGCCCGCGGCCCAGTTCCAGCGCGAGCTGTTCCACAAGGTCCTCGATCTCCTGGTTTCGCATGGTTTCAGCGTACGGCCAGAACAGACAGTGGGCGACACTTGGCCCTGTGGGATTCGACAAATGTCTGGCTGGAGCCGCAAAGAGTCCAGCAATGGCGCGATTTCCGGTGCCCGGGCACCTTCACCGGCCATGAGCTAACCCACAATCCGGACATAGTGTGGGCTGTATCAAGGCGGACACCAGCCGCACCGGAAATGACGGCCCGCATCGGCCCATTGAGAAGGAAAAACAATGATCATCGGCGTTCCCAAGGAAATCAAGAACAATGAATTCCGCGTGGCCATGACGGCTTCCGGCGTGCACGAATTCACCCGCCAGGGCCACACTGTGCTGGTGGAGCGCGGCGCCGGGACCGGCTCAAGCATCACGGATGAGGAATATGCCGGCGCCGGTGCCGAACTGGTCACCGACGCGGCCGAGGTCTGGGGCCGGGCGGACATGGTGGTCAAGGTCAAGGAGCCCATCAGCATTGAATACCCGTACTTCCGCAAGGGCCTGGTGCTGTTCACCTACCTGCACCTCGCGGCCGAGCCGGAGCTGACCCGGGCCCTCATGGACAGCGGCGTCACCGCCATCGCCTACGAAACGGTGCAGATCGGCCGGGCCCTGCCGCTGCTGGCACCCATGTCCGAGGTGGCGGGCCGGCTTTCGGTGCAGGTCGGCGCACAATGCCTGACGGCCCCCGCCGGCGGCAAGGGCATCCTGCTTGGCGGCGTCCCCGGGGTCCGGCCCGCCTCCGTGGTAATCCTGGGCGCGGGCGTGTCCGGCACCAATGCGGCGGCCATGGCCATCGGCGCCGGCGCGGATGTGACCATCCTGGACATCAACATTGACCGGCTGCACCAGCTCGACGACCACTACCAGGGCCGGCTGAAGACAGTGGCCTCCAATTCGCTGGAAATCGAGCGCGCCCTGCTGCAGGCGGACCTGGTCATCGGCTCGGTGCTGATTCCCGGCGCCAAGGCGCCCAAGCTCGTCACCAATGAGCTCGTGGCCAAGATGAAGCCCGGCTCCGTGCTGGTGGACATTGCCGTGGACCAGGGCGGCTGCTTTGAGGACACGCACCCCACCACGCACGAAAACCCCACGTTCACGGTGCACAACTCCGTGTTCTACTGCGTTGCGAACATGCCCGGCGCGGTGCCCAACACCTCCACCTACGCGCTGACAAATGTCACTCTCCGCTATGCGCTGGCGCTGGCCAACAAGGGCGCCGCCGCCGCGCTGGAGGCAGACCCGGCACTGGTTGCGGGCCTCAACGTGGCCGGCGGGCAGGTGGCCCACCACTCCGTTTCCACCGCACACGGCCTGCCCCTGGCGGATGACTGGCGCCAGCTGGTCTAGCGGGCGGGGCAAAAGGGCTGGACGGCATGCGCGCAGCAGCGTAGCGTGCCGTCCAGAGAACTTTAAGGAGCGTTTGCCATGAGCAGTTTCGCCACCTCCCGCGACGGCACCAGGATCGCCTACGACGTCGACGGATCGGGCCCGCCCCTCATCCTGGTGGGCGGTGCCATGCAGTTCCGCGGCTTCGACCCCAACACCGTTGCCATGGCCAAGCTCCTGGCCGCCCGTGGGTACACGGTGATCAATTTCGACCGCCGGGGACGCGGTGAAAGTGCGCAGGCGCCCTCGTTTACGCTGGCGGACACCATTGAGGACCTCCGTGCACTCATCGACGCGGCCGGGGCGCCGGCGGCGCTGTTTGGCAGTTCCTCCGGCGGCTCAATCTGCCTGGCTGCCGCCGCGGCCGGACTGCCCGTCACGGCCATGGTGCTGTGGGAGACGCCGCTGGGTGAGGAACTGGGCACCGACAGCGCGGCCAACCTGGCTGGCCTGCGCGAGAAACTTGCGGCGGGGGACGGCGACGACGTCATCGCCTACTACATGAAGGACATGCCGCCGGAATGGCTGGAGGGCGCCCGGAGCAGTCCCGGCTGGCCGGTCATGACCTCCATGGGGCCGTCACTGGAAGCGGACACGGAGTCGCTGGCCTGGACCCAGTCGGCCCCGCGCGCCGAATTGTGGGCGTCCATCCAGGCACCCACGCTGGCCCTTGTCGGCGAACAGACGCTGCCCATCATGCCGCCGTCCGCCGACTCCATCGCCGCCAACGTGCCCCACGGAAGCACCGGCGTCATCCCTGCCGCGAACCACAGCTGGGAGCCGGACGTGATGGCCACCAGGATCGCGGCGTTTCTGGGGAGCCTGGCATGAGCTTGGTTTCCTGTGATGTGGGCATTTCGATGGACGGCTATGTGGCCGGCCCGGACCAGAGCCTGGAGCACCCACTCGGCGTCGGCGCCGGCACTGTCCTGCACACATGGATGTTTGACGATCCCGACGCAAATGCGCCGGAGCTGGCGGCCATCACCTCCCGCAACGATGGACTGACCGGCTGGGCGCGCGACTACCGGGTCTGGGACCTCGCGACGCT
>Ga0134128_10002286_pt1 | contig 23815 bp, 22 predicted proteins | sample KB31754_FD_96462 | JGI IMG/M metagenome (GOLD analysis project Ga0134128, IMG submission 96462) | Terrestrial soil microbial communities with excess Nitrogen fertilizer from Kellogg Biological Station, Michigan, USA - KB3-175-4 | ecosystem: Environmental > Terrestrial > Soil > Unclassified ... | reverse complement strand
TACCCCGAGGCCAATGCGACATTTGACTATTAGCGACCGCGTGCGTCGGCGGGCTTGTCATTCGGCTTCCTCTTCTTCCCATTCTTTTTTCATCTCTGCGGAAAGGGTCACGAGGACTTTGTCGATGCGTTGTGCGTCCATGTCGACGATCTCGAAGGTAAAGCCGCGCCATTCCAGTTTTTCACCGCTGCTTGGAATTCGTTCGAGCTCGCTGAGGATAAAACCCGCAAGCGTGTCAAAGTCGTTGTCGCTATCCGTGAGCCAATCGGCCTTATGGAAATAAGCTAAAAAATCATAGAACGGGATTTGGGCGTCCACAAGGTAACTGCCGTCGTCGCGGGGTTTGACCTCATAGTCGGGCAGATCATCCGGCTGTGCGATATCGCCGATGATGGCTTCGAGGATATCGTTGAGGGTGATTATACCCAGCAGGCTGCCGTATTCATCGACGATGAAACAGGAATGGGTCCGGGAGGTCTTGAATTTTTCCAGCACCATATAGGCCGTGTTGTTCTCGGGCACGAAGAGCGCCGGCGTCATGATATCTTTGAACAGGACGCTGTCGTCGGTGACGTAAAGGTCCTTGATAGAAACAACTCCTTTAATGTTGTCGATCTCACCTTCACAAATGGGGTAGACGGAATGCGGTTCTTTGATGATCTTTTCCTTGATCGTTTCCTCATTTTCAGTCAAATCGAACCAGATGATGTCACTCCTGTGGGTCATCAGCGAGGTGATGTTCCTGTCGCCGAGGTGGAAAACGCGTTCGATGATCTCCTGTTCGGCCTCTTCGATGGTGCCCTGTTCCGTGCCTTCGTTGATGATGGCTTTGATCTCGTCTTCGGTGACGGCGCTGTCTTCAGACGGCTTGATCTGGAAGAAGCGGAAGAAGAGGTTGCTGCTGTTGTTGAGGAGCCAGACGATGGGGTAGGTGATCAGGGAGAGGGTTCGGACGGGACGGGCTACCAGCCGCGCGATCTGTTCGGCGCGGAGCAGGCCGATGCGTTTGGGGATCAGCTCCCCGAAGATGATCGACAGCAGGGTCACGATGACCAGGATGAGGGCCGTCGACACATTGGAGGCGTAAGGTCGGAGGAAAGAGATCTTAGCGAGATAGGGGGTGAGGTCCGCGCTGAATTTCTCGCCCGAATAGAAACCTACAAGGATGGCGATAAGGGTAATGCCGATCTGTGCGGTTGAAAGGAACAGTTCGGGGTTCTCTGCCAGCTTGAGCGCCGAGCGGGCTCGCTCGTCGCCGTTATCGGCCAGGTTCTCGAGCCGGCTTTTGCGGGCCGACACGAGGGCGATCTCCGCCATGACGAAGAGGCCGTTAAGGAAGATCAGGAATAATAGGATGATGATCTCAAGCATGGGATAGGTTGTGGTTTGGGAGAGAAAGGGTGCCGACTTGCGACCGAAAGACCCTGCTGGTCACGATGCCGATACCCGCGCCGATAAGGCCGCCACAGATCACGTCCAGCGGATAGTGGACGCCGACATAAACCTGTGCATAGGAGATAAAGAATGCCCAGGGGAACACCAGCGCCCACCAGGGGCTGGTATGTTTCATGGTGCGATACATGAAAAACGCCATCGCGAAATGGTTACAGGCGTGTGAGGAGGTGAAACTGGAGCTTACCGGGCAGTAGTTTGCCAGGAAACGCATGGTGTCTTCCCACATGGGGTTATGGCAGGGCCGGAGACGGAACACCGAGTGATATTTGATCAGGTGGCTGCTGATCAGGTCGCTGATGATCACGGTCATAGCAAAATATAGCGACCAGATCAAGCCACGTTTGCGAAAGTTGAGCGTGGCGAAAACCAGCAGGAAAAGGTAGAAGGGGATCCAGAGTTCGGCTTCGCGCATGAAGAGGAAGACGGTGTCCAGAAATGAGCAGGTCCAGGCCTGGTTGATACGGGAGAATAGCCAGTAATCACCCTGTAAGATCTTTTGAAAAAACACCGGATGAGGCAGTCCCGCGTCGATTAATAGCATGTTTTAATATAATTGATCTAATTTTATGCCCTTTTAAACCACATATCGCGAAACAAAGAGAAGGGACATGGTAAAAAGACCGGCCACAAATTTACCAAATATACCAAAAACGGTGCGTTTGGTTTTTTCAACAGGCATTATTTTTTTATTGATCATGAGTGGATTACGTGTGGCCTTGTTCCTGGCTTTTCCGACACAGGGACACCGGTTCACGGGGCTGCTCAGCTCTTTTGGGCTCGGCGTGCGATTCGATCTGCGGTATGCAGGTATCCTGACGCTTTTGCTTTATCTTCTCGGCAGTATGCCCTTTCTCGATCCTTTTCGAACGAAGGCCGGCAAAAGGGTTTTCCTGACGCTGTCGGGCATCGCCGCATTTTTGCTGGTCTTCTTTTACACGGTGGACTTTGCGCATTACAGTTATCTTTCTCAGCGGTTAAATGCCAGCGATCTGAATTATCTTTCCAATGCCGGTATCTCGGCGACAATGGTATGGCAGACGTATCCGGTGATGCGAATCCTGCTGTTGCTGGTCGTGGGGACCTGGGCGCTCGGCAAGCTGTTCCGGTGGATCTACCGCCGGATAGCCCGTGGTTCGGGACCCGTTCCGAGCCGAGCCACACGCGGATGGCGAATAGGTTGGTTTGTGGCTTGTTTTCTTTTGCTGGGGCTGGGCATCTTCGGGCGGATCGGTCAGTATCCCTTGCGTTGGAGCGACGCATTCGCCCTGGGCGGCGATTATCAGGCGAATCTTTCGCTTAATCCATTCCAATCCTTTTTCAGCAGTCTAAAATTCCGGCATAGCACGTACGACGAGGCGAAGGTCAAGGCGGCTTTGCCGGTGTTAGCCCCCTATTTTGGCTTCGACACCAGCGATGTGGGGCGCGATGGACGTGTTTTGCCGGCGGCTTTCCGGCGGCAGATGGGGGTACGTCCAGGCGCACTGAAGACCCGACCTAATGTGGTCGTCGTTATTTGTGAGTCGTTTTCTGCGTACAAGAGCTCGATGTGGGGCAATCCACTCAATACCACGCCATTTTTCGACTCTTTATGCAAGAGCGGGCTTTTCTTCGACCATTGTTTCACGCCCTCTTATGGCACGGCCCGGGGTGTGTGGGCGGTTATCACAGGTATCCCGGATGTATCGGCGGCGAGTACGACATCGAGCCGGAATCCGGCAGCGGTCGATCAGCATACCATCATCAATGATTTCAGCGGATACGACAGATATTATTTTCTCGGCGGCAGTACGAGCTGGGCGAATATCCGGGGGCTGCTCACCAATAATATCGACGGATTGCATCTGTACGAGCAGCAGGATTATAGTGCCCCGAAGGTGGATGTTTGGGGGATCAGTGATAAGAATCTTTTCCTCGAGGCCAATAAGGTTTTGAAGAAAGAGCAAAAGCCTTTCTTCGCAGTTATACAAACGGCGGACAATCACCGGCCTTATACTATACCAGAGGAAGACCGGGGCGCTTTTCGTTCCGTGAAGGAGCCGCTGGATACGCTCCGGCGGTATGGCTTTTCGAGCAATGATGAGATGAATGCCTTCCGGTACACCGATTTTGTGTATCGCACCTTTATAACCGCAGCCTTCAGGGAGGATTATTTTCGCAACACGGTGTTCTTATTCGTGGGTGATCATGGTATCCCTGGTGATGCCGGTCCACTTTTCCCGAAGGCCTGGACGAATCAGCGGCTGACCGCCGAGCATGTGCCGCTCCTGATCTGGGCGCCCGGCCTGCTGCCGGCGCGGCGGTATGAGAAGATCTGTTCGCAGGTGGATGTCCTGCCGACGCTGGCGGGCCTTTGTGGCGTTCCCTACCGGAATACCGCGTTGGGACGGGATCTGCTGGACACGGCCCGCTATGGCGGCAAGGATGGCGGCAAGGAGTTGGCGTTCATCTATGATCCTGATCAGGCCTGGATCGGCGTAGTGCAGGGGAATTATTACTACCGGCGTCAGTTACAGACGGGCAGGGAAGAGATGGTCCCGGTGGTCAGTCCCGATCCGGCCCCGCCGCAGGCGGCAACAGAGCAGGAGATGGGGCGGCTTTCGGCTGGTATTTACGATGTTGCGCAATACCTGCTTTTGCAGAATAAGAAATAGTCCAAGAATTACTAGGGCTTGAACCGTGGGGAAGCCGTATTTTTCGGGGTTTTGGTTCCGTTTTTAAATTCCAATGCCATGAAAAAGCCCCTGATCCTGCTAAGCGCGCTTGCTCCTTTGTGTATCGCCGCACAGTCGTCTGTCACCGCTGTTTTCACCCATCGGGCCAATGCCGGCACGGGTACCAGCTATACCGGAGGCCCCGCCACAGGGGCCGTGGCGACCACCATGGGCGCGGGCACTTACACATACGATTTCGGCACAGATGCAGCCTCTACGAACAATATCCAATACCTGGATTCCTTTACTTCGCTTGGCCTGAACTACCATTCCGTGGGCGCCAAGGAGGTGGTGTATTTCCGCCGGGTGGACAATGCCTCCACTACGGGTTTGCGCAAATCGATCTGGTTCGAGCAGCCATCGGCTATTTCGGTAGGCACCGGCGGAACGGCCGCCGTCATCCCGGCTTACGACGACAGCCTGGAGCGGCTTTTTTCGGAGCAGATATTCAATATCGGGATCGACAATGATTTTCAGAATTCCATCGCTACCAACAATGCCAATATCGAAAGGGTGGATGTGGTCTTCCCGGGAGGTGTTACCGCCACGGATGTGACGAAGGCGGGTTTCGTCGTCTTCGACAGGGGAAATTCCGGCGGCCACGATCCTTTTTATATCGCGGCGGTAAAGACGCTGGATGGCAGCGGCAACCCCAGTGCTTATTACAACGCCGTCTCCGTGACTTCCGCCGAATATGGAAGCAATGTGGGCGGTGCGGTGAACTTCCTGGTGTTGCGGGAGAATCCCGGGGATGGCCATCTGCTGTTGATGAACAATACGGCCAATCAGAACCGCGACGGGGTGTTCCTGCGGTTCACCGATCTGGGAATAACGAACAATACTACCGTTTATGGATATTCGCTTTTTGGGACCGATGTGGTGGTAAGTCCCGCTGCCAATATGGTGAACTATGCCGATGTTACCAATTTTCCCACCAACTCCAATCTTTCGGGCGGGGGCCTCGACCAATTAGCGGTCACCGGGCTCTGGGTCACCAATGCCTCCTATGTCGTTCTGGCGGACAGGGTAACCGATTTTGGTGCGGCGTCAACGGCCGCCGGCAGCGTGCAGCTCAGTTGGGACCTCGGTGTAACGGATGATCTTCGGGAGCTGGTTGTCGAGCGGAGCGCCAACGGGACGGATTTTGTGCCCCTGATCAACCTCGCCGATCCTGGCGCGGGGCAAGGGACCGTTGTGGATGAACATCCGTTGTCCGGTGAGAGCTTTTACCGCCTGGAGCTGGTCAATACAGCGGGCATTGTGGTCAGCTACAGCGCCGTTTCCCGAGTCACTATGGGCGGAGCGGCCGCATTGACCCTGGGGCTGTATCCTGATCCGGTGCAGGGCAAGGAGCTTCAGCTGGCGGTGCAGGGGCTCAAACCTCAGCCTTATAGCCTCCGCATCCTGGATCTGAGCGGAAAGATGGTCCTGAAACAGACATTGCCGGGTTCGCAGGTGCTGGCTCTCCCGATAAACCTGCCGCCATGGCTGCCGGCGGGGATGTATCTGCTACAGCTGATGGACGAGCGCGGTGCGGCTATAGCCGTCAAGTCGTTCTTAATCGATTGAGCGGACGAGGTCATGCCGTTTTTGGCGTGGACTTTTCGGCGACAAGAATGATCCGCGGCGACCAGTCCGGCTCATACGGGTTCAGTTCATAGTCTCCATATAAGCCCCGGATCTGCAAACCCGCAGAGGCCAGCATGTCTTTGAAGTCCTCGGGTGTGAATACGGCTACTTTTTCGGTATACTCCAGGGGCTTTTTCAATTCCGGGTCTTCTATCCGAATCCGTTTATAAAAGTGACGGCCGTCGCACCAGCGGGTGATCGTATAGAAGGTGCGGCCGATCGTTTTGGTCTCGGCCGGGACGAGGCGCGGCATGATGTGCCGGGCATTGAGATAATCCAGTACGAAGATGCCCCGGGGCCGGAGGGCGACGGCTGCCATCCGCAGGACGTTCCTGTTCTCGCGTTGGGTATCGAAATAACCAAAGGAGGTGAAGAAATTGAAAGCGTAGTCGAAGCAGCGTGCGCAGAGCAGCTGACGCATGTCGTGGACGAAGAAATGCAGGTGTTCGTTCTCGAAACGGCGGGCGATGGCGATGCTGTCCGGGGCCAGGTCGATGCCGGTGACGTCGTAGCCCTTCCGGGCGAGGAAGTGGGCGTGGCGTCCTCTTCCGCAAGCGATGTCCAGCATGGCCGACCCCGGGGACGGCTGCAGGAGGGTCAGCAGCCGCCCGATGAAGTCGGCTGCTTCTTTTTCGTTCCGTTCAAAATACAATTTATGATAATACGGGGAATCGAACCATTCCCTAAACCATTCGGTGGTTGGCATTCATGCATCCGTTTGCGTAAAATTAATGTACCGGCGGATTTGGGTCAAAAACCCTTTCGGGAGATTTATCAGAAACCTTATTTTTGTTGACTAATAAAAATGTGTATCTGTGGCATTGATCAAAAGCATTTCCGGTATCAGGGGGACAATAGGGGGTAAGCCCGGGGAGACGTTGTCTCCGCTAGATGTGGTAAAGTTTACCGCGGCGTACGGGAGCCGGATCATTAAAGACTTTTCTGGGGAAAACAAAGGAACGAAGGTGGTGATCGGCAGGGATGCCCGGATCAGCGGCGAGATGATCAATGCCTTGGTCGTGAGCACGTTAAGGGGGTTGGGTTTGGATGTGATCGATCTTGGGCTGTCGACGACGCCGACCGTGGAGCTGGCGGTGGTAGGAGAGAAGGCTGCGGGTGGGATCATCCTTACCGCGTCACACAATCCCAAAGAGTGGAATGCCCTGAAATTATTGAATGCGGCCGGCGAATTCATCAGTGCTGCCGAGGGCGCCGCCATCCTGGAAAAAGCGCAAAAAGAGGATTTCGTCTTTGCGTCCATCGACAAGTTGGGCCAGTATATCCAAACAGATATATGGCTGCAAAAGCACGTCGACGCGATCGTGAACTATCCGTTAGTGGACGTCGCTGCTATAAGGGCGAAGAATTATAAAGTTGTTGTAGATGTTATTAATTCCACGGGTGCAATATTCCTTCCACCCCTGCTTAAGGCGTTGGGCGTGGCCGAGGTCGTTTTGCTGAATGAAGAGGTGAATGGACGATTTGCCCATAATCCAGAACCCTTACCGGAGAACCTGGTGGGGTTGAGTGCGGCCGTGCAGAAGTCGAAAGCGGATCTGGGCATCGCCGTAGACCCGGATGTCGACCGGCTGTGTTTTGTGAATGAGGATGGAAGCATGTTCGGCGAGGAATACACGCTGGTAGCCGTTGCCGATTATGTTTTGAGCAAACGTCCGGGGAATACCGTGAGCAATATGAGCAGCACCAAGGCATTGAAAGAGGTGACCGTCAAGCGGGGTGGTGAATATTATCCTTCGGCCGTGGGCGAGGTCAACGTGGTGAATCAGATGAAGGCGGTGAATGCGGTCATCGGCGGTGAGGGCAATGGAGGCATTATCGTACCCGACCTGCATTATGGGAGAGATGCCCTTATCGGCATCGGGCTTTTCCTCAGCGCGTTGTCGCATCACAAGAATGGCCTCAAGTCTTTCCGGACCAGATATCCCGATTATTTTATCTCCAAGAATAAGATCGAGCTGCGGCAGGGCATCGATGTGCCGGCCGTGCTGGAGAAGATCAAGAGGAAATACAAGAACCACCCCGTGAATACCGATGATGGGTTGAAGATCGAGTTCGACAACGATTGGGTGCATCTCCGGAGTTCCAACACCGAGCCGATCATTCGCATCTATGCGGAAAGCAATTTCGAAACGACGGCGAATAATATCGCGCTGCGGCTGATGCAGGATATAAAAGAGGCTATAGCACCGTAAAAGATATGGAAAGAATCTATTTCGATAATGCCGCAACTACCTCGCTGGACCCGCAGGTCTTGGAGGCGATGATGCCCTATCTCACCGAAAGGTTTGGTAATCCATCTTCCATTTATTCTTATGGCAGGGAGTCGCGGCTGGCGATCGAGAACAGCAGGAAATCCGTGGCGAAGATCTTAAATGCGCATCCGGCGGAGATCTTCTTTACTTCCGGCGGGACGGAGAGTTCGAATACGGCAATCACCGCGGCGGTGCGGGATCTGGGTTGTACGCATATCATTACTTCCCCGCTGGAGCATCATGCCACGCTGCATACAGTGGAGCATCTTCATAAACGTGGCGAGGCTTCGCTGGAGTATGTGAGTGTTCTCCCGAACGGGCATATCGATCTGGAGGATCTGGAGCACAAGCTGGCGAACAGCGTGGATAAGACGTTTGTGACGCTGATGCATGCCAACAACGAGATCGGGAATATGCTGGACATCCATGCAGTAGGGGATCTATGCAAAATGTATGGTGCGATCTTCCATTCGGACACGGTGCAGACGGTGGGGCATTTCCCTTTTGATCTGCGGAATACTCCGGTGCATTTCATCACGGGTGCGGGGCATAAGTTCCATGGGCCCAAAGGTGTCGGGTTGCTGTACATCAACGAGAATGTGCGGATCAATCCCTTTATCCAGGGCGGATCGCAGGAGCGGAATATGCGGGCCGGCACGGAGAATGTCTATGGCGTGGTAGGGTTTGCGCGGGCGCTGGAGCTGGCGACTGCTGCGCATGATGCCGACAGTGCTTATATCAAGGGGATCAAGGTCTATATGATGGAGCAGCTGAAGAAGCAGCTCAAAGGCATTTCTTTCAACGGCGATCCGCTGGGGCGGAGCCTGTATACGGTGTTGAGCGTTTCTTTCCCCAAGACGGAGAAATCGGAGATGCTGTTGTTCAACCTCGACATCAATCATATATGCGCCTCCGGCGGGAGCGCCTGCACCAGCGGGGCCGAGCAGGGGTCGCATGTCATTCGCGCCATCAATAATAATCCCAACCAGGTGACGGTGAGGTTTTCTTTTAGCAAACATAACAAACGCGAGGAGATCGACGTGGTTGTTGGCAAGCTGAAGGAGCTGATCTGATCCCCAGTAACTATCCTCCATGCGTTACGTGATCGGTATCGATATCGGGACGACCAATACCAAGGCCGTGGCTTTTACGGAGGCGGGGCAGGTATTGGGCAGTGTAGAGACGTCTTATCCGGTGTTCACCGATGCGATGGGCGCCCATGAGCTGGAGCCCCATGCGCTTTTTGACGCGGCGCTTACGGTATTGTTGCAGCTCACGGAAAAGCTCGATCCGGCAGAGGCGGCGGCGGTGAGCTTCAGCTGCGCGATGCACAGTCTGATCCTCGTAGGTGAGGATGGCAAGCCGTTGACACGGGCCATGACCTGGGCCGACCGAAGAAGTGAAGCGTACGCCGCGGAGTTGAAGGCTAGTGAACTCGGGCGGCGATTGTACAGGCAAACGGGCACACCGGTCCATGCGATGTCGCCCTTATGTAAGCTTCTGTGGTTAAAAGACCGGCAGCCGGAGCTTTTCCGCAAGGCGGCAAAATTCATCTCCATCAAGGAATATATCTGGTGGCGGTTTTTGGGTCAATACCAGGTCGATCATTCGTTGGCTTCGGCTACGGGGTTGTTCGATATCCGGGCCCTTGAATGGTCTGCCGAGGCGCTGGAGCATGTAGGTATCCGGGCGGACCGGTTATCCATGCCCGTGCCGACCATGCACCGGGAGACGGAGCTGCTCTCTACGTGGCGGACGATGGGGTTGGTGCGGGGGACACCCTTCGTGATCGGTGCCAGTGACGGCTGTTTGGCCAACCTCGGGACGGGTGCGGTACGGCCGGGGGCCACTGCTTTGACGATCGGTACCAGCGGTGCGGTACGCATGGCGGCGCTGGCTCCGGCGGACGATCCCGGCATGCGTGTCTTCAACTATATCTTAACCGAAGGGAGGTATATCGTGGGCGGTGCTACCAACAACGGCGGCAATGCCGTGCAGTGGTATGCAGACTTTGTTTCGGGCAGTCACGATGCTGCTACCTTGGATACGCTGGCTGCTGGGGCCGGGAGGGTACCCGCCGGAGCCGACGGACTGATCTTTTTACCTTATCTGCTGGGCGAGCGGGCTCCGGTGTGGGATGCAGAGGCGAGAGGAGTGTTCTTTGGCGTAAGGGCGTTGCACCGGCGGGAACATTTTACGCGGGCCACGCTGGAAGGTATCAGCTATGGATTGCGGCAGATCGGGGCTTCGCTGGAAGAGACGGTGGGACCGGTGGAGCAGATCTATGCCAGTGGTGGATTTACGCGGAACCGGGACTGGCTTCAGCTGATCGCGGATATCTTTCAAAAGAAGGTATGTGTCACTGCCCTAGCGGATGCCTCGGCGATCGGTGCGGCCATGCTGGCATGGGTAGCGCTGGGCGCATTGTCTTTAGAGGAGACGGCGGGACTCGCCGCCGTCTCGAATATCTATGAGCCAGTGTCGGATCTGGCTAACGTATATCAGCACAATTACCACATTTTTTCCCAACTATACGGCCGACTGAAAGACCTGATTTAAGGTTTAGCGGCCTTTGACCAGGTCACGCGGCAGGATACCAAATTCCTTGCGGAAGGCTTTGGCGAAATGGCTGAGATTGGAAAATCCAATTTCGCTGCCGGCCTGTTTAATGCTGCACTGTCCGGTGATCAGCAGGTCTTTGGCGCGTTGTAAGCGGCTTTTATTGTAATAGTCGTACAGCGTATGGCCGTATACCTGCTTGAACAGGTTCTTGAGTTTGCTGGTGCTCATGAATACTTCCTGTGCCAACGACTCGAGCGAAGGGAATCCTTCGAGCTTGCCGCTGAGGATCTGCTCTACGTGTTGCATGCTTTCGAGGTCGTTCTTTTTCACCGTGCGGGGAAGTGCGGCCTGTTCCTGGCGGACGAATGTATAGAGGAATTTCTCTATGAGGTGCATGATGCCGGAGAGCATGCGGACGTTGCGCAGGGGATCGCCCGGCTTCAGCTCGAACAACTCCTTCAACATCGTTCGGTGAGAGAGATTGATGAAGAGCTGATTTCCGCCGATGCTGTTCTCGCGCGCAAAGACGGCGATCTTATCGTAGAGTTCGGCAGGCAGGAACTGGCGGGCCAGTTCGTGCGAGCAAAAGATCAGGAGTCTTTTAACATTACTGCCGGCAGAGATGCGAAGGTAGGCGGAGTCCTGTGCGTCGCTTAAAAAAATATCGTTTCGGAAGGGTCGTTTGTCGGTCACGAGCTGCTGGCGATGACCTACGAGGAGCTCCTTTTGGACTTCTACGAGGTTAAAAGAGATCACGAAACCGGGGAGGCCCGGCTCGCGGTTGAGCTCCAGATCGTTATCCAGCTTGAAATTCATCACGGCATAGGAGAGCTGCTGATTGACGTTCCGTGCACAAATGGTTCCGGAACCAAGATGTGAAGGAAGGGTGAGGATACGATCGTTTAGGGTGGTGTTCAGTTGAAGCGCGAGCCCCGAGATCCATTTCTCAAAGTTCTCCAATTGAAAAGAATACATTACCATGTTCACACTTTTTTAGTCACTTTAGGTTAAATGTTAATTAGCACAATCTCTCAATGGCATCAGTCGTGGGTTACAATGGTTGGCCCTTGGCCGGGGGGATTTAGGAGACTAAAAGTCAAAGGGACAAAATTACTATAAATAATGGGTTGTGCAGGCTGTATGCATCCTTTTGATAGCTGTAAAGGCTATTTAACAAAACTTTCAGGAGTATTTAAAGGAGTTACTTACCGATTCTTAAGTATTTCCTTAGGAAGAATGCCAAATTCTTTACGGAAGGCTTTTGCAAAATTGCTAAGATTTGAGAATCCGATGTTTATTCCCACCTGCTTGACGGAGTAATTGCCGCTCTTCAGCATCTCACGGGCCTGTTCGAGCCGGTTGCGGTTGTAGAATTCGTACAACTTCATTCCATAGATCTGTTTAAAGCGGGTCTTGAGTTTCGTAGAACTCATCCTGGCGTTGTGGGAGAGCGTGTCGATGGAGGGAAATTTACTCAGGGCGCTGTCGCTGAGGATCTGTACGATGCCTTTGAGGGCTTCGAGATCTTTTTCTTTCTCTTTGAGCCAGGTCTTCCCGTCCGGTAGGGGGAAATTGGCTTTGGTAAGAAAGGAATGCAAATATTTTTCCGTGAGGAGCTGAATGCGGTTGTGGAGCTGCAGATGCACGAGCGGGGAACCGGTGTCGGCGCCGTGGATATCTTCGAGCACGGAGCGATATTCGAAGCCGATGGGTTCTCTGCTGGTATTGGCCGGCGGGTTTTCGGCATACTCGCGGAGGCTGTCGAAGATATCCTTGCGGAGATGGCGGCGGAGGAAGGTCTCGGGGAAGAAGAGGCCGATGCGTTTCACGCGGGTATTGGCGGCGAACGACAGTTCTTCTACGCTCGCGGTTGAGCTGAGGTGCGGAGTTGGGCTGAAGAAGAGAGAGAGACCCGTGGCTGAGGAAGCTTTCCGGAAGAATACCAGGTCGTCATTGAGGATAAAATCCATGACCACAAAAGAGTAGCCGTCCGACACTTGAACGGCATGAATGAATCCTTCGCCAAGATCGGAAGGAAATTCGAGTTTTCCGCCGATCACCGGAAGGTGGAGCAGGTTGCCGAAGTCGCTGAGCCAATGACGAAAATCAGTTAGTTGATAGGAGTATCTGATCATAGAACGATCATCAAAATAGCAAACGAAAAGACGCGGGGCGTTTTCCGGGATGCATAGTGGCGCGTTGGGGACGAAATAGGGTTGGGTGCGGATAAAAAGCGGCTTGCTGCGGCGGAGGCGCAGCGGCACCGGCCCTTATTGCAAGGTGCTTTTGATCTCCTGTAGTTTGAGCAGGGCCTCGACGGGGGTGAGGCGATTGATGTCGGTATCTTCCAGCAGTTTGCGAATGCGGTGGAAGGTTTCGGTGTGGGCGTCGAAGATCGAGAGCTGCATCTTTGGTGGCGGCGCCTGTTTAAGCGATTCGGCGATGGGGGCGCCGACGTGTTGGCGCTCCAGCTCGCGAAGCAGCTCTTCGGCCCGTTGAATTAACGTGACGGGCATGCCGGCCATCTTCGCCACGTGGATGCCGAAGCTATGAGTACTTCCTCCGGGCGCCAGCTTACGCAGGAAGATCACTTTGTTGCCGACCTCCTTGTTCGTGATATGATAATTGCGGATGCGGGGAAATTTATCTTCCAGCTCGTTGAGCTCATGATAGTGTGTGGCAAAAAGCGTCTTTGGCGCGAATGGCGAGTTGTGCAGGTATTCGGCAATGCTCCAGGCGATCGAGATGCCGTCGTAGGTGCTGGTGCCGCGGCCGATCTCGTCGAGGAGGATGAGGCTGCCGGTGGTGATGTTGTTGATGATGCTGGCGGTCTCGTTCATTTCCACCATGAAGGTCGATTCGCCGGCGCTGAGGTTATCGGAGGCGCCGACGCGGGTAAAGATCTTATCGGTTAGCGGGATATGGGCCGCATCGCAGGGGACGAAGCTGCCCATATGGGCCATGAGGGTGATGAGTGCGGTTTGCCGCAGCAGTGCGCTTTTACCGCTCATGTTAGGACCGGTGAGGATGATGATCTGGGTCGTAGCCGGGTCCAGGGTGATGTCGTTGGGGATATAGGTCTCGCCGGCGGGCAGACCGCGTTCGATCACGGGGTGGCGGCTGGCTTTGAGCCCGATCTCGCGGCCTTCGTGGACCTGTGGTTTTTTGTAATTGTACTGGAGCGCGTTTGCGGCAAAGCACAGCAAACAGTCGAGACCGGCCAGGACGTGACCATTGGTCTGCATCGCGGCGATGGATTCCTGGATCGTACTAAGCAGCTGTTCGTAGAGTTCAAGTTCGAGCGTCAGTATCTTTTCTTCGGCGCCGGTGATCTGTTCTTCGTATTCCTTTAGCTCCGGCGTGATATAGCGTTCGGCGCCCGTCAGGGTTTGTTTGCGCATCCACTCCGCGGGGACCCGCGATTTGTGGGAATTGGTCACTTCGAGATAATAACCGAAGACGTTGTTGAAACCGATCTTGAGACTTGTGATGCCGGATCTTTCGGCTTCTTTTTGTTGCAGCTCTACGAGGTATTCTTTGCCACCGGTGGCGATCTTGCGTAACCTGTCGAGCTCGGGATGTATACCGGCTCGGATGGTATCGCCTTTGGCGGCGACGGCCGGCGGGTTGTCGGCAATGGTGGCCATTATGCGTTCGAGGACGGCGGGGCAGGGGTCGAGCCGGGCTGCGGCCGACTGTAGCAGGGGCTCATAGAAACTGCCGGATTGTGCTTTGATCTGTGCGATGTGTTCGAGACCGCGTGCGAGCTGTAGCAGTTCCCGGGGCCCGATCTTCCGATTAGGGATCTTGGCTACGAGCCGTTCAATGTCCCCGCATTCGTGGATATGCTGGGCAAGGGAGGTGCGCAGGGCTGGGTCTTTGATAAAGAATTCGACGGCGTCGAGTCGTTGCCGGATGGGGTCGAGCTCTTTGAGCGGCATCAGCAGCCAGCGTTTGAGCAGGCGCGCGCCCATGGGGGATACGGTGTTGTCGATCACTTTGAGCAGGCTTTGCCCCTGTTCGCCGGAGGCGGGGCCCATGAGCTCGAGGTTGCGGATGGTGAACCGGTCCATCCAGAGGAAATCGCCGCGGTCGATGCGTTGGATGGATGCCAGGTGCTGCAGGTGCGGGTGTTCGGTATCTTTGAGATAATACAATACGGCGCCTGCTGCGATGATGCCCGAGGGCATGTCTTCGACACCAAATCCTTTGAGGGAATGGGTCTGAAAGTGTTTGAGCAGGCTTTCGGTGGCGAACTTTTCTTCGAAGAGCCAGCTTTCCAGCGTATAGGTAAAGAACTTGCTGCCGAAGATCTCTTTGAACTGTTTTTGAAAGCTGCGTTGGAAGACGATCTCGGCGGGCTTCAAGGTTTGGAGGAGCTTGTCGGCGTATTCCGTGTCACCTTCCGCAAGGAAGAACTCGCCCGTGGAGATGTCGAGAAAGGAGAGGCCGATGCCCGCTTTTGTCCTGCCGACCGTCTCCGGCCAGCCTTCGGGGAAGTAGATGCCGGCGAGGAAGTTGTTGCTACTGCCTTCGAGGAGCTTGTCATTGGTGGCCACGCCGGGGGTCACCATTTCTGTGACGCCTCTTTTTACGATGCCTTTGGCCATCTTGGGGTCTTCGAGCTGATCGCAGACGGCGACGCGATGCCCGGCTTTGACGAGTTTGTGCAGATAGGTATCGAGGGCATGGTGCGGGAAGCCGGCGAGCTCCGAGGAGGCCGCGGCGCCGTTGTTGCGTTTGGTCAGGGTGATACCCAGGATCTTCGAGGCGACGATGGCGTCTTCGCCAAAGGTTTCGTAGAAGTCGCCGACACGGAACAGGAGGATGGCATCGGGATAACGTTGTTTGATCGCCCGGTGTTGCTGCATCAGTGGGGTGTCTGCGCTGTTTTTGGCCATGGGGGACAAAAATAAGAAAGCCGCGACATATCGGCAGAAGGGACTTTTTGCTGGGGATAAGTTGTTGGTTACCTGAAAACGCAGTAGCGTTTTCGCCCGGGGGGCTTATCTTTGCGGATGCGCAAGTTGGGTATGGATGAGCTGAACCGGTTATCCGTGAATGAATTCCGGCAATCGGAGAAAATGCCGATCGTGGTGGTTTTGGACAATATCCGGAGCATGCACAATGTGGGAAGTGTGTTCAGGACCGCGGATGCATTTCTGGTCCGGGGCATCTATCTTTGTGGTTTTACTCCACAGCCACCGCACCGGGATATCCATAAGACGGCGTTGGGGGCGACGGAGACGGTGAAATGGGCCTATTTCGACACGACCGTTTCGGCGGTTCGGGCGTTGCGGGAGGAGGGGTATACGGTTTTTGCGATAGAGCAGGCGGAGGGAAGCATTCCGCTGCAGGAAGTTTGTCCGCGTTTTTCGGATGGGTCGAGTGGTTCGGGCGCCGGGGGCGGTTCGGGTGGGTCGGGGCCGCTGGCGGTGATCTTTGGCAATGAGGTGGAGGGCGTGGGTGCGGAGGCGTTGGCGTTGTGTGATGGGGCGATCGAGATCCCGCAATGGGGGATGAAGCATTCGTTGAATATCTCGGTGGCGGCGGGCATCGTGTTGTGGGAGCTGGTTCGGGATTATAAAAAATAATTATGAGTACAGTTAAGAATTATCTGAGTTTGATCCGGTTCTCGCATACCATTTTCGCGATGCCGTTTGCGATGATCGGGTTTTATTTAGGGGTATTTGGCTGGTCGAGGGATATTATTGTACCCGGGTGGCATACCCGCCTGCGTTGGACGCTACCGCGGCCGGCGATCGATGATGCGGTTTACCCGAATGGCGGCCGGGAATTCCTCATCCGTTTCCTGCTGGTCATAGGCTGTATGGTCTTTGCGAGAAGCGCGGCGATGGCGTTCAATCGCTGGCTGGATGTGGAGTTCGATGCGAAGAATCCACGGACGGCGATCCGGGAGATACCCCGCGGCATTATTTCCAAGAGCAGCGCGCTAAGGTTCGTGATCTTTAACTGTATTGCTTTTATTGTTTGTACCTGGTTTATCAACCCGCTGTGTTTTGCTTTGTCGTTTGTGGCGTTGGCGGTGGTATTAGGGTATAGCTATACCAAGCGATTTACGCCTTTGTGCCACCTGGTACTGGGGGTAGGTTTGTCGCTGGCGCCGATAGGGGCTTATCTGGCCGTGACGGGCAGGTTTGCCTTGTTACCGCTGTTGTTCTCCTTTAGTGTTATCTTTTGGGTGAGCGGTTTTGATATCATCTATGCGTTGCAGGATGAGGAGTTCGACCGGAATAACCAGCTCTATTCCATGCCCTCATGGCTGGGGAAGACCCGGGCGCTGCGGGTCTCCGAATTCCTGCATCTGCTGAGTACGGCTTGCGTCGTCCTGGCAGGCCTCCTGGGAGGTTACGGGTGGGTATACTGGCTCGGGGTCGGGGTCTTCTCGGGGATGCTCATCTATCAGCACGCCATTGTAAAACCCAATGATCTAAGTCGTGTTAATCTGGCGTTTATGACGGCCAATGGAATTGCGAGCGTCGTCTTTGCCGTGTTAGTGATCGCCGATCATGTCCTATTTAATATGGGTTACATATACGCATAATTTTAAAATATGCGTATATTTGTGCCATGAAGGAGAGACTGAACCTGACCATCGATGCGGTTTTGCTGGATGCCATCAAGCGATATGCGGCGAAGCGGCAGATCAGTGTTTCGGAGTTGGTCGAGAATTATTTCGAAAAAGTCACCAAGCCTGTACAGCGGAAGACGGTTTTGGATCTTGTTGACGAGTTGGAAAAGCCGGCAATCGATCCAAAGGCTGATCTTAAAGAATTGTATTACAAGGAGCAAGGAGAGAAGTATGGCTTTTAGGGTGTTTTTGGATGCTACTGTTTTGCTCGATTTCGCGCTGAAGCGTCCGAAATATGAAAGCGCGCGAACGTTGATCGAGTGGGTGGTCCAGGGGAGAATAGAGGCTTATGTGACGCCGGCGGTGATCCAGGATACGGCCCGATGGTTAAAGAAAGTGTATGGCACGGAAAGGGCAAAAGAGTTGTTGCTGGCCTTGTTGGCGGAAGTGATGGTGATCGATGGCGGGCATACCGTGGCGGTTAGCGCGCTGCATTCGGACATGAGCGATATGGATGAGGCTTTGTCCTATTATACCGCGCTGCATCATAAGCTCGACTATTTCATCACGCGTGACAAGGACCTTCCAATGGCTGCCATACCTGTGCTGCCGGTGTGTACTCCCGAAGAATTTTTAAAAAGTAATCCTTGATGGGCTGATGGCCCATCGACCGAAGGTCCGACATTAGATATTTGGAGCCTGAGGGTAATTTTAAGCATAGCCGACAGGCGACAAATAGAAAGATATATGGCGCGTATCCTGGCGATAGATTATGGGCTCAAGCGTACGGGTATTGCAGTGACCGATCCGTTGCGGATCATTGCGACGGGGTTGACGACGGTGGAGTCACCCAAGCTGATCCCTTTTTTGAAAGAGTATATGCGGACGGAGTTGGTGGATTTGATCCTGATCGGGGAGCCGAAGAACTGGGATGACACCGATACGCATGCGACGCCGTTGGTGCGGCACATCATGCAGCGGTTGCAAAAGGAATTTCCGGCCATTCCCTTGAAGCCGGTGGATGAGCGGTTCACCTCCAAGCTGGCTTCGCGGGCGATGGTGGAGATGGGCATGAGGAAAAAACAACGACAGAACAAGGCCCTGGTGGATGAGATCGCGGCGACGATCCTGCTGCAGGAGTACCTGGGAAGGGCTGGGCAATAAACAAAGCCGCTGGAAGCCCCTCGCTCCGCACCATTGGCGAGGACGCCGGTCGTCCGGCGGCCTCAGACGCAAGGACAGACATTAACTCTATATATTTTATTATGATTCTACCAATTGTAGCTTATGGAACACCGATCCTGCGGGCCGTAAGCAAGGATATTACCCCCGACTACCCCAACCTGGCGCAGCTCATCGCAGACATGTGGGAAACGATGTATTCGAGCAACGGCGTGGGTCTGGCGGCGCCGCAGATCAACCGGGATATCCGGCTTTTTGTGATCGATTCGCACCAGATCTTCGAGAACCTGGAGGAGGGCGAGAAGGATAAATATCCGGATGGTCCCGGCGTGAAGCAGGTGTTCATCAACGCGCATATCGTAGAGCTCAACGGCGAGGAATGGGCCTATAATGAAGGCTGTCTGAGCATTCCCAAGATCCGCGAGGACGTTTATCGCAGCGAAGAGGTGACGCTGGAGTATGTCGATGAGAACTTCGAACCGCATACGACGACTTTCAACGGCATCACGGCGCGGGTCATTCTGCATGAATACGATCACATCGAGGGGAAGCTGTTCATCGACTATCTGAAACCGTTGAAGCGGAAATTGCTCAAGGGTAAACTTGATGATATTACCAAGGGCAAGATCAATGTGGATTATAAGATGAGTTTTCCGCGTTAGCAAGGCATTGCGTCGCCCTGCTAGGGGCGGGCGCGCGTGGCGCTGGTATACGAGCGCCATTTTTCGATCACGGAGCGCATGTCTTCCGGCAGCTCGCTTTCGAAAAGCATTTCCTTTCCCGTCGTGGGGTGTACGAATCCGATGGTTTTAGCGTGCAACGCATGCCGCGGACAGGCTTCGAAGCAATTGTCCACGAACTGGCGGTATTTGCTGAAGACGGTGCCCTTGACGATCTTATCGCCGCCGTAGGTGTCGTCGTTGAAGAGGGGGTGCCCGATGTGCTGCATATGCACCCTGATCTGGTGGGTGCGTCCGGTCTCCAGGATACATTGTACGAGGGTGACATAGCCGAAACGTTCCAGGACTTTATAGTGGGTAATCGCTTCTTTGCCGTGTTCCCCTTCCGGGTAGGCGTCGAATAATTTCCGGAAGCGTTGATGGCGGCCGACGTGCGCTACGACGGTTCCGGTGTCTTCAACGAGATCGCCCCAGACGAGGGCGATGTATTGCCGTTTTACGCTGTGGTCGAAGAATTGTTTGGCCAGGCTGCGAACGGCGGGCTCTGATTTCGCGAGTACCATGAGCCCGGTGGTATTCTTGTCGATGCGGTGCACGAGTCCCCAGCGGGGCAGGTTTTGCTCGGTAAGGGCTTTGTTCTTTTGCAGCAGGTACCAGGCGACCCCGTTGATCAGCGTGCCGGAGTAATTCCCGCTGGCCGGATGTACGACCAGACCGGGTGGTTTGTTGATGATCATCACATCGTCATCCTCATACTGGATGTTCAACGGAAGCTCTTCGGGGATGATCTCCTCGCCCGGCGCTTCTTTGTCCGAATAGAGCACGATCTCGTCCAGGGGGCGGATCCTGTAATTGGGGGCTACCGGCTTGTTGTTGACGAGCACCATGCCCGCCTCCAGCGCCTTCTGGATCTTGTTGCGTGAGGCATGCTCGATCCGCTGGGTCAGGAACTTGTCGATGCGCAGGGGTTCCTGGCCTTTATCCACCCTGAGGTTCAGGCGTTCGTAGAGTTCCTCCGAACTATCGGCGGATGGATTTTCGTCCAGCTCTCTGTGTTTGTCAGCATGCATAGCGTACAAAGGTACGATTTAGTAAATTTGCGGCATGCAAATCGTGAATTTCAAAGATCTGGGACGGATGGAATACCAGCGGGCGTGGGATTACCAGGAGGCGTTATTGAAGGAGAATGTACGGATCAAGACGGAGGCTGGGGAAGACACCGACACGACGCATTACCTATTGTTTGTAGAACATCCGCCGGTGTATACCCTGGGGAAGAGCGGGCATATAGAAAATGTGCTGATCGGCGAAGAGACGATGCGGGAGAAGGGCATCCAATTCTTCCGAAGCAATAGGGGTGGTGATATCACCTATCATGGGCCGGGTCAGTTAGTGGGATATCCGATCCTGGATCTCGAGAAGTTCTATACCGATATCGGAAAATATCTGCGAAACCTGGAGGAAGTGGCGATCCGGGTGTTATCGGATTATGGGATCACGGCGGGCAGGAGTCCGGGAGAGACGGGGGTGTGGATCGAGCCCGAAGTGAAGGGGAGGGCGCGGAAGATCATGGCGATCGGAGTACGATGCAGCAGGTGGATCACGATGCATGGATTTGCCTTGAATGTAAATACGGATCTGAGTTATTTCGGGAATATCGTTCCGTGCGGCATACAGGACAAGCAAGTGACGTCGATCGAACGGGAACTGGGCAGAGCGGTGTCGATGGAGGAGGTGAAAGAAAAATGGAAAACGCGGTTTGCCGAGGTATTCGGAGTCATGCTCGCGGAAGACCGGCAGGCATGATCAAAACTCTTTTGGGATAAAGAATTTATTTTTCTCTCTTAGCAGATCACCATCGTAGAGCTCGAAACGATACCAGCCGGAGTGCTGGAAGTTGGTCTTATCGAGGATAAGCGAAGGGTCTTTGATCTCCGACAGCTCGAACAGGAGCTTGCCTGTCTCATCGAAGAATTTTACCGCATAGTGTCTTTTGGGCGCTTCGGGCAGGGTAATATGAATATTGCCATATTTCCCCGTGTAGACAAAGGGGGAGACCCTGTAGACCTCTTTTGGTACAAAGGGTTTGATGACCAGGGTGTCCCCATTGACAAAGATGATCGTGTCTTTGGAGTGGCGGAGGACCGAATCGCGAAAGGCCTGGATAGCCGTGCCGGGCAACTTACCCAGCGGGGTATCACCCCTGCGAACGAAGATGGAACTGGCGATCGCGAGCTCTGGTGAGCCATGGATGGTTGATGGCAGTTTCAAACTGTTCCTGGACCTGCTGTCCGCGGGGGAGAGGAACATGACGCGATTATCCTCCGGTAGGACGATGGTATTATCAGCATGGTCGGTATTGATGCTATGATCGGCATTATCCGCCTTGACCGCTGCGACGGTTTCGCCGGTATTTGCGCGAGGACGCTGGGAGCGGGAAAACAGGTATTTGCCGTTATCCAGGACGATGAAAAGCCGGTAATAGAAATTGGGATGCGGCGCCTTGTTATCCACCGCGCCGTTCTCCGGCAGATGGGGATCCGGGACGGTGATGAGCGTCGTAAAATCCCTGAGGCTATCCGACGAGCGCTGGATACTGATCTGGGAGACAACGGGATAATTGTTGTGCCAGCTGATGAGGATCTTTCCGGGGCCGCGTGCGGTGGCGGTGAACCGGGGAAGCGTGTCCTGTGCCCGGAGGACAACTGTAAGAAAGACGCCGATAAACAGTAATCCTGCGGTTCTATGCATGGCGGCAAAGTTACAAATTCCGGGCCTAAAATTGGTTCGCGGTGAGGGGAGCCGGATGCTAAAAAAGTAGTCGGCCCGGGGCGAGTGAGCGGTTGCCCTGGAGGCCGCCGCTGTGGATGATCAATAGACGCGAGTGGGCGGGAAAAAAATGGCGGCGAAGGCTATCGATTACGGCATAGAACAATTTCCCGGTGTAGACAATGTCGGTGGGGATCGCGGAGCGGGTATAGAGCTCGTTGATGAAATCGAGTAATTCCCCGGGATGCCGGGCATAGCCGCCGAAATGATAGCCGGGCAGAAGCCGGGCGCGGCCGGCTTGTTCCGGTGTCAGGATACCAGTGGGGTCGATGGCTGAAATTGTCTCCAGACCTTTTAACACGGGTACGCCGATCACCAGGGTAGCCGGGTGCGATGCCCGTACCAGACCGAGGAAGGTAGTACCGGTGCCGACGGCACATAAAATATGCGTGTAAGATTGGGCATCTATTTTGCTTAAAATTGTTTCGCTGCCGATGATTCCCGGCAAACCGCCGCCGCCTTCGGGGATGATATAAGCGCCGGGATAGCGATGGTCTTTTAGATACTGTGTTTTTTGAGCGTATTGTTCCCGGGTGATGAATTCCAACTGCATGCCATAGCCTGCTGCTTCCTGCAAGGTTGCAGAGAGGGTTGATGACCGTTCGCCGCGGATGATGCCGATGGACGGGAGACCGGCTTGCTGTGCAGCGAAAGCGGTTGCGACGAGATGGTTCGACCAGGCGCCGCCGAAGGTGAGGAGGGGTGAATGACCGGCCAGTTCGAGATGCCGGTGGAGTTTGAACCATTTGTTCCCCGAGAGCACAGGGTGCAGCAGATCCAGGCACAGCACGTCGGCTTCGATGTGTTGTGCGGTCAGTTCCGGCAGGTGTAGCGGCTCGCTTTGGAGTGCTGGAGGTTTCAACGTAATGCTTTATTTTCGTGTCCTAAATTTAAAATTGTCATAATGCAACCAACCCTTTTGATCTTAGCTGCCGGCATGGCCTCCCGTTATGGAAGTATGAAACAGATACAAGGATTCGGACCCAGTGGTGAAACGATAATGGATTATTCCATCTACGATGCCATCCGGGCGGGATTTACAAAGGTAGTATTCATTATCCGGAAAGATTTTGCCGATGATTTCAAGGCACTCATGGAACCCAAGCTAAAGGGGAAGGTTGCCATCGACTATGTTTACCAGGATCTGCACAGTTTCACCGGTGCTTACCCTGTGCCTGCGGAACGGACCAAGCCCTGGGGTACGGCGCATGCCGTTCTCTGTGCCAAGGATGCGATCAGGGAGCCCTTTGCGGTGATCAACGCGGATGATTTCTATGGCCGGGATGCGTTCGAGAAGGCCTACAAGTTCCTTGCAAAGGAAGTGGACCCGAAGACGCAAAGTATCATCGGGTACGAACTGGCCAAGACCCTGAGCGACAATGGAACGGTAAGCCGTGGCGTCTGCCAGGTAGATGCATCGGGCAACCTGGTCTCTATTGCTGAGCGGACCAAGATCTACCAGGATGGGGACAAGATCACGTATGAGGAAGGGGATAAAAAATTCACGGTGCCTTTCGATTCGCAGGTTTCGATGAATTTCTGGGGTTTTGACGCCAGCATCTTTCCGTATCTCGAGAAATTGTTTGGAGAGTTCCTGAAGGAGCAGGGTACGAATCCCAAGGCCGAGTTCTTTATACCGATCATCGGCGATAAGTATATCAAAGAAGGGAAGGGGGTGATCAAGGTGATCCCTACGTCGGCACAATGGTTTGGCGTGACTTATAAAGAAGATGCACCGGGGGTGCAGGAGAGCTTGAACGCGTTGATCAAGAAGGGAGAATATCCGAATAATCTCTGGAAATAAGTAGTAAAAGGGCTCGCCGAAGCGGGCCTTTTCAATTAGTTACTTTTCACGATGAAGATATAATCTTCGAGGCGTTTGAGCTGTGTTTTCCGCTCCAT
>Ga0134128_10002285_pt1 | contig 23827 bp, 19 predicted proteins | sample KB31754_FD_96462 | JGI IMG/M metagenome (GOLD analysis project Ga0134128, IMG submission 96462) | Terrestrial soil microbial communities with excess Nitrogen fertilizer from Kellogg Biological Station, Michigan, USA - KB3-175-4 | ecosystem: Environmental > Terrestrial > Soil > Unclassified ... | reverse complement strand
CGGGGCGAATTCGGCGATTACGTAGCGGTAAGAGAAGAGGCCGCCGTCGCGGCGCGTTTCGAGGCCGAAGGTGGGCGGAAGCATGAGGACGCCACGTGCTCGCTCTGCCTGGAGGATCGCGACGATTCGTTTCTCCGCAGTCGACAAGGTTACGTCGTATCCGCGCCCTGGTTGCGCCGCGAACTGCGAACTGCGCGCGAGGATGGCCGTGCCCTCGACCAGCGGCGCTGCGTGGTAGGCGGCTGACGCAACGATCACGAGGCGCACCGCCTTGCGAAACCAGCCGAGCCTTGGCTCGACGCCTGACAGCGCGAGGGCGGCTATGCAAGCGACGGCGAGTAGGACGAAGAGGCCGAACTTGGTGTCGGGCGTGCGGACCAGCCCGGCGCCTGGGACATGGTCGAGGATCGCGCGAAAGAGGAATCCAAACGGTGGGCCCGCCCCTTTCACCAAGAAGAGCACAACCATGAGCATCCCCGCGATCCGCAGGTACCTCGCGCGAACAGGCTCGCGTCGCTCGAGCAGCGGGAAAGCAACCACCATTGCCACGAGCGACAGCGCGAGCGCGACATGCCACATGGACATGAAGTGCGCCGGGAAGCCCAAGACAAGACGCGGCGTCCACGGCGTGTAGATGAGCCATGACGCGTACTGGAGGAAGCCCGTGAGAACGCCGCCGCGGATGCTCTCGAACGTGGCGTTGGCCGTGACAGGATCGGCGGCCTGGCTCCATCCGGCGTCGACGGCGGAAAGGTACATCCCGTAGAGCGAAGGCGCCGCACCTACGATCGCGAGCGCGGCGAGCGCTACGGCCTTCGCGAAATCGACGCGGCCCAAGTCCCCCCGCAGGACGAGCAGCACTGCGAACGCGATAAGCGCAGGGAATACAAACAATACCGACCAGCAGACCACGATCACGCACGCGGCCAACGCCGCCAGACTGGGCGCGTCCATCAGCTCGGCCTGATCGGCGAAGCAACGCAGGTAGAAATAGAACATGAGCGGCAGTACGCCGATGGCCAGCGCGATGTTGACGCTCCAGAAGACGCCGTCAGAGACGTAGATCAGCGTAAAAGGCGATACGACGTACAGCGCTCCCAACAGACACGCGTCCATGCGCCGCGCCGCATCCGCGGGCCTCCCCCAACGCGCGAGCAGGCGCTCAAAGCCGGCAATCGCGAGCATCAGCGCGATCGCGAAGGTGAGGGTCATCACGCCGATCTGGGTAATCGCGGCCGGTACGCCAGCGGCAAGCGGAAGGCCGTACGCGAGTGCCGTGTTGAACGAGATCGGCGGCGCAATGCCTTGCACAAGGCCGCCGTTGATGGGTTTGAGGATATGCAGTTGCTGCAGTGCCCTCGAGGCGGTCGTGGGGATGTCTGCATCGTGGCCGATGATGAAGTCTCCGGCCGCGACGTACGTCGCGAGCGGATAGAGGATCAGCAAGCACGCGAGCGCGGCGGCGAAGAGCCAATCCAGCCGCAGGCGCGCCACTCAGTTTGGCTGCGCCGCCGGTGTGGGCCCTAGCTTCACGGCCCTCACTGCGAACACGTGCGCGCGGCGCTGAAAAAAGCCAAACCGCAATAGGCGCTTCTCGAACCGGTATAAGGCGACGTACATCGCCTTGAATCGGGTGTGCGACAGAGGCAGGCGTGTCAGGCGCTCCAGCCAGTCGAACACGAAATAAGCGAGGTGCCCGTACTCCGTTCCCTCCACGTGGAAGCCCGCGCGGCAAAGCCGCTCAATCGTCTCATCCACCTCGACCGGCAGCTTCTCCGGAATCGTGTCGTCGATCACGAGATCATCGGGGAACATGTGCTTCACGCGACTGGGCATGTATGGGAAGACGGCGCGCGCCGATTCGATGATTGGATTGTGCAGAGTAAGGTCGATGACGAAGAACCGGCCGCCCGGCTGCAGCACGCGCGCGACCTGGTCGAAGATCTTCTGGTGCTCCCCGGTGTGGTGAAGCACGTAGACCATGTACGCGCCATCCAGCGACGCCGCGGGGATGAACCCGAGGTCGTCGTCCGAGACCACGTGGAACTCAAACGGCAGACGGTGCCGTGCGACGTCGATGCTCACGTCGCTAAGGTCGATGCCGATGATGCGCTCGGGGCGCGCGCCTGTGGTGTCGAGGAAGAGCTCGATGGTCCGGCCGGTGCCACAGCCGTAATCGAGGACCGCGCGGCGGTCGGCCAACCAGCTAAAGCCGCGGCGGATCTCCGCGGTGGCGAGTTCGGCGAAGAATGTGTGCACCGCCGCCGCCTGCTGCTGGGAGCGCGCGGCGTAGTCGTCGAAGAACTTTTTCTGATCGCGCTCTACGGACATCCGTGCGCCGTCCGGGGACTGGTCAGCGACCCCGAGTATACCTTGCGCGCCCGCGCAGATGCCAATTCTCCCAGATGAATGGGTAATCGTACGTGAGGTCGTGCGTACGCGAGAGCACGCGCCTCAGCTCCTTGCGCCGCTCGCGCGCCCCCTGCACGAAGTCGTGGAACTGGATCTGCACGTCGCCGCAGCGCTCGAGCAGCCCGGTTGCATCCATCCGCGGAAGCAGTGCGTACTCTCCGCCCTCGATGTTGATCTTGATGAGGTCGATCCGATCGATCCCGTGGCGCTTCACGTACCCATCGATGTCGACGAGCGTTATCTCGCGGCTGTTCGCCCCAGCCTTAACGACGCTGGAGGCGGACTCGTCGATAGAGATTCTCTCGCGGCCGTCATGATCGGCGAGTCCGGTTTCGTTGATAACAATCTTGGGATCTCCGCCCAAGTGCCGCTCGATTTCGCGGCAGTACTCGGCGATGGGCTCGAAGACATGAATGCGGCAGTGATAGCGTGAAGCGATGGCACGGGCCCATGCACCGCGATAGCCGCCGACATCGAATACCACGCTGTCAGGGCCCAGGTCGTAGTTGAGCCGCAGCGTGGCATCTCCTCGGTCGAGCTTCCAACGCAGGAGCGTGATGGACTTAGGGTCGAGAGCAAGCAACCTTGCGGCCGATTTCAATGTAGCGGTGATGCTCATGTGATCAGCGCTTTCTTATACGGATTTTCGAACTGCACAACCGGTCGGCGATGCGATCGAGCGATTCACAACACGGGCGCGCCGCCCCGCCGGGCGGCAGAGACAGACGTGCAGGCACCATGGCGCTCGTTCCGGCGGCATCTCAATCGGTGGCACTTCCGACGCAGCGGAAGGCCATTCCTGGCAAGGCTTTCCGGATGACTTCCTCGAGATTCGGGATCTGGTCGAACCCGATGCCTGCGGCCGTGAAGAGTCCCAGAAGCTGGTAGCACCGGTAGTGATATTGGTAGTCGTGCGAACCGAACCAGTCGTAGGTATTGAGCACGGTCTGGCGATATCGTCGTGAGCGGAATCGTGGCCCCGTCGGCACCTCCCCACAGATGAGAACCTGGAGCGCCAGCCTATCGAGCAGCGGCACATAGGTCGCGAGCGCAGCCAACCGGATGAGGTTAAGCAGAACTGGCTTCGGCAATCTGGCCGTGAAATGGCGGCGAAAACCTTCGGCTGCCTGCAGGCGCAGCTGCTTCCACCACTCCTCGGGCATTCGGTAGTAATTGACGTACAGCTCCTGGCCTGGTCCGAGCAGGCTATAGAGCCTTCGAGTCGTGGTCGTCGGATCCTGCGTGTGTTGAATCACGTTGAGGCAATAGACGAGGTCGAACATGCCCTTTCTGACCGGAGGCCGGGCGATATCGCACTGGACGATTGCGTTGCGATCACCGTGCGGCGCGAGGTTCTGGCGCATGATGCCATCGACAGTCGCGGACAGTTCGAGCGAGATCACGCGTGCGGCTCCCGCCTCGATCATCCAGCGGCTGTGCATGCCGCTTCCTGCCCCACAGTCGAGAATGACCTTGCCCTTGAAGAAATCGGTGCTTCCGAAGTTCCTCGTGACGATGTGCTCCAGCCAGTTCGCTTGGAACATGTCGAAATTCAGGGTGTTCCACTCGAAGCCGAAACTTTCGACGGACTCGGCGGACTGCGTCTGCAAGCCAGCCGCTTCGGTGAACCGGGGCACGCCATCCACGATGGGGTACCGGCGGCCCTCCTCGGAGACAAGCGTTCCCGCCACAATTTCTCCATCCTCCGCCAAGTGCGGATCCACGAGGTTGAGTGGTCCGCCGGTCACAGGGCAACCCAGATAGTCGAGAGCCCAGGTCCTCATTGTTTCGGCGCCCTCGAAAGTGCGTGCATCGATTCTCCCAGTGCAGTTTCAAATAGGTTCGCGAAGTCGAATTCCCGGGCGAAGCGCCGGGCGCTGTCGCGCATCCGTTGATTCGTGATGGGCTCGAAGACCGACACGACCGCGTCGGCGATTTGTGCGGGATCCTCGGTGATTATGTTTCCGCAGCCACGCCGTTCGATCTCGCCCGCTATCCAGGGTACGTCCGTGAGCAATACAGGGACACCGCAAGCGAGGTAGGTCTTCACCTTTCCAGGGTCGGCGTATGCGGTCCAGGTATCGAGAGATCGAACATAGGGCGCAATCGACACGGCTGAACGGGCGATTATCCGCTCGACCTCCGTCGAGTCGTCTATCTTGCCGAGGAAGCGACAGTGTTCATCGACCCGCAGCTCGCGGGCGAGAGCTTGCAAAGATTGCCGGTATGCGCCGTCACCGATGATGTTGAAAACAAAGGCCGGGATGCGCGAGATGACCAGGGGAAGTGCCCGCAGCACTAGGTGGACTCCCTGCTTCTCCAGCAAATGCCCCATGAACGTGAGCGTGGTCCTTTCGCACTGGATGAACGGGACTGGATGAATGCGTTCGAGCCAAAGGCCATACGGGACCACCTTATGCTTGCGATATGCGTGCAGCGGGATACCGGCAAACCGTGCCCTCGCCTCGGCCATGCGCACGCCGAGATCCCACATCTCGTCCGAATCGAGACAGCTGCGCCGGTTGACGGCCGCATAGATGGCGTTCTTCAATCGGCTGCGGAATCGATTGCGAGGCACGAAATCGATTGCCCAGAATACGGTCTTCTTGACGCGGCCTGCCGCACGAAGGATGTTTCCGAAAAGCGCGCAAAGGCCGTCCATACCCACATACCGATCCCACCGGCCGCCCGCGCGAAACGTCCACAAAAGCGTGAAGGCCATCTCCTTCGCGTAGATGAGCGCGTCGGGCCAATGTCGGTAATCGCGGGTTTGACCCGACGCCTTAAGCTCACCACCTTCATAGAGTCGATAGAAGCTGCATCGATCCTCCGCATCCGGAAAGCTGTGATAGATGTGCAGAACGGTATATCGGAGCCTTTCACTGAGGTACGAAACCAGATCGTCATCCGGCTGCGGAAGAAACTTGTGCGCGACGATTACAAAGCGCTCCATCTCAGAGATATCGGTCCGCCCACGCGGCAAGGGAAATCAGCGCGAACAGCTGATTGTTGGTGGCTTCGGCATCTCCCACGTCGTAACGCTGCAGCCACGCATCCACTTTTTGTGAATCAAACATCCCGAGCGCGGCGAGCTTGCCGGAAAGAAGCAGATCTCGATGGTTTCGCGTGTTTCCACGAAGCCAGAGCTCCAGAGGGAAATTGAACCCCTGCTTGCGGCGATAGACGACTTCACGGGGCAGCAGGCCGCGGTCCACGAGAGTTTTTTTGAGCAGATGCTTCTTGTCGAATCCGCGGATCTTGAGCGAGGCCGGAATGGAGGCCGTGAGCTCCATGAATTCGTGATCGAGGAAGGGCGAGCGCAGTTCGAGCGCGAATGCCATGGAGGCGGTATCCGTCTTGTACAGGAGGTCCTCGGGCAGATACGAGCCGATGTCGATCGCGAGCGCGTTGTCGAGAGCCGCCCAATCGGCATGGAACGACTGGGCGAACAGGTCGAACGTGTCCGTACGCGCCGGGCTGTGCAGGAAGGCCGTTGAGTAAAGCGCGTCTTTCGCTTCGCTCGGGAAGAAGCAGTTGTAATGCTGGTACTTGCGGTGAAACGATTCATCGAACGTCTTCGAAAATCGCCGCACCCGCTCCGTGAGCGTCGAAGGGGTTATCCGGTACGCCAAGCTTGCCAGCGGGCTCACCACGGCCTTGCGCGCGGCCGCCGGCAACCGCCGGTAGTAATCGGTAAACGCCACGATGTTGTACCGGTCGTAGCCGGCGAAATTCTCGTCGCCGCCGTCGCCGGTAAGCGCGACCGTGACGCGTTGCCGCGTAAGGCGCGATAGGAGGAACGTGGGCAGAATCGAGTTGTCCGCGATGGGCTCGTCGTAGAATTCTCCGAGCCGGTCGAACGATTCGCGCGCAGCCGTATTGTCTACGACGAATTCGGTATGGTCGGTCGCGTAGCGGCGAGCCACCATCCTTGCGAAGCGAGTCTCGTCGAATCGCGGGTCTTCGAACCCGATACTGAATGTCCTCACCGGCTTTTCGCAGCACTGGGCGAGAAGGGCCACTATCGCGCTCGAGTCGACGCCTCCGCTCAGGAAAGCGCCCAACGGCACGTCCGATTCCATGCGTAGCCTCACGCTCTCGCGAAGCTTATCGGCGATCAAGTCTTCCCAATGTTCAGATGGCAGATCCCGCTTGGCCGAATAATCGATTGCCCAATACCGCCGGATCGAGAGATTGCCGTCCTTGTAGATGAAATAGTGCGCTGCGGGCAGCTTGCGGAATTCGCGAAATCCGGTATATGGCGCAGGAACGTATTGCAGAGTGAGGTAGTGATGGAGCGCTTGCACATCGGGATTTGGCTTCCTCGCGAGAACCGGCATGAGTCCCTTGTTTTCGGACGCGAACGCGAAAATGCCATCAGCGTGGTGGTACTTGAGAGGCTTCTCGCCGGCGCGATCGCGAGCGCCGAAAAGCAGGTTCCGCTGAAGATCATAGATCACGAAGCTGAACATGCCGCGAAGAAGCCGCAAGCAGTCGACGCCATGCTCCTTGTATGCGTAGATGATGGCTTCGGTATCGCTAGTCGAGCGGAACGTGTACTTCCCCGCGAGCGACTGGCGCAGTTCCTTGAAGTTGTGGATTTCGCCGTTGAAGACGATCGCGACGCTGCGCTCTTCATCGAACATCGGTTGATGGCCCGCGGGCGACAGATCGATCACTGAAAGGCGATTGTGTCCCAGTCCAACCTCACCAAATATCTCAACGCCTCGATCATCGGGCCCGCGATGCGCGATTGCCTCCAGCATTTTGTCGAGCAGCTCTCGGCTGCCCTTTCCCCAATAGCCGGCGATCCCGCACATGTTATGCAGATCTCCGTAAGAGGTTGAACAGCCAGAACTTGACTCGGAAGGGCAGCACAAAGGAGCTGAGGTACTGCAGGGCCAAGTAGACTCGCGCGGCGGTCGTCATGGTGTAGCCGTACTCCATCACGGCCTTCACGCGGATATATAAGGTGTTTCGCTCTTGGAGCGCGCCCCTCGACAGAGACGAGGATGCAGGGTGCGTCCGCAAGCGATGGAGACAGTCCTCGACATTCGCGAGCCGCCCAAGCCGGCCGATCCTGAAATAAAGATCGTAGTCCTGTGCCACCTCCATGGTCTCGTTGTATCCCCCCGATTGCCGCAGCGCATCGGCCCGCGCGATGATGGCTGGATGGCAGAATGGGCTGAAATAGAACATCCGCTCGCGAATCTCCGAATCGCTGAGCGGATAGCGTCGCTTGTTGACCGGAGACAGATTCTCGTCGCAGATCTCGATCGTGCCGCCGCTAAGGACGACGTCCGGATGCCGTTCCATGAACTCGAACTGCTTCCTTAGCCTGTCCGGGTGAGACCAATCGTCAGCATCCATTCTGGCGATATAGCGGCCCGCGGCAACCTCGATTCCGCGGTTGAGCGCCTTTGCGATTTTCATGTTGTGCGCGTTCCTGAACGGTCTCACGCGCGCATCGAGCTTGGCGTACTGGAGGACGCTTTCCCACGTGGAGTCGGTCGAAGCATCATCGATGACGACAAGCTCGAAATCCCGAAAGTCCTGCTCGACCATGCTGCGGATGGCCGTATCGATGTACGCCGCCGCGTTGTATGCAGGCATCAGCACGGAAATGGCGGGCGCCTGAGATTCAATTTCGGACATGATTCATCGCGCCTATTTTCTTGCCGCTCGGTAGCTTTGCCATAACATCGCGTAACCGATTGCGGCAAGGGTGGCCCCACTCGCGCCAACGATCGCCACGATCGTTTGCAGAGATCCATGCCATAGTGCGATCGCGAAAACCTCCAGCGGCGCTGTAAACATGAACAAATACGCGAACAGCACTCGACCCTTCGCGATCAGAAAATATTCGGCCACCATGACAAGGGCCATGGGCAAGATCGCGAACCCGAAGTAGCGCAGGACTTCTCCGGCGGCGCGATAGGCCTCGCCATAGAGTACTTCGATCAGCGGCTGTCCGAGCACGAAATAGAACATGGCGCCGGCCAGGCACAAGACGGAAGTGAGGCCAACCGCCTGCACGAGCAAGTGCGCGCTGCTTTTGTCACGCGCATGGTCTTCCGCGACCATCGGGAACAACGCCATCGCAATTCCGCTCGGCAGATACATAACCGCCTTGCCCAGAATGGAGGCGGCGGCGTAAAGACCCGCTTCGTGCGCCGGAAAGTAGTGGTTCACCAACACCATGTCGAACTGCGTCATGACGGCGAAGGCGATGTTCGCTACGAATACAGGAGCGGACTGCCGGAAGCGAAGGTGGTCACGCAGGAACCGCGGACTACCACCGTGACCGAGTCGCCTGCGGAGCGGCCAGTATGTCACCGCCCAGCCAGCGATCGAAGAAAGCATCGCTCCCGCGACGGCGCCGGAAACGCCGAGCCCACTCATGATTAAGCCGGCGCAGAAGACGATCCGTAAAAACGTGCGCAAAGCTGTGCTCGCCGACAGCCACGAGAAGCTTTGTAGCCCCTGCAGGAAGCCATCGTTGAGGATTGGAAAGAAGCTGAAGAAAAGCAGTGCGGCAAAGAGATAGATAGGGCCCTGAGCCGGCGACTTGAGATAGGCCTGCAGGTCCGGCGCGGCGAGCAGTGTAACGCCCAGAATGAGCGCCGATACGAGCGTGGTCCAGAGGGTGATGGAGAAGTAGAACTGCCGGATGCTTCCATAGTCATTACGCGCCCGGTATTCGGAAACTTTGCGCGCAACGATCATGAGCAGGGTGGCAAGCGGTGCCGAAAAGACGGCAAACAGTGCCATGAGCGCGTTGAACAGCCCGTAATCCGCCGTGCTTAACATCCTGCCCATCAGGACCTGGAAAACGTATCCGAGAATGCCAGCGCCGACGGTGCCGGCAAACATCAGTCCGCTGGCGCGCGCTAGCTTCGTGTAGAAGAGCCCCCCAACTCGTCGCCAACGCCCTACATTAGTGTCCTGCTCTTGACTACTCACAAGCTTTGACCTTCACCTCGAAATTCAACCGCTCGCGGACGACGTAAAGCGGCCGGTTGACCACTTCGGTGTGAATCGTTCCGATATAGAGAGCCACCATCCCGATCGCCATCAAGACGATCCCGATGAGGAAGGTGTTCGCGACCACGACGATGGCAAGCGGCGTGTAGCCCGCCTTGTTGTTCACGAGGTAACTGGCAAGCATCCACGCGAGCAGCACTCCGCTCAAGGCGGTGATGAGCACGCCCAAGTAGCCAGTGAGCCGCAGCGGCAGCAGCGAGAACGACGTGATGCTGTTCACCGCGAGCCGCCACAGCTTCGCATACGAGTACCCGGCGGCGCCCTCGGTGCGCGCGTTGGCGCGAAACGGCACGTACACCTTCTTGAATCCCATCCAGTCCATGATCCCGCGGAACATGCGCTCGCGCTCGGTCGCCTTGCAGAAGGCGAGCACCACCTTGCGGTCGTAGAGCCGGAAGTCGGTCGTCTGCGAGACCATCTCGAGGCCCGAGATGCGCGCCATGAGCCAGTAATAGACGTGCGAGCCGATGCGGCGCAGCAACGGCTGGCGCTCGATCGTCACGCGCACGGTGGCGACGATCTCGGCGCCTGCCTCCCATTCCTTCACCAGCGTCGGGATGAATTCGGGCGGATGCTGGAGGTCCGCGTCCATGCAGATCACCGCGTCGCTGTCGTTCGCCTCGTGCACGCCGGCGGTGAGCGCCACTTCCTTGCCGAAGTTGCGCGACAGGTCGATCGCCTTGACCTTCGAATCGGTCGCGGCGAGCCGGCGCAGCACCTCGAGCGAGTCGTCGGGGCTGCCGTCGTTCACGAACAGGTATTCCCACGCGTAGGCCGGGATCTCCGCGGTGACCTTGTCGAGGCGCTCGCGCAGCCGCTCGAGGTTCGCGGCCTCGCGATAGACCGGCACGACGATGGTGATGCGTTTCACGGCGCGCGGTCGGGCGCGCGGCCCAAGGCGTTCTGCACGGCGCCAGCGAGCCAACGCAACGGCGCCGTCCAGCGCCACGAACGGCTGCGCAGCATCTGGTCGACGCGTGCGGAGGCGTCCGCGGCGGCGCCCTCCGCGCGGCGCAGCCGCGCTTCCATCGCCGCGTCGTAGCGCGCCGCCAACACGTCGAATGTCACCCCGTACTCTCCCTCGAACGCCGGATCCATCGCGGCCGACCGCTCTTGCGCCCCGGCCTTCTGCGCGACGATCGCGTAGTCGGCGCTCGCGTGCCTGAGCACTTCCAGCAGGGTCGGCGCCGATTTCTCCGCGAGGCCCGGCGCTTCCTGCAAACGGAGAATTTTGACACGGCCGAAGCCGCAGTGCTCGGCGAGAAACGCGAGAAGACCGGCGGGCAGCGGCCGCACGTGCGTGGGATCGAGGTAGAAGCTCGCGGCGCCCACCGAGAGGTTCTCGGGATCGGGCGATTCGAGCACCAGGAGTCCCCCTGGCTTGAGGACGCGCAGCGCTTCCGCCACCAGCTCCTGCAGCTCCTCGAAGGGGAGGTGCTCCGCGAGGTGGAAGGCGGACACCAGGTCCTCGCTCGCATCGGGGACAGACTTCAACGTTTCGAGCGCATCGCCACGCTCGACGGCGAGCCCCAGCCCACGCGCCGCTTCCAGCATCGCCTCGTCGCGATCGATGCCGCGCGCGTCGATGCGGGAATCGCGCAGCAGCTCGAGCCATTCACCGCGTCCGCAGCCGAGATCGAGCGCCCGGCGGTCGGGGCCGGCTTCGTGGAGCGCTAGCACGAACGGGAGGTACACGCGCAGCCGCTCGCGGATCGTGGTCCGCGAGCCGCGATACCTCTCCTCGAAGGCGCGATAGAAGTCGCTCATCGCTGGATCTCGAGCTGGGGGGGCAACCAGGCCAAGCCCACGAATTTCCCGGCCGGAGGTGCCGTCACGCGGAAGATCATGGCGAGATCGCGCCATTCGAAGTTCCTGGTGACGTGGGTCGCGCCGGTATGGAGGGCGACCGAGACCGAGTAGCTTCCGGCGCCGAGATTGGCGTCGAACCCGAAGCGCAAACGGATGCGCTCTCCCTTGGCGATCCGCTCGAGCGGCCGCTCCAGGTGGTGCGTGTTGGTGCCGTACACCTGCTGGCCGAGGCGATCCCTGATCACGTAGCCGACCACGAGCTCCGGCAAGTCCTCGCGCACTTGGACGTCGATCAGCAGGGCGACCGGCCGGCCGACCTGCACGTCTTGCACGCGCGCCCCGTGCTCGTCGAGCAACGCCACGTCGGCGATGGTGGCCTCGCCCGTGCCGGACACGGTCTGCACCTTGCCGCCGTCGAGGGCGTGCTGCCGCACGGTGCGCGTCTCGCGTTCGGCGACCAGCGCATTGTAGTAGTCCATGACCTCCTCGGGCGTGCCCTCCTTCACAGCCCGCCCCGCATCGAGGAGCAGCGCGCGCCCGCAGATCGAGTGGATGGCGCTGCGATCGTGCGAGACCAGCAGCAGCGTGGTGCCCTCGTCGCGAAGCTGCCGGATGCGATCCAGGCTCTTGTGCTGGAAGTAGGCGTCACCCACGGCCAGCGCTTCGTCCACGATCAGCACGTCGGGCCGGCGCGCCGTGGCGACGCTGAAGGCAAGGCGCACCATCATTCCGCTCGAGTACACGCGCACCGGCTGGTCCACGTACTCGCCGATCTCGGCGAAGCGCTCGATCTGCGGCATCAGCGTCTCGATCTCCCCAGGCTGCAGCCCGAGGAGTTGCGCGGCCATGAAGGCGTTCTGCCGCCCGGTGAACTCGGGATGGAACCCCATGCCGAGCTCGAGCAGCGCGGCGACACGGCCCGCGACAGCAACCTCGCCCTCGGTGGGCTGCGTGGTGCCTGCGATGAGCTTCAACAGCGTGCTCTTGCCCGCGCCGTTGTCGCCGACGATGCCGACCGCCTCGCCCGGCTGCACGCTGAAGCTGACGTCCCGGAGGACCCAATGCCGCTTGTGCCGCGGTGGCAGGAACGGCAGCATCCATTCCGCGAGGCGCGACCAGCGCGTCGGATACTGCTTGTACGCCTTGCCCAGGCCCGCGACGCGGATGGTGCCCATCAGAGCTCGTCCACCATCTCGCCCGAGCGCTTCTGGAAGAGCCGGACCGCGAGCAGGCACAGCGCGAGGCTCGCCACGACGGCGGGCAGCAGCGAGCCCCACTGCGGCCATTGGCGGCTCACGAGGATCGACTGGTAGGCCGCGACGAGAGAGGCCATGGGGTTCCATGCGACCAGCGACCGCAGGCGCTCGGGAAGCACCGTCACCGAGTACACGATCGGCGTGAGCCAGAACCAGAACTGCAGCACGATCGCGAAGAACTGCCCCACGTCGCGGAAGAACACGTTGAGCACGCCCAGGATCACGCCCAGGCCGATGGCGAAAGCGACCTGGACCACGAGCACCGGGAAGATCGCGACGAAGACCGTGCCCGGGAAATTTCCGCTCGCGACGAGGAATGCGGTGAAGAGCGCGAAGACGATCGCGAAGTTCACCGTGGCGCTGAGGACCACCACGACCGGCAGGCAGATGCGCGGGAAGCTCAGCTTCTTGATGAGGTTCGCGTTGTCGAGGAAGACGTTCTGCGCGCGCGTCACGATCTCGGTGAAGAAGCCCCACGTGATGATCCCGGCGCAGAGGTAGATGCTGTAGGCGAAGGTGGAATCCACGCCCGGCAATCGCGCTTGCATGAGGCGCGAGAAGATGACCGTGTACACCGCGATCATCGCGAGCGGATTGAGCACGGTCCACACCGATCCGAGCATCGACCCGCGATAGCGCGCCTGGAACTCGCGCTTCACGCTGCCCGCGATGAACCCGCGATAGCGCCAGATCGCCGCAGCGGTGGGGGTCAGGATCATCGAGGCGTTTATTCAAGTCGGTCAATGGGATAGCGCTTGCCATTATAATTGCAGGCTTGCTCGAAATGGCGCGAAATCGCGCCGCGGCGCTCCAGGCGCGCATTGCCGGGCCACGAACGGGAACACGATGAAGAAAGCATTGATCACCGGCGTCACCGGACAGGACGGCGCCTACCTCGCGGAGCTGCTGCTCGGCAAGGGCTACGAGGTCCATGGCGTGAAGCGCCGCACCTCGCTCTTCAACACCGATCGCATCGATCACCTCTACCAGGATCCGCACGTGCAGGGACGGCGCTTCGTTCTGCACCACGGCGACATGACCGACAGCTCGAGCCTCGTGCGCATCATCCAGGAGGTGCTCCCCGACGAGATCTACAACCTCGCCGCCCAGTCGCATGTCGCGGTGAGCTTCGAGGAGCCCGAGTACACCGCCAACTCCGATGCGCTCGGGCCGCTCCGCATCCTGGAGGCGATGCGCATCCTCGGGCTCGAGAAGACGACGCGCTTCTACCAGGCGTCCACGTCCGAGCTCTACGGTCTGGTACGCGAGACGCCGCAGACGGAGACCACGCCGTTTTATCCGCGCAGCCCGTATGCGGTAGCCAAGCTCTACGCCTACTGGATCACGGTCAACTATCGGGAGGCGTACGGCATGTACGCATGCAACGGCATCCTCTTCAACCACGAGAGCCCGGTGCGCGGCGAGACCTTCGTCACGCGGAAGGTCACGCGGGCGCTCGCCCGGATCAAGCTCGGCCTGCAGGACTGCTTGTACCTGGGCAACCTCAACGCGAAGCGCGACTGGGGCCACGCGAAGGACTATGTCGAGATGCAGTGGCTCATGCTGCAGCAGGAAGAGCCCGAGGACTATGTCATCGCCACCGGCGAGCAATACAGCGTGCGCCAGTTCGTCGAGGCCGCGGCCGGCGAGATCGGGCTCACGATCGCGTGGAAGGGCAAGGGCGTGGAAGAGAAGGGATACGATGCGAAGGGCCGCTGCATCGTCGCCGTGGACCCGCGCTATTTCCGTCCCACCGAGGTGGAGACCCTGCTCGGCGATGCCTCGAAGGCGAAGCGCAAGCTCGGGTGGGTGCCGAAGATCCGTTTCGGCGAGCTGGTCGCGGAGATGATGCGCGAGGATCTCAAGTCCGCCGAGCGCGACGAGCTGGTGAAGAAGCACGGCTTCACCGCCTACGACTTCCACGAATGAAGATCTATGTCTCGGGGCACCGCGGGATGGTCGGCTCGGCGATCGTGCGCGTGCTGCGGGCGCGCGGATTCGACCAGGTCGTTACGCGCAGCCACGCCGAGCTCGATCTCACCTCGCAGGCGGCGGTGCGCGACTTCCTCGCCCGGGAGAAGCCGGAGCGCGTGGTCCTCGCGGCAGCCCGGGTCGGCGGCATCCACGCGAACAACACCTATCCGGGCGAGTTCATCTACGAGAACCTCATGATCCAGGCGAACGTCATCCACGAGGCCTGGAAGGCCGGCGTGAAGAGCCTGCTCTTCCTTGGATCGAGCTGCATCTACCCCAGACTCGCCGCACAACCGATGCGGGAGGATTCGCTGCTCACCGGCACGCTGGAGCCGACCAACGAGCCCTACGCTATCGCCAAGATCGCCGGCATCAAGATGTGCGAGTCGTACAACCGCCAATACGGGACCGACTATCGCAGCGTGATGCCGACCAACCTCTATGGTCCCGGCGACAACTACCAGGGCGAGAACAGCCACGTGATTCCGGCGCTCATCCGGCGCTTCCACGAGGCGAAGGCCGCGGCGGCGGATCGCATCGCCATCTGGGGGACGGGCACTGCGCGTCGCGAATTCCTGTACGTGGACGACATGGCCGAAGCGAGCGTGCGCGTGATGATGCTGCCGAAAGCCGACTACGAAGCGAACACGTCGCCGATGCTTTCACACCTCAACGTCGGGACCGGCGAGGACATCACGATCCGGGAGCTGGCCGGCCGCGTCGCGAAGGTCACCGGGTTCTCCGGCCGCATCGAGTACGACACCAGCAAGCCCGACGGCCCGCCGCGCAAGCTGCTGGACGTGGGCCGCATCCGCGCCCTCGGATGGAAGCCTCGCGTGGGCCTCGACGAAGGCCTCGCGCGGTCGTATCAGGACTTCCTCTCCCGCGCGGGACGATAGGGCTGGAATCGGCCGCGCGCCATCGCCGGCGAATAGAGCCACGTCATCATCCGTTCGAAGGCGGCCGCGAGCGCTCGCCCCTCGGCCGCCGCCTGCTCGCTGCGCCGCGCATGGTGCCTCGCATGCTCGTGCCGATCGCGCCGGTGCAGCCAAAGCGAGCCCGCGCAGCGCCAGCGCAGCGGCGAAAGCCACGATCCCCAGTGCCGTCGGCTGATCGCGATCCACTCCTGCAGCATCTCGTGCTCGGTGCGCCGTGCGGCGCTGCGCGCACCCTCGAGGCGAGTCGCACTCCACGACGCGCTGACGCGCTGGATGCGGTAGCCGGCCGCGGCGATGCGGCACACCAGATCGTAGCCCACCGCGAACGGCTCTCCCGCCGCCAGCCGGCCGATGCGCGCGGCAACGTCGCGATGCCAGAAAAGGGAGGGCAGCGGCACGGGATTGAATCCACGCTTCCAGATCGCGAGGTGGTCGAACCGGCCCGGGTATTCGGCGGGATGCTCGACGCCGGTGTCGAGGGCCTCGACGATCAAGGTGCACCCGCCCAGAACGGCAAGCCGGCCGCGCGCCGGGTCGATTTCGCTCGCGACGCTGAGCAGCGCACCCGGGAGCAGCACGTCCCACGCGCCGAGCACGCCGAGGATCTCGCCGTGCGCACGTGCGAAGCCGCGCTCGAGCGCCTCCGCGAATCCCGCGTCGCGCTCGACGAACAGCCGGAAGCGAGCCGGGTCGCGTTGCGCCATCGACTGCGCCGCCGCGAGGGCTGCCGCGTCGGGCTCGTGCGCCTGGATGATCACCTCGAGCGACTCGGATCCGTGCCGCGCGAGGCTCTCCAGCGTTTCGCCCAGGCGGGGCGCTGCGCCGCGCACCGGCAGCACGATGGAGATGGCGGGAGCGGGGGTCACGGCGCGAGGTCCATGAACGCCTTGCCGTATACGGCGATGGTGCGCACCGCGCTCGTCCGCGCCGAGAAGAGCGGCTGGCGCGCCCGCGCCGCCGCGGAGAGCTTCGCGCGCAGCGCGGGATCGGTCGCGACATCGACGATGCGATCGGCCATCTCCTGCGCATCGAGCGGGTCGAACATCACGGCGGCGTCTCCGGCGATCTCCGGCAGCGACGTCACGCGCGAGCAGGCCACCGGCTTTCCGGCGATGATCGCCTCAGCGACCGGCATCCCGAATCCCTCGAAGAGCGACGGAAACACCAGCGCGACGCATTCCTGCAGGAGCGCCTGGATCTCGAGCGGCGAGCGCAAACCGACGTGCACGATCCGCCGGTCGAGCGACGCGTCCGCCATCGCGGCGGCGGCCGGATGTTCCGGAGGAAACACGCGGCCGGCGAAGATGAGCTTCAATTCACGGGGTAGTCGCGGGAGCGCCCGCGCGAACGCCTCCACCAGGCGCGCGTGGTTCTTGTGCGGCCAGCACTGCGCGGGATAGAGGAGGAACGGGCCATCGATTCCCATCGCCTGGATGAGCCTGCGGCGTCTTGCCGGAGGCACCTCGCGCCACACCGCACGGCTCGGAATGTTCCAGATCGTGGTCATTCGCTCCAGCGGGATGCCGTAGCGCTGGTGCACGTCCTGGCGCGTGAACTCCGAGATGCAGATCACGTGGCGCGCGCGTTCCGCCCCGGTGCGATAGAGGCGCTCCCGCAGCTGCCACTCGTCCGCCGTGAAAAACTCGGGATAGCGCAGGTGCTGCAGGTCGTGGATGGTCAGCACGCCGGGCGCGTCGATCAGGTCGGGTGCGATGTAGCTGCAGGTGGAGTGGACCAGGTCGCAGGCGATCTGCTGGATCGCGGGCGCATTGCCGGATGGATGCCGCGTCACCTGGAAGCGCGCGGGAAAGTCCCATTCCCAGCAGGCTGGGCGCGGTGCGAACACCTCGTACGCGTTGCGTCGGTCGAGCTCGGCGATGGCGGCGATGAGCTCGTAGGCGGCCTGCTCCACGCCGCCGGCCCGGCCCAGCTCCATCCAACGCAGGTCGTAGAGCAACCTGAAGGGCGGAGGGGTCCGGATAATGGCACCTGGGTCGGCTGGATTGCCGAGTATTGTAACCTTCGGGATCGCAGGCGAATCCCACGTGGCAGAAAGAGGAATGCACATCGGTTTCGACGTCTCGCAGACCGGCGCGAACAAGGCGGGATGCGGCTATTTCGCGCACGCGATGATCGAGGCGCTGCTCACGATCGCGCCGCAGCACGAGTACTCGCTCTACCCGAGCTTCGGCGACTTCTACTTCGACGCGAGCATGCCGCGGGCGAATCCGTATCCGGGCAGCCGCTCGCGCTACGGCCCGCACCATCGCACGCTCGAGGAGGCGCGATCGTTCTGGACAAGCCCACGCCTCGAGTCCGCCCTCGGCCAGCCCGACCTGGTCCACGCGAACAACTTCTGGTGCCCTGCCGCGCTCGCTACGACCCGCCTCGTGTACACGGTCTACGACCTCGCCTTCGTCGCCGAGCCCTCGTGGACGACGGAGGTGAACCGCCGGGGCTGCTGGGAAGGCGTCTCGCGCGCGGCCGCGAACGCCGACTGGATCGTCGCCATCTCCAAGGCTTCGCGCACCCATTTCCTGGAGACGTTTCCCGCCTTCCCGGCCGAGCGCGTGCGCGTGATCCATCCCTGCTCGCGCTTTGTCGACGATGCCGTCGAAGGCGCACGACCGGCGAGCCTCGCCGGCATCGACCCCGGTGGCTATTGGCTCAGCGTCGGCACGATCGAGCCGCGCAAGAACCAGCGCCGCGTCGTCGAGGCCTACGCGCGCTATCTCGCGCGGGGCGGCGAGCGCATCCCGCTGGTGCTCGCGGGTGGCTCCGGTTGGCTGATGGAGGGCTTCCGGGGCGAGGTCGAGCGGCTCGGCCTCGGCGCACAGGTGATCCTCACCGGCTACGTCTCCGATGCGGAGCTCGCATGGCTCTACCGGCATTGCCGAGCGAACGTCTACTTCTCACTCTTCGAAGGATTCGGGCTGCCGGTGCTGGAAGGGATGCAGTTCGGCGCCCCGACGATCGCTTCCGATTCCACTTCGATCCCCGAGGTGGCAGGCGAGGCGGCGCTGTTGCTAAAGCCGGACGACACCGAGGGGCTCGCGAACGCGCTGCTCGTGCTCGCAGGCGACGCCAACGAGCGCTCGCGTCTTTCGCGCGCGGCGCGCGCACAGGCCGCGCGTTTCGACTGGCGCGCGAGCGCGGCAGCCCTTGCGGCCCTGTACGAGGAGGCCGCTTCAATTCCCAAGCGCGAACCCACGCACGCGCTCGATCCCGACCCGACCGACCGGCGCCTCATGACCTACGGCAGGAAGCTGTATGAACGTGCTCTTCGTTCTCTACGGAGACCTTGACAGCAACAGTGCGATCCCGCTCGAACTGCACGCCCGAGAGCTGCATCGAATGGGACATCGCTGCGCGGTCGCCGTGCCGGCGGCATCGCCGCGCGCGACCCCGCGCGGCGAAAGGGCCCTGCGAGTGCTCGCCTACGAAGAGGCGCTTGCCGATCCCCAGGCCATCTTTCCGGGCGGTGCGGCGGACGTCGTCCATGCGTGGACCCCGCGGGAGGGCGTGCGGCGCTTCGTGACGTCGTACCTGGTGAAGCGGCCCACGGCGTGGATCATCTACCTCGAGGACAACGAGGACTGGATCGCGCGCGCCGCGCTCGCGCTGGGCGGCATGCCCGGCGAGCGCGTGCTCGAGCAAACGGAAGCGGCCATCGCAATCCGCACGCCGGAGGGGATGCCCAACGTACTGCACTACCGCAGCTTCATCGGGATGGCGGACGCCGCCGTCGTGATCCAGCCGAAGCTCGCGGCGGAAGTGCCGCCGTGGCTGCATTGCGAAACCGTGATGCCGGGCGTCGACCTGCAGGCATTCGCCGCCGCGCGTCCCGATCCGCACCTCGCGAAGCGCTACGGCGTCGTGGAGGGCGAGCGCGTCCTGGTGTATCCCGGCGGATTGAACGACTTCACTCGCCCCGGGCTCGAGACCCTTTGCCGCGCGGTCGGGATCATCAATCGTCACGGTGTCCGTTGCCGGCTGCTGCGTTGCGGCCCGGTCGCGCTCGATTTCCTCGATCGCCTGCCGCCGGAGACGGCGGCGGCCGTTACCGACCTCGGCGTGCTTCCGCGCGACGATCTCCCGGGGCTGCTCGCGCTCGCCGACGTGCTCGTGCAACCGGGCCGCCACGATGAGTTCGAGGACCTGCGGCTTCCGGGCAAGATTCCGGAGCTGCTGGCATCGGGGAAGCCCGTGGTCCTGCCCGACACCAACATCGCATTCCTCCTGCGTGACGGCATCGATGCGGTATTCCACCACAGCGGCAGCCCCGACGAGATCGCGCAAAAGTGCCTCGATCTCTTCGCCGACCCGGCGCGCGCCGCGGCGATCGGAGCGGCCGGCTGGCGCTTCGCCGAACAGCACTTCGATCCGCGGGCCCAGGCGATGCTCCTCGAGAACGTCTATCGCGCAGCCTGCGAGTCGTTCGATGCGGGCGTCACTGCGCAAACATGGACCTCCAACGCGGCCGACACGCCGGTCCCCGCGCTGCTCGCCCGCCGCCTGCGCCTGCTCGCCGCGCGAGCCATGCCCGACCCGCGGGCGCGGGTCCTGGAAGGCTTCGCTCGCTGCATCGAGTCGGCGCTCGATCGCACGCGGGGACTCGATGCCGCGCTCACCGCGCGCATCGCGGAGGTCGAATCCCTGAAGCAACGCCTCGACATCGCGAATAGCCGCGCCTCCGCGATGGAACGATCGCTGAGCTGGCGCATCACCCAGCCGGTTCGTGCGCTGGGCCGCCTGCTCGCTTCGGCCCGTGGACCCCGGGGTGGCAAGCCGCGATGAGCTCGCCCGCCGCAGGAATACACCTCGCGATCGCGCCGTTCGAGAACGATCCGACCCTCGAACACGACGCGCAAGGCCGGCCGTTCTGGCGCTCGAAGACGTGCGACTCCGCGTTCATCGCGCGCGTCCCGGAGGGACACGGCAAGATCGCGAAAGGCTGGTACGTCGTCACCACCGACATCGTGCAGTTGAGCGGCCGCATCGCCGGCCCGCGCTTCTATGTGCCGCTCGCCGGCGGCGGCTACTCGAAGGTCCGCTCGGTCGAGTTCCAGCTCAAGGAAGGCAAGTATTCGGTCGAGGTCTTCGTCGCGACGCCCGCGGACGAGTTCCGCTTCGATCCCAGCATCTATCCGTGCGAGTTCGAGTGCGAGGGACTCGAGCTCGCGCCGGCCCTGCCGCGTCCGAAGACCTGGGGCGGCGTCGTGGACCTCGTGCAGGCGCTGCGCCGGCTGCGGCCCGCGCAGCTCGCGATGTGGATCAAGCTCGGGTTCGGCATGCTGAGGAAGCGCGGGCCCCGCGCGGTGTGGGATGCCGCGGTCGGCGCGATCGCCACGCATGTCCGCGCGGTGGGCGGCGGCTATCCCGACTGGTTGCGCGAATTCATGACGCCTTCGGCCGAGGACCTCGTTGCGATGCGTGAGGAGAGCGAGCGCTTCGCGCGCCAGCCTGTGATGAGCTTCATCACGCCGGTCTACAACCCGCCGGAGCCGTTCCTGCGCGCGATGATCGAATCCGTCCTCGCGCAGGCATATCCGCGCTGGGAGCTTTGCATGGCCGACGACGCGTCCACTGCGCCGCATGTGCGCCCGATCCTCGAGGAGTACAGCGCCCGCGATCCACGCATCAAGGTCGCCTGGCGCGAGAAGAATGGCCACATCAGCGCCGCGTCGAATACGGCCCTGGGGCTCGCGACCGGCGACTTCGTGGCCCTCCTCGACCACGACGACGCCATCCCGCCCGATGCGCTGTACTGGGTGGTGCGCGAGATCAACGAGCACCCCGACACGGCGCTGCTCTATTCCGACGAGGACAAGCTCGGCTTCGCCGGCGAGCGCCTCAATCCCTATTTCAAGAGCGACTGGAACTACGACCTCTTCCTCTCGCACAACCTCGTCACGCACCTGGGCGTCTACCGCGCGGACATCGTGCGCGAGCTGGGCGGCTTCCGCGAGGGATTCGAGGGCGCCCAGGATTACGACCTGGCCCTGCGCTTCATCGAGCGCATCCAGCCCTCGCAGATCCGCCACATCCCGCGCCTGCTCTACCACTGGCGCATGCTCGCGGGGAGCACCGCGATCGCCGCCGGCGAAAAGGGTTATGCGGCAGCTCGCGCGCAAAAAGCCGTCCAGGAGCACGTGGACCGGATGGGCATCGCGGCGACAGTGGAATCGATCCCCGACATGGGCGTGCAGCGCGTGCGCTACCACGTGAAGGAGCCGGCGCCCCTCGCCTCGATCCTCATCCCGACACGCAACGGCGAGAAGCTGGTGCGCCAATGCATCGAGAGCATCCGCGCGAAGACCACCTACAAGCCCTACGAGATCGTTCTGGTCGACAACGGCAGCGACGATGCCGGCGCCATCCGGTATTTCCGGTCGCTTCGCGACCAGGGAATCGTGCGGCTCCTGGAAGACCCACTCCCGTTCAACTTCTCGCGCATCAACAACGAGGCGGCGCGCGAGGCGCGCGGCGAGTATCTCGTGTTCCTCAACAACGACATCGAGGTGATCACGCCCGAGTGGCTCACGGAGCTCGTCTCGCAGGCGCAGCGCCTCGGCATCGGCGCGGTGGGCGCGAAGCTCTGGTATCCGAACGATACGATCCAGCACGCCGGCCTCGTGCTCGTGATGAGCCTCGCCGCCCACGCGCACCAGGGGCTCAAGCGCGGCGACCACGGATACCTGGGGCGGGCTTCCCTGATCCAGGCGATCTCGGCGGTGACCGGCGCGTGCCTGTGCGTGCGCAAGACGACTTTCGACCAGGTGGGCGGATTCGACGAGGCGCTCGCGGTCGCCTTCAACGACGTGGACCTCTGCTTGCGCCTCCAGGCAGCGGGCTTCCGCAACCTATACACGCCGTACGCGCAGCTCTACCACTACGAGTCGGCGACGCGCGGGTACGAGGACACGGACGAGAAAGTCGCGCGCTTCAAGAAGGAGGCCGATATCCTGCGCACGCGCTGGATGCCGGTCCTGATGAACGACCCGTACTACAGCCCGAACCTGAGCCTCTCGTCGGATCCGTTCACCGTCGCGTGGCCGCCGCGGGTGGAGCGATTCAAACCGGACCAGGCGGCGCGGCCAGCGAACCGCAAACCATGACGCCGACCGCGAGGGCGAGCGGCAGGCCGGCGATGAGGATGATGGAAGCGAGCAGTAGCATGCATGCAGCTTGCGGCTCGCGCACGGGCAAGTAAACCGGCGCAGGCGCTCCTCGCCCGTGGGAACCCGCGCATCGCGCTTGTCCGAATCCTCCGACAAGCTAGTTCAACATCGAAAGGAGCTCACCGTGGCTGGCACAGAGGACTGGCGATCGATCGCGAGCGACGCCGACGCGGACGAGCTGCGCGAGCGCATCCTGTCGGGATACAAGGACGGCAAGCCGTTTACGCCGTACGAGCCGACGATCGCATTGCCACGGCCGATGGACTGGGTGCTCGACTTCGGATGCGGGCTCGGCCGCAGCTTCCCGTACCTGAAATCGGTGGCGCGGCACGTCGCGGGCTTCGACCTGGCGCCCATGGTCGATCGGTGCCGCGTGCTCTCGCTCGAGCGGGTCGACATTCTCAGCAGCGAATGGCACGAGCTCTCCGCGCGGCGCTTCGATCTCGTCTTCGCATCGCTGGTCCTGCAACACGTGGAGACCGCGGCCTGCCGCGCATTCCTCGCCGATTTCGCACGGATGGCGCCGGTCACGTATCTCCTCACCCGGCTGCAGAGCGACTTCGGGGCCAACGTGCTGAAGCTGGTGTCGGAATCGGACCTGTACGACGTCGAGGCGTGCGCGGAGGTCGAGCACGACGCATCCCGGCACAACCTGCGGCAAGTCGCCGTGAGGGCGTTCGATCAAGTCTCGCAGGCGACCGACAATCGTCATTACGAGGTGCTGCTGAAGGCGCGCCGGCGTTGAGTCGACGAGCCGTCGGCGCCAAACGCGCCGGGCTCGCGCCAAAACGAAACGCCCCGGCGGCCCGGGGCGTTTTCACTCATACGGCGGACGCAGCCGTTCAGCTTTCCCCCTCGAGAAAGCTCCTCAGCTTCTCCGACCGCGAAGGATGCCGGAGCTTCCTGAGCGCCTTCGCCTCGATCTGGCGGATCCTCTCGCGCGTGACGTCGAACTGCTTGCCGACCTCTTCCAGCGTGTGGTCGGTGTTCATCTCGATGCCGAAGCGCATGCGAAGCACCTTCGCCTCGCGCGGCGTGAGGGAATCCAGCACGTCCTTGGTGGCCTCGCGCAAGCTGGCGTAGAGCGCGGAATCCGAAGGCGCGAGCCCCGCCTGGTCCTCGATGAAGTCGCCCAGGTGCGAATCGTCGTCGTCGCCGATCGGCGTCTCCATGGAGATCGGCTCCTTGGAGATCTTCAGGATCTTGCGGATCT
>Ga0134128_10002284_pt1 | contig 23835 bp, 30 predicted proteins | sample KB31754_FD_96462 | JGI IMG/M metagenome (GOLD analysis project Ga0134128, IMG submission 96462) | Terrestrial soil microbial communities with excess Nitrogen fertilizer from Kellogg Biological Station, Michigan, USA - KB3-175-4 | ecosystem: Environmental > Terrestrial > Soil > Unclassified ... | reverse complement strand
GGGGGCACAGCCTTGCCTTCAGCCAGGTGTTGAAGACCACCGTATCGCATGTGCCCTCGAACAGAAGCGGTTCTTCGAGTCGCCCGTCCATACGGGCCGCAATCAGCGAGGTGCGTGGCCGTCAATGCCCGGAGACCAGGCCGTCCACGCGGTGGCCCTTCGGGGCGTACCCGTAGCGCCGCGCCGTCGAAGACACAACGCCACATGCATCGATAGGGACGGGCTGGTTGCCCCGGCGAAGGAACCGCTCGCGTCGGCGGAAGAACTGTCTGCGTTGGCGAGGATCACGCTCTTTGTACCCGATCCTTTTTTGTACGAGTCCCCTGCAGCCGTTGCAGCGCGTACCAGATCCAATGTCGCGAGACCGGGAAATGTCGTGCCCGCTCCGCTTGGGTCCGATCGGGATGGGCTTCCACATGATGGCGCACGTGTGCCCAATCCAGCTTGTGAGAACGGCGCGGGCCGGGGCGTTTGTAAGCCACGCCGCCAGGCTTGAGCCAGCGGGACACGCTGGCCTCGCCCACCGTGAACCGCTGAGCCGCCTCGGCTTTGCTTCCACCATTGCGCACAAAATCCACCACCCGTTGACGCAAATCTGATGAGCATCTCATGCCCCCATGATTGCCCCCAATCCATCCTCATGTCCATCAGTAACTGTGGGCTTAGCTATAATGTGAGAGATTTTCTACGCCTGGCTAAAGACTTGGGCAAGTCAGGTCGGCATCGCTCTGGAATCATCGTTTCCGACCATCTCCCCTTCCGTGAGTTGCTCCGACGTGTCCTCGTGCTGGTTCAGCATCAGGCACACACCGACCTCAGCGATACTGTTCTCTGGCTGCAAGACTTTCAGGAAGCAGATTTAGGAGGAGTTTAGGCGGCGTGTTGAGCAGATACTCCAAGACAACGATTACGACGATGGGGCACGGCCATTACTTAAACTGCACCTGTTCATTCACGGCGCCCCTTGCCACAGCATGTCATAGCCGAGTTCTTTGGTCTCCGAGCACATGCTCACCAAGGATGAAAACTTGCTGGTAAATACTTCGTCGGCATGGGACTTCTCGTGCGCCTCAAAGGACTGCCAGTAGGTCACAATGGCGTAATGGTCGTCGGTGGCCTTGTTGGCGGTCAGCGAGCCCTCCTCGGACACGAAGCCGGAGAACTTGAAAACTTGTCCTGCCAAGAAGCCCCCTTTCTCACCGCCGTAGGTTTCCTTGACCACCATGCACATTTCTCCGACGGCCGACTCGACGTCTTCGAAACTGACGCCGGGTTTGAGCTTCACGGTATTGAACAACATCTTGGCTCCAAACGGCAGCGTAATTGGGCCGAACATGTGAACCTCCCATGTAAGATACAGATTGTTCTGGTGATGAGGTTGGCCTGCCCAAATGATCAAAACATAGAACGGATTGATTAACAACCGCTCGGTCTCTTGGTGCTGGGACAGTAATCAGGTAGGTTGGCAGGATTAATCATATCCTCAAGAGGGGCCACATCTTAACCCGTACATGCTCGTCTTCCGCCTCAAGATCTGGCATGGAAAAGTCTCCCGTGAACCCATCCTAATATTTGCGCACCTCCCCCCTGCAGACAAACTTCCAGACCGATTGAGCCAAAGTACCTCGCGGAATCGGCGTCCAATCAGACTCGCCTAACGTCTTATAGAGCGCCTCTCCAGATCCCATATTCCCCGAGAAATATTCCAATGCCAGCAACCGAAAACGTTCTTTAATACAGTCGTGCTCTTCTTGGGCGCGCGTGGACAAGTATTTCCTGAACCCTCGTGTCTGAGCAAGCCTCAGATCATCCATGACCCACACACTCACCCATTCACCGTTCCTAGTGACGGTCTTGGGATCGACATAGACCTTCGCTTGGTCGTTGCCATCGACGAACTCCCACTCAGCGAACACAGCGGTCGCACCCCACACCTGAAGAATGATCAGCGCGAGGAGAGTGCGAGAAAATCCGTGGAAAGAGCCATCCGCAGCAGGCATGGAACTCTCGAGAATAGTTTGGAGAAGGCCCAACCGACCTCATTCCGGATATTTCTTGAAATGAGTGCTCTCATGGAAAGACATCCTATGGTTGCTTCTGTTCACCCAACTTCCTGGTTAAGCAGTCGTTGAATGCCATGCGCCGGTGATATGGCGTCCAAAACCAGTTGTACTTCTTCAACATATCCAACTCATCCACATATTCATTACAACGCTTCGTTTCGACCTCCCCAGCTTCCAGAGGGGCAGTCATCACCCATGCCCCAACCCCAATGACACTAAGAAAGAGAATCACGCCGGCAATGAGCATCACGATTCCTTTTGTATTCATGAATCCCTCTATACGTTCGTTCAAGACCGATACACGATCCACCTGGACTGGTGCCGGAGACCGGGATCGAACCGGTACGGGCCTTGTGGACCCGAGGGATTTTAAGTCCCTTGCGTCTGCCTATTCCGCCACTCCGGCGAGAGGCGGATTTTAACATAGCGACTATGGCACACAGCCACTTTTCTCTCAGCCCTTTGCCGGCCCGTTTCTCAGGAAAAAATAACGAGGTTGGCTACAATGCGAGAGAGACAAGGTATCAGTAAGGCGATGCAAGGTGGGGAGGTGACCCACTGCCGAGACACATTTCACGATTTCTAATCGCTATTTTCCTATTCGCACTGGAGACGCCGATTGAAGCAGTGAGTCAAGAGGTGCTCCGGATGCATATAAAGAAATGGTGCTGAAGCGACTTGCGAACCAACCGGCTTTGACCATGCCGATTGTCGAATGGATCGACAGTGGTAGGCTACTCAAAACCATGATGCCGATCGACTATTCGGAGGATTGTTTCACCTGCCACGGGAATCCCAATGGAATCCTGGACATTTCAGGCTATCCAAGAGAGGGTGCTCGAGTAGGAGAACTGGCCGAGGCCATCAATCCCCTCGGACCATCGGTAGCAGACAGCCCGTGCCCGACGGAGGAGAGCGACGGGGTGATCTGCTACCGATGATCTTCGAGAATCTTAGTTCAACACAGCGGTCAGTTGCGGCCGTTCTCCCTCAGAACTCTTCCCTTTTACAGGCTTGCGGTTCAGTACTTCCTCCACCCCCGACTTGACCGCCCGGCCCCATCGGCTGGTCTGCACCTGCGCCTTGCGAGCATAGTGACTGATGCTTCGACGAGTTTCCGCACCGGTCTGTGGAGCGAAGAGGAGCCCGAGTCCCGCTCCGATGACCGCCCCACCGGCGATGAATGCTGCTGCCTTGGCGACCTGATTCCCCTGCTCCGACATGGTGAACCTCCTCATGATGGTGAATGATCCGGAAGACCGTTTAGGAACTCTTCCTATGTCGAGGTATTTGAGCATGCTCTGTGCCAAGATAAGAATGTTCGTAGGAGAGGGGATTCCCGCGAAAAACCGTAGAGGGCGTTTTTTGGTAATTAGGGGTGACTAATTTTTGGTCTCTTTTTCTCAACAGACCGAGACACAGTCGTTTCAGAAAGCCAACACTTTCGATTCATACATGCGGTTGAATCAGCCATGGAAGCCGATTTGCCTGGGTCAAACCTTAACCGTTTCCAACCTTTGTTGCGCTTGCATTGACACATGAGCCCCCGTATGATCCAGCGGCAAGTTTTGCCGCAGGTCGCAAAGGGTACTGCGTATGATTCATGATTCACGATTTATGCTCCCTTCAGGCTATGAGTACCATCTCGCGAAGAACTAGACTGAAAGCACAGTAATGGGTCCTCCAGCCTCCATCCCTTACCCAAATATCGACCCAGTCCTTGTCGCGTTGGGTCCCATTCAGCTCCGCTGGTATGGGCTGATGTACCTGATCGGCCTGACCACGGCTTACTTCCTTATTCAGCATAACGTTGCGCGTAAAGGGTTAGCGATCAGGAAGGATCAGACCTATGACATGGTCGTCTACGCGGCCTTCGGCGTGTTTCTCGGTGGGCGGATCGGTTACACGCTTTTTTACAACTTTTCCTACTATATCCAGAACCCACTGAAACTCCTTGCGGTCTGGGAAGGAGGCATGTCCTTCCACGGTGGACTCCTCGGAACAATCCTCGCGCTGATCTGGTTCAGTCGAAGGCAAGAGATTCCTGCCTATACCATCGCAGACCTGGCGGCCTGCGTTACACCGATCGGCTTAGGTTTCGGTCGGATCGGGAACTTCATCAACGGTGAACTCTTTGGTCGGTCAACCGACGTGGCCTGGTGCATGGTCTTTCCAGCGGGAGGCTCTGCTTGCCGCCACCCCTCGCAATTGTATGAGGCCACGCTGGAAGGCCTTGTCCTGTTCACGGCATTATGGTGGATCGATCGACGTCCGACCCCGCCCGGCACGGTCTTTTGGAGTTTCATCACCGGTTACGGCATCAGCCGACTGATCGTTGAACTCTTCCGTGAACCGGATCTGCACTTGGGATTTATCTTGGGACCGATCACCATGGGTCAAATTCTGTCCTTGCCCATGGTGTTGGTTGGAGCCATCATGCTTGTCCTGGGGTACCAACGGGCGAGACTGAAGGCTTCACACTCTCAACCGTGATACGTCTTGAGTGCTGAACAAGAACTTACTTCGATGCTTTCGGTGAGGATGATGAAAAAGCTCTTCCAGCAAGGCCGCAGTGAGTGAAAGGCCGAGGCGTACGCGGTTGGTACGTTGAGGCCTTGAGCGATACGAGAACGCCGCTGAAGAGCCTTTTACTGCATTCTCAGTACGGCATCTCGTCATCGTCCAAGCCCACATGGTGGCCCAGTTCGTGAACGACCGTGTCATAGACTTCCTGCACCACATCCTCCGGACTCTTACACAGTCGGAGGATCGGTCCGCGATAGATGGAAATCCGTGGCGGAGACTCTCCTCCTGGCGTGAAAAACGAATCAGCCGCCAACGACTGGCCCTGATACAGGCCAAGCAAGTCGTCTTCACTGTCGAGATCAAGGTCCTCGAGCACATCTTCCGACGGTTCTTCCTCCACTACAACGGTGATCGATTCCATCAGCTTGGCGTAGGGAGGCGGCAAATCGGCAATCGCCTGTTGAACCAGCTGTGCAAAGGCTTCAGATGAAATATGGTTTCGCCGTGCCATTTCCATTGTCCTCTACCATCATAATTCAACCATCGCCCCACATCGAAGAAACAGACAGTGAAAACGCGGCTCAATTCTCAGGCTCTGTTTCACAGCCGCCTTATACACTTGACTTTGCATTTGGTACCGCTCTGCACGAAGCACTGCTTCATCGGCCGAGATCGCATCCGTCTTATAGTCGGCGATCCACAGCTCTTCATCCAGCCGGTAGATCAGGTCGATGACTCCTTCCATGACCTGCCGGTCTTCCCACGGCATGATGAACGGAACTTCGCGGCCAAGGATCTTGGATGACCGGAGGCGTGCGTAGGCTTCCGATCGACTGAACGTCGCAAGGAGATCGTGCACGGACTCAGCGACCTCTGCGGCGTGCGACTGCTCGTCCGGCCCAAGAGTCGCGTGAACGGCCATGGCAACCTGAACAAATAATCCGGAAGGGTCTTGTGAAAAGTCCCATCGCTCGAGCAGACGGTGAGTCGTCACGCCGGCCAACCGACCAATCGCAGCACCCTGTCGAATCGGAGTCCTCTCACGTATGATCGACGCCGTTCGTTTGCCCAGCGTCGTGGGCGTCAGATGATGTGGAGCCTCACGAATCTCGGTCCATCGAGCGGTTCTTATCTTCCACCGCTCGGCAATCTCTTTCGGATCAATCAATGCCGCATTGGCTATTCTGTCCACACGTCGGCGAGGCCGCTTTCGTTCCGGTGCTCTGATCACTCGATGGGGAATCTCGCTGCCGCCGACCTTCAAAGCCTCAGTCGAGGATGTCCCGATCTCCCCCGTACCTATGTTCCGCAGCAGGTCGAAAACCGTTTCACCGACGGAACGGGTGGTGATCCCCCCGGACAATAGCAACAACTCTTTGGCTCTGGTCATCCCCACATAGAGCACACGTCGCCGTTCCGCCTCTTCTCTCAGCCGCAGCTTGTGTCGAACCAGCAGCGAGCCGAGGGACCAATGACGGTCCAGGGAAAGCCCGTAGGTTCCGCTCGACCAATCGTAAGAGACCTGCGGCACCGCCCGCTCCCGTCCGCTCCCCTGATGGAGGCCCGGCAGCACCACAATGGGAAATTCCAACCCTTTGGCCTTATGAATCGTTAAGACATGCACGGCTTCGAGCGACTCCTCGGCGAGAGGACTCTCCGATTCGTCCGGCTGCTCTTCAAGCCGGGTGATCATGAGTTCCACAAATCCGCTCAAGGTCATGTGAGGCCGGTCGGCCAATGACGCGGCCGTCTGTTTCACCTTCATGAGATTCGCCACGGCCTGTTCGCCATGAAGTGATGCAGCAGCCAAGTCCAGAATGGGCAATCGGTCAAACAGCAGCTCGATGGCCTCGGCCAATGGCAGCACAGGGATGGCCCGGTGAAGCCAAGCCAGGTGTTCGTACAGCCGCCGAACAGCAGCGGCACGGACATGGGGCCATCCCTCTAGACGCGCCGCGCGGAGATAGTTGAAATGCCCAGCCTGTTTGAGCTCATAGAGCTCCCGATCTGTCAGCCCTCCCAGTGGTGAACGAAGGAGACCGGTCAAGGCGATCTCGTCATGAGGATGGTCCAATACGCGTAACAGATTGACGAAATCGATGACCTCTTGTCGGCGATAGAAATGCTTTTCCCCTTCGATGACATAGGGAATGTCGTGCCGGCGCAAGGCATCGAGGTAGGCATCGGCTTGCGTGAGCTTTCTAAACAGCAGCGCCACGTGGCCCGGCTTCATTGACGGACGATTCAGGACCTCGTCAGTCAGCCAATGAGCCAACACTTCGCTCTCGGCTCTCGTCGCCCCTGCTGCATCGAATGCCTCTTCTTCACCATCCGGCACCGTCACGCTGAGACGAACGCCCGGTTCGATCGACGCCGGGCGTCGCTGAGGGCGCACCTCCAGACGAACATTCGCCGGCTGGACCAGCGGCTTCCGTTCGAACAGCCGATCGAAGACCTCATTGACCGGCTCCAAGACGGCCACATCGCTTCGGAAGTTCGTCGTCAACGTGTGGGCCGTTCCACCATCAGCTAGGATTTTCTCCATGACGCGATCAAAGGCCTCGATGTCGGCGCGCCGAAAGGCATAGATCGACTGTTTGGGATCTCCCACGATAAAAAGCTTCCCCGGTTCGAGCATCATCTCGTGCCAGTCGGCCGCCTGGCTTCCCTGCCGCTCCGAGACCGCAAGGATGATTTCGTACTGCACCGGGTCCGTGTCCTGAAATTCATCGACCAGCACGGCTCGATAATCCCGCTTGATCCGTTCACGGACGGACGGATGTTCGAAGAGGAGCGTCCGTGCCCGTGCCAGCAACCCATCAAACGAAAGCCACCCTTGACGAGAAAAGGTTTCGCGAATGTTCCGCACCAACGGGAGGAGCAGGGTCAGGAGATCGTTCAAGAATCCATGATCGACCGACAGAAGCTGCTGCGCTGTTCGGATGAGCGCGGCGGCCTCTTTGAAATCGCCCTTTTCCCATTCGCCCACAGCGTTTCCGAGATCCTTGTCGAGCCATTCCCGTTCGGCCGCCGTCAAATCTTGCCGGCCCGGCAGCCCTTTCTCTGTCACGAGCCGCATCAAAGACGCCGTCGCGGCGAGCATGTGCTCGACTTTACGGCGCTTCGGCCGGTCATACGTTTTCATGAGCTGATTCGCCCGGTCTTCCATGTGCTGCATCCAGTGCGAGATGGCCGGAGTCACCGCTGTCGAGGCGAGTTGTTGTCGCAGAGCGTTGAGATGGACCAATTCGCTGCACAGGGACCGGCTCAAGGCTCTGACCGCCTCGAGAGTGGTCAACGATAGGACCGATCGCCACAGATGATGTTGTTGTCCGGCTCGGCTCAATTCCTGGTCGAGCCAGCAATCCCACGCAGCGGTGAACTGCTCTTCAAAGCGCAAGCCGTCGTCTTCTTTGAAATCAGGATCGACTCTGCTCTCCAGCGGATGGAGCCGCAATACGTGCGCGGCGAAACTGTGCAGGGTGCCGATCTGAGCCTTTTCAATGTCGTTGAGCGCTGCCTGAGCCCGCTCGGCAATCGCATCGGCGCTGAGTCCGTAGCGTGCTTGAAGATCGCTGCATGAGATAGTCCCTCCGTCGTTTGATCGTATCGAATCGGCCTCCGGGCGGGCGAGAACGGCAAGTCGCTCGCGCAGTCGCACTTTCATTTCGGTCGCCGCCTTGTTGGTAAACGTCAAGGCCACGGCCTGCGTGATCGGGACCGGATTGGGCTCTTTCATGAGCAGATACACGAGACGATTCACAAGCAAGGTCGTCTTGCCTGTCCCCGCCCCGGCCACCACGACGACGTTGCGATCGAACGTCGTCTCAGCCGACTCTCGCTCCATGCGATCCGATATCAGGAGATCGTTATTCATCGGCAATCTTCCGCACGCGAAGCATTTTCAGCGTTTTAGGTTCGGTCGCGCGATGCGCTCTCCACCAAGTGGGAGCATGTTCCCGCCGACAGACCATACGAAAGTCACATCCGTCGCAATAGCCGTCTGGAAGAATGAAAAATCGTCCGGCACGGATGCCGTCCACCAAGGTTCTGATCGTGTTCTGGATGAGTGTTCCGGTATCGGATGACCATGACATGGTCTCAAACGTCGAGCGACTGATTGTTGTTGACCACTGAGGAGCGAGAAACAGGAACTGCACCAGGCTCGGTGTGGGTTGTCCGGGAACGCTAAGGCAACTGTAGAGTGGTGGTTGTAGCCGATAGCCATGGATCGCCGACTGAGTCAGATTACGGTCTTCCGGTTTCATGGCTGAGCCGACTTTGAACTTATAATCGAGCACGCGCAGCGCGCCGGAGGTCCGGTTCCGATCGAGCCGATCGATGCGACCTCGGATCTTCAATAATCCCTCGCCGAGGACGCCAGGAACCGTTCCTTCCCCGTCCACTTCAAAGGCAATAGGCTGGTACGGATGCTCGGCCTGTTCCGTTTCATCCGCCTTTACCGCCGCGATCACCAGTGTCGCAATCAGTTCTTTTGCCAACTCCCACAATAGATAGTGGCCTGTCCGATGTTGTAACTCCAAGTCTGCCGCCGCTTGTTCCACCGACGCATGGATCGTCTGATCCACCACATTGTCCGCCACTGGTGCGGTCGGCCACCCGGCCTGCACAAGCTGTTCATAGCAACGCCGTAACGTCGCGTGACAGAGCGTACCGACCAACGCCACCTCCGGTTCCTGGTCGATCGCAACACGGCTCGGTTCGAGTCGCAGTACATCAGCGGCAAAATATTGAAACGGGCAACGCGCATACCGTTCGAGCGGCGTCGGAGCGAGACCCCGTTCGATAATCCGCGCCCAATAAGATTCGACCGTCCCTGTGATCCCATCGAAAAGATTCAACAGTGAGCCGTCCTCTTCGATTCGATCGAGCGCCGCTGCCGCATGGCGGAACGTATCCGCATCACGCCCGAGCGCCAGCACGAGATCGGTTGGGTCTTGCCCATTGATCGCCGACCACTGAGTCAGTTCAGCCGGAGACAGGAATAGTTTGATCGTCGGTCGCTGCAAAACCCGATCCGTCAGACGGCGCGGCACCACATCGATCGATTGTTCATCGTAGCCGAATCGACGGTGGGCCCCTCCGAGATAGGGAGAGACGGCCAGCATGCGCCCCGATTCGTCGGCCCGTTGATAGGACAGATACAGCCGCTGAGAGGCAGCCTGACAACATAGATGGAAGAGCAACGTCTCTTCTCCATAGGCGATCAACTTCTCGTCGATCTTGAATCCGAGCGTGGCGTCGAGCACCCGCCGATGGCCATCCCGCAGAAACGCGTCCTCTCGGATATAACGCGGAAATACTTTTTCGTTCAGACCGAGGACGAAGAGGGCTTTGAACGGCACCCCGCGGGCCGCCATGACATCGCACACCATCACCCCCTGAGATGAGCCATTGTGGAAAGACTTCGTCGTCCGCTCGAAGGTATGCGTCAGCAATTCGACAAATTCGGCCCACGTCATCTCCTCATTGAGCGGCTCCAATTCCATGAGGGTCATCCACATTCGATCGATGGCGTTCCATGTCATCGTTTGCCGAGTAAGTTGAACTTCCTCGGCAGTCGATGCCGCTGCATCGGGCCGGCGCAGACGCCGATCGACGAGTGCTCGACAAGCTGTGACCATGCAGCCGATCGTGCCTCGCGATGGAAGGGCCGAACAGTCTTGCGTGAGTTGTGAGACCACCTGCCAGAGCAGATTGATCACCTCCGGCGCAATGGCCGGAGAACCGACGGGACTCTCCTCACCATCGAGCACCAATGAAGATTGGCTCGCCTGCTCCAACCGTTTCCACTCCTCGATTCCATGCGTGATGTGCAGAGCGTGAACGAGCAGCCTCCACTGTTCGGGCCGGTATGACTCCGACAACTCGTCATACAAATCGGTAATGTAGAGCGGAGACGTCACGACATCGAGGACCGACAGGCGATACCAATCGTTCAATGGAAGGGAGGCCAGCTGCAAGACGAGCTTGCAGATCGGTTCCTGAATCAACGGCTGCGACGCGGTCGTACAAAAGGGGATGCGATGGCGATCGAAGATCGACTGGAGATACAGGCAGTAGGGATCGAGCGTACGGGCGGTGACGCCGATTTCGTCGAATCGATAATCGTTGGTTTCCACCAGATCGAGAATCGTGCGGCAGGTTGTCGCCAATTCTTCTTCCACCCCGATCACACTCCGCACGGTAAGTTGGACGGAAGGGGTGGCCACGATGGACGATTTCTGTTCCAATCGGATCATTGCCTCGTCCGACATCACCAGCGGCTGGATGTATCGATCGAAAAAACGCTTGGCGAATCCACAGGCTGGATCATCCTCCAATGGAAAAAACAGTGTCGTCTCCTTCGCTCGACTGATGGCTTCAAAGAGAGACAGCTGTACCTGCGTCAGGTCATAGAACCCATAATAAAACACTTCACTCAACGGTTGGAGGAACGAGGCAGTCGGAGCAAAGGGGATGAGCGCCTCGGCCAGATCGTCCGGCATTCCGACATCGAGCGTCTTGCCCGCTTCCTTCACAGTCGCATAGAGTGAAATGAGCGCGCCGAGCCACTCCCGGTCATCTTCACCAAAATAGCCTTCTCGGAGGCCTTGCAGTGCTTGCGCTGGATCGACATCGGCATCCTTCAAGTCGCGAATCGTGGCCCAGAGTGCGCCCCACGTGCCGGAGGATTGCCCGATTCGTTGTAATGGAGCCTGACTGGAGAACTTGTTGCGAACAATGTGACGGACCAACTGTTCGAAGAACAGTTGGTCAACGATCCGCGGCAATGGGTGAAGAAGAGATATCTCTCCAGCCAGCCGCAGGGCCAATTGATGGAAGGTCAATATGTGTAGGTTCAGAAGCGACAGCCGACGTTCGACGGCAAGCAGGGTGCGCAGGCGATCGGCTAACGGCTTAGATGGAACGATAATCGCGAATGGCGCGAGCGGATCAGTTGCCTTGATACGCGTGAGACGATCGACGAGCGTGGATTCAAGATCAGGATGAAAGCGACCGGTCACAACCCGCAACATAGCGGGTCATTGTACGCTACCCGGTCTCCGGCCCCAAGAGCTCCCCGTTGCAATCGACACAGGCCCAATCGCCGTCGATGAACGACATGGGATCGCCGCAGATCGGACAATCTGGAGGAGGACCCTTGTCAAGAAGTGGAAGATCAGGTAGCTCGATATCGTCTTCGTCCATGGACTCCCTACTCTTCCCGTTGTTTATTTTTTAATTGAATGGCCTTTTCCGCGCTCTCACGACTCGGCACTCCGACAAACGTCAACCGTCCGTCAATGATGGTTGCAGGCACGGCACGGACAGAATGCCGATCGGCCAGTTCCTGACCGTCTTTAGTCGTGATATCAACTTCCCGATAAGAGAAGCTATATTTAACCCTCAACTGCTTCCACAGGCTCTTCGCGGATGGACAGGCCCCGCAACTGGGTGACACGAGTAACGTAATGTTTGGCATGATGCTCCCGGCAACAGTTTCCGACCGTGTGTGACGTTAGGATCTTAGCACCGGGTAAAAAGCCTGCGCAAGGACGATACCAAGGTCAGCTCCAATCACCGAGTCGCGTCACTGTATTCGGGGTGGAAAGACAGGGGATGAAAGCGTATCGTATACGGTGATGCTGTTGAACCGCGTTTTTTATACCCTGTCGTGGCTGGCCATCATGCTGTTGCTGTTTAATCCGACAGCAAAAGCTGAGGTAGGCCGAGAAGACTCGCCCGCACTACGTGTCCTGACTTACAACCTGCTACACGACGGGGCATGGTCAGGATTCTTCGACAACGGCACCCATCTCGAAGAACGACTCGAGATGGTCATCCGGGAACTGCAGCGTTTGCAGCCAGACGTAATCGCCCTCCAAGAAGCCTCAGACAGCCGCAAGCATGGCAACGTGCCGCAACGGATAGCCGATGCGCTCGGGTATCAGATAGTGTTCGAGCCCGCAACCCAACACATCTTCGGGATCGGTCTCTTGGATCGGTTGATCGTCTCAGCCATAGGCTTCAAAGAGGGGCCGGCCATTTTGAGCCGTTATCCAATCGTCGCCTCGGAAGTCTACGACCTGCCCCGCTGCCAACATCGGCTCGATCCTCGCATCTTATTGCGTGCCGAGATCGATACACCCAACGGGCCGATCCAGGCCTTTTCCGCCCATACCTCAAAAGGGGACGAATGCCAGCTCCAGCGAGTCGGAGAGCTATTCCGTGAACATCGCGGAACAGGACGAGCCATCCTGATGGGCGACTTGAATACCGGTGAACAATCTTCGGTCCTCACCGGGTGGCAGAAAGAACCAGGATTCATCGATGTCTTCCGAGTCGCGAATCCGGGAGTATCGGGTGGTACCGTCTGGCAAAACATCTACGTTGAATGGCCCACCGCCAATCGGCGCGTGGATTTCATTTTCCTGTTCGATGGAAGCAACGTTAAAAGTCCGGTCGTGCGCGCAAGCCATCTGACATTTGACCATCCCGGTCACCTCCCCAACGGTGACGCCCTCTGGCCGTCCGATCATCGCGGCGTGTTGGCAGAAATTGAGTTCGTACCCGCCGACAGACCACGGATGAGCCGGCTCTCCGACACGAGCGCTCGTTAAGAAGGTTCCAAACCCACATTCTCTCGCCATTGCACGATTCAAGATCCGACCCCGATTTCATTTCCGTTCTTACATTTGGATCTTAACATCGGCTAAAAAGTCGGTGCAAAGGAGCGTCTCACCTAGCGACACGCCGATGGATTGGACAATCGAGAGGGAATTTATCTCCCTGCAGGCCGGCCGTCGGACGAATTTTCCGTGCCATTGATGATAAGAGGAGAGTCGGCGGGATTTCCAACTGGATTTCCCGGCGAGGAGACGATATTGCCCGCAGTATTGGGATAATAAGGAGCATGAGATTGCGGGATGGTACGTCCTGTTTTAGAGGTCATAAGTCTTCCCTCATCAGATTTTCCCAATCAGGTCGAGGCCTGGTTTCAGGGTCTTTTCACCGGGCTTCCATCCAGAGGGACAGACTTCAATTCCTCCATTCTCACGAACGAAGACAGCCGCTTGTATCTTGCGTAGCAACTCTTTCATGTTACGCCCGATGGAATTGTTGTGTACTTCATACGCGCAAAGTGTTCCGTCCGGGTCGAATACGAAGCTACCACGCAGAGCCACGCCATCCTGCGGCAGGTACAAGCCAAGCTTCTTTGCCAACTGCCCTCCTGGGTCAGCCGCCAATGGAAAAGGCAGATCCTTAACTGCCGGAGAGGTGTCACGCCACGCTTTATGGACATAGACAGAATCGGTGCTGATGCCCAGCACATCAGCATTCAACTTCTGAAAGTCTGGATACAGCCTCCCTAGATCTTCCAATTCCGTCGGGCAGATGAATGTGAAGTCACCCGGATAGAACACCAGAACCACCCAACGACCGCGATAGCTCTGTAGCGTCACCGATTGAATCTCATTTTGATGATAGGTTTGATATGTCCCTTCCGGAATCGCTTGCCCGATCATCGGCATGCAGTCATGCTCCTCTTCTTTAGCTCCAGTTATTGACTCGGCTGGTATTTCTATCCACGTTGTTCCACAACAAATCAGCCGCTTGTTTCAAAGCCTGTTGTTCAGCTTCCTCGCGCGTGGGGTAGGAAGCTGTACTAAACGATTGTTCAGCGGCATGCTCGTCAACTCCGCATCTCACGGTTCCTCGGACCCTCCATTCTCTCCCTCCAATGGCACGGAAGGCGAGCTGTACACGACAACCAGCCACAACCATGTCCTTGATATCTTCCTTGGCATCGAGAATGAATGATGGACACAGCGATTCCTCGCCGTTATTTTTTCGGCGGTGCGGTTTGTTCAGAGGGAAGTGTCGGATGTCGTTCCTCTTCTGTCTTTGCCTCCGGATCAACGGCCATCTTGGGATCAATCACAGGCGGCGTCACGACAGAATCCGGGTGAGGAACAGTCTCTGGCTGTTTCACCATACCAGGATCACGTGTACTGGGAGGACTGTTCGGAACTGATTTCTCGGTCGACGGATCTTGTGGCGTCATCGACGGAGGCGATTGGGACGGCGGAGTGATATCGGCCCCCAGTACAGGTGAACCACTTAAAGTGAGTAGTATAATGAAGAGCCATCGCCGCATGACTTCACGATATCGGATGACATGCGTTCTGCCTACTCGGAGATACCCCTGATGTCTATGAATAGGTAGGTTCTTCGTGAAACGCTCACTTGTTAGAGCCTATGACCATTTTGCTTGTCCTACAATGCGATCGATCCTCATGTCGTTGTTGGTCATTTGTTTTCTGCTGACCTACCTGACGAATGAACCAGCGGCAGCAGTAACTCAATACCAACCTGCCGCACTCCGTGTCTTGACTTACAACCTGCTACACGACGGGGCATGGTCAGGATTCTTACAAAGGATGGTGGCGTCACATCTTGTCTTGTGCATCGGGCCCGTCGTTCGATATGGTGGCTGTGCATAGCTCAAGATCCGACCCGACTATTTCCTCCTCGCCATCATCGGCTTATATTCGTTGGTCGAGACACCTCTCGGGCGACGTGGCGCAATTCAATGAGTGACCTGTCCGAAACGGCCGCTGTTAAAGTCGTCGATGGCTTGACGGATTTCCGTCTCGCTGCTCATGACGAATGGGCCGTGGCCGAAAACTGGCTCTTTGATCGGTTCACCCGTCAGCACCAGCACTATGCTGTCGCTATCGGCATGGATTTTAACCTGCGAGCCATCGCGCTCGAAGCGGATGACTTCCGCTTCTCTAGCCTGTTCGCTGCCATTGACCGTCACATGGCCGGACAGCACCGCAATCATCGCAGTATGGCTTTCAGGCAAATCGAGCGTGACGTCGGCACTTCGGCTGAGCCGTACATCCCAGACATTCACCGGACTAAATGTGCGCGCCGGACCGCTCGTGCCTGCGAAGTTACCCGCAATGACACGCACCCAGCCGGCACCATGGCCGAGATCGACAACCGGAATGTCAGCGTTGGTAATCGACTGGTAGCCGGCAGGCGCCATTTTGTCCTTGGCCGGCAGGTTCACCCACAACTGGACCATCCGGAATGGGCCACCGGTCTTGGTGAAGGCCTGGGAATGAAACTCCTCATGAATGATGCCGCCTGCGGCCGTCATCCACTGCACGTCGCCAGGGCCGATCGTACCGCCTGCACCCGTCGAGTCACGATGTGACACTTCACCATCGTACACAATGGTGACAGTCTCAAAACCTCGATGGGGGTGTTGCCCAACACCGCGTGGGCTGTCTGCCGGCTCAAAGACGTGAGGTCCCGCATAATCAAAGAGCAGAAATGGGCTGATAGCCTGCGCATCGCCGCCATAGAAGAAGAGCGAGCGGACAGGGAAACCGTCGCCGACCCAGTGACGGCCATTGGCGCGCATGACCTGTGTGATCTTCTTCATGTGTATACCTCCAATTTTACACAACGAAATGATCCGCGCCGCGAGAGAATTCTCCGACGCGCCTGTGTAAAATACTAAGCACGATACACCCACTTCTCAAGTACGGTCTTCGAGGATACCGTTATGACCAAACAAGTCGGTTGCCCGACTGAAATTACGCTCGACGTGATCTCGGGCCGTTGGAAGGTGATGGTCATTTTCTGGTTGCTCCAAGGTAAACGGCGATTCAATCAGCTCCAACGCGACCTGTCCGGAATCACGCATCGGACGCTGGCCAAGCAACTCAAAGAGATGGAAGCCGACGGCTTGGTGGGACGAGAAGACTTCGGCGAGATCCCTCCCCGCGTCGAGTATCGGCTGACGCCGCTTGGACGGTCGCTGGAGCCGGTGTTAGCGGCTATGCACGAGTGGGCGATACAGCACGGTGCCGAGATGCGTCGTTCGATGAAGGAGTAGCAGAAGAGTCAGCGAGTGAGAGCGGCAGAGACTATGATCGTCAAGATAGCGAAGCCTGACCCCATACCCGACTTAACCTGATAAACAGCTATCTCCACGCCGGAAAAATTAAGCCTTGACGTAGAGCGCGTGATTTCGTATTGTAACCATAGGATACATTATGAGATCTGTCATTTAATTTCGATCAATACAACGACATATTGGGCATTAGTCTATTGACGACCACCAAATGCTGCGTTAGACTCCCGCCCGCAATGCCTACCGTTTCCCAATCAACCAAACCAAAAGCCATGTTTCGAGACCCGGCGTTTATGGGAAACCGTAGGGTGCCGATACATAGATGGGTGCCATGGATCGCTGGGTTTAGTGGACAATTCATTCAGGATGCTTTCCGAGAATTCCTCCCGAGACAAAGCAAACTACGCCGCCCTTTAGTTCTCGATCCGTTTGCCGGTGTGGGCACAACTCTCGTCGAAGCTCTTCTTCATGGGCATGACGCCATCGGCTTCGAAATAAACCCCTACGCATCGCTTGCAGCGCGTGTAAAACTCTCTGTTACTGAAATCGCTCCCGCTAAAATCGCCGAGCTGATACAGGTCATTCGGCAAGAGTCTAAGCCATGGAGGGATCATCATCAGCTGAACCTGAAGCGATATCGACCAAGCGAATTCGTTTCACGAATCCCTTTCTTTTCTGAACGAATAGAGCCGCAAATTCTGAATATCCTTCGGCTACTCGATACGTACTCTCCCAGAGAGATAGCCGACCTTGGCAGAGTTGCGCTTGGTGCAGTGCTTGTTGGAGTTTCAAACTATAGTTACGAACCAAGCCTATCCTCGCGGCCGGGGGCAGGCAAGCCCCTATTAGAGGACGCTGATGTTGCGTCCATAGTTATCGCAAAATTGGAAGAGATCCTAGCTGATGTGCGGTGGTTACATGTACATCAAAAGGACATCGGTAACGAGAGACGAGAAGTGTACACAAAGAATTTTCTTGCGGTCAATGGAGAACTGCCCAGTGGATCGGTAGATTTAATGATTACCTCTCCGCCGTACATGAACAATTACCACTATATTCGGAACACGAGGCCCCATTTGTTTTGGCTCTCCTTAGTAACATCACCCAGAGAGCTTCATCGTCTTGAAGAAGATAATTTCGGCAAGTTCTGGCAGACAGTGCGCAATGCCGATCCTATTTCACTCACTTGCGAGCACCATGGTCTGAAAACTCTCGTCGCAGAACTTCGAGAGATTCGAACCGATGCCGGAGCATATGGTGGAGAGGGGTGGGCTAACTATGTCACCACATATTTTAATGACTGCAATCGGTTCGCGCAGATCCTTAGAAGAGTACTAAGAAGAGGCGGCGCTGGAGTCGTCGTGATCGGCAATTCTATTATCCAGGGACTCAACATCGCCACGGATCGGATTCTTGCCGATATTGCAGAGACAAATGGGTTACGTCTTGAACGTATTGTCCCGCTCCGAAAAAAACGCGTAGGAGCAAGCATTACGAAGTCGTCGGTGAGACGTGGCCTGCAGAGCTTGGGATCACTCTATGAAAGTGCGGTCATCCTCAGGAAACGTTAGGCTTGCGCAACGGAAAGTCCTTATCCCACTTGCTCATTCTAATACCGGGCCGACCTTTCCCTGGTACGTGACTCCCGAAACCGCTTAAGTTCCATAATGGTTTATAGTTGGTTATCAGCGCATCCTCGGCAGCTCTCACAAACCAATCACTATCTATCGTCAAAAATCTACAGGTAATCTCATCTAGAGATACGTTGTCCCTGCCGGCTATTTTTCTTGCATGTTCCGCCAGACGCCTCCTGAGCGTAGTGTGCAAAGCTTTCCCGGCATAGACCAGCTGCCCTTTCCGGTAAAGGGCATACACTCCTTTGAGCTGCGGAGCTACGCTTTCAGTCAGTTCCAACTCAGGCGATGCTTCCAGCTTTTCCACAACTTGCGTGCGGATGGCGCGATCAATCTCAAAAAAGAAGTGGTGAGGATCGTGTGGCACGTGTGGGTTTTAACATCACGTCATCTTGACGTCAACTTACACGTGCATTTAAAAAGTCATGGTCTCCTTCAAGGATCGCCAACACGGACGCCAAAAACTAGGGCTCTTGCCGAACCGATCCAGGCGCTGTTGAGTCGCAGGCTCCTTGCGCAAACATTCGGCAAATCGCGTCAGCCCAGTTGCAAAGCTTGTTCGACAAGTACACAGGCAGACACTGACCCTCATCTATCTTAAACCTGGGCGCTTCTTACATCATGAAAACGGAAAGCCACGCAGGGCGGGAGCGGTCTCAATAACGCTTTCTCTCACCCTTGCTGCGATGTTTTACTCTGGAAAGGGTAAAAAGAGTAAGATGGTATCTCATTGCAGGCTTTGATAGCCATCGAATCTACCAAGGAGGTTGGCATGCGCACGCAAAGAGAACGGTGGACAGGCGCTCTCGGGCTCGCCTTCATGCTATTAATCGTGATGACTCCCTTGTTTCCTATCCTGCCGCCATCCTCGGTGGCTTATGCAGCCGATAAAGAGGAGCTGATCGACATTAACAGCGCCACCGCCGATCAACTCAAGACGTTAAAAGGCGTCGGAGACGCCATCTCGGAGAAGATCATCAAGGGGCGTCCGTATGCCAAGAAGGACGAGTTGGTCCAGAGGCAGATCATGCCCCGCGCGGCCTACGAGCAGATCAAATACAAGATCATCGCGAAGCAGAAATAACTCGACGAACTCATAGGCAGCTCGTCAGCCTCTTGCGCTCACTGAATGCGCACGCGAGGTTGATCAGATGTTTAAATCATGGGCGGCGCCCATTTGATGCGCGCATGTTTGAGGTTATTCGGGCCACCTCTTTGAGAAGCCGAGCACAAAACTAGTGATCAAACCAATAGGAAACCACCGCTGCGAGGAAATAATACTGGGATCTGATCCTTTTGTTTTCAGAAATGGACGATGCAGCACGATGCCGAAATCCGTCGTTCGATGAACGAGTAGCTTGCAGGCGTGCCTCGCACATTCGCGGATCAATTGAAAACCGTATGCTCGCCATCTTGCCGCTGCGCGTTGATTAAGAACCTTATCTCCTGATAGGTTCACAACCATTGTCATACCCTATGGGCCGTCACGCAAGCGCCAGTGACACCTAAGCGCGGAGACATTCTCAGGGTCAGCATGTGCTCGTGCGTGCTGCCCCGATAATCTCGTGAGATTGGAAAAGAAGCGCGACATGATCGGGGTCTTTGTCACTATTCGTTACGGAGAGAACTTTGATGAGAGAACGGTGCAGAAGATCCAGAAGATCGCCGAGTCGGCGCGGGCACTGTTTGAGGGGATGCCAGGGCTGTGGTTGAAAGCCTTCACGTTCAATCCCGAAGCGCGTGAAGCGACCAACTTCTATGTTTGGGACTCCGAGGAGGCAGCTAAGGCATTCTTCACCGATGAGCTCATCGAGAGAGTAACCGGTCTCTACGGGGTATGCCCGAGCGTCAACTTCGTGCAAATAGCCACACTGGTGGACAACCATCGCCAGTGAAACTCCCTTGCTTGAGCCACTCGCCTCTCCACCTCGACTCGGGGTCACTATAGAAGACCATAGCCATAGGGATCTTTTCTATCCTAAGGGGCATGCCAAGCCGATCAAGGCGCCGTTGGATGGTGCATTTGGGAGCGGATCTTGAATCGTGCATGACGCAGAAGCGGAGATTGGGGTCGGATCTTGTACCGTGCGTGATCCAGGAGACAAGATTCGATCACCCAATACCCAAACAAACGTCATATTCGCCGGCCATTATTCACTTCGGTTCGCCGCACCTTGGGTAGATGTCGATGTGGCGCTTCGGCAATCGCACGCCATAATAAATAGGTACCCTATCTCGAAGGCTCTGCTCAAGAGAGAAGCCGTCGCCTGCTCCCCCATGTCCGCCCAAGGTCGTGCTCTGCGGGGAAGCCTTCCCCACAACCCACCATCATTGAGAACAGCGTAGCTGTCTTGGCCGCTCCAGATACACCTGGTAATCGAATGCCGTCCGAAATGTCACTTGTCGATGGTTCCCCCGAACAATGACATAATAGAGCACAGGCAGGGCCAACACCGTGGACGGTGCGCCTTGCGCAGGCGGCATAGCGGGAGAGACTATGAGAGTCCAGACATCAAAGCCTGACTCTCTCTTCTTGAAGATGGGCTAGTGAACGAGAAGAAGGAATGCTATGGTGACACACGATCGATCGATTGCGCATGGATCAAGGGTGTTCCTTTTGGATTGTTCTGATCGGCCATCACCACCCCACGGACACGGAGATGTTCGTCCGGCACAACCAGTTTCGTCACGTGCGGCTGACATGCGCCAGTTGTACTAATTCCGATAGCGCCCGACTTATCCTGAAGCGCAAACATTTGGCTGTTGTAGACGTTGGCCCCTCCACAGCTTCGGGTACCACGATGAACCGGTAGGGTGCTCACGGCCCTTGCACGTCCTTCGACTGTCACGACCTTGGCCTGATAGTCGGCAGGACGCTTTAAAATCTTGCTGATGAGCAGGCCATCGCCGGCTGACGCTACCGACACCAGTCCTGCCCCAAGACACAAACACAGCACGCTGTGAAGCAAGGGATGTATCACGCAATCTCTCTCCAGAAACTCGTAGAGTTTACCTGGGATGAGACAATCAAAGCTAGTCCGAAGTCGACGGCCAGACAAGAATTCCGATGATGTCTCGACTCTTTCGACGGACTCCTCACCTGATCTCGCAGGCTGAGAATTTTTTCGGAAGCGCTGTTCAAGAATGATGTCGTGATAGTTGTTCCCGCTGAGAGAGGCTTACGGTGACGGTCGTTTAGCATAAGGAGTCAGTCACAAAGAAGTCAACCTTTTATATCCTAATGGCCTTGCCAAGCCGATACGCCATTGAATCACAGGCTCTTTGCGCAAACGGGTAGCCACGCGCCCCAGCAAGACGGTCATTTTCGCACATGATCGCCTTGTGCCGACCATAGCCGGTCGCGCCAGATACACCTGGTAACCGGATGCCGTCCGAGATGTCAAGTGCCGACGGGTTCCCCTGGACCATGACAGGTTGGAGCACATGCGGGGTCAACACCCGTGGACGTCGCGCCATACGCAGGCAGCATAACGGGAGAGACTTTGAGTATAATGGTTCCCTGGTCGAATTTGCCTTTATCGACAGAACCATCAGAAGTGACGACACTGATTGATCACTGGTGAAATAGAGGGGATTGAGGGTTCTTCGGGAGATCATAGCGAGACGATGGGACCGTGGGCTCAGATCATGCTCGTGATCATTCTGATCTATCTGACTGCTGGCACACCGGTCTGGGCGGCCTTAGGTCAAGCAAAGGCATCCGTTGAAAAGGACCGCGCTGCCATGGGCGGACAGGTGCAAAGCAAACTTGCTCCGGGGTACTCAGTTGAAACCATCACGGTCGCCGGGATGAGTATCAAGGAGTACGTCTCATCGGACGGTACCATCTTCGCGGTCGCGTGGAGAGGGACTGGGGCTCCGAATCTCCGTCTCCTCCTCGGCGCATATTTCGATGAGTATTTGGATGCGCTCACGGAGTTGCAGAATAAGAAACCTCGAATCCGAAGGCCCCTCATGTTGAAAACCGAAAATTTGGTCGTTGAACGAAGCGGACACGCGCGAAATATGTGGGGACGGGCCTTTATTCCATCTCATTTACCGGCTATGGTTTCGCCGAAGGACATTCAATAATGCCGTATCGTGCGGTCGTCATCGCCTGCCTGTGGCTTGTGAGCGCATGTGGCTCTGGTGGCGGCGGAAACGAAGGCGCCGGTTCGCATTCACCCAATGTTCTGACGGTAACCGGTGGTGCTTCAGGCGTCTGTGCGAATGTTAATCAACTATGTACTCAAGTAACCATCTGTCAACCAGGCACCTCCGCTTGTCAAACAATCTCCGACATCTTGGTTGATACAGGGTCCATCGGGGTTCGTATCTTTGGTTCTGTACTTTCCATCCCGCTACAACAAGAAGTCGAGTCACCAGGACAGATCATCGGCGAGTGCGTGTCGTTTGCCGATGGCAGCGCCCTTTGGGGCGCAGTTCAACTCGCGGACGTGGTGCTGGCAGGCGAGCCTGCCGTCACCGTCCCCATTCATGTTATTGCCCCCACCTTTGCCGGCCAGTCCATATCTCACAATCCGTGTAACAGCGTGGTCGACTCCGATCCGCGCAAGGCGGGTTTTAACGGCATTCTCGGTATCGGCTTGTTCACCCACGATTGCGGCATTACCTGCGAACTCAACGACAACAATACTTTCTATTTTTCCTGCGCCGCTTCTACATGCGGAAGTATCGCGGCGCCCCTGTCCACTCAAGTGCAGAACCCGGTGTGGCTGCTTCCATCCGATAAGAATGGCGTGATCCTGACCCTGCCGAACGTGCCTGCGACTGGCGCTCCAGTGCTCTCCGGTTCCGTCACTCTCGGGATCGGCACAGCGCCGAATAATTCCCCGCCGCCCGGCATCTCAACCTTTACAACTGATCCAAGCGGATCCCTCACTACCGTCTACAAGGGTACAACCGCGCAGAGCGTCATTGACACAGGGTCGAATGGCTATTTCTTCCCTGATTCGACCCTTCCGCTTTGCCCCATGCCGGATCAAGATTTTTACTGTCCCTTGGCTACTGCCAACTTGTCGGCCACACTTTTCGGCGTCAACGCTCGTCAAGCGACCGTCCCCTTTCAGGTTGCTAATGCGGCTAACCTCCTAACGGGCAACGCGGTCTTCAATAATTTGGGCGGACCATCTCCATTTTTATCTTCATCTCCTACCTTCGACTGGGGACTGCCTTTCTTTCTTGGGCGTGTCGTTTTTGTCGGGATCGAAGGGCAGCCCTCAACCCTTGGAACGGGTCCCTTTTATGCTTTTTGACCGAGTTGAAATATCTTAATTGAGAATTCGCCCCAGAATAGGATCGAGTTTGGTCATGGCGGTGATGTCAGCTGCGTGCCCTCGGGCTGAGACGTCAAGACGAGCGGACTCTGCATGGGCGTCGCTAACTGTATCACCATCGGAAGCCTCGCCTGGTCGTGCTCAATGATGGCCTGGAGATCCCGCTCCGCGAGATCCCGCTGGTCGAACACCTGCCGCGCCATCGACCCTGAGAAAAACTCGGTCTGCATCTGTAGCTCCCATGTCCCCAAATAAGTACAATAGACCTCTTGCATAACCTCATGGCGTCATGTCTCTGTTGTAGCAGGCCGCGATCAGAGTGAAGCGTAATCCGAAGCGTTTTCTGCGGTTTCGGTATCGGTCAGACACGATCTTGAAGC